>Ga0310123_10000028_pt1 | contig 117470 bp, 101 predicted proteins | sample CB6_AW_1057_MG_FD_203505 | JGI IMG/M metagenome (GOLD analysis project Ga0310123, IMG submission 203505) | Marine microbial communities from Western Arctic Ocean, Canada - CB6_AW_1057 | ecosystem: Environmental > Aquatic > Marine > Oceanic | place: Canada: Western Arctic Ocean | collected...
CTGCCGTGGAAATTCCTCTTCGGTCGAATGCACATCCGACCGGACGTGACCACAATCACCACGGATTTACAGTCTGGCTGGCAGGTGGAGGAATCAAAGGCGGAATGGCTTACGGTGCAACCGATGAATTCGGATATCAGGCCGTGGATAACCGAGTTCACGTGCACGACCTGCACGCCACGATGCTGTATCTGATGGGGTTCGATCACGAACGTCTGACTTACCGACACTCCGGACGCGACTTTCGACTCACCGATGTGCATGGAACAGTCGTCAAAGACATCATCGCATGAACCCGTATGAGACCGGCATCCACAACAACCGGGGAACGTATCCCCTGTGCTCCGGTTCCATTCAAACACACCGGACCTCTGCGTCAGTCCATGCACATTTGTCACCGTTTCAAGTTCCCATGCTTAAACAACACCTCCCCACTCTCTGGTATTTCCTGGTTGCATCGGCTGCTTTCCCTGGCGTCATAGCGGACGAACCTGGACCGGACTATGGAGTGACCGCCACGTTTTCCATTGTGGCGGTGGACCCTGGAACGGGAGTCTGTGGTGCAGCAGTCGCCAGCAGGTATCCGAAAGTCGGCAAGGTCGTACCGTACGTGAGGCCCGGCGTGGGGGCATTTTGCACCCAGCATTGGACCAACCCGCCATGGGGTGAAAAGGCACTTGACCTTCTGGAGGAGGGACACGGATCGGAAGAAGTGCTTGGTCTGCTGCTTAAGGACGACGAGCGCCGCGACAAACGCCAGCTGGCGATCATCGACATGCAGGGCCGCGCCGCAAATCGAAATCCGGCCAGGACCGATCCGTCAGGGATTTACTGGGGAGCGATGAGTGGTCGATTCTATGCATGTCAGGGGAATACACTGACCGGACGCAAAGTGGTCATCGCCATGGCGCAAGCCTACGAGGAGACCGAGGGAAGCCTCACTGATCGGCTGATGGCTGCACTCGTGGCAGCTGACTGTGCTGGCGGCGATCACCGCGGTCGGCTGGCGGCGGGCATACGTGTTGCCAAGTCGGGCCACGAAGGACACTGGTTCGAATTATACGTCGACGAGAGCGACCACGCGGTGATTGACCTGCTGAACAAATATGTAGAAACCAACCATCCGGCCAAGGGAAGCTGGAAACATGGCCGGCTGCCATTCAGGCATCCCTGTCCCAACGCGACTGAATCCGAAGACTATCTGCGATGAGAACACAGCGACATATCATCCCGTCAGTCTTGTCCGCTGGCCAGTGGAGTTAACTCTGTCGCCTTGCGAAAACTGCCGGCGGGATCAACAGGCGACTGACCGGTGCGGAAAACTTTCACGATTTCGACGACCAGTGGACGGCAGGTATCGTACGAACCAACTTCGCCGTCGCCTTTGTCACCCTTCGCGTAGCCTCCGTGACCGCTGCCTTCACGGTAGACACCGATTCGACCATCCTTCCACGTTCCCGTAACCACGATCCTGCCGTCGTCACTGCTCCGCTGGATGGTTCGGCAACCAGTCCCCTTGACGGTGAACAGTGATTCGCAGCCGTGGATGACGTACCAGAACAAATCCGGATGAGTCTTTTCGATGGTGGCCGGACCGTGAGTTTCGCAGCGCGTGATGCGCCCAAATATTCCGGCGCGCGCTGCCTGTGAATTCGTGCCATAGCGCAATGACGATGATGAGAAGACAGGACCACCAGCCTGCTCAGCTTCACGGAAGACCTGAACAGCGTCTGCAAGCGATCCGGCAATAGGCTCGTCAATGAAGACCCACTTGCCCGCCTGCAAAACCGCTCGAACCTGCTCCAGATGAGGTCAACCGTCATTGGTTTCCAATAAAACGACATCGACGTGCCTCAGCAATTCCGCAATCGATGGAACAATTTTCACACCCGGCTTTTGGATTTCTTCGGTGTACGCGGGAACTCACCTGGTACTGCTTTCGATATCGGGACTGCCCTTCGGACTGGCCGCCACCACACGGCAGTGGGCGAATTCCGATGGAGCGTCTTCATCGTTGAGGGATCTTAGTGAACGCAATTGCATGGGACGTATCGAGGCCAATGATGCCAACCTTGATGGGCTTTGCTGGCGGTGAATGAGCAAACCTGTCGAACTCATCTGCGATGTTCGCGGTCATGTGATTCCCTTCATGAAACAGGAACCGATAACGAAATGTCACGCTTTCACCTGCCGGGATTGTCATGTCGCCGGTTCCGGCGGGCTTCTTTTCGAAGTTGTGAATCCCAAAGGGGTTGGCAGCGATCAATCCGTAATAGCGGGCGTGCCACCAGGTGGGGTGACGTGGATTGGACGGATGGTCGAAAATTGCGATGCCAACAGTGTTGCCATCGATGCGTGCCCAGTAATCGACCCATTTGGCTCGCCTGCCCCAAATTTCCCTCCCCTTAATACCTTCGCTGTTGATCGCCTGACCCAGGGCTGTGTGGTTGCCGCGACGTTCATCTGTCTGCAGACGCAGAAGCGGATTCGTACGAATTGCCATTGTGCCTTCTTTGGTATCGCCGAATTTCACATCACCATGAGTGGCTCGCAGTGTGATTTCGAAGTCGATGTGTCGCGCAGTCGGGGTGGCCCCAAAGCTGACCGTTCGCGAATCGCTGCAGACAACGTCTCCGTCGGACGAAACCCATTCGTCTTCGGTATGAATACGGTGACCATCGATTTCCATGGACTGCTGCACGATTTTTCCGGGTCGGAAGTCGGAGTTCTTTCCTGGATACTCCACCCAGAACCTGACACCGTTGACATCGTCATGGGTGTACCAGAGCGACTTCTGATGTGGGTGATCGCTGGCTTCGTTATCAACTCCCTCCTTCATCGGATAATCCCGTGTCATCCGGATATCGTGCGGCCCGATAATGGGATACAGAATTGGTTTCGCATGACCGGTAAAGACATATTCGGTAAACAGTTCATCATCGATCGTGATGACTGCTTTGCCATCAGTTTTCGTAATCTCAACTCTACCCGCCGAGGGCTGTCCGAATACCTGACCGGACAAAGCGGCGGCTGAAACTGCAGTAAGAATAACGGCTCGACGTGCATATTTACGGGTCATGAGAAACCATCCGGCCAGACAGGAACAGCAAATCGCATTCATCCATGCGGAACTGCGGGACATAACAAGTTCAATTCACACCAACTCCACGCGCAAGCGACCAGAATCATATCGGGCGTTCCGGCCATTTCCTTCGCTGATGCAACAAGTTGGCGTGAAGTATTAAAACAAAATCAGAAAACAACTCCAGTCGCCTGATACAACAATGGATGGTTGTGTCGCCGTGTGTTTGGCGCCCGAAATCCGGCCATGATGTACGGGCCGCATCAGTCACTTGTCGGAGTCGTTTAAGAATCGCGCCACGGCCAGAATCGACTGTTCACCCCACGGAAGCTGCATGTGATTGAGGGGAAACGTCTCAGTCGCATCAACTCCATGGAGCCCGGCGCTGGCCACCGTGACGACCATGTCTCCGTCCGTCAGTTCATCGGGAGGATACAACATTGCCACCCATTCATTGCCAACCTGCCTGAACAGGCTGTCTCGACCGGATTTTTCGAGCTTCTTCCTTAACCTTCGATGGGCGATCTCCAGGGCAGGTTGAATCAGTAATCTTTCGGGTCGACCCAGAACACGACCACGAATCACCGCATATCGATCAAGCGGGCGGGCCCGGTCCGGATGATCCAAATGGCTCAGAAACAGACTGTGCCGCTGGAGGTCGATCAGAATCTGCCCGCGACCTTCCGCGATGGCGGAACGCATGGATTTTCCGTAACTGCTCTTTACGTCAGCGAAAATGGTGCGAGCTTCCAGCAGCGGTCTCAGTCGAGTCAGATCGGATCCTCCGTGTGGTGTGCCGATGAAGACGGCTCTGCGGAACGGCATCGCGTGAACTTCGGTCGCCATCCGAACGACCAGCCCCCCTGCACTGTGACACACAAAGTCGAATTGCAACAATTTCGCGTCCGTGCGTTTGAGTTCGTTCTGCAGGAACAGCGACATCCGGGCAAGACTGCCATTGCCCGGATACTGAAATCCCAGCAGTTTTGGCCGTTGGTTTTGCGCTGCTTTCGCCGCAAAGGCATGCATCATCGGGCCAAAAGTTTCAAGACTCGATTCCATGCCATGCACAAACACAATTGCATCGTCGACGTTGACGAGTGATCCGTCCGCCAGCTTTCTCAGATTTTCGGTCTCCGGATGAAAGCTGAACAGCCCGAGTTCTTCACCTGTGACGACACCATCAATCTCCTGCCGAAGCTGTCGCAGTCGACGCAGTGCACGATCAGAGAACGAATCGTCGGCTGCAGTATCGAATCCGCGTCTCACCTGATCTCGAACAACGTCCAGCGAGTTCTCAAGATTGAAACCGGCATTGCGGCAAAGGTGAATGGCAAACAGGTCCGCCTCGTAATCCTCTTCGGCTGTCATCACAAACTGAACGCGAGTGCCGGCTCGATATACCAGTTCGCCCAGCGCCTTTTCTGCTGCCCTCACATCGATTCGATCAATTCCGCCAGCAACGCCTTCAGTGACCCACAAAAGCTGATGCCGACGTCGACAATGTTCCAGAACGATGTGTCCTATCTCATGAGCGATCGCAAACGCCACCTGATCACTCGCTGTTTCCGAATCAGCTGTCAGCGATGCAAGATATCTGTCTCCGATCTCGATGAATATGTGACCAGGTGATACCGTTTCGATCCTGTCACTGTCAACTACTGTAATCCTGTATCGTTTGGCTGCGGGCAAAAATTCATCGGGCAAAGATGTGTACAGCTGCTCCACAACGCTGCACACTACCGGTGGCACTGTGACTGGTTCAAATTCGGTCAGCAGATCCTCGTGTACCATTGTCGCCCGGCGTTCCTCCTCACTCGGCGAAATGGGGGCTCGTTTCACGAGCCAGGCCAGAAACTCGCTGTTCGAATCACGGCGTGTGACCGTCCGGGCATCATGATCATCAGCCAATTCGGCCACTCGGCGATCCAGCTGCTCTCGTTGTTTTGATCGCACCGATGACTCAATTACTGAATCTTCGCCCTGGACGAAAAAAGCCATGCCGAAGATCAAACCAAAGCCAGTCGAAATCTCTTTTCTCATAACACTGCCTCCGTGTGAATACCGCGTTAAATCGCGGTGCCGTCGTGGCTGAAATTACTTACCTGAAGTCGGACTGACTGCATTACCGATGTTGGCAGCACCCCGGAATCATAACCTGATCAGCAAAACTGACCACCAGGCCAGAGTGGCAGAATTACGCCTGTTGCCAGGATTTGTGTCGTTGTCACAGGTGCGGCCGGCGATTGACGACTATGGCGAGTTGCCGACATGGCCTTCATGGCTTCGGATGGAACCGACGCTGCTGTCGTGAGTCACAACGAAGAGGACGACGTCCGAAACGTGTTTGAAAATTGTTCTGTAATGTTCCTGCGAAGAAGCGTCCGTCACCGTAACAACAGCGTCCCGAATCAGGAAATCTTCCCGCCCTTGCCGGAGAGTTGAATCCTGGACAGGATTTCTTCGTCTTTCTTGACAAGGACCTGGTGGGCAGCCTGGAACTGCAAATGAATCTGCCGGATGTGACCACGGGGCCGCTGGATCAGGCTGAATACCACGCAGATGTGATGACGGTTTCCAGCTCAACACGTTCCTGCTGAACTGTCTCTGTTGCTGCCGGCATGCACACAGTCTCCGTGACGGTCGCGGCAACGCCCCGCACCGGCTCCTCCTGCCAGTTGCACTTGCAGAGGACGTCACCGACAATACACGTCTGTCCGGATGTACTGATTGAATGTAAAGATTTGCCATGACACCTTTCAAAACACTTATTCTCTGCATCGGACTGTGGTTGCTCACGTCGCTCACTGCAGTCGATGCTGCTGAGCCGATACCTTTGCGGGCTGGTCCGCTGACAATGGTCTTTGACGTCGACAATGCATTCCTGCGATATATCAAGGCGGGATCACACGAAGTCCTTCGAGGTATCAATGCACCGATTCGTAATCAGGTGTGGGGCACGGTTCGTCCCAGTGTCTCAAACGTCGTCCTTCAGGACGGAGGTGATCATTTTTCATTGGCATTCGACGCCTTGTGTCAGGAGAAAAACGTCGATTTTCGCTGGAAAGGCCGCCTGACCGGCAGCTCGGATGGTCATGTTGAATTCACGTTTGACGGTGTGGCTCATTCGACCTTCATGCGAAACCGCATAGGATTCTGTGTACTGCATGGCCCGTCCGCAGCCGGACAGCCATGGGTCATCCGGCACATTGACGGCGAGAAATCTGCAGGCCGGTTCCCGAACTTTATTTCACCTCACCAGCCGGTAATGTGTATTCGCGGGATTTCGCACGAAGTCGCACCGGCCCTGCAGGCTCATGTTCGCATGGAAGGCGACACCTTTGAAATGGAAGATCAGCGCAACTGGACTGACGCATCGTTCAAGACGTATTGCACTCCGCTGGAACTGCCCTATCCGGCGAAGATTGAACAGGGGACGAAGATCTCACAGAAAGTCAGCATCCGACTTGAGGGAAATGTTCCTCCCGCTGCACCGGTCACTGATCAAGTTATCCTGACACGGGGGGAGGCTCGAACGCCACTGCCTCGAATCGGTCTGCAGGTATCCAGCGAATCGGACGAATTGTCTGTTCGCCAGCAGCAGCTACTGCGGGCGCTCCGGCTGGATCACCTTCGAATCGACCTGAACCTGTCCGATGGAGCGTTCATCCGGAAGCTGCGAACGGCAACTCACCAGGCAAAAGTTTTGGATCTGAACCTCCATATTGGAATTCATCCGACAGAACGTCTGGACAAACACCTTCAGGTACTGGCCGCTGAGTTGCAGAATCTGCAGCCGCCGGTCTCCGCATTCCTGTTCATCAGATTTGATGCACAACAGCAGCAACTTGCCCGTGAGCGGCTGGAGCTGACATCAGGACAGAGTCTCATTGCCGTGGGATATGACACGAATTTCGTGGACTTGAACCGAGATCGTCCTGGGAAAGATCAGGGTGATGCCGTTTTCTGGGCGATCAATCCTCAGTGCCACGCGTTCGACAATGCGTCAATGACTGAGACGTTACCAATCCAGGCGGACACGGTGCGCACCGCCAGACAGTTTGCCGGTGCGAAACCATTGCTGATCAGTCCCGTAACGCTGCGACCACAGCAGGTCAGCCGACCACCACTTTCAGGTGCGTTGCCGTTGGACGTTGATGTTCGGCAGCCGACGTTGTTTGCCGCAGGATGGACAATCGGCAGCCTGAATTATCTCGCCAGTGCCAACGTCCACAGTGTCACTTTCTACGAGACAGTCGGCTGGAAAGGTATCATGGATTTTCAGGCACCAAGAGACCGGCCCGGACAGTTTCCGTCCATGGCCGGTGACGTCTTTCCCGTCTATCATGTTCTGCGTGACATCGGCCGGTTTTGCGGGGGACAGGTGCTGGACATCAAATCATCCGATCCTCTGTCTGTGGTCGGTCTTGTTCTCAGCAAAGCAGGTGAGGAACGGAGGCTGATCGCAAACCTCACCGATCGACAACAGTCTGTGACATTTGAGGGGTTCGTGGGACGATTTAGTGCCAGCACACTGGATACCAGGATGGCGGCGGCTGCCAATAAGAATCCTGACATCTGGTACAACCATCCGGCACTTCAGTCCGCATCGTCAACCTCGCTCATCCTGCCGCCCCACGCAGTTGCGCGCATTGATTGGACCGGGACGGAATAACGACTTGATGAAATACACCTGCGCAGAGCACGTTGATCGCGGTTGCGTCCAAGGCCACAGGAATTCGGAACGTCATGAATACAAAAGCATTGCAGTGCTTTCGAGCTAAACTCTCTGCCAACGATCTCGTCTGCGGACTCTGGGTGACTCTGGAATCGGCGACCATGACAGAAATCGCTGTTGCGCTCGGACTCGACTGGGTCGTGATCGACGCCGAGCACGGCCATCTCGACTGGAAAGACATAAACGAACATGTTCGTGCGGCGCTTCGCAGTGACACCATTGTGCTCGTCCGGCTGGCCGAACGCAGCACGGCCCTGGCCAAACGAGCACTGGACATTGGCGCCGACGGGGTCGTAATTCCGTGGGTCGAATCCGTCGAGCAACTTGAGGCGGCAATCAGCGACTGCCGGTATCCGCCGGAAGGTCGGCGTGGCATCGGTGGCGAGCGCGCAACCGTGTGGGGTCAGTGTTTAACGGAACATACAGCCGAAGCGAACGAACATGTGCTTGTGGTTCCGTTGATCGAGACGGTTTCCGCGATACCACATGTTGCTGACATGTGTCAGGTAGATGGAGTTGAAGTATTCTTCTTCGGTCCCGCGGATTTCTCGTCCACAGCCGGCTTTCGCGGACAGTGGGAAGGGCCGGGTGTGGCAGACCAAATACTGGATTTGAAGGACACGATCACTGCAGCCGGGAAACATTGCGGTCTCATGACCACCAGCATCGACGATCAGACAGCGCGGGTCGATCAGGGATTCCGCATGCTCGGCCTGGGGTCGGACACCGGATTCATACTGCGCGGACTGCATCAGTCGCTTCAGGCAGCCGGACGAGACCGGCGGCCGGCCACAAGTCTTAACCCGAACGACGGTCAATCGGCTTAAAGTTTCGACGATGTTGTCGATTTGCTGTCGGGCAGGCCCCTGTCCACGAAAGAGACAGGACAGTTCCGTGTGCGACGTGTAATATTCGAGGATCGGGTCGACAAATCAGCGGACCTCAGCTGGATGGTGTCAGTTCACAGAAAGGCACTCACATGGATCAATTAATCAACCGCAGGACATGGATTGCGGGCAGCCTTGCCGGAATCGCCGGACTCAGCATGGATGTCGGCGTTGCCGATGATCCGAAGACGAGTCTAGACATCATTGACTGTCACACGCACTTTTACGATCCAACTCGACCCGAAGGGATTCCCTGGCCGGGAAAGGGATCATCACTGTATCGAACTGTGCTGCCGCAGCATTTGCGCGCATTGAAACAGTATCGGCGGGTGACGGGCACCGTTATTGTCGAAGCAAGCCCCCGTGTGGAGGATAACACGTGGCTGCTGGAACTGGCCGAAGCCGACCCGTTCGTGGTGGGCATTGTCGGTCACCTGTCACCCGGCACTGCTGAATTTCCGGGGCATTTGAAAAGACTTGCAGCCAACCCTCTGTTCAGAGGAATTCGAATTTCTTCAGCGTCAGTCGAAAAGCTGCTGTCCGAAAACACACTGGATGACCTGCAGCTGCTTGTCGAAAATGATCTGACGCTGGATGTGAATGGTGGGCCTGACTCTCCAGCCGTTGTGGCAAAACTCGCCTCTCAACTGCCCGGCCTCCGTATCGTGCAGAATCATATGGGCAACGTCGCTATCACTTCTGACAGACCGCCACGCGAGTGGCAGGCGGGCATTCAGGCTGCGGCCCGACATCCGAACGTGTTCTGCAAAATCTCAGCGATGGTCGAAGGTGCCGCTCGTGACGGGCAGAAGGCCCCGGATGAGCTGGCCTTCTACAGGCCGTATATCGACGTCGTCTGGAGCGCGTTTGGTGACGATCGTGTTATCTTTGGAAGCAACTGGCCTGTCTCGGAACATGCCGCCGACTATCACAAACTTCAGCGCATCGTCATGGAATACGCGTCGGAACGCGGAAACGATGCCATGGAACAATTCTGCTCGCTGAACGCCAAACGAGCTTACAAATGGGTCGAGCGATCCGGTCGGCGTTGAATTGTGGCTCAACCCGTTCCTGTTAACTGGACCACGTTAACTTTGGGACAAATGACAGGAAATCCAAGCACAGAGTGCCAGCAAGCTTAGAGGCCGTATTCCATTCACGCTAACACATGGCTTAGCGAAAAACTGTCGCTGTCCAAATAAACTCGTTGCCTGAATATGCACGCACTCGATTACGCCGCTGTGACTCTGTATCTGTTTCTCGTACTGGGCCTGGGTCTGGTATTCGGTCGGAATCAGTCGCGGCGCGAGTTCTTTGCAGCCGGTCGGTCGATGGGCTGGCTTCCTGTCGGCTTGAGCGTCATGGCAACTCTGTTTTCTTCCAACAGTTTCGTCTTCTATCCGTCGGCCGTCATTGGTGACAGTCTCAAAATCGCACTGTCGCTGATTGCATTTACATTGATGACCCCGGTGGTGATTTGCGTATTCATTCCCATTTACGCTCGACTGAATGTGGAAACCGCCTACGAGTACCTTGAACTACGATTTCACGTCTCGGTTCGCACGTTGGCAAGCGGGCTGTTTGTTCTGCTGAGAATTGGCTGGATGGCATCGGCGACCTTCGCAGCGTCGGTGGTTGTGTCGAGCGTGATGGGCGTTTCCCAGACAGCCGTGATCATCGGGCTGGGCTTCGTGTCTGTCAGCTACACAATGCTTGGTGGTTTGCGGGCAGTGATGTGGACGGATGTGATTCAGTTTTTTGTGTTTGCAGTCACAATTCTGCTGACCCTGGGGCTGATCCTGGACCTCACCGAATCCAGCCCCGGTGAGATCGTGCGGACCTACTTTGATGGCCGCGACGGTTTGATCATTGATTTTTCTCTGTCGATGACTCTGCGATACGGCAGCTGGGTGATGCTGATCGGCATATTCCTCGAAGGATTATCGGCGTTTGGCGTGGACCAGGTCGCCGTGCAGCGATATCTCTCTTCGCGATCCGAGCGAACGTCACAACTCGGCGCACTTCTCAACCTGGCAGCCACGTGGATTGTGCTTCCAGGACTGTTAATGATCGGCGTGGGACTGTATGCATACTTCACTCACCACCCTGCGGAGCTGGGCCAGGGAACATTGACGGAGATTCTGTCGCATGATGCCGCTGTAGCAGACCGAGCCATGCCGGAATTTGTTCGGCTTCATTTTCCACCGGGTCTGGCTGGATTGTTCCTGGCCGCGCTCATGGCAGCAATCATGTCGAGCATTGACTCCGGAGTCCATTCCGTCAGCACCGCTGTGGTTGTCGATTTTCGTGATCGGCTTTTCCCTCGGCTCCGACCGAAAAATGAACAGAGTGAACTCCGATGGATCCGAATACTGGTTGTCACGATTGGTACACTCGCCGTCGCCCTTGCCTGTCTCGTGGATCCCGGGAGCAACGTCTTTGACATTGGAAAGAAACTGACTGCAGCATTTGGTGGCCCTCAGCTGGCGATCTTTATTCTGGCACTCTTTTCTCGGCGGGCAACTTCGATGGCCGTGTTACTGAGCGGACTGCTTTCCACCGTGCTCACCCTATACCTCATGTATACACAAGATTGGTTTTCCGTCTGGTTCTGGCCCATTGGCTTTGGGATGACTCTCCTGTTGGGTTATGTCACAAGTTTCCTGCAGACCGCCCGACCAACAGAATTCACGTACTTCCAGGTCATCCGCAAAAGTAAAAACAACTGACGTCTGAACGATTAGCCCGCAGTCCACAGTTCCATTTACGCCAATAGCGTTTTTCCAGGTCACGTGCGAAACATTCCGCGAGATTTTCTGTCGGACTATTCATAGAATCACAGAGACCACTGAGCAATCTATTCACGGTCTGTGTGGCTAAATACTCAGCACTGGCGCATAGCTATGCTCGCAAATGCTGCCGCTGCGACCGGGTGCCGTTAGATCACGGCCGAAATGCCGTTTCCCCATGCCGGCCGTTTGGCATCCGTTCTCTCCCGGAACTTCGGCCCACGTCACAATATCACTATTCAGAACGTCGTTACTTAGATCACTACTGAACATCATCGACTCTCGTCCTAAGATAATGTGATGGTACCTGCTCGTTACGTGATCAGCTGTCTTTCGTTGGCAATCTGCCTGCCTCTGTCCAATGTCGATGCCCGGGACGAGGTCGACTACCTTGCAGACGTCAAACCAATCCTGCGACAGCGATGTTTTTCCTGTCACGGTGGACTGAAACAGAAAGCATCGCTGCGCCTGGACACCGTTCAACTGGCAATCCAAGGTGGAGATTCCGGACCGGCCCTGATGCCACATCATCCCGCGTCCAGTCTGATTGTCTCTCGAATTTCCGACCCGGATAAGTTGACACGGATGCCCCCGGAGGGCGACCCTCTCACACCCGAACAAATCACGATCATACGGAACTGGGTCGCACAGGGCGCCAAGCATCCCACTCATGAAATTCCTGAAGAAGATCCACTCCATCACTGGGCCTTCCAAGTGCCCCAGCGCCCCAACGTGCCCGAGGTCAAGAACACACAGCGGGTCTGCAATCCGATCGATGCGTTCCTGCTCTCCAACCTGGAAACACGAAATCTGCAGGTCAGTCCATCGGCTCGTCCGGACATCCTTCTGCGCCGAATCTACATTGACCTGACCGGCCTGCCTCCCACACGCGAACAGCTGTACGAGTATCTTTCGTCCCCGACGGACGCGACCTATACCCGAATTGTCAATCGTCTACTTGATTCCCTTCAGCACGGAGAGCGGTGGGGACGGCACTGGATGGATGTGTGGCGCTACAGCGACTGGTATGGCCGCCGTTCCGTGCCGGATGCCCTAAACAGCTATGGTCAAATCTGGCGTTGGCGGGACTGGATCATTGGCTCCATCAATCAGGATAAGGGCTACGACGTCATGGTCACCCAGATGCTTGCAGCTGATGAAATTGACCCGACCGACCAGGAAAACGTGGTGGCCACCGGGTTCATCGTCCGCAATTATTACCGCTGGAATTACAACACATGGATGAAAGACCAGGTGGAACATACGGCTAAAGCCTTTCTTGGCCTCACGCTCAACTGTTGTCATTGCCACGACCACAAGTATGACCCGATTACGAACGAGGAATATTTCCAATTCCGAGCCTTCTTTGAACCAATCGACATTCGACACGAACGCGTCGCGGGCGAACCAGATCCGGGACCCTACCCGGAATACAAACTCGGGGTTTCACTCAAGCCACTGCAGACCGGCATGGTACGTATCGCAGATTCCAAGCTGGACGCCGAAACATTCATCTATCGAAAAGGGGAATCGCGTGACATCATCAAGGATCTTCCTCCGGTGACCCCCATGCCACCGCGACTTCTCGGTGGGGACGAATTCACCTTTGCCAGAATCGATCTCCCACCGAAGGCCTGGTATCCGGGACTGCGCACATATGTCAGGCGCGAGGAGATGGCACGACTGACCGTCGAGGTCAATACGTCGTCTGACGTCGTCAAGAAATCAGCACAATTAGTGGCACAAGCCACCAGCGATTACGACAAGGAATATTCTCGCCTGGACCAAATCGTGGCACGCAACCGAATGACGCTGGCCGAATCACGAGTCGCTGCCATGAAGGCCATCATTCGAGCTGACGACATCCAGTATCTGAACGCCGAAGGAGATGCATCGGAAGCCGCTTGGGCCGCGAGCCGGTCTGAACGATTAGCCAACCTGAACCAGGCTCGTTACGACCATGCGCAGGCCGTTCGTGCGGTTTACGCTGCACGAAACAAAGACCCGTCTGACCCCAAGGTACAAATGGAACTGAAAACCACGAGCGCAACCGAATCGGCCGCCGCCAGGAAAATCGATGATCTTACCGCCTCGCTTCCAACAGAATCAGATACCTACAGCCCGATCGGTCCACAATACATACGGCAGTCAACTGGACGGCGTACTGCCCTGGCCCGCCGAATCGTCTCCAGGGATAACCCGCTCACCGCTCGAGTGGCAGTCAATCACATCTGGAAAGCTCATTTCGGTGAACCTCTCGTTGGGACTCCTGATAATTTTGGCCGCAACGGTGATCGTCCGACCCACCCCAAGTTGCTCGACTGGCTGGCCGTGGAATTGATGGATAACGGCTGGAAGATGAAGCATATCCACCGAATGATCCTCGACAGCCGAGCCTACCGAATGTCCTCCAATCCGAGTTTAACCCCGGCATCGAACGTCGAACGTGATCCGGAAAACACCCATTACTGGCGATTCAATTCGGGCCGCATGCAGGCCGAAGTCGTGAGAGACAGCATCCTTTTCGTCTCCGGTCAGCTTGACATGACACCAGGTGGCAAGCACATACCGGATTCTGAGGGCCTGAAGACTCTTCGTCGAAGCCTGTACATCGAGCACCATGGTGAAGGCCGCATCCAATGGCTGGACCTGTTCGATGCCCCCAACCCAACGGACTGCTATAGACGAACCACCAGCGTCAGGCCACAACAGGCCCTGGCTTTAGCCAACAGCCGGATCGCTCGCCGGCAGGCTTACCTCCTGGCACGCACCCTTCACAAAGAGTTCATGGATGCCACGTCGTTCATAGCGACCGCCTTCCGACAAATCCTGTCCCGCAACCCTACGAATGACGAGAAAACTGCAAGTCGCACATTTCTCGCTACACAAACCGCGTTGTTTGTCGAGGCTGACCTACAAGCTCTCGAGGCCACAACCGAGGATGACGAACTTGCCCCGTCGACCGATCCCATTATCCGGGCGCGGGAAAACCTAGTCCACGCCCTGTTCTGCCATAGTGATTTCATAACAGTCCGATAAACCAAACTCGGCGATTACGTCATGCCAACTCCACGACCTCAATGCAACAAGATTCACCGACGCACATTCCTTTCCGATGTCGGTATGGGATTCACCGGCCTGGCTCTGGGAGCCCTGCTTCACGAGGACGGACTCACCTCCGAACCGACAACAGAAGTACCTGACGGGAAACCTCATTTTGCCCCTAAAGCCAAACACGTCATCTGGATCTTCCTTTCTGGTGGCTACAGCCAGATGGAAACCTTCGACCCCAAGCCGGCACTCAATAAATACGCGGGGAAAACCTACCAAGACACAGAATACCCAAATCCCATTAAATCCCCCCTCTACGAAGAGCGGGCTCGCGCGGTCATCTTCGTAGACCGCACTCACTCACGAATCTACCCGATGCAGGTCGGCTTCCAGCGACACGGTGAAAATGGCATCGACGTGGCAGACTGGCTACCGCATCTGGCGACCTGCGCAGATGACATCTCGTTCGTGCGGTCCATGTACACGACTGACAACGATCACAATGCGGAATTCCAGATGCACCATGGTCGACACAAGCTCGACCCAACGGAACCGGTGCTCGGCTCATGGATAAACTACGGACTTGGAACGCTCAACGAGAACCTGCCCAAGTTCGTGTTCCTCGGGCAGTACAAGGATACTCGTGTCCGCTGGAATTTTGACCCTTCTTATCTGGGACCTGAACACGCCGGTGTCGAGTTAAGCCTCGACCCAACGAATCCGCTTCCATTCGGAACTCGTTCAAAATACATGCTGCCTCGTGAGCAGGCAAATCAATTTGATTTCATCAATCGTCTCAATCGACTTTCCGGGATCGAATATCCACAGGACGCCAATATTCGTGCCCGTATCAAGTCGTATGAACTGGCTTTCGGAATGCAAAATGCCGCCCCCGAAGCGCTCGACATCTCGTCCGAAACCATGGAAACGCAGGCTCTGTACGGACTGGACAACGAGACCACGGCAGTTTATGGACAAAGGCTTCTGGCCGCCCGTCGGTTAGCCGAGAGAGGAGTTCGGTACTCGCTCGTCTACCTGAGTGACTACGGCGAATGGGACTCTCACCGCGAGCTGAAAAAAAACCACGCTCGGTCTTGTGAGCGAGTGGACAAACCTATCGCCGGATTACTGAAAGACCTTAAGCGACGTGGTATGTTTGACGATACCCTCGTCGTGTGCTGCACGGAGTTCGGACGGACTCCCGGGCTCGAGGGTGGAACCGATATGCATACTGGCCGGGATCATCACCCCCATGGTTTCACTGTGTGGCTTTCAGGTGCCGGGGTCAAACGAGGTTTTGTCTACGGAAAAACCGACGAACTGGGATTCCATGCTGTCGAAAACCCGCACTACGTCACTGATCTTCACGCAACGGTCCTGCACCTTATGGGCCTCGACACCCGGCGACTGAACATACCAGGCCGAAAACGCCTGGACGTGGACTATGGAAAGCCCATTCGGGGAATCCTCTCCTAACGAATCGAGCGGAAATCATAAATTTCTGTCCATTTCCCAAAGCACGTCCAGTACTAACTTGGTGTCCTCGCACACGACTGACAAACGTCTCCTGGTATGACTCACGACTGGATTGAGAACAGCAGACGAAACACCGAACTTGGTCGTGAACACTGGGTGCGACAGTATGGCTACCCGCGCGATATGTGCCAGATCGGTGTTAGTAATCTGGGTAAATCGAAGCTTGAGGTATTTCGGTCTGGTCATACGTTTACAGTGACCAACAGTTTCTCGGAAGACCTGCGAGGACATCATGGGGCCCTTGGGCACCATCAACACATCGCAAGTGAGTGATTCACTGACGAGGACATGGCGAATCCACCGAGGGAGAACGGATGATTACCTCGGCGCGTATCATCCACGGTGTAGATGACGTGGTGTGGCGAATACTGCCCACTCGGCAATCAGGCTCGACTCGGTGCATAGTTCGGGCCGCGTGAATAGGCGTCCGTAAACACGGTACCGCTGGCGGCCAAGGGGTTGATATTCGGCGTTTCGTAGAACTCAGAACTCTGATGACCAACATCGGCCCCAGCCCAAATCATCGATGTAGAAGAAAACAATGTTGGGCCGGTCGGACGAACTTCGTTGTGCTTGTCAACAACGCAACGACCATTAGGTTTTGTCACTCTGCTGCCGTTTTCACGGCCAGGAAACAACTGCCACCCGGGATTTCCGTTGCGTCACGGCGTTCGCAGTAAGCACCATCACAAATCTGGATTTATCGGCATCGGTGGACTAAACTTTGCCCTGTGCCCGGTTCGACTACCTCTCACGGAACCTATCCTGTGCTCTCAGTGTTCTCGCGTGGATCAGCTCATCAGAAACTGTGTAACGGTGTCTCCCGTCGAGATGCTTTACACATTGGTTCGCTGGGTATCGCTGGACTATCGCTGCCTCAGCTGCTGAAGGCTGAACAGAATTTCTCTGTCGGCAGTCAGCACAAGTCGGTGATCATGATTTACCTGTGTGGTGGTCCGCCACACCAGGACATGTACGACATCAAGATCGATGCTCCCAAAGAAATCCGCGGCGAGTTCAGTCCGATCGAGACGAGCGTGCCCGGAATTCAGATCGGCGAGTTGCTGCCCGGAGTAGCCCGCAACATGGACAAGCTCACTGCCATCCGATCCATGGTCGGTGCTCGTGATTCTCATTATTCCTATCAATGCATGACGGGGTATCACAATCGAAATGCGGCCGCCGGTGGATGGCCGCATTTTGGTTCTGTGATCAGCCACTATCAAGGCCCGACTCGTCCGGGAACACCGCCTTTCGTGAGTCTCTGTTACACAACCAAACATCGCCCGTACAACGAGCCGAGTCCCGGGTTCCTGGGGCTGGGCCATTCTTCGTTCGCACCGAAGGGCCCCGGCCGGGACAATCTGGTCCTGCAGGAAATTAGTCCGGAGCGTCTGGGACAACGACATCAGTTGCTCACCGCATTTGATCAGTTCCGGCGTGAAACCGATGCGTCCGGAAGAATGGCAGGTATGGACACCTTCACACAGCAGGCGATGGGGATTTTGACGTCACCCGAATTGTTCAACGCCCTGGACGTTTCCAGGGAGTCCAAACAAACCAGGAACCGTTACGGCGTGTGTGATGAAACGAAACCACGCGGTGATGCAGCTCCCATGTGCCCACAGAATTTTCTTGTGGCTCGGCGACTCGTTGAAGCGGGTGCGCGAGTCGTCACGGTGAACCACAGTTTCTGGGACTGGCATGGAAATAACTTCGGGCTGGCACGTCAGGAACTGCCTGTGTTCGACCAGGGGATCAGTGCACTGGTCGAAGATCTTCACGAACGTGGCCTGGACAAAGATGTGACCGTGATTGTGTGGGGCGAGTTCGGCCGGACTCCGAAAATCAACAAAAATGCCGGTCGCGATCACTGGCCGCGGGTTTGCAGCGCACTACTGGCTGGCGGCAACATGACCATGGGTCAGGTGATCGGATCAACCGACCGTTTCGGAGGCGAAGCGGATGATCGACCCGTTTCGTTCCAAGAAGTTTTCGCGACGATCTACCACAACCTAGGCATTAATCTGGATTCGCAGCGGTTATTCGATTTCCGTGGAATACCGCGTCGTTTCGTGGAATCCGGAGTTCGCCCAATTGCAGAACTGGTGAGCTGACAACGCCCGTGGATCATGGTCAGCAACAGCGAGCTGCCGGATGGGTCAGCGGGCCTGAGACACATGCAGATCAATAATGATCTGCAAAGCTGGCCGGATTTTCACGAAACAGCAGCATTGTGATGCGCGAATGGAACAGATACAGCCGGTTGCGATACCACATGGCAAATTCCAGTGACCCGGCACGCTGCTCACCGGAGTTCACCAAAGCCACAACATCTGCTCCACCTGCAGCCGGAGCATACCGAGTTGGATTGGCATTAAAACGGTCACGTGCTGCCGCTGAACTGAACTGATACGTGTTCAGCTCAAATCTGGATTCATACGTTGCCGAGGCCTCCACCAGCTCGCGTGACTCGCACAGTTCGACCAGGCAGAATCCCATGAACCCGGACCGATGTCGCCTTGCCTCGATCTTCTGCCGCCGGGTTTGTGGTAAAGAGACTATGTGAGTCGCAAGAGTGGATTTTGGCGTCACATTTTCACCGAATACTTTCTCTTTTTCCCACCTCACGTCATGGATTTTTCCAGGCAGCTGCCAACGCTCGTCCTGAGGCCGGTCGACTGAAATCTGATCCAACGCTGTCAGAGGTCGCTTCTGTGCGGCAGGTATCCGCGGTTTGATGGGGATGGAAATGTCCGGTGGTGATAAACGGGCCTGCCACTGATTGAATTGAGTGGTATTTGGTTGTCGTTGTGGTTTCACAAATGTGGTCTGCCGCCTGACAAATGGTTTGGATGGTTCACTCTCTTCGACTATCATCAAATCAAACGTGGTCGGTGCGGCAGTTTCTGCTTCACTAAACGGCTGAATACCTTCAGCGACAAAGTTCAGGTCCAATTCATTTCGATCCGTAACAGCATTCGAATATTCAAATGGATTGACGAACTCATCTGCAGCATAGATTCGTAAACCGCTGAACGGACTGTGTTCTGGTTCTAACGACAATGATTCTCCGTTTTCAACATACGTTAAGTCAGCCTCAGCCTGGTCCGCCGACCTAGTTTGGGCCTCGTCCGTGATTTCCGAAATTCCTCGAACAGCATCGAGGTCCAGAATGTTATCACCGTCGGACAGAAATTCGTCATCTTCGAATGGATTCACGAATTCGATCGGCGGAAGTCCGGAAACTGGCAGAGCTGACGGTTCAACACGTACCGATGCCTTCCACCGCGACACCGGATGAACAGTCTTCACGGACTCCGTCTGGCGGACTGTTATCTCATCCGTTGGCGGCACTGCGCCGGACTGATTCGTCACGACGGTCGGTGACTGCAGTGGTCGAACCTGCTGAATTGGCCGGTTGCCGGTGCTATGGCTGATTTTGACCCGGTCAACTTCGCGTGAGTCCTTCAGAATGATTGGTGGTGGTGTCAACGGAATGTTTTCGTCTACAGACTCACTGCGGCGAAAACGACCAAACATCCTGCTGAACAGACCACTTTTCTTTGCCAAGACAGCTGGTCTGTCTTGGCGTTTTCGAACTCGGTTCATTCTTGGAGTTGTTGTGTAAGGCAGGTCAGCGGTCCGCAGAGATGGCATTTCCCCGCCGGATTTCTCAAACAACTTTCTGAGTTCACCACTAACGGACTTGCGACCCGATCCCTGGTTGCGTCGAACCGCCGTGGAAGAACCAGCGGGCTGGACAGCGAACGTATCCATCGCGGCAACAGCCAGAATGGTCACAACGACTGCGCCTCTGACAGAGATTCGCTGAGATGCAGTGTTTTGGTGAGGCATGCTTGAACTCTCCGTCATCCTAGAGCTGTTTCGGGGTTGCCCGGCGGATTCGTACCGCAAACAACACCGTCCAGTGCCGCGATAAACAAATCCGGGCCGTTGCTCCGTGTTGCTATCGACAATTCCAATTGGTCGGAAACTCGGGTAAATGAGGGTTTTGCGTGTGCGTAACATAGAAGATACACAGGATTCGCATAACCCGATTGACCTGCAGACTTGAACCAGGCTGCCTGTTTTTACAGAGTCCACATTTACCACCTGCGAGGCGCACCGTCGAAAGTGATGATTCATGAACGCAGATAAGACAGTTTCACCAGGAGAACAGGTGACGACGTCAGGCGATACGGTCGTGGTCAAAGTCCAGTCGGACCGTCCGCACCGCCGCAACAACCTTGGAAGCCTGATCCTGCTGGGGCTGCTGGCGTCATCGGTGATGATGAACCTGCTGCTCATCGCAGGCACGACGATGACCGCTTTTCCGACAGGTTCCGTCCGCCAGATCCATCGCGATGGCATCGCTGGAGCCTCGGACAAGCTGGCCGTAGTTCAGGTTTCCGGCACGATCATGCCGCCATTTACAGACCAATGGATTGAGCAAATTCGAGCTGCCGTCAAAGACAAAGCAGTCAAGGGTGTCCTGCTGGAAATCGACAGCCCCGGTGGCCTCGTCGCAGACAGCCATCAGCTGTACCACGAACTGCAGAAACTGCGAGCAGTCAAACCGATCTATGTTTCCATGAAGCGGATGGCCACGTCGGGTGGCTACTATATAGCCATGGGCGCAGGACCGGATGCCCAGGTCTTTGCCGAACCGACCACCTGGACCGGATCCATCGGAGTTATCCTGCCGCGATACAATGCTACTGAACTGGTGTCGAAAATCGGTGTCAAAATGGAATCATTTGTAACCGGACCGCTGAAAGGAAGTCTGAGTCCGTTTCGTGATTTGGGTGAAGACGAAGTCCGTGTCTGGGAAACAATCATTGCTGATTCCTTCGAGCGATTCATTGGCGTGGTCGCCGACAACCGCAGCAACCTGGACTCCCAGGAAGTAAAAGCTCTGGCTACCGGGCAGATCTACACCACTAGTCAGGCACTGGAGAATGGACTCATCGATAAATCCGGCTTCGCGGAAGATGCAATCATTTCTCTGGCGAGTTCGTTGAATCTGAAAGACTATGAAGTTGTCAATTTTGCTTCACCGGCGGGACTGATCAACGTATTGCTGGGAAGCCTGGAACCATCACCAGGTCTGACGGACCAGCTGATGGAGGCGGGCGTGCCTCGTGCCTTTTATTACTGTTCCTGGAATCCACTGATTCCCGTAAATCCGTAAAGCCCGACCGTTGCACCTGATGCCGGTTCCGAGGAGAGTAACCCGCGCCACTGGACTGGATCAAAGAGGGACACGCTGCCCCGGTGCGGACCGCCTCACGTAAAAGGGTCCATGGACGTGACTCAATCGGCTGAAAAGGAAATTGATGACATCATTGTGGCCGGGCAGTGCAAAGCCCGCCGGCGCAGGCCAATGCTGCCTGTTGTATTGCTGAGCGGCGTATCGTTGTTGTTGCTTTGGTTGTGCTTCACGCCAATGGAAATCGCTCCGGCTGCCTGGATTGCATTGACACCGTTCTGCGTCCTGTTGCGGTCATCACACCTCACATGCCGGCAGTACATGGTGATAACATTCTGTGGCTGGGTCTGGAGTGTAATCACTCTGCAGTGGATGAGATTGGGGAACCCCGGAATGTACCTGGCGCTGGTAGCGCTGAGTTGCTACATGAGTCTGTACTTCCCTGTGTTTATTTTGGCCAGTCGACAGCTGGTCAGGACCGCAGTCCCGCTGTGGCTGGCAGTGCCGGTGGTATGGACGTCACTGGAGTTACTGCGTGCCCGGTTGATGACTGGCTTTGCGTGGTACTACCTGGGCCATTCGCAGTACCGCTGGATCGAACTGATCCAGATTGCGGACATCACAGGTGTCTACGGTATTACGTTTCTCACAGCAATGTCTTCTGCTGTTCTTTCAGAATTCATTCCTGAGTCCGTAGTCAGACAGCCGGGATTTGATGTACCACGATTGATGTCCGGACACCAGCGATTCGTGGCAGCCACAACCTGCGCATCACTGGTAGCCGCGTCGGTGGTCTACGGCTGGTACCGACAGCAATCGCCGAACATCACGAAAGGTCCTGTGGTGGCGATTGTCCAGGGACATTTTCCTCCTGATATGAAGCATGACCCGAACCGGGCAACGGAGATCGTCAATACTCACGACTTGCTGACACGCCGGGCGGCTGAACTGCAGCCGGATCTGATCGTTTGGCCGGAAACGATGTGGCCGGTCACACACTGGATCGAAGACACGGAAATAACCGATGAACAGATTTTGGAGTTCATCCGACACAAGCGCTACGCACCACCGGATCAATCTGCGCAGGTACTTGAATTCTTCAGGCAGGGAATCAGAACGGAAGAAAATCTGGTCAATCGCAGCCAGGAATGCGGCACGACAATTCTGTTTGGCGTGACAACGCGTACAGCCACGTCTTCCGGCATTCGGGAATATAACTCGGCAGCCTTTGTCCGGCCGGATCTGGGATATGTCGGCCGCTACGACAAGATTCATCGCGTGGTTTTCGGCGAATACACGCCGTTAAAGTCAATATTCCCGTTTCTGTCTAATCTTAGACCGCCCGGCATGCCTGAACTTGATGCTGGTACGGCTCCCCAGGTTTTTGAAACCGCCGGCGTCCGCTATGCACCGGTGATTTGCTTTGAAGACACAGTCCCTCGTGTGGTGCGACACATGATCAATTACGAATCCGATCCGGCAGCTCGTCCCGACGTGCTTGTGAATATGACCAACGACGGGTGGTTCCGTGGCTCAAGTGAACTGGACCAGCATTTGATTACCTCCTTATTTCGCTGCGTGGAGACTCGACGACCGATGGCGCGGGCCGTCAACGGCGGAATTTCTGCATTCATCGATTCAAGTGGCCGTATACGGGATCCCGAGAGCTTTCTGTTGATGACGTCGTCCGCCGGATTTGACGGAGAGTTCAGAGAAGTCGACGGCATGATCGACCCGACAACCGGCCACTGGCACCGAGAGTGTTCGGGTGTACTGACCGCGCAGCTCCCACTGGACGGCCGCAATACGATCTATTTGCAGTATGGAGACTGGTTCGCCATGCTGTGCAGTACACTGGTTCTGGCCCTGCTCATTCGCAGTTTTGTGAAACGCCTGCGTGAAGATCTGGCCTGAGATGGACGTAGCTGACTGTCCCAGGCCTTGACGGTATTGTCGTCCTCTGAGGTTCATAGACTGCTGCAGAACCCGCGAATTCCAAGATTGCCCGGCTGCGTAAATCACAGAAGGACATCAGCCCATGAGAATCTTCTTTCCCATGATCCTGTGTGTGCTGGCAGGCTGTTCAGATAGCCTTGTGTCGACTGACCCGTCCCGCAACAAACCACTTCGGCCGAAAGTGACGGACGACATAGGGGAATTTAAAGGCGACAAACAGGTCGTGATGCCGGAAGTGAAGATCACAAATCCGGTCACCGGACCGTTAGAAGCATACAATCCCTTGAAACAGCGAATTGCTGCTCTCAGCCTCGACCATGCCGTCAACATGTTTCACGCTCTTGAAGGTCGGTATCCAAAGGACTACGACGAATTCATGCAGCGCGTGATCAAGGAAAACAAAATCCAGCTGCCCGAGCCGGCAAAGGGACTGTGCTACGAATACGATGTTGAGAACCACAAGCTGCTGATAGTGAAGGAGGCAAAATAAGGGATATGTCACCGGTACAACTCAGATGAACTCCCCGCAGAATGAAAAAGTAATCTTGACCTTTTTTTGCGAAACGTGGATATTCGGTTTATAGTGCCGGTGGTGTCGCCCAACCTGTCCTGTCATGGAACCTTTCTTCGCCATGTGGCGTCGACTAATCAGCCTATGGTTCAGCCCACGAGTTGTGCTGCGTCGAGTTTTGGCACTGGACGATACACCGCATGCTGTCGCGTTGGGGGCAGCAGTCGGAATACTGTTCGGCATGACGCCGACCGTGGGACTGCAAACGCTTGAAGTGATCCTGTTTGCCTTGGTGACTCGGCGGCTCTTCTATTTTAATCGAGCGGCCGCTCTGGCACTGATTCACGTGTCAAATCCGTTCACCATGGCAGCGATTTATTACGGCCTCTACTGGGCAGGCAGTTGTTTTGTGCCTGGTGACGCCACCTTGCAGCGGTTTCAGCAGATTCTGACTTTTGAAGGATTTTCAGGCTGGTGGCATGCATTGTCGGAACTGGCGACCGACATTGGTCTGCCGTTGGTCGTTGGTACCATTGTAGTGGCCCCGGTCTCAGCAACGGCAACCTATCCCCTCACAAGGATTCTGCTAAGGTGGTATCGGGGAGACAATCCGCCGGGGAACGATCAGTCGACCGAGAAACAGTCATCACATACCGAATTGAGCTCCAGCCCCGATCCCAATATCCTGAAATCGGCTCAGGCGGAAGCTCTGCGCCTCCTGCCATTAGTTGAAGCCCCACAATCTGCATGCACTGCGGATTGAATCACCCGACTGGGATTCAGAGACGGGTTAGCTGGGCGGATCAGCTGACGGGCAGCAGTCACCGATGCGAACATCTGCAAAGGTAATGGAATCTTATTCCGGCCGGCCTCATCAGTCGTTCGACAGCCGGGACCTCCCGTGGGTAGACTTTCAATGGGTCGTTATGGCAATTGAGCAGTCATAAGTCCTTTTATTTCAAAGATTTCCCCTCATGCAGGTCCAAAATGGTATAGCGGTCTCTCCCGGAGTCGCGGTTGGTCCTGCGCTGGTGCTTGGCACCGAGAACTTCCGCATTCCCCGCAAATACGTCGGCCGGGACGCTGTGGAAGTGGAACTGGCTCGCTTTCACTCTGCGCTGGAACAGGTCTGCACGGAGATCGCAGGCAATGAGGTGCTGGTGGCCGACAAATTGGGTACACAGTACGCTGCGATTTTTTCGGCACATCTTCAGATGGCTCGAGATCCGCGGATGGTGAGTGAAGTGGAGTGTCTGATTCGGGAACGTAGCTATTCGCCCGAGTATGCCGTAAGTCGTTTCCTGCGACAGCATGCACAACAGATGCAGGAGCTTGGTAACAAGTATCTGGCTGAACGTGCGCTCGACATATTTGACCTTGAGAAACGCCTTCTGGGATGCCTGCTCGGTAAGAGTCGTGAAGAGCTCAACAACCTCACCGCTCCCGTCATTATTTTGGCTCACGACCTGACCCCCAGCGAGACAGCTCAGCTGAACACCGACTACGTGCTGGGATTCGCCACCGAAGTTGGTGGCCACACCAGTCATACAGCGATTCTCGCCGGAGCGCTGGAAATACCGGCGGTGGTGGGCTTGGGGAGATGTCTGGCCGGTGTTTCGGGCAGTGAAACCGTCATCCTGGACGGTGATCATGGTCAGGTGCTGATTGATCCGGATGAACGATCGATCGCCAATTTTCACTCGTCAGAAGCTCACAATCTAAGAGTCCATGAGCGACTGCTGTCGCTGGAAGTATTGCAGGCCGAGACACCGGATGGCGAGCGGATCCATATTTACGGAAACATTGAGTTCCCCACCGAAGTTGGCCAGTGCATCAAACGCGGTGCCGAGGGGATTGGCCTTTACCGGACGGAATTTCTGTATCTGGGCGGCGACACGGAACCATCAGAAGATGACCATTATCAGGCCTACTGTCGGGTGCTTGAGGCGTGTGGTGATCGACCGGTGGTAATTCGCACGATGGACATCGGTGCCGACAAGATTCCACAGCGGCTGAGGGATCGATTTGACGAAGCTCAGAACCCGATGCTGGGATTGCGAAGCATACGGTTGAGTCTGCAGAGTACTCCGCTGTTTAAGATCCAGCTGAGGGCTATCCTGAGAGCAGCCGTGAAAGGCAACGTGCAGGTGATGTTCCCCCTGGTAGCAAATCTGCTGGAGTTCCGACAGGCAAAAATGATCCTCATGGACGTGATCGAGGATCTGGAGGACGAAGGAGCTGAATTCCGGTCGAATATCCCCGTCGGGATGATGGTGGAAGTCCCGTCTGCTGTGATTCTGGCTGAGGAATTCGCGAGAGAAGTCGACTTCTTCTCGATTGGTACCAATGATCTGATCCAGTATACTTTGGCCTGTGACCGTTCGGATCCATCGGTAGCCAATCTTTATCGCGCTGGTGATCCCTCCATCCTGAGACTGATTCGTATGGTCCTGCACGCAGCGAAAAAGCATGACCGCACTGTGACTGTTTGTGGACAAATGAGTTCTGACGTGCGTTTTGTGCCGCTGTTGCTGGGACTGGGACTGCGGCATCTGAGCGCAACTCCCCATGCGATTCCTCGACTAAAGGAAGTCGTCAGGCACGTATCAATTCCGGATGCTGAAAAAATAGCTGAACACGCTTGTTCGCTCGATCTCGCCCGGGATGTTGAACATTACTTACTCGGAGAACTGGGCCGGTTGTGTCCGGATCTCGTAGTTTGAATTCACAGGCTTCGGAGACATGGTGGCTTGTCTTCGACAGACCGAGACACTTTTTTCTTGAATTGAAACAAGAACGAACAACCCGTCACAAGATTTCTGACCAGGACTGATGGCCCGTGAAGCCGGTTCCGGCTTCCGACGAGTCAATCAGCACAGCCTGCAGAGCCGTCGTATTTGGGCCGCGCTGCACCCCCTTTTCACTCAACAGAAAAATTTTGTTGCATTCGAACATCCCGTTGCAGATTCCATCGACCGATTGCAGTCATTCGAATAACTATGTCGGATGATCACTGCGAGAATCTGTCGCAGCATCAGCATCGCCCGGGAACGAGTGTGTCATTGATAGTGTGTTGATGGAACGGTTTGCTGAAATGGCTGGAATCCTTTGACGACGTACGCTGTTCGTTCCCAGGAACGAAAGCCGTTTGATGAAAAAGGAAATGTTGATCAACGTCCTGCAGCCGGAGGAAAGCCGGATTGCGATCGTTGAAGATGGTGTGCTGGAAGAACTGTATGTCGAGCGCAGCAGCGCCGAAAACTATGTCGGCAATGTCTATAAGGGACGCGTTGTCAATATTGAAGCCAGTATTCAGGCGGCGTTCGTTGATTTTGGCGTGGGTCGCAACGGATTCCTGCATGTCAGCGACATCGAATATCAGTACTACAAACACTTGGTGCAGGACGAAGCCGGCGACGGACGACGGCCCCCCAAACATCTCAACGAACGCAGTGCCCGCAATAAACCACCAATTCAGCGGATCCTACAGCGCGGCAGCGAAGTCCTGGTTCAGGTAATCAAAGAGGGCCTGGGCAATAAAGGCCCGACGCTGTCCACCTACGTATCGTTTCCCGGCCGTTACCTCGTGCTCATGCCGGGACTTCAGCGCGTGGGAATCAGCAGGAAGATCGTCGACGAGAAAACGCGCCGCGAACTGCGGCAGAGCATGAAGAATCTGCGTCCACCCGAGGGAATCGGGTTCATCGTGCGAACTGCCGGAATTGAACGAGACGAAGAAGATCTCAAACGGGATCTGACCTACCTGCTGAGATTGTGGGAGACAATCGTAAACCGGGTCAAAAAAGTTTCTGCGCCCGGAACGATCTACGAAGAGAGCGATATGATGATCCGGACCATCCGGGACATCTACACCGGCGAAATCGACAGCGTGTGGATTGATTCGGATGAAGCCTGTGACCGCGCCCGGGAGTTCATGAAAATCGTGATGCCTCAGCATCAGGATCGCGTTCGTTATTTTGACGGGGCGGAGCCTCTGTTTCACAGTTACGGGATCGAAGACGAGATCGCCAGTATTCAGGACCGCGATGTGCCCTTGAATGGTGGAGGATCTCTGGTGATTGACCAGACCGAAGCCCTGGTGGCCATCGACGTTAACAGTGGCAACTTCCGGGCAGACGATGACGCGGAGACATCAGCATACCGCATGAATCTGCGAGCAGCCAAAGAGATCGCTCGTCAGATCCGCCTGCGAGACCTTGGTGGAGTGATCGTCAATGACTTTATCGATATGCGTGATGAACGCCACCGCCGCAAGGTGGAACAGGCGATGCGTTTGGCCGTGGAGCGTGATCGTGCCCGCACTCGAGTCCTTCGGATCAGCCCGTTTGGCCTGATCGAGATGACCCGGCAGCGAATTCGCCCGTCACTAAGGCGCAGCATTTACGAAGATTGCCCGTGCTGCAGCGGTGTGGGACAGATCAAGACCGCCGAGAGCATGTCAATTGAAGTCATTCGTCTGGTCATGTCAGCTGCCAGCCAGGACCACGTAGCTGAGATTGCAGTTGAAGTCCACGATCGAGTTGCCAATGACTTCCACAACCGAAAACGCAAAGAACTCATCGAAATCGAAGACGATCGTGACGTACGAGTGGTGATTGGCTCGCGGACGGACGTGCGTCCGGAACACCTCGTAGTAACTTGTAAAGATGAAAATGGACGTTCCATGGAGTTCAAGCCGTGAATCAGGAGTTGAGATTGACAGTTGCGGCGTTCCCGGCCCGCTACCAAAGGAATGATCACCTGTCCAGATCGTGCTCCGGCTACATCCAACCTCACATCTCAATTCCGGAATTCCAGCCCGGTTCCTGGTGTCAGGATGCATTTCTGACTCGCTCTCACCAATCTGGACGCTATACTTGCTGATTCGCGCCAAAGTTCTGTGCGTTTGTTTGCGGTAAACCGCAACCGTCCGGGTGATGTTATGTTTGCCGTGATCGAAGACGGAAATCGTCAGCATCGAGTCCAGGAAGGCGATTTGCTTTCAATTGACTACCGTTCTGACGCGGAAATCGGAACTGCAGTCGAGCTTGAACGCGTCCTGCTGGCCAATGCCGGCGGCGCGAGCGTCATTGGCACACCCATGATCGACGGAGCGATGGTGACCGCAGAAGTTGTCAACGATGAAGAAAAGGGTCCCAAGTTGGAGATCCAGAAGATCAGGCGGCGTAAGAACAGCCGGCGACACAACGGTCACCGCCAAAAGTATACCCGTGTGAAAATCACGGGAATCACAGTGCCTAATCTGGAAACGGTCGCTGCTCCTGCTGAGCCGTCGTAGATCGTTGGATGGCGACCACAATGCGTTGAACCAGGCACATCCGTCGCCGTTGAGGCTGTCTGTCCGAGAAGAAAGCTCCCAAGCAGGTCCTGGCAACTCAAATAAGCAGCCCCCGATCCACAACGACATCTGCTTCGGTACCATCAGGATGAGAATCACGTTTCCGGTGAGTTGCAGGCTGTCGAATCACTGGAAAAAGGGCATTGAAGTCATTGATTGTCGTGACGAACATGACACCACTTTGAGGTCATGGATCCTGGTGGCTCGCGACGGCCGGACAACCGTGAAGCTCATTGAACCGTATTCCGACGACGCAACACTGAACCTCGACAGTTTGCGACATCACCTGTCAAACTCAACCGGACGCGTTTCGGTCGGACCTGCTGCCAACAGCAGTAGTAATATCAATCCGATGGAACGCAGCAAATCAGCTCGCTCCACCACAACGCGGCCAGTGAGACTGACCGGGTCGTCGGTGCGATCCACCGACATTTTCAAAAAAACGGTCTCGACCAGACTGTTGCGCTGCCGTTGATCCGAAATTCAAGGCAGCCGAGGCACTGCCAAACAGCCGACCACCAAATAGAATCCTGGCTTGTCGATACAGCGGACTCCTTCCGGAATGATCGCAGTTATGTATTGTTCTGCAGTATTTGACAGAAACGAGTGGGCCAGCAGATGATCGATAACTTGCATACAAAAGTGATCGCTGTGATGCCGGCTTTTAACGCAGCCGCCACGCTCGAACGAACGATCGCCGATATTCCGGAAGGCTGTGTCGATGAAATTATTCTGGTTGACGACTGCAGCAGTGATGGCACAGTTGAACTGGCCCGCTCACTGGGGCTCACCGTCATCCGACACAAAACAAATACCGGTTACGGTGGTAACCAGAAAACCTGCTACACCCTCGCCTTGGAACGTGGAGCCGATATTGTGGTAATGATTCACCCCGACTACCAATATGACAGCCGCGTGATCCCGGTGGCCGCCGAACTGATCCGCCTGGACAACTGCGACATTGTTCTCGGCTCCCGCATTCGGACCCGGGCTGAGGCAATTGCGGGGGGCATGCCGGCCTGGAAATACGTGGCAAACCGTTTACTGACGATGATCGAAAATATTTTGCTGGGCCAGAACCTTGGCGACTTCCACAGTGGCTTTCGGGCGTACCGGATTCAAGTCCTGGAATCGATTTCATGGCAAAACAACTCCGACGATTTTGTGTTCGACACACAGTTCCTGGCTCAATCGGTTGCCGCAGGGTTTCGACTGGCTGATATCCCGGTACCGGTGCGCTACTTTGAGGAAGCGTCCAGTATCAATTTCCGTCGGAGTCTGCGCTACGGCATGTTGACTCTGTGGATCATGCTGCTGTTTTGGCTCAATCGACTGCACATTCATAAATCCATGATCTTTCGGCCGGGAAAAGATGCATAGCAGCAGCCTGCGATATGTTCGTTTAACCGAACGTCGCAGACAGAACACCGAACAGCCACAGCTTTTAGGTTAATGGTGCAGGATCATTTGCCGTCGCGGACTCGAACGGGCTCAGACAGGTAGTTCGAAACTACGTGACAACTCTCACGTCCAGGATCTCATCAATCGAGAACGGGCCGAGGTTCTCGTCACCACCACTGGTACTCAACAGCACGAGCTGACCCTGGAGACTTCGTCGGCCGTCCGGGAATCCCTTGATGATCCGTCCATCGTGCAGCATGACCGAAACTTCATGAGTTTCATTGACGCCTGCCAGATCGTCATGGACAACTGCCGGATGCCGTTCCCAGGCCCATGTCCACAGCGTCGCATGAGCATCAACGCGGCCGGCAAAATCATGCCACTCCATGTCTGCTTGCCTGAGCTGTTTCAGATTTGCCTGTCGACACCACGGCCGTAACACGTCCTCAATCCAGCCACGTCGTGATGCAGCCAGATCTTCAAAACTCGCGGGAGTATTCGAAAGTGTCATTGCTCACCCCATCTGCACGCAAATCTGTTGGCCTGTTGTCTGTTACCGACGGTCTGAGCAAAGAAGAACACGAATCAGTCCATGCGGGGCCGGCCAGTGATGGCACGACTGGCTCCGCCATTCCATCTGAAATCCGGGAGATGCACCCAATGGAGGTCGACCTCAGTGAGGAAGACCGCGATTCGATTCACACCAACCCGGCGTGGTTCGAATCGGGACACTCACTCCGTCGCATTCTCAAATTCCTCCATTAACTGAATCAACGCAACAACACCCTCGATCGGAAACGCATTGTAAATACTCGCTCGCATTCCCCCCACGCTCCGATGCCCCTTGATGGCATTGAACCCGGCACTCGTTGCTGCGGCAATAAACTGAACATCCCGTTTGGGATCACCTGTCACAAACGTCACATTCATCTGAGAACGAGACGTTTGAACGGCCGTTGCATGAAAGATCGAACTGCAGTCAATTGCGTCGTACAGCCGCCGGGCTTTCTCACGATTGCGTGCCGCCATCCCCGACAGACCGCCGTTATGGCGAATCCAGCGGAACATCAGCATCATCACGTAGATGCCGAACGTCGGCGGAGTGTTGTACATGGAATCCGCATTGGCGTGAGTCCGATACTGCAGCATGGACGTCAGTTGATCATTGCCAGCCTCCACAAGATCATCACGGATGATCACCAGAGTAACACCACTGGTCCCCAGATTCTTCTGAGCACCTGCATAGATCAGCCCATATTTTGAGACGTCGATTGGCCGACTAAAGATATCGCTGCTGGCGTCACAGATCAGAAATGTATGATCACTGAATCCTTCGGGTTCGGTCGCAAACTGAGTCCCGAAAACGGTGTTGTTGGACGTGTAGTGAACGTAACGTGCCTGATGACTGAAAGTATGGCTGGCTGGAATCACGTTAAAGTTGGTGTCTTCGCTGGTTGATGCCACATGCACTCGCCCAAACAGCCTGGCTTCCTTGACAGATTTTTTTGCCCAGGAGCCGGTGACGATGTAGTCGGCTGTGGTGTCAGGCGTTAAAAAATTCATGGGAATCATGGCGAACTGTGTCGACGCACCACCCTGCAGAAACAGCACGCGATAATTGTCCGGTATTCCGGCCAGTTCGCGACACAGTGACTCAGCCTCGTCCGCCACACCAACAAACACTTTGCCACGATGAGAGTGCTCACAAACGCCGACTCCGGAATTACCCAGAGACAGCAGCGATTGCTGAGCTTCAGCAAGAACACATTCCGGCAGCACGGCCGGACCGGCAGACAGATTCCAGATACGGCGTGTCATCGCAGATCAATCTTCAGAGTGCCAGACAGCAACGGAATTGGAACAGCCCCGGAGAGGAAGACAGTGGATTGTCATCTGGGTGCGAAATTCTAAAAGGGATTCGGTCTCAATGTTGGTCCGGAACAGAGGAAAACACGGCATTCCCGCCATGTGGAGTCACAGACTCGCCCGCTCGACTGCCTGGCTCGATGAAGATCAGTCCGCTAATCTGATAGTTAATGCGTTCAGGATTTCCACTCCAGAAACCAGATACGTACCACGAAACCCGGGACGAGTGGCTGTCTGAGACTCTGAACCGGATTTCTCAAGCTGACTATTAAGGAAATCGCAACAGTACACGGTGATTCTGACGCTGCGCAGGGCGGCGCCCTGTCAGGTCTCCCCAAACCACACCCTGGCTGCCAACCAACAGATCACGGATGAATCAGACTCACATGAATCAGGAATCCGATCCTTCCCGGCAGCGTCCGGGACCGCGTATTCAGCAATTCCAAGCTCCGCAGGGTGACCTGGCAGTTCTTGCCGGGTCCGGTAACCCGGTTTTCGCTCAGGCCATTGCTGATTCACTTGGAGTTCCGCTGACGCCCTGTCAGGCGCAGGTCTTCAGCGAAGGCAATGTATTCGTGCGTATTCTGGAAAACGTACGAGGCCGAAACACGTTTATCGTCCAGGGTGTGCATCATCCGGTTAATGATAACTTTGTTGAACTGTTATTTTGGGTCGATGCACTTAAACGAGCGAGTGCTCAACAGATCACTGTGGTCATTCCATACTTCAGCTACGCCAAAGGTGACAAAAAAGACGAACCCCGAGTCTCGATTCGTGCTCGTGTCTGCGCCGATGCCCTGGAAGCCGCAGGAACTGACCGTGTCCTGACGATGGACCTGCACAGCCCTCAAATCCAGGGCTTCTTCAGGGTCCCGGTTGATCATCTATATGCCCGACATGTCATCTGTGAACACATGCAGCAGATCGGTATTGAGGACCTTGTGGTCTGCAGTCCGGATGCGGGATTTGCCAAGTCGGCGGCAGCTTTTGCCAACCTGTTGTCTGTTCCCTTCGTCATCGGCTATAAGGCTCGTCCGGATCACAGCGAACAGGCAGAGATTCTGGAAGTCATCGGTAATGTTGAAAGCAGGAACGTCCTGCTGGTCGACGATTTCACGATCACCGGAGGATCACTGTGCAGTATGGCCGAAGTGCTGCGTGAACGAGGTGCCAAACGTATTTACGCAGCTGTTTCCCACGGAGTACTGTCAAAAGGAGCTTCCGATCGAATCCAAAACAGTCTGATCGAGCGTCTGTTCATGACTGACACAATTGAAGCAGTGATTGAACCGTTGTGTCCTAAAATCGAAGTGCTTTCTGTGGCTCCGGTTTTTGCCCGGGCCATCCGCTCCATTCACGATCGCACCAGCGTGAGTATGCTGTTTCCGGATGAAAAATCGCTGTAGTGTCCTGATTGAGAAAACCTGACTTCAGGAACTTACGAACATTCCCATGGCCAAGCTGTCCCCAATGATGGAACGCTATCAGGAAGTGAAAGCCGATAATCCCGGTGCGCTTCTGTTCTTCCGCATGGGAGATTTTTATGAATTGTTCTACAACGATGCAGAAGTGGCGGCTGAGATTCTCGGACTTACGCTCACCAGTCGCGACAGAAACTCTGCCAACCCGGTTGCAATGGCCGGGTTCCCGCATCATCAGCTGGACAATTATCTGCAGAAACTGATTCAGTCCGGGTTTCGAGTCGCCATCTGTGATCAGGTCGAAGACCCCAAAAAGGCTAGAGGACTCGTCCGCCGTGAAGTAACCCGTGTCGTGACCCCGGGTACGATCACCGAAGACAATTTGCTGGACCCTCGCACGAGCAATTTCATCGCCTGCGTAGCACCCTCCGGGAACCTGCTGGGACTGGCGTGGCTGGAATTATCGACCGGCCTGTTTCTGAACTGCGAAGTTGAACCGGCTCTGCTTCCGGAAGAACTCGCTCGCATCCGTCCGGCAGAGTGCATTGTACCGGAAGGTGAAACCAACAGTACACAACAGCATTTGACCGGAGCCGACCTCGGAGGCCCGGTTCTCACATCACGCCCGGCATGGTGTTTTGCGAATGAGGAATGTCGTCGACTGCTCCGGGAACATTTTGGTACGAAAACTCTCGAGGGCTTCGATGCCGACGAGAATTCACCAGCTGTGACTGCGGCCGGTGCATTACTCCAGTACGTCCGGGATACACAGCGATCGGCACTTAGTCATATCACACGATTGGAAACATGGCGACGGCATCGATACATGGTCATCGATGAAGCCACTCGCCGCAGTCTGGAACTCACCAGTACCATGCGGGATGGGCGACGTGAGCACAGTCTGCTCGGTGTTATCGACGAGACCAGGACACCGATGGGAGCCCGCCTGCTGGCCGACTGGCTGTCAAATCCTCTCACCGACATCGAACAGATCACACAACGACTCGATGCCACCGAAGAATTCGTCAAAGACATCACGTTACGAGATGAACTTCGGAAAACCCTGAGACAAATTCATGACCTGCAGCGTTTGACATCACGTGTCGCGACCGGCCGTTGCGGCCCGCGAGACCTCGGCAGTCTTGCCGCGACACTGGCTCAGCTGCCCAGTGTTAAAGCAAGGCTTGCTGCTCGAACTGCCCAGCGACTGCGGACGCTGGAAAAACATGTCAACCTGTGTCCCGAAGTCCGAACTGCCATCGATGATGCGTTAATCGTTGATCCACCGGCGGGAGTTACCGACGGCGGGGTCATCCGACCGGGGTTTAATGGACAGCTGGATGAACTACGTGACCTCGCGAAAGGTGGCAAAGAGTGGATTGCCGCCTACCAGGCAAAGGAAAGTGAACGTACGGGGATCCCCAGTCTCAAGATTGGCTTCAACAAGGTTTTTGGTTACTACCTGGAGGTGACCGGGACACATTTGAGCAAGGTTCCGGAAGACTACATCCGTAAACAGACACTTAAGAACCAGGAGCGGTATATCACTCCTGAACTCAAACAGTACGAAGACAAAGTCTTGCGGGCGGAAGAACAAAGCAAGGCACTCGAACACGAACTATTTGGCAAGCTGAAGGAAGAAGTCGCAGCTCACGTGGCGAGACTGCTGTCCACGGCCGAAGCGCTGGCAGAAATCGACGTATTCACCAGTCTTGCTGCGCTGGCTGCAACTGCCGGATACTGCCGACCTGAATTAACCCACGAACCGGTACTGGATGTTCGGGAAGGCCGCCATCCGCTGCTGGATCGACTGATGCCGGCTGGAGAATTTGTACCCAACGATCTGCTTCTGGGAGTGTCGGTCACCGAATCCGAGTCAGAAAAATCCACTGGTCGCCTGCAAATCATTACCGGTCCCAATATGGCAGGCAAAAGCACCTACATCCGCCAGGCCGCGCTGATCACTGTGATGGCCCAAATGGGATCCTTTGTTCCGGCCAGCGAAGCACGAGTCGGTATTGCCGATCGAGTCTTCGCGCGTGTCGGTGCAAGTGATGAACTGGGTAAGGGCCAAAGTACGTTCATGGTCGAAATGACAGAGACGGCCCGCATTCTGAACAGCGCGACAGCCAGAAGTCTGGTGATCCTTGATGAAGTCGGCCGAGGGACCAGCACCTACGATGGCATTTCTCTGGCGTGGAGCATCACAGAATATCTGCACGATGAGACACGATGTCGCACAATGTTCGCGACACACTATCACGAACTCACCGTCCTGACACAGACACTTAAGCAGGCATCCAACTGGAATGTCGCCGTCCAAGAAAGTGACGATGACGTCATCTTTCTGCACCGGATTGTGCAGGGCGCCGCCGGACGCAGTTATGGTATTCACGTTGCGAAACTGGCCGGCGTGCCGCGCACAGTGACCGAACGAGCGACCACCATTCTCGACACTTTGGAGAACGACCACCTTAAACAGAACGGGCGCCCAACTGTGCCGCGACGGGAAACAGGTCGTCGAACATCGCGGCAGCTGAGTCTGTTCGAACTCCCGGAAGATCCGTTACTGGACGAGATCCGCAACCTGGAAGTCGATGGTATGACACCACTGGAAGCCATGCAGCAACTGTATCGACTCCGCCAGCAACTCACTGACCGTGGATGACAGAAAGATCGCCGTCCTGATATTTACTGAACGATTCGCCCGTTACGGCAGTCTGGCGGCCAGATCCGTCGTTATGTGCCTGAGATGTTCGTGGGTCTACGCTCGAAATCTCAAGGTGTACGAAGACGAACACGGATTCACAAAACTGTCAAATGACAGATGGACAGACACTGAAGTTGATGCTTGGCCTGTGGTCGCCATCGCATCAAACTTGTGTGATTCACAAGCTGGATACAGAAGATCCGCTGGTCCAAATTTAGCGTTCTTCACTTTTGGTGACGTCGAACTTCAGCGCAACGGTACATAACTGGTTGAAATCGTCTGGTCTGTTTGACAACTCCGACTGGTTCCACGTTACCGCCGGCCTGACTGGCAACGAATTTCAGGTTGACGCGGCAAGGCCACGGCGCATGGTTTCTCGGCATAGAAAGCGGTTCGCTCTGTCGCCGCACTGAGCTATCGAAGCGGACTTTCAGCCTGCGGCTAAATCAGAAGAACGACTACGGCGCTAAAACATATCCTGCTCCGTCGGTTGATGCCAGTGATTCCGGATTTGTCCGCAACACCTGATTTACACACCGATGGTATTTCACCGCACCGCTCAGCGTCTGCGGTACGAGAATCGATTCAGCCTGAATCTGTCAATCGGATAAGGCGTCGATCCGTCCACGACGAGTTGTGCCAGGATCAGACCAATCAACGTCGAAAATTTGAACCCATGTCCCGAAAACCCGGCGCCCACGAAGACGTTTGAGTGGCTCGGATGAGGACCAATCAGGAAATCCTGATCCGGCGTCTCGGTGTACATGCAGGTTGAGCCTTCAACGAACTGGAAGGAGTTGTCCGGCATCAGCGCCGCCAGCCAATTGCTCAGAGAATCTCGTTCGACTTGCTCAATCGTGCGGTTGATGTGACCAGGATGTGTCCTTTCACCGCGTGTGTCGTCGGCGACCTTGATGCCCGGACCGTGCATCGGAAAACCGTAGAACCGCGTGTCGTAGTCGGCGTAGACGGGCAGGACTGCCGGGTGCAGTGATTTCAAACTGGCGGGGCGGAAATAGAACTTCTGCTGGCGTGTCACTGTCAGCGGAAGATGAAGTTCTCGCAGCATCTCGGCAGTCCACGGACCCGCAGTGATCACGAGACGGGCAGCACGAAAGTCGCCGACAGTTGTTCTCAAAGTGGTCAGGTCGCGGGAAAATTCAATGCTCTCGACACAGACCTGTTGATGAACAACGGCGCCAAGTTTTCTAGCCTCGGCAAGATGTGTCATCACACTGCGCCTGGCATCCAGAAATCCGCCCTGCGGAGTGAAGCACGCCATTGCGGATTTCGGAATCCGCAATGCAGGAAAACGTGTTGTGACTTCCTCTGGCGTCAACAGTTGGAATTCGGCACTGCTTCGCCGAACCGCCGCCATGTTCCGTTCAAACATGGGGTTGTTGACTCCGGCGTACGCCAGAAATCCGCACAGATGAAGCAGTGATTCGTTCGACAATTCCTGTAATTCCTGCCACAGCGGCAACGCAGCTTTCGCCAGTTCGGTGTATCCTGGATCGTGGTAGAACACGCGAAAAGCACGGGAGTGGCCGTGCGAACTACCAAGACCGTGACCGGCTTCAAACTGATCAATTCCGACCACCTTCTGGCGCATCCGTGCAAGGTGATAGAGCGTGGCACTTCCCATAGCACCAAGACCGAGAACAAAGCAGTCAACGTTGTTCATGCAGATTGATCCTAAACGCCGGGAATTACTGCGTCTGTTCAGCGCAGAAAGCGCCCACCATTGATGTCGATCAATGCACCATTCAAAAATCGCGCTGCATCGCTAACAAGGAACAGTACAGTCGCGGCGACTTCATGTGGATTTCCGTTACGTCCCAGTGGAGTTTCGGTACGATACTGCTGCATCCGTTCGGGCGCTGTGAACAGTTCGTGATGCCGTGTTTCGATGACTCCGGGCATGATCGAATTCGCTCTCACTTCAGGAGCCAGTTCACGTGCGAGCGTCCGCGTCATGACTTCCAGGCCACCTTTGGCAATTGCATACACCCCGGCACCATTGGCTCCACCGGTCTGCACAGAGAGCGACAGATTGTTGATAATCACCCCGTGACCTGAATTGCGAAGATGCGGTATCGCCCGCTGAGTCACGGCAAACGCACTGGTGAGATTGGTAGCAAGAATCTGCTGCCACAAATCGGTCGAACAGTCCTCGAGCCGCGTCCGCTCGATTGGCCCGCCGGCATTGTTTACCAGAATGCTCAGTTGACCGGATTCAGCAACGAGCTCGTCAACGATCCCGGCACATGTGGATACACTCGTCAAATCTCCCTGGAGCAGCTTACCGTGTCCGCCAGCAGACTGGATCACTCGCAAAGTCTCTTCGGCACCGTCACGGCTTTGATGAAAATGCACCCCCACAAACGCACCAGCCGAGCCAAGTGCCTCCGCAACAGCACGCCCAATACCCACACCCGCTCCGGTCACAAGAGCCACTCGATCTGCCAGTTGATTTTCTGCGTTGATCGGGATTTCATTCTCTGCCATCCAAGTCGCCTCATCAGCCGGTTGAATCCATCGTTATGCCACCGGAAGTTCAAGAACAAACACAAGAAAGTCACCCGCGAAAACTCTCGGCAAAGTCCGCAGGAACAGCACACGTCCCGCACGGTCGCTGGGCACATCGGCCATTACGGAGCCGTCCGGATGGCGAACCTGGCCAAGCGACTGTCCTTTCTCGACTGGCTCCCAGACACTCACAGCGGGGACAAACAACCCGGACGCCGGACTGGGGTGATCGACCTGCAGATGGCCCGCTCCTTCCGTATTTGTCTCGAAGCAAAACTCCGGTGACACAGTGGGAAAGTCACCAGGCAACATTTCCAGAAACGCGAGAAGATTCCGCAGCCCCTGTCGGGCCTGTGCCCGATCATCAGGTCGACAACGCCCCTCGCCAGGCATCTCGACATAGATCGCGGGTACGCCGCGATCTCGGGCAGCGGACAGCGATCGCCCGGGCAGTCCCACAGTCCCCCAGACCAGATCAAATCCCCAGGCGATGGCAGCTGCGCGTTGCACTGCGTTCAGCCCTGCACTAACGATCTGGTAACCCGCAAAAGGCTTAATTTGATAACCATTTCCCCCAGCATGGAGGTCCACATAAAATTCTGCCTGACTAACAATATAAGTCGAAAAGGCATATGCAATCCGCTCACTGATCGTTCCCGCCGGACTGCCGGGAAAGATCCTCGCCAAATTCTGATGGTCCCAGCCTCCCTCGCGTGTGGCAGCCATGAACGCAGGAGTGTTAAGTATCGGGATCGCTACAAAGGTTCCGCTGAATGACCGGGGGTCCAGCTCTTCAAACACATCTTGAATCGCAATGGGCCCTTCGTACTCGTCGCCGTGCACACCACCCGTCGCCAAAAAAACCTTCCCGGGACGATTGCCGCGCACAATCAGCGTCGAAAAGACCAGCGGTTGCCCGTTTGGCAGACAATCCACGACGAGTTCAAGCCGTGTCCTGGTCCCCGGTCTGATATCCTCAACACGGAACTTTGAAACCGGTATCTGCTTACGTGTCGGATTCTGGAGCCCCATCGCCTCGCCAGAGATCATTGAAGACATTCGGCGAACCTTGTTCGCAGGTTCCGCTGCTGAGATCAGGCCCACCGAAGAGACAGATCGCGTCACGAAATGTTCTGATGGCGGACACTCGACGCACTGCAGGGGCATCAGTTATTGAGGTGGAAGTCTGTTGTGTCGAATTTCGACGATTCTTCCGAGCAGAATTCTATCGTGAACCGCTTATGAAAAAAGGCAGCTGTCCTCTCTCAGTCCTCAAATGGCGGATAGAGTCTTTATCGTGTAATGCGTGCAATACTTGTGGTGGTTCGATCCAGCCTCACCGATATCCAAGTTGCGGGCGTCTCGATGAACAGTTCGTGGATCCTGTAGCAGACTGCGTGTTGCTTGACGGGCATCTGTCGTCTTTTCGGTTGTCCTGAAACTCTGCCTGCAGCACCACCGATTTCCAGAACCCGGAATAGTACCAGACCGTTCAGCAATCGCCGGACGTGCCTGGGGAATTTTCACAAACAAGGTCGGATGATCCGGAAGTTGTAGAATCTGAAAGTCAGAACCAGGTGACCCCCGAAGAGTGGCCGATGTGGGACGGTGATGTCACCCGCTGCATGTGCAGATTGACTTACTTGTTCACAACCACGTTGCCGTCAGCTCGTTCACCCAACCACCGAAATATGTCATAGTGAACATTGTCACTCATGAAATGGACCGAGCCGTCACACAACAGGAATTGTACACCGACGGCATGACTGCTGCTGAAATTGACAATGTGATTAGTGCTGTTCGGCGTATGGTGCATGGCCGGCATCATACCCATCGCGTCCTGACCCACATGACCAAGGACCAGCGATGGCGACTGTTCCATCATCGCGACCATCATCATTCCGGCTGGTCTCACGGAATTCGGAAGAGCGGCGTACCAGGTACTGTTGGCATCCACAGGATCCAGGGTCTGCACGTTGTCGTTTTCGTGCATACGTTCTCCCACACAGATCGTGTTGGATGTCCCGTCGGTGATGTCACGGAACTGGACAGAGCTGTTGCGATAGAAGACGCCCGTACCGTTGCCGGGATTCAGCGACACGTTCCCGTAACCGTAGATCCCGACGTAGTTGGAGGAGGCTAATTCGATGCCGCCGGGCAACATGAATTTTGTGGGGGCCGGATCCGTGGGGCACAGAAACAGGCCCAGGATTTCCTGTCCATGCTTCAGATTGTGTGCGTCGTCAGCGTCCTCCGAGAACTCGAAATGGTTGAAAAGGTTTGCCTGGTCCAGAAACGGCAGCACCATTGTACCCCAGGCAAAACCAGGACCCGATTCTGCGACAGCCGAGTCAGTGTGCGTGACCGCTCTTGCCGTGTAACCGGGCGGAAATGTGAGATGTACGTCATGATAGTTGTGAAGCGCCAAACCGATTTGCTTGAGATTGTTCTTGCATTGAGTGCGTCGGGCTGCCTCACGCGACTGCTGAACAGCCGGCAGCAGCAGCGAGACCAGAATTGCGATGATGGCAATGACCACCAGTAGTTCGATCAGAGTGAATCCTCGCCTTGTGCGGGCGGTAAAAGTTGACATTCGTGTTTCCTCCACGGAACGACCGTGTGCGCCTGACTGAGCAGGTAACGACGCCACCTGAAAAGGTAACGTGCGAGAGACTGAATTCGGGCGATCTGCACATGCAGATCGCTCACGCGGATGATTCAGCCGATCCGCGGAGGGGGAGGACCGGGAGCCTCTTTGGCTCGACCATACTGCCCAAAATTGGCGGTTGCCTGGCGACCATTGCCGACCAGTTCGGGACTGTGAGTCGTCAAAGTCAGTAGTCGGGGCGTCATTACGATTGCCTGGTCCACCGATAAGCTGCACGCGCAGGAGTTTCGGGCCCCTTCAGATCTGTTCTCTTTTGAACGACAGCAGGCGGCAGTCTGCGTACCATTCTGTTTCATCTGCTCTCGTGTCCTCTGGCAGCACAATGCACGAGTGCCACCCGATTCTCCGTTGTTTTTTGAGCAACAGGTTGCATTGCTGGTAGCGCAGCAACAGCAGGTCGCGGACATTGGGCCGTCGAGCAGTATTGACGTGCTGAGCAGTATCACGATCTGGATGGATGCCAGGAGTTGCACGAGAACGAACAAGCCAATGAAGGGAAAACGGCGCCGAAGCCAGCCTCAGTCTGTGTACACACTACGGTCCGTCACTGAATCGATTCAAGAGTATGGGTCCAGTGAAGGATGAATTTCCGACAACTGAGTCGTCTATTGTGGGGTGGCTCACTATCTGTTGCGGTTAATAATCCGTACTGGTCTGTTCGGTATCACATGGTGCGATGCGGCTTGGTCGAAGTTAGTTTCCAATTGAATTTGAACCCTCGATTTTCCGGCAGCACGCATGAGTCATCAGCTTGTCTGAAACAATCGTCGCCGATATTATCCGCAGTTCGATTTCCCTAAGGCATACTTCTCGGCGAGATTAAGGCCGACCGGCGGAAGTTGGTTTAACGTTCACGAGGCGCTGCTGACGGCGGAAAGCTGGTACTGCAGGCTCTCGTTCATGTCTGGTTGTCTACAAGTGAGTTTGATTCCGTGTTTGAAGGAATTACTGAAGGTCTGACCAGTGCATTTTCGGCTTTCCGGGGAACCGGGAAGATTTCCGAAAGCAACATTCGTGACGGCATGAAGCAGGTCCGCCAGGCGCTACTGGAGGCGGACGTTGCCTACGATGTCGCTCAGGAATTCGTGCAGCGCGTGACTACTCAGGCTATGGGTGAGCAGGTCCTTAAGTCGCTGCGACCTGACGAACAGATGGTGGGAATCGTTCACCAGGAACTCATCAATCTGATGGGGCCTGTTGACCATTCGCTGGCCATTAGACGCGACACCGTCAGCATCATCATGATGTGCGGTTTACAGGGTAGCGGAAAAACGACTACCTGCGGCAAGCTTGCCAGGATGTTCAGGGAAAACAATCAGCCGCCAATGCTGGTCGCGGCTGACCTGCAGCGACCGGCCGCCATCGAACAATTGAAGGTGATTGGTGAGCAGGTGGGCTGTCCGGTCTACGCCGAAGATCCCGCCAGGAGTGATCCGGTTCAGGTTTGTCGCAACGGTGTCAGGGAAGCAAAAAAGCAGGGTGTCAAAGTCGTTATCCTCGACACCGCCGGGCGTCTGGGCATCGACGAAGAACTGATGAAGGAACTGCAACGGATTGATTCGCGCGTCGGTCCGGATCAGTGTTTGTTCGTTTGCGACGCCATGACTGGCCAGGACGCTGTCAACAGTGCCAAAGCGTTCAATGAGGCACTGGAACTGGACGGAGTCATCCTGACCAAGCTGGACGGAGACACTCGAGGGGGGGCAGCTCTAAGTGTGAAAGCCGTCACCGGAGTGCCTATCAAGTATGTTGGTGTTGGTGAGCAACTCGACCGTCTGGAAGAATTCCACCCGGATCGGATGGCGGGCCGAATTCTCGGCATGGGTGACGTCCTCTCGCTGGTGGAAAAAGCTCAGCGGGAATTCGACGAAGATGAGATGCTTGCTCAGCAGCAGAAAATGCAGGAGGGCCGGTTCACACTGGACGACTTCCGCAAACAGATGAGCCAGATCAAGAAGCTGGGCTCAATGGGGGAAGTCATGAAAATGATTCCTGGCATGGGTAAAATGGTCGATCAGATGGGAGATATGAATCCCGAAGACGACATGAGGCGTATTGAAGGTATTATCAATTCGATGACGCTGGATGAACGCAGCAACCCCGACAAAATCGACCGCAGCCGTCGACATCGAATTGCTGGGGGCAGTGGCGTCGAAGCGTCTGATGTGAACAAGTTGCTCAAGGACTTTCAGTCCATGAGCAAGCTAATGCAGGACATGTCGGGAATGGGGCTGCGAGATCGTATGAAAACAGTCAAGCAAATGGCCGATCAGGGGATGATGGACCCCAGTGCCAACCTGCGAGAAAAGAAAATCCGCAGCAAACGAGCACCGCTGGATGCGATTGCGGCGAGGAAAAAGCTGAAAAACAAACGAAAAGATGCAAAAAGGGCGAAAAAACGTAACAAAAGAAGGTAAAACGGCGGACCTGCTCAATGAGGCCGGTTTTCGAATCCGTTTATTCCTGCGATGTGGGCAGCAGCCAAATGCAGGAAACAGGACGAAAGGTTGGAGACTCATTGCACATCCGTTGAGATGCCGTGGTGAGCCCAAAAACGAGCTGAAGTGTCCCACTAATTTGCAGAGTGAGCGGTTCCGTTCGATAAATATTGACATCATAAGTACTGTTAGACCGGTGGCTAAGCCGCACCTGACCCGGGAGTGACCATGGTAGTTCGAATTCGTATGAAGCGGATGGGCAGAAAACATCGTCCATTTTATCGCGTATGTATTATGGACCAGCGCAAACCACGCGACGGCAAGGCCATTGAAGAAGTCGGATTCTACGACACATCCGTTCCGGACAAGTCACAGCGAGTGAGCCTGAACATGGATCGCATCGACTACTGGCTGTCAGTGGGAGCTCAGCCATCAGAAAAGGTCAATGCGCTGATCAAGAAAGTCAAAAAGGGGAAATTTGGTGTGGCGGCCACGCCACCACCGATGACTCCTCCAAAGGCACCGAAACCCGAAGCTCCCGCTGATGAAGCATCTGCGGCATCTGCAGAAGTATCGAAAGCAGCTGAATCTGTGGAGGCCGAAACAAAAGAAACCACTGAATCGGCGGAGTGAGTCAAGACCTTCGGTCCAATCAGCAATGCCGGGCACGGTTATGCGTTTCGATCTGCTGACGCTGTTTCCGGAAATGTTTTCCGGGTATCTCGAACAAAGTATTTTGAAGCTGGCGATCAGTCGCGGATTAGTGGATGTTCGAACTCATGATTTTCGAGCGTTCGCTTCGGGCAAACACACTCAGGTGGACGACAAACCATTTGGTGGCGGCCCGGGAATGTTGTTGATGTGTGAGCCGATTTTCGACTGTGTCGAATCGGTGCAGCAGTCAACAGAAAAACCAGGACGACTGATCATGATGAGTCCTCAGGGGCGTACTCTGGATCAGTCGCTGGTCGAAGAATTTGCACAAGAAGAGCGACTGCTGGTTCTTTGTGGTCGGTACGAAGGATTTGACGACCGAATTCGCGAGGGATTGCAGCCCACGGAAGTTTCTGCCGGCGATTTCATCTGTAATGGTGGTGAAGTTCCGGCGATGTTGTTAATTGACACTGTTATCCGCCTGATTCCGGGTGTGTTGGGGAATGAGACCAGCAGCCGATATGATTCATTCGGTCACTCAGGATTGCTGGAACACCCGCAGTACACGAGGCCGAGAGAGTTCCGAGGCATGACGGTTCCGGAAATTCTGTTGAGCGGCGATCACCAAGCCATTGCAGAATGGCGACATGAACAAAGCTTAAAACGAACGGCCGACCGTCGAGCGGATCTGGTGGACGATTCACAGATCACCGGGAAAAGACTTCAAACAGGGAATTCCTGAAATGAGAAACAAACTGCTGGACATCGCTGAACAATCGAGTCTACGAGAAGAACCTCTGAGGTTTGCAGTGGGCGACACCGTGGACGTCCACACGCGAATTCTGGAAGGCAATAAGGAACGCGTCCAGGTATTCAGCGGTGTCGTCATTGCCCGACGTGGTCACGGTACCAGTGAAACATTCACCGTTCGCCGCATTGTGGCGGGCCAAGGGGTTGAACGCACCTTCCCGGTCAATACTCCCAAGATAGCGAAGATCGAAATCAAACGTCACGGTCGCGTACGTCGGGCAAAACTGTTTTACCTTCGCGAACGGACTGGCAAGGCCACGCGCTTGCGCGAACGCAAAGCAAGGCCGTGGGAGGTTGATCGCAACACCTGAAAGTAGCCTGCCCCCCCTGCTATGCGCACTCCTGCCCGTCCCCGGCAGTGCTGCTATAAATTGAGGACACTGGGGCAGCCATAGAATTTATATTTGCCCCGAAGTCCACTGGCTCCGAGCTGCTGCGCTGTTTTCGGCGGTAGCCCTGCCTTCCTCATTGCGGTAAACTGATGGGCATGAGTTGGCCTGTGAAATCTGTGATTGCCGTGATGATGACAGCCGCCCTATGCCTGAGCGGAGCAGCTGATGAACGCGAGATTTCATTTGTTGGCCCGGGAGGTCCGGAGGTCCGGATGGGGCTGCTGCAGTGGATTACCCGTGCGGGTGTGGATCCGCAGACTCGAAAAGATGTACTGGCGGAGTGGGCGGACGATACCCGGCTGGCGTCATTGAGTAACGAAGATTTACTCGATCTCCTTGTGATTTCTTTCGCGGCCGTGGATCCGTCTACTCAGCGTTTCCTGGAGTCGTCCCAGGGTGCAGGACCACTGGATGAAATCGTCTATGATGGTATTCGGACTCTGGATATTTATCGAAACCAGGTGGAGCTCGTTCGTGCCCGCTGGATGACGCAACATCGACTGTTTGATGAAGCCTTGCGGATTTACGAAGAGCTTTCCCCAGACGATATCGTCGATCCGGCCGGTCTGTTCTTCTATCGAGCGATCTGTCAGAGCCAGTTGCTCAAGCATAAAGCGGCGCTGGACAGTTTGAATTTGTTGTTGAATCACACCCTGCAAGTTCCGGCGCGGTTCCGTATGGTGGCTAGAATTCTGCAGAAGGAACTTGCCGTCCGAAATGACAATGATTTGGCCCACGTGTCGCGACTGATGGCAGATGTCAAACGTCGGCTGGATTTGGGGCGTTCCGGGCAACCAGTGCAGGATCGGCAGAAACAAGTCATTGATGCAATTGATCATCTGCTGGAAGAAGCAGAGAAACAGCAGCAGCAGCAGCAGCAGCAGAGTGAGAGTCACCAGCAGCAGAGCAACCCGAATCAGCCATCCCCCGGTAATCCGGCTCCCGACAGTCGGATCCACGGTTCGACTGGCAGAGGAGAAGCAGACCGTCGCGAGGTCAAAGAAACGGGCAGCTGGGGTATGCTGGACCGCCGGAAAGAGGCTAAGGCACGGGAATTGATCCGCCAGCAGTTCCCCGCAAATTACCTTGACATCATCAGCGAATACAGCCGGCGAATTGCGGAGCAGAATTAGCAGCCGGGGCCTGCTCACATGTCTCACTTGCTCGGTGGCCGGCTGCGGTCTCCTGAAAAACCAACCGATCCATCAATGTAGCATCCCTGACGGAGCAATCACCAAGGCGTTTAAGCCCAATGGTGCTTGTTTTCGTTTCGAAGCTCCCCGTTGTGACGTTTTCAACAAACCGCGTTTCTGCATGGCTCAGCAGGAACCTCGCCCTTCCAAGTCAATTCCTGTGCATTGAATTAGAGAACCCTTGGGCGCAAAACGGCCCCTTCCCGACGTGATTGGACCGTGATTTCACCTGCTGCGTCTGGCTGCATGGCTTCACTGAGATTACCACGCAGCAGATTTGGCCGGCGAGCTGGAACTTTGTGGATGGACTCCAGACTGGACAGTGAACTGTGGTGAAATAGAGAGTTTGCCAGCTGTGGAACCGGTCTGGCAGAGTCATTGGTGAGCCGGTATAAGTTTCTCGGTCTGGGCTGCATCGATACACATCGCCCGCGTCTGCTGATAAGGTCGTCATGAGGACGGTCACTTTGTGTTCGGAAGGAATCCGATGCGTCGGTCATTAGTGATCCTCGTCTCACTTGCGGTGTTCTGTGTTGCGGCCACCTTCGCCCAACAGCCTGAACCGGGAGGTCCGGATACGTCTCGCGCCGTCCAGCGGATAGATGTGGACCCCGAACTTTGGCGCGTGCTGGAAGACTGGTCGGAAAAGAGTGCCGGATTCGAACGTTTGGAAGGCGAGATTCTGCGGCGGGAGTATGAAACAACGTTCGCCGTTGAACGTGTTGGCACCGGTTATTTCTACTACGAGACACCTGATAAAGGACGGCTTGATCTCAACGCCGTCAAAATTACCCCTCAAATGCTGACCGCACGCAGTCAGAAAGGCGCCAAGGTCAAACGAAGGAAAAAAGATGGTGCACCATTCACGCTGGAGAGTGGACAGCCAATGAAATGGGTGTGCGACGGACAGCGAATCATCAATATTGACGTCGACGTGAAGACCGCCAGTGTGCACAAGCTGCCTGAGGAATTGCGGGGCGGAAATATCATGAACGGGCCGCTGCCATTCTTGTTTGGACTTCCGCCTCTGGAAGCCGTTAACCGATTCGCTTTGAAACTTACGCGGAGGCCAACTCAACAGAGTCCATTCGCAATACTAAAAGCGATCCCCAAACGCTCGGATGATGCAAGTTCATGGAAGGAAGCCGAAGTCATTCTGGACACGCGAACCGGGCTTCCAGCCCATGTTCGCCTACTGCGACCATCAGGTAACCTGGAGGATGTTTACAGTTTCAGCAAGCTCAGGATGAATCGTCCAGGCGGTAAGATTTTCGAATTCTTCGGACGTCGTCCCTTCAAGGTCGACCTGAGAGACTATCAGATCAAATTGGTAGATGGACTTCATGATGCTCCAGCCGAGCAGCCGGTGGCCAAGAATGATCCGCAGGCCGAACCAGTCATTCCCAACCTCGTTGGTTTATCTCATGAGGATGCTGAGGCGGCGTTGAAGCGACTGGGAATTTCCCGGGGAAATATCAAGAAACTTCGGGGCGATCCGGCTGAACGTTCGACCGATGTTTATCGGGTTCAACAGCAGAGTCCTCAGCCAGGTAAGCCGATTGATACGACGACTCGGGTGTCGCTGTATCTGTGGACTAAAGCATGAGGAACAGAATCAGGCTTGGTTTGGCCTGACTGTTGGTTCTCCGCAAAGGATGTCAGAGCCCAGGCATTCTCATTTCTGCCGGTTGCACAAGCCGTGTGAGACAACGGGCCAGCGTCCTGCCGCTTGAGACCTTCCATTGACAGGAACCATGCCCGACCTGCCTTGCCCCCCCGAACCAGGCGGTTGTCACGTTATCTACGGAACTTTCCGCTGCTGGGACTTTGCTGTCGCCCAGCCTACCCATCTTCCGCGACCGGTACCGCAGGCGCCCAACTGTTCCGACTGTTCCGATTATGTCGATCTCATACCGGGGTCGACCACCTCAACAACGAGGCAAACGTCGCGATCAGACGCACTGCAGGGACGCAAACTTTGAATCAGCAAACGTCAGACAAACCAAAACTCAAACGTCGACTGGGACGTGGTCTCAACGCTCTTTTGGGAAGTCCGGAACCGGCAGAGGCACCACCCGCCGTAAAACTGCCGTCGCCAGCTGTGGATGAGATCAGTGTGGAGCTGATTGAAAGCAATCCGTTCCAGCCAAGACGTGAATTCGATCCAGCTGCGATCAACGAACTGGCAGACAGTATCCGCAAGCACGGCCTGTTGCAGCCGCTGCTTGTGCGCGGCAACGGCGATGCTTATCAGCTGGTGGCGGGAGAACGCCGCTGGAGAGCCGCTCAGCAGGTCGGTTTGGAGAACATACCCTGCCGGGTGGTGCAACTGGACGACAAACAAGTCTGCGAAGCTGCGATCGAGGAAAACCTCAAACGTCAGGATCTAAATGTTCTTGAGAAAGCAGATGCCTTCCGTGGTTATCTTGAACAGTTCGGTGGCACAGTTGAGGAACTGTCTAGGCGGCTGAGCATGAATCGGTCGACGGTGAGCAATGTGATCCGGCTGCTTGATCTGCCGGAACATGTCCAGGATGCGGTGAGACAGGGTCGCATCAGTGGCGGTCACGCACGTGCTCTGCTGCCTCTGCCAGCAGACTCACAGACGGAGCTGACGCGTCAGATTGAGGAACAAAATCTTTCTGTTCGCGAGGCAGAAGAAGCTGTCCGCCGAATTCTTAAGTCTGGTCTGACACCGACGGATTCTGTGACAGGTCCGGCTGCAGTATTGCCCAAGCCATCATCACATGTTATCTCGCTTCAGGAACAGCTGCGCGAAGCACTGGCTGCAAAGATCGACATCCGCCTCAGAAAGAAAGAGTCCGGCCAGATCGTGATTCACTTCGGCTCGAATGACGACTTTGAACGCATCGTCGGCCAGCTGCGGAAGGCCGCCTGATCCCGGCAGGCCCTCAATCGCAGGATGCAGATCCGACATGCGTGCCCGGTGGCAATCCGGTCAATGCCTCGGCAAGCCGGCTGGAACCACCCCGCGTGGGCAAATCGGATGTTAAAGAATATAGACATGATCCTTAACATCGTCACTAGCAGCGTGAACACTCCTCGTTGCGCTTCTACAACCATGCTGCACTGATGACCACCGTAACTATCTAACTTCACCTGTGTTACGTGAAGACGCAGGTCCGGAGGATTGTCACAGTTTCGTGGTTGGTACGGGTTGTGCCAATCCTTGTGGGTGTTGTGGCAGAAATGACTCTTCGGATCGGGCCGATTGTGATGCCTAATGGTGGTGGTGAGGGCCCGGTGGCCACGGGCGTGAGAGAAACACCATCGGCTTCGCCCGAAGGGGTTCGGTTGCAGCGAAAGAGAGCCGCGGTCCAAAGCCGCGACGGACTGTCTGACAGCAGTCCGTGTTCGTCCGATGCGGGGGAGGAGGCATCCCTCCTTCCCTGTCTCGGATGAAAACACTCTGAAATGGTTCGCGCAGAATGAATCCGGATGGTTTGATTCATGCGCCATCGATCGCCGCTTTCTGCGGTGATCGATGGTAAGTCATGTTGCCTGAACGCAGTGCTTCCCTGTGGGAATCCTTCGGACGAATAAGGGGAGTAATCTATGATGAAAGGCCTTGCAGGATGTTTGTGGCAGGACGAACACAGAGTGATCCTGTCGGCCGAAATCGTGATTGTGGGAACGGTACCTGTGATCGGGCTGATCACAGATATGACAAGTCTTCAACGGGCGGTGAATGCTGAAATGGGTGACCTGGCAGATAAATTTGACTGTCTGGACCAGTCCTGCAGTTTCGCTGGTCAGGGCAGCACTATTTGTCGTTCCGGCGGCAGGAAAGCGAGTTTTTCCGGGTCGCTGTATCGTAACTGTAAAGACCAGGTCAATGTGGAATTCAGCGAAATCTCGAAAGCCGGCAGTGAAATGCCGACCGTTACGTCTCCGATGACTGTCACTTCGTGGCCGTACTGTTCGTCATGTCGGAGTAGCTGCAGAACATGCGCCGGCACGGAAATGTGCCGGACGGCTCACTGTCCCTCGATTCAACACCGGTGTACCGCGAACGAAAGTGACAGAGTCGCCGTCGGTGTCTCCAGTTGCGACCAGGGAATGTGGTGAAGTACCATTCAACTGTGTCCCAAGTCCGCCGAAACAGTCTTTTGTCAACATCCCTGACAGTGTGTGGTAGGTCTGACCACACATAACCCACATTCAGAGACGTAAGATGTCAGGTGAGATCAACTGAATGTCGCCGCAAAGAAGTGAACCGGCTGTGACGGTTCGCCTGTCTTTTTGCTGAATGCCGGCCGGAGCGACAGATCATTCATAGAACTCAGGGAGTGGCAACGGGGGCAGCACCGGATGACGAAGCCCCTGCCGATGAACCGACGGCTCCTCCCAGTCTTGGCGAAGGAATGCTCGTGTTGTACAGGTCATTGATGATCTGCACTTCAGACGCTGGTCGGCTGTATTCACGTCCGATCCGAACAGCCACGCTGACAGTTTCAGATCCGTGCGTCAATTCGGTAACAGCACTTTCCACGTTGCTGAGTCGTACACTGTCGATACCGGGATCCCGCGTGGACTGAATATACACCGCTCGGCGTTGCAGAGGCGTGATTTCCAGAATACGTTGCAGATGCAGTCGACCTGGCCGCGTGAGTGTCTGGTCGTCGTTGCTGAAGTGTCGGTTGTACAAAGTGGTTTCTTCGGTCCAGCCGTTGGACTTCTGTACTTCCATGATGTCACTCACATACCGACGGTCCGAACAAACGTACGGCAGGGGCCAGTAATGAGCAGCATGGAAGGTGTGAGAAAACTGCTGAGCTTCTCCGGTTGGGCGCGGTCGCGCTGGCCAGATTTTCCCCTTCCTGCACTTTTGGCGCACACCGGGAGTAATCTGAGATTTTTCTGACCACCACTGAGCCGATCCTGGTTTCGCACTCGAATAGGGATCTGTTGATTCAATCAGGCTCGGGCCGGTCATACACCCTAAAAAGAGTGTCATCGTTACAAATGCAAGACTGCAGGGACCAATCGTCCTCATGGCCGCACCAATCCGTGAACAACATATGAGATGGAACCGGCGACATTGTCGCCACGGACCCACTGCGAGAAACGCAGGCGCAGAGGGCTCCCAGTCTGGTTTCGTCAATTGCGGCACCTAACCGATGCCGTCAACTTCCGGCAATCGATGGGTTACCGACATCGCTCAACACCGGAAACGCAGACCCTGCGCAAACTGCGCGTCCTGCGGTCCCCGCAGAATTTGACATCGATCGCCACAAAGTCCGGATCGGCAGAAACAGCCGCTGCACACAAGCGGTCAGAGTGGTCCTTAAGTTCTCAATCGCCGGAGGTTCCGTTAAGGTGTGCCGGGGTAATCTGCTTCTATCCTGATTCACATGATTCGCCCATGATTTTTTTGCTCGATAACTATGACTCATTCACCTACAACCTAGTTCAGCGAATCGGTGAAATTGACGGGGCTCTGGACATCAAAGTCGTCCGTAATGACCAAACTTCGCTGGAGTCCATTGAATTACTGCAACCGGAACGGATTATCATTTCTCCGGGCCCATGCACTCCCGCCGAGGCCGGTTTGTCGAGAGACGTCATCCGACACTTTGGCATGCGGTTACCGGTACTGGGAGTATGTCTGGGACATCAATGCCTGGCAGATGTGTACGGAGCGCGAGTGGAACGCGCCGGTCGCTTAATGCACGGCAAGACCTCCCTGATTTGCCACGATGGAGCAGGAATATTCGCGGGGTTGCCGCAGCCATTTGAAGCGACACGTTACCACAGCCTGATTGTCCCTCAGGAATCAGTTCCGGACTGCCTGCAGGTGACAGCCTGGGTCGACGAATTGAACCATGGTTACGAAGTCATGGGACTACAACACCGCGAGTATCCAGTCCATGGTGTGCAGTTTCACCCGGAGAGTTTTTTGACTGCTCGAGGCCATGATCTACTGAGAAATTTTCTGGCGGTGTGATTCTCAGAATACTGCCTGAAACTTTGGAAACGTGCAAAGATCCCGTTCCGACTGACGAAGGACCCCGGTTGTAGACCAGGTCGACTCGGCCATCTGGAAATGTGTCACAGCTTTTCAGCAACATCCGTCATTCTTTGGAATCCATCTGGATTGCCAAACGTGGCAGCCCTCAGAATTGCGGCAGAAAAACATGGTATCCTTCAGTCTCCGGCTTGATTCAACTCAAGGATCGGATGGTTAAACCTGATCTGCTCTGTGGTACCGATCCACGCTTGAATCAATTACTGACGACTCAAAGAAATCTTGCTCAAAAAACAGTTTACTTAGAAACAAGGCAATCCAATGACCCCGGCTCCAGTGTTTCACTCGATGTTGCCTTTGGCGGTGATTGCGTCTGTAGCAATGCCGGCGCAGGCTCAGAACGTGATTTTCAGTGATCAGCTACTGCCGGAGAATACCTATCTGCACTTAACGGTTAAGAGTGTGGAGGACGCTAAAATTCAGTTCACCGAATCGCCGTTTGGTCAAATGATCAACGATCCGGCGTTGAGCGACTTTCGTGTCGAACTGCAAAAGGCATTTGCCGGACCAGTCGGACATATTCTGGTGGAAGTCGAAGCTCAGCTTGGAATGTCGGTTGAGGAGATTCTGAGGATCCCATCAGGGGAAGTGTCGATTTCCATTGCCGGTGTGGGGAATCATATCGGGCTGGTGGTGCATGTTGATGTTGGTGAATCCGGTTCTCAGGTTGAATCTCTGCTGGCACTGACAGAACAGGCACTCAGCGAAGTGTCAGTGCTCGCTCAGTCGAAGGAAGAATTCAGCGATACCGAGATCACTCTGTATGAAGTTCAGGAAAAAGTTCCAACTCCGCTGCTGAAGGAGTTCGGTTGGTTCCTGCGCGACAACCATCTCGTGGTTTGCAGCAGCCAGCGAGTCATGGAGAGCCTGATTTCAAATTGGGACGGTAACTCGAGTGATTCGTTCAGCAACAACGAAACGTACAGTCACGTGCTGAATCGTCTGGAGACGGAACCGGGCTCGGCAGATTCCGTCATGTATCTGGACCTGATTGGTCTGTTGACAAAACTGTCACAGACGGGATCGTTCGGCGGCGCCCAGCTTTATGCCAGCATGGCGATTTCCCAGTTGCCCATTTTGGGGCTCAATCAGCTGAAGGCAATTGCAATGGTGACCGAAGAAGCTTCCGGTGAACTTCAGATGGTCAATCGCGCGATGCTTTATGCAGATCAGCCTCCGACCGACCTAATGCGCACCTTCATGCTGGAACCCGTTAACCCTTCACCTCCTAGCTGGGTCAAAGAAGATGCTGTCCTGTATGTGGCCACGAACTGGCAGATTTCAGAGGCTTATGCCGCGGTTGAAAGTTTGGTCGATGGATTCCAGGGCCCCGGTACGCTGGCGACACTAATCGATCAGATGTCGGAATCGGCTCCAGGTGTCCACATCAAAGACGACCTCATCGATCAACTCACGGGTGAACTGCATCTGATCGGCGGAGGTCTGGATTCGTCGACCGGAGCCAACGAAATGCTGTTTGCGATCGGCATTCAGGATCCGGACGCATTCAGTGATCTGCTGGCTCAAGTCAGCGACGAACCGGGTTTCCCGGCAACAATTCGCGAGTTCCGTGGTTTTACACTTTACGAAGTCAGTGAGGCCGGCTCGGCAATCGGACTCACCGTCGCCAACGGGGCGTTTCTGATCGCAGTTGGCGAAACTATCATGGAACAGGTTCTCCGCGATGACGATGACGTCCGTTCACTGGGCGAATCAGATGACTTCCGAAGGATCGCTCAACACTTCCCGTCAGAAGTTGTGGCGGTCAACTTTGCACGACCGGCAGAGCAATACCGGTCCTTGTATGAGCTGTTGCAAAACGGCAATGTGACCGATCACTTCCCTGGAATGGACGAAATCTTTGCGGATATCGATTTTACAACCCTGCCGCCCTTTGAATCAATCAGCAAGTATCTGACCCCGGCCGGAGGCTTCACAGTTGCTGACGAAAATGGCTATGTGTCCGAAGGGTTCTCACTGCGACCGTAACGGTCTGAACCTGGATGCCATTGCTCAAACCAGCGGTGACGGACTGATGTAAGTCACCGGGTTCTGTCTCCGGGCGCAGCCAAAGAGTTTACTGTCATGGCTTAGAAGGGATTCTTTGCTCTGCCGGTTACCTTAAGCGCTCCCATATCGACACGCCGGGTCTCGTCGGCCGTGGGTGATTTTTGACCATGAGATGAATCGCCGACCACAGGGTCCCTCGGCAGGAACGCTGGATGACCGCACCAGATAAATCAATCGGAGGGCTGCAACTTCCGAACTCGGATTCACCCGTCGTGATCTGGTGGAATGGAGCGTGCCGACCGGCACACGACTTCCCGGCCACTGCCATTTTTCCTGGGGCATTCAATCCCATTCATGACGGACACCGCCGACTACGTCAGGCAGCCGCTGTGTTTCTGGGCTGTCCGGTGTTTTATGAATTATCGATCTGCAATGTGGAAAAACCAAAACTGGATGCCAGTGAGGTTCATCAACGTCTGCGGCAGATCTCAGACAGCCACGTGCTGCTGACGAATGCCGCTATGTTTTCTGACAAAGCCGACCTGTTTCCTGCCTGCTGGTTCGTTGTGGGCTTTGACACCGCGGAACGGATCCTGAATCCAGTTTATTACGACACGGGAGAGCAGCGACGCAACCAGTCACTGCGCGATCTGCGATCCGCGAATGTGAAGTTTCTGGTTGCCGGTCGTGTTGATTTAAAGCAACCGTCGGCTCAATTTCGAACGACTGATCATCTGACTGTCGACGACGAATTCAAGGAAATGTTTGTCGGGCTGCCGGAAACCTGTTTTCGCGTTGACATCTCATCGACGGCCATTCGGCAGCAGCGAGTACACACTGGTACAGCAAAGTCTGACAGCTGAGTTATCGCAGGGGATCCAGACCAAGGCTTCGGCGAATGATCCCGATCTGACCAGCATGGAGTTGTTCATGAAGTGGACAAAACATGATGGCTCCCAGCTTGTTGGGCCACGCGGTCCAGGGACGCTCAACTTCCTCCAGCAAAACCTCCGGCCGAACCAGGCGCAGTTCAGTCAGGGCGACATCGTGAATACGGGTTAACCGAGCAACCAGTTCGTCGGGTGTCGGCTGCCCGGCCGGATCGGCCCTGGGTGTCGATTGACGGCTGTAGGCCCTGCGAAACTTACCTGAAACCAGCCCGAGATCTTCCGACCGGCGACCCCGAACGCGAAACATCAGCAGGCCATATTGGCTGACTGCAAGGTGTCCTGTTTGCCACGCAATATTGGACGGCAGGCCATCCGGAATTTCGAACCAGCTCTCAGCCGGAGTCTCATTCAGCAGGCTGAGCGTGTAGGTCCTCGCAAATTGAAGCTGTTCGATCGTTCCGTTGAGTAACGTAGCAGCAGTCGCTGTATCGGGAGCTGGTGTCGTTTTGATAGTCATTGCAATACAAATCATCAGGGGAGAAGGACCACGAACAATCAATGGAAACTGCGACCTTGGCGGAACCAATCAGACAGGGCAACACTCTTTAATGGTTTCCACAAGTGTCAGGTCCCCTAGTTGAGTCGTTCTGACTGATTCATTAAGGGCCTGGCCCTGTGAGTGGGTCAGCTCATTTCAATTTGCTCAATATGCTTCTCCGCTTTACAGATTTTTCGTGCCGGAACCTACCCCTGACATCAACGAAGATGCGGGATTCCTCAGGAGCAGGTGCCACCTGTGTTGTTTCTCGCCTGAATTAGGTCTGAAACAGGAGATTCGGATTTCGGATCCAGTTCCTGGGAGGCACAATGGAGCGATGTACCCGCCAATAAATTTTTGCCGGAGGCAGCTGACCCGTCATCACCGAAGGATTCTGATTTGAACGAATTCCGTGCGTGCGTGAACGCAGTCCGTAAGCGGCAGCAGCGACAGTGGCTTTGGCAGTGTATGTCCACAGGGCTGCTGGTCAGTGGTCTGGTGGCCTGCTTCGTGGCGGTGGCTTTTTCCAGGCAGTGGTTTGAGATTCACTGGATGCATCTGGCCGGAACTCTCGTCGCTGGCCCTGTACTAGGCTGGGTGTCTTCTGCAAATCGGTCCCGTAGCGAACGAGACGCTGCGGCGGCGATCGATCAGACGTACCAGCTCAAGGACCGTGCGACAACGGCACTCGAATTTCTAGCACAGTCAGCCGTTCCAACCGTTTGGCAGGGGCTGCAGCTGGAAGACGCAGTGCAGCATCTGGCCTTAGTCGATCCACAAACAGTGGCTCCCATCCGAGTACCTCGATCATGGTTCTGTGGGCTGGGTGTATCAGCTGTTGCCCTCGCAATCTCATTTTTCGGGGCGCCCGCAGAACCGGCTTTCGCTAAAGCTGTCCTGAACGAAGTGGTGATGGCGCAGGCCATCGCGGTGGAAGACAGTCTAAAAGAGCTCCAAGAGTTTAATACGGAAGGCATCGATGTCGAAATGGAAGAGTTGCTCCGGGAACTGGCTGAGCACCTGGACGAATTGAAACAACCAGGCTTGAATCGTCGAGACGCGATGGCAGGGCTGTCGAAATTGGAAACCGCTTTACAGGAAAAACTGCAGCAACTGGAAAGCCCTGACACGGCAGCTCAGCTGGCTGATATTGGTGCCGCATTGTCACTGGCAGACGAAATGCGGGCGGCCGGCGATGCGATGTCAAACGGAGATCTTGACAGGGCAGCCGAGGAACTGGCCAACCTGGAAATGCCGAAACTGGATCGTCACACAAATACAGCCGTCACTGACCAGCTGCGCCAGGTTGAGCAAAATGAAGCCAGCGGATCCAGTCGTAAGCTGAAGGAAGCAGCGGCTCAGACGGCTTTCGGGTTGAGCAAACGCAACCGCAGCGCATTTCGCGACGGGGTGAAAGGCCTGGTGGACGAATGTAAAAAGCAGGAGCGTCGAAAGAAGCTTTCTGGTTTGCTGAAGAAACAGTGTCGCAGTCTCGCGGAAAACAAAAATGAATGTGCATCTGAGTCTGAAAACACCGGGAACCGCAGGAACAGGAGTGGTAACAAATGGGGACTCGGCAGGAGCACTCGCCAGCTGGGAGAAATGACATCGAAGTTCAGTGCCAGCAACAGGATGAATATCACCGGACAGAAATCCACCGGTGGAGACAATGAAGTGGAGACAGTAACGGCTCCCCGGACACTTCAGGAAGCAATTCGTCGCCACCGCAATCAGGCTGACAGACCTGAACAGCTGACTGAGTCAGTACTGGATTCGGAACCAGTGCCGCTCGGCCACCGACAGACGATTCGTCGTTATTTCAAACTAATTCGCCCACAAGCCGGTGAAATGGATGCCGTGAACCAACAGGCAGGGTCCGTCGAATGACTCTGTGTGCGATTCTGCTTCACCCGTAATTGATTTCTCTGTACGGTTATGCTGCCAGGGACGCGTCCGTGTTGTTGGCGAAGCGGAATCGCGGTATAAGCAGGCCCCGAACGCTGTACCCACAGCAACGACGCGTGGATCAAAAGAGAGAACGATGGGCCTGTTTGACCGGCTGAAGACAGGGCTGAAGAAAACCAAAGACATCCTGCGCACTGACGTCCGTGATCTGTTTCGCGCTGGGGAGATTCTGGATGATCGTCTGCTGGAAGACTTTGAAGGTCGTCTGATTCGGACAGATATGGGCGTAAAGGCGGCCGATCGTATCGTTTCACGACTGCGGGAAGATCATGGTGGTCGAATCGTCGATGTAGATGCCATTTGGGCGACCGTCCGCAGAGAACTCGTCGACCTGCTCAGAGGAGATGGCACAGCACACTGGGCCCCGGAGGATCCGCTTTCGCCGCTTGCGAAATCTGCCTCCGGGCCGACGGTGATACTGGTGGCCGGAGTGAATGGCGTCGGAAAAACGACCTCCATCGCCAAAATTGCTAACCTGCTCCAGAAGGGCGGAAATCGAGTGGTTTTGGCGGCAGCTGATACTTTTCGAGCGGCGGCCGTCGAACAACTGAATTTGTGGAGCGAACGGCTGGGTTGCGACATCGTCCGCAAAGAAAGCGGCGCTGATCCGGCGGCCGTGGCCTGGGAAGCGGCAAGTCAGGCAGTCAAAACACGAGCCGATTATCTCATCGTGGACACTGCCGGGCGCCTGCACAATCAAAAGAATCTCATGGACCAACTGGACAAAATCCGTCGCGTGATTCGAAAGGTGATTCCGGAAGCACCGCATGAAAGCCTGTTAGTACTGGATGCAACGACCGGACAAAACGGCCTCAGTCAGGCTCGTAGTTTTTCAGAAGCGGTCGAATGCAGCGGACTGGTGCTGGCCAAACTCGACGGTACGGCGCGTGGTGGGGTTACGATAGCGATTCGTCAGGACATGGGCATCCCGGTCAAGTACATTGGTGTCGGTGAACAGATTGACGACCTAGAGCTGTTCGATCCCGACGGGTTTGTGGACGCTCTGTTTGAGACGTAGCTCAGTCAACCTGTTTCGACCAGAGCTTTGCGATGTTCTGACGAATTTCGGAAGTATCTCCGGAAATCAATCGGTCGGAATTCTCGAACTCCGTTCCCATGACCGCGCCGTGGGAGACATTGTCGAAGGCCTTCTGAATTCGGGCTGGCAGGAAACGCGTGATTTGGGACATTGATCCGCGATCGCTGCGGCGCCGATGGTGGAAGTAACACCGTTCCGGCCGGCAGACAAACAGATTGTTCTTCGCTCGTGTCATTGCCACATAAAATAATCGCCGTTCCTCTTCGATCTCTTCCGGTGTATCAGTTGCCATGTCGGAGGGAATGCTGCCGTCGGCCGCGTGGATGACATACACAGAATCCCATTCCAGACCTTTAGCAGAATGGATGGTGCTGAGAATCAAATAATCTTCGTCCAGCCATGGATCCGCCGCAAGATCCTGGGTCGATGCCGGCGGATCCAGTGTCATTTCAGAAAGGAACTCTCCGCGTGTCCTGAATCGCGAAGCAATGACTTCCAGCTGCCTGATGTCATTGATGCGAACTTTGACGTTATCGTATCGTGATTCCACCAGAGGACTGTAGAACATGCGAATCTCATGCAAATCGGTGGCGGGACCCGCATCGGACACCTGAGAACGCTTCGCCATTCGCAGCAGCATCTGAATAAGTTTGGGCCAGTCATCCAGCAGCACAGCAGGTGGCTTCCACGATAACCAGACATCAAACCGGCCGCCGGCTGCGTTCAACCTGTTAATAAGGGCGCTGGCTCTGGACCGGCCAATTCCAGGCAACAGGATCAGTACTCGAAATCCGGCGACCGCATCAAAAGGATTTTCCGCCAGCCGCAGAAAGGCCATGACGTCCTTGACGTGAGCTGTCTCCAGAAATCTCAGGCCGCCGTATTTTTGGAAAGGGATGTTGCGGCGGCTGAGTTCGGCTTCCAGCGACATGCTGTGATAAGAAGTTCGAAACAACACAGCCTGGTTCCTGAGGCTCGTACCTTTTTCCCGCTGTTCGAATATGCGTTCGATGACATAATCGTTCTGGGCGTCTTCGTCGGCACACGTTACCAGAACCGGAACGGCACCAGCACCACGGGCGGACCAAAGTTCCTTGCAATGGCGTTCGTCGGCTTCTGCAATTACCTGATTGGTGGCGGCCAGGATCCGCTGAGTGCTGCGGTAGTTCTGTTCCAGTGGCACAACTGCGGTGCCAGGAAATTCATTCGGAAAATCCAGGATGTTTCGAACTGTCGCGGCGCGGAACGAGTAAATAGACTGAGCGTCATCGCCAACAGCAGTAACACCCTGACCGTGGAGTGCCATATTCTTCAGAATGCTGGCCTGCAGAATGTTGGTATCCTGGTATTCATCAACAAGAATGCGGTCGAACTGTCCTTGCAGCAGCTCGCGTCCATCGTTCGATATGACCAGCGCGTTCCAGAACAACAACAGATCGTCGAAATCCAGAACGCGCTGCTGTTCTTTGCGCTCAGCATAATCCGTAAACAGCCGGCCCAGCAGCTGCTCATGTTCCTGACACCAAGGAAAAATTTTCCTGAGGATCCCGTCCAGTTTCTGTTGAGTGTTTACACAACGGCTGTAGATGTCGTGGCAGGTCCCTTTGAGCGGAAACCGGCTGCCCTTCGGCGGCAGGTCAAGGTCGGAACGTGCAAGATTCATGAGGTCTTCTGAATCGCCACGATCGAGAATCGTGAAAGCCGGATGCAGGCCCATGACATGACCAAAGCGACGCAGAAGCTGAGTCGCCACAGCATGAAATGTCCCACCTCGAATCTGACGGATAAAACTGCGTTCGGCGACCTTTGTATTAAGCAGCTGATCGGCATCCAGCTGCAACAGAATGCTCTCAACTCGTTTGAGCAATTCTCTGGCGGCGCGGCGAGTGAAAGTCAGCAGCAGGATCCGCGCTGGGTTAATCCCCGACATGATCTGCCAGGCGACGCGATGAGCCAAAGTTGTGGTTTTGCCAGTACCCGCACCTGCGATGATGAGTAATGGGGTTTCCCCGTGAATGACTGCCTGATACTGCTGAGAGTTCAGGTGTTGCAGGAATTCCGGGATTCTCGCGTTTGTCTGCTCTATCACCCGTGGTACGCCCTCTAAGATGGTACGGTTGCGATGCCAGCATTCTGTCATGTCAGACCACCCTGATCCAACGATCAGCTCCCGCAAGCGTACCCGTCTCAAAACATCGGTGGCATCTGTTAGAATGCCTAGTGTCAGGGTTCTGTAACCTGTTTTTCACAAACGATTTGTGCCACCTTTGGCGAGGAGCACATCTCGCGAGAATTCGCCCCAACGCGAAAGCGTTCTGCATCGTAGGCATGTTGCCCTGCAGTAGAGGTTGTGTTTGACACCACGCTCTCCGCAGGAGCTTTGAAGGCCGACACGATCCCGTTTCCCTGAATCTGAAATGAACAATTTTCTACTTCTGGCACAGTCATCGGCGGCAGGTGAGGCGAACTGGGTTCCGGCTTGGCTTGTGACGCTGGCACTGTTTTTTGCACTCATAGGCTTCGCCTATTGGACACGTGCCGGAATTATTGCTCGCGCCACAACGAAGGAAGCGGTGCGACAACCGCTGTTTTTTCTGCTGTTAATCGTTTCCGGGTTCATTCTGCTGATGAACACGTTCATCCCTTTCTTCACACTCGAGGCTGACGTGAAGATGTTGAAAGAGTGTGGACTGGCGACACTGCTGATTTCAGGCATTTTGCTGGCGGTCTGGACGGCGGGAACATCAATTACGAATGAGATTGAAGGCAAGACGGCAATGACCCTGCTGTCCAAGCCCATTAACCGTCGGCAGTTTATCCTCGGTAAGTACATGGGGATTCTACAGGGCACTTTGTGGCTGTTGGTTCCGCTGACAGTGCTGTTTGGGATGTTGATCTTCTACAAGGTTGGGCACGACCAGCGCGAGCTGTCTGAATCGATTTCGCCTTGGTGGGAATACACACAGTTCGCCGGAATGAACATTCCATTGCCCCATCCGGAGCGAATGTCGGTCGTTAATCAAGTAATTCCCGGTGTTATTTTAGTGTTCCTTGAAGTTGCGGTTCTGGGTGCCGTCAGCGTGGCGGTCGCCACCCGTCTGCCGATGGTCGTGAATCTGGTCGTCTGTCTCACCATCTTTGTCGTCGGCAATCTGACACCCATGATGGTTTCCCAAAGTGAGCGCGTGATTCAAAACGAAGCCGTAACGTTCATCGCACGTCTGATCGCGACCGCAGTCCCGTCGCTGGATGCGTTCAATGTTTCGGCGGCGATCGCAACGGAGACACAGGTACTGCCATCCTATCCGGGAAATGCTCTGCTTTACTGTGCCGCCTACGTGACTGCGACGATCCTGTTCGCCTTCATTTTGTTTGAAGACAGAGACCTGGCATAGAACGCCTGTTACTCTGCTGCCTCCAAACCGGGACGACTCGTACGGTTTCCCGCCCCCGTTACTCGAACAGGCAGTTAAAAGAAGGCCACGACACGTATCGGGGGCCAGGACGCCCCTCCGACAGTTGGTTCGGGGGTCAATGCAATTTGCAAGATGTTTGACAGACCGACAGAATTGGACTCGCTGACCTCCGCAACTGTTGTTCTAACTCCTTCGCATCGGTACGTTGTGAGTTGGGCCGTATCCCGACTGTTGTCGTGTGCAAAAAGGCGTACTCCGTGTCTGAAGCAAATCTGTTCAGTCGGATTGTTTCCACTCGCCAGTTGTTCGGTCCGACCCTGCTCTTAGCCAGCATCTGCGCCGTTGCCGCCTCAGTCTGCTTGGCGGGTCTGATTCTGTGCGTCGGTGGGATTGCAGGTCTGATTCAGGGCCAGTTAGCCGACGGAGGACAGACCGGCCTTCAGTCCATGTTACAGGACAGTGGATTTCCAGATCGGTTGATGCGGCAGATTGTCGATCGGGTTCCCTGGCTCCACGAAAGTCACACCGCACTGCCGATTCTGATGCTGGCTGGATTGGCGCTGATGGCACTCCGATGGCTGCTGCAGGCAACTGTCGGCAGCCAGGCACTGGCCTATGCAGCGAAACAAGTTCGGCAGCTCAGGCAGCATCTTCACCGTCAGTCACTCCGGCTCAACGCCGGGGATCTCAGCGGTGCTCGAGTCGAGTCGTCCCGAAGACTGTTCCGTGAGTCCGCCGATCGAGTCGAGTCGTCTGTACACCATTGGGCTAAACTAACGATTGACGCGACCTCCGATGTGGTGGTCCTGTCGGCCATCTGTTGTCTGATAGATTTTTATGCCGGCATGGAATGCATGATTCCGGTCGTAGCGGGCTGGTTTCTGATGATTATGGAGAAGAAGCGACTTGCCAACACCTCAGATCTGCTGACTGAGCAGGTGGACCGAAGTCTGAATCGCCTCGCGGATGGTCTGGAAAAATCACGAATCGTTACGGGCTATGGCATGGAGGCATTCGAACACGAAAAATTTGAAGCTAATCTGAATTTGTTTGGTCAGCGCCGCCGGAAAGTCAGTCGAGAATTGCATCGTGGAATCTGGGTCGCTCGCTGCATCTCCGTGTTTGCTGTCGGCGCCCCTGCCTGGATTTTGTTGCGGCACTTGTTAGCCAATGGCCAGATGGGCTTGCCGGGCGTCTCGATGATTTCGCTGAGTCTGAGAGTATTATACCAGACTTTGCATGCATTCCAGCAGGCTCAGGAATATGAACTGCAGGGGAGCGTAGCGGCCGAAGAAATTAATGAGTACATCCGGGCAGTGCCCGAAGTCAGTCAGGTTGTGAGAGCACGTTTCATGGAACCAATGTCGCGCTCTCTCCAGTTTGATCAGATTTGTGTGGACACCTCTGATCATCCAGGCCTTTTGAGTCAGCTGGATCTGAAGATCGAAGCGGGTCAGCGCGTTGCTTTGATTTCGCTGCGGGACGAAGAGACGGATGCACTGGTCAGTTTGGTTCCTCGGCTGAACGATCCGCAAAGTGGCCAGGTGCTGATTGACGGCACAAACATCAAACGTGCCACACTTGAATCACTGCGAGCCGAAGTGATGGTCGTATCGAGGACCAGTAATCTGTTCAACGCAACGGTTATGGAAAACATCACATGCGGACAGGCAGATATTTCCCGGCAGCAGGCCATGGAAGCCGGCAAGATTGCTCATACGGAGAAGTTTACGCGGCAGTTGCCAAAGGGATATGAAACACAGATCGGCGACTATGGTGTCGCTCTGAATGTCGGCCAGGCTTTTCGTCTGGCACTCGCGCGGGCCGTTGTTCGGAAGCCAGCACTGCTGTTCATTGAAGAACCTCGCGTTTCACTGGACACAGAAACCAAGACGTTGCTGGATGACACCTACGATCGCATCTGTGAGAGCCGAACAGTGGTCTTTCTGCCGCACCGGCTGTCGACGGTCAAAAAGTGCGGTCGAGTGATCCTGCTGGATGAGGGTCGAGTGGTCGCAGATGGCACACACGACGATCTCATGCACAGTTCGGAGCTGTATCGCCACTGGGAATACATCCGGTTCAATGTCTTCCGCTAAAGAAAATGATCTGGCATTTGTGATGCCCACGGGCAACAGTTTCGTGTGTCAGGAAGGAACGCGGTGTGGAACTCAGTGAATTCGCCCGGCGTGTGTTGCATGACGAGCAGCTGCACAAGAAACTGCTCCGTTCAGAAGAAGCACTCACTGACAATACACAACATGCGGCGGAACGAATTGACCGGCCGGCTCGCCCGCGCGGCCTGAAGTTCGCCGCACGGCGCACGGCACCTGCAATGCCCAAAGGAACCGCCTTGCAGGATCCGGCAAAGCGTGCGATCGCTCATCACATCATGGCGAACCACGAATTGCAGGCGCTGGAAATCATGGCGATGGTGATTCTGGCGTTCCCGGAAGCTCCGAGCGAATTCCGTCGGGGTCTTGGTAGAATTATGCAGGACGAACAGCGGCATACACGAATGCATGTTCAGCGAGCTGATGAACTGGGAATGACGTTTGGCGATCTGCCGGTCAATGGCTATATCTGGACGAAGGCCATGGAATACTCCACGCTGCTCGAATATATCTGCGGGCTGCCGCTGGTGTTCGAAGGAGGCAACTTGGACCATACCGCTGAATTCGAGCAGTATTTTGTCGATGCGGGTGATCATCGAAGTGCCGCTGTCATGCGGGCGATTCATCGCGACGAAATTCGTCACGTAGAATTCGGGATGGACTGGCTGCGACGGCTCAAGCCATCCGGCATGGATGATTTCACGACATGGGAGCAGAACCTGCAGTGGCCCGTCCGACCGTCGACAGCACGCGGCTCAATGTTTCTTGAAGAACCTCGCAGAGAAGCCGGAATGACGGATGATTTTATCGATCGACTGAGGGAGTGGTCAGAGGGAGAGAACAGCTGATCAGTGGTCGTCGTTTTGGAGCCTTACTGCTCACTTCAATCCGAATAACCTGAATTCTGCCAGGAATCCCCCTGTTCAAGTGTCAGACTCGACGATAGTGAGTGATACGAGGAAAAGACTCGTCCAAAGCCCTGGTTCGAACACCGTTTGTTGAACGGTTTTAAGTCGCCGTCGTCGTTCACCCCCTCTGAACGGTGACGGCGATTCTTATTGCGCTACTGATTCAGTGCATTCTTCTGACGCGCGAACCACAATCCTGCGAGTTCCGTCTCATGGCCCGTCGAAAAAAACTCTCGGCGCAAAGCCGGTTTTCACAAAGAGAATTTCAGAATCCATCCGTCTGGCTGTCCGGGTTCATCACCTATTTGAGTGCCGAATGCGGTATGTCGCCGAACACGGTGATGGCGTACCGAAGTGACTTGAAAAAATTTCTGCACTGGAATGAACAAAACACTCGCCAGACGGTTCACGAGATCGATATTCCCTCGATGACTGCCTTTTTGGATCACTTGGCCCGACAGGGGCTGGCTGCCAGCACTATCGGGCGGAATCTAGCAGCGGTCCGGATGTTCTTTCGGTATCTCATGCTGGAGAGCGTAGTAGCCGAAAGTGTTGTGGATCTGATTTCGTCGCCGAAGCTTTGGCAACGACTGCCGAAAGTCCTCAGTCCTGAAATGGTCGAACAACTGCTCTGCGCGCCCCAAGGTTCAATTGATCGTTACGCTCGGAGAGATCGAGCGATCCTGGCAGTGATGTATGCCACTGGCTGTCGCGTGTCAGAAGTGATCGACCTGAAGCTGTCGGATGTGAATCTGGAAGAATACTACGCACGTTGTACAGGCAAAGGGAACAAGCAGCGAATGGTCTCCCTGAATCCGATCGCAGTGCAGGCGATCAATCGCTATTTGAATCTGGAACGTCCGGCGATGGTCGGGAACGCGCAAGATGACGTTGATTCACTGTTTGTTTCACGCAGCGGCAGACGACTGCAGCGAGAAGCTGTATGGGAACTGACTCGTCGGTATGCGACACGCGCCGGATGCGGGGCTGACGTCAGCCCTCACTCCCTTCGTCACAGTTTTGCGACTCATCTGCTGGCTCGTGGGGCTGACATTCGTGCTTTGCAGGAAATGCTGGGACATGCCAGCATTCGGACAACTCAGGTATATACTCAGGTGGACCACACGCGGCTGAAAACAGTGCACAGCCGGTGTCATCCGCGTGGGTGAAGAACACGGTTACTCGTCATTTGGCTGCTGGCATGCTGCCACCAGCATAGCAATCCAGCCGACGAGTAACGCAGTTCCGCCGACGGGTGCTAAGCGACCCCACGGGATTCCACCGTATCGCGGTCCGCCGATCACCAGCAGGTACAGAACACCTGAAAAAAAAACGATTCCGATCGTCAGGGACCATGCCGCGAGACTGAGCACTTTCGAATCCCGCTGACTCTTCCATAGCCCAACCGCCATCAGCGCTAAGGCATGCCACATATGGTATCGCACGCTGGTCTGAAAATCCTGGTAATACTTATACGCTGCCGTCAGAGTCATGCCGGCAACTTGCTTTGGTTCCAACTCAACGTATCTGCGCTCCAGGTATCCGGTGTCTGACAGCACATGCGCACCGAAGGCTCCCAAGAGCACGGAAAGGAATCCAAACAGGGTCGCCAGAATGAGACAGGTGCGAGAGGACATGGGAAGTCCGGAAGGAGGGTTGTGAGACGGGCGCAATCTGCACTTTCACCTTTCCCCATTCAGCTTGCAACTCACCATCACCGTCCGACAAGCATCCCGAAGTATTCTTTAAGCACCTTTGAAGCCGTCCACATGGCTCCGTCCTGAGGAATACAACTCAGCACGACGGCACCTGTGGTGAGTCGTGTCCTGGGCCGCGTGATGAAATCGGCTGGCAATGGATCTGGCTGCAGGTTGTTTCGATGCGCCAGACGGAGAGCTCGCGGCAGATGCCATGCAGACGTGATAAGTCCGATTCGCTGGTTACTGTTTCCGATCGATTCGCTCAGTAAATGCAGTTCTTCTGCCGTGTTGCGCCCTTCCAGTAACTCAATCGATTCTGCCGGGACACCCAGCGACATTAAAACCGACTGTGCCTGCATGGCCGGGTCTGAGCCGCTAGGATCCAGTTCGACGATTCGATGACCTGTACAGATGATTTGTCTGGTGAGTCCGGCGTGAAACATTTGGGCAGTCAGCAGAATTCGATCTCCTGCAGTGTTCCCCTGGATTCTGCGATTTCCGCCAGTTGCTGTGCCTCCTCCCAGCAATACAATCGTGTCAAACCGACCGGCCTCAAGCGGTTGGATGTGCCGATAAGGCTGTTCGAGACTTTGAGCAAGTCTTTCGGAGACCATACCATTACCCATCAGCGTGAGTGCGGTCCAGGGGATCGCGGTCACCAGTACCAGATCACGGCGACCAGCTCGCCGCGCAGCGAGGACGGCGACCAGGAGCAACAGCCAGACGAGTCCCGTCGGCATCACCAAACTGGTCACAACTTTTTCGGCAACGATGCGCCCCAGCGCCCACCACGTTCCGGCCACAAACATCAATGTTCCTACGGCAACACACAGCATGAGCTCGAGCAGCCGGACATCTGCTTTCGGCACCGGAACAGTAGTTTGGGGAGGTGTTTGCAGCACTGGGGTGAAAAAGCAGGGTTAGGCGCCACGCACGAGAACTTGCATTGCGGCAGCGTTGATTTGGATGTTAATCGGCAGTTGGCCGGCAATGTCACCATCTGTTTGCAGGGGAATCGCAGGGGAACGCCGGCCTTCTGCATCCAGGATCCGGGTTTCCGAGAGCGAAACATGCTGTGAGCGAAATCTTACTACATGTTGGTCATTCTGTGCTCGAAAAAGGCTGCGGACGGCATGGATTGCCGTGTGCATCAGAGAACGCTTCCTGAAAACACAAATGTCCAGCTGACCATCGGTTGGGTCAGCATCGGGATTCAGCTGCAGACCGAATCCATATTCCCCGAAATTGCTCACGATAATATGCGAACCAGTGACGGTGTTCCGGGTATCCGCATCCATCACGGTGATTTCCGGAAACCGGTAGCTGGCGAATGTCTGCAGAATTGGACGGATATACGTCCAGCGTCGAATGTGTCCGCTCCGTATGGCATGCAGACAACGAACAACTTCGGCATCGATTCCTGCACTGGCCATCAGCAGGAAACGATTCTCACCGGCCTGTGCCGTATCGAATCTTTCGACGTGTCCGGCCTCAATGACATCCGCCACCACCGAACCGTTGCACGGCATATTCAGATGGCGAGCGACTAAATTCTCCGTACCCATCGGAAGCAGGGCGATCACTCGGTTCGGGTGCCGATTGAACAGGCTGGCAACGGTTCCGTCACCACCTGCAGCGACAATACAGCGCAGGCGGCCATTGACATGTCCGCTGTTGATGAACTCGTCCAGCTGGTCACGATTGGAGAACATCCGCACACAAAGCTGGCGATTCCTGAGTTCGCGAATCAGCTCCAACAGAGCCTGGTGGCTCTTTCCTGCACCGGAAGTGCGGTTCCTCTGAATGACCACAAGATCACCAGCCACAGAGGACGGTGAGGTTTTAGGCTGCTGATTCATGACGACGACTCAGGCGACGGTCTGGAAAATACACATTTAGGCCGACAGTTCATTGTTCGGACCGGCCGATGACTGAATTGCTGGCTCGTGACGTGCGCGGCAGCGTCGCCGCATCCCTATTGACCCGAATGCGGACTCTGGCATGTAATCCCGATCGTGATGTTCACAACGTTTGATCGATACTTGTTGGCCCGGATGCTGCACACGTTTGTCGTGTTCTTTGTAGCAACATACGGTCTTTACGTAGTGATCGATTTATTCACGAACATCGACGCCTTTCAGAGGGAAGCTCACAAAGCTGCGGACGCGACCACACTGGCCGGGCTGCCGGAGTGGACCCAACAGGACCTGCTGCTGAAGATGACACAGCAGATCGGCGTGTACTACACGTTTCGGCTGAGTGATTTTCTGGAGATGGCAGGGCCCATCCTTGTCACGATCTCCGTGGTAACCGTACTGGGCCTGCTCGAAAAATATTCGGAATCTCACCCTTTGCTGGCAGCCGGAATTCCTGCCTTTCGATTGCTGAGACCCATTCTGCTTGGGACAGCTGCACTGAATCTCCTGATCATTGCCAATCAGGAATTGGTCATGCCGGCAATTGCCGTCCAGTTACAAACGTCCCGCGGAAAGGATCATGCGACAAAACAACAAGTCATTCCTGTCTACGATTACTCCAACCATATGATGTCCATCGACGGCGAATCAGTCTCCGTAGCCGAATCGCGGTTGGATGCCGCCACCTTCTATTTGACACCGGAGCTGGCCGAGGGTGGTTGTACGCTGCGAGCGGAATCCGCAGTCTATCTGCCCGCCAGTGCTGAACATCCGTCGGGATGGCTCCTGACCAACCAGACTGGAGTTTTTAACGCGCAGCTGCTTACGCAGGAAGGCCGGGAACGGATTATCCCTCGGCTTAACGGAAAGGACGTGTTTGTTGTTTCGGAAGTCAGTTTTGATCAACTGTACGACCAAGGCAGAAATCCCAAACTATTGTCTTCACTGCAGTTAGTGAAGAGGATCCGAAATCCTGCTACAGGGTCAGTGCCCGTTCGACGACAAAGTCTGGCATTACATGCCCGAATCACGCGACCTTTGCTGTCTCTGCTTTCCGCCGCAATTGCTCTCCCGTTGGTGATGCGAAAGGAATCAATGGGGTTGATTGTTAATCTCGCGATTTGCAGTCTTGTTCTTGTAGTGTCCTTTGGGATCGCTCAAGGCAGCCTGATGCTTGGCAATGCGGGACTAATTCGACCGGACGTAGCAGCATGGTTTCCCGTCGTGGTGACCGGCACGACCAGTGTCTGGACTGCGGGTTACGTTCAAACGTGAGGTTTTTGCCCCGTCAGCCAGCGCCCGTTCAGTCGTTTCACGGACTGGACGACAGACCGAGCATCGCAGGATCTTCGGATGTCAACTTGCGCATGACTCACGCACCAGAATATGCCCCGTCGCCCGATTCATCTGTTCTGGCGAGGTCCTTCGGGACGACTCTGCCGGTTATGCCGGTTTTTTCTAACTTTCCGGTCAAATCGAGTCGATAACAGGGACGTGAGTGCGGGTTTTTCGCACCCACGGCTGTTCTTTGACATCCCAATCAGAAATCATGATCCGATGCGAATCGTATTCGGCTATTGTGTGCCGTGAAGCTATTTGAACTGTCTTGACAGTAAGTCGTTCGCAATCATACAGTTGAGTCAGATCGGCGACAGCTGACGGTGACTCAGAGAGCCTTTCTCGGGAGACGATTTTCGTGACCAAGAAAGAGATTGTGAAGGCGATATCGGAAGAGCTGGGACTCACTCAGCTGAAGACCAAGGAAATCGTACAGAAGACTTTCGATGCCATTGTGGAAACACTCGTCACTGACCATCGCATTGAACTGCGGAACTTCGGCGTTTTTGAAGTAAAAAAGCGGGCTGCTCGTAAAGCTCGAAACCCACGAACCGGTGGGCAGGTACAAGTTCCCGCCAAGTTTGTAGTGACGTTCAAACCTGGCAAGGAGATGGAGGAACGTGTGAGGGAGTTGGAAATGGCGGAAAATGCACGTTTGCAGTCAGCTGCTACAGATTCCTCGCGGGCACTTGGACAGTTCTCAGCTGGTTCCCAAGGCCAGGTGTCCTCTGCGTATTCCCAAGGGACGAGTAATTCACGGGGACCAGGATACGGTACCGATCCAGCTTCAAAGCAATCCGGGTTTAGCTCCTGAATTGTAACTCTCGGAATTCCGTCGCCACATTCGCAGCAGATCATGCTTTCTGATCGGGGTCAGCAGCCCGTTTTGAAATCCGGACTGTCGGATCTGAAAAAGAGATCTCTTGTCGTCGGCTGCACAAAGCAGCTGGAGTCCAGGGAAGGACGCAATGATGAAGCTGCGAAAACGTCTACTGTCAATGCTGTTACTGGTTTGTACTGCCGCCAGTTTCGGCTGTGCGATGCCAATCTGGAGCCCATCACCCGACATTCGCGCTCGCCAGTTGATCTATTCTTCGGAAGGACTTCGACACATCCCGGAAATCTGGGAACGTGTCTGGGGGCTTGAGCTTCCGGATTTGGCGACACCCTATCGTGTTCACGGCGGCGTCATTTGATACCAGCCGGGATGATTCGACACGTCGAGGCCGCTGGTCAGACGAATCCAGCGAGTCGGTTTGGTACATTGCCAGTCTTGCATGACAGAAATCATGGCCCAGGGCTGGATTGAAGGCAGCGACGAAAGCCCGGCATTATGGCCTGCTTCCTCCAAACCCATCGCCCCGATTGATCATTGACAGATCAATGGCCGTGATGAGGGGGCTGTCCTGCCACGGGAGTCCGGCGGAACTGCGGATTTGGAGATTGAATCACTGGCTGACGGGTGGTGAACCCGAATCAAACCGCAGGTTGTTCGGCTGATTTGCCTTGACCCATTCGGCGGCATTGTTAATCAACGCCTGATCGATGTTCGCAGGATTGTCAAGCATCGCGAGACAGATTGGAAGGACCTGATCATAGGCATGCCGTATGAGCTCCGAACGAGGCGCTCGGTTCAGCATTCCATCGTCAGGTTGTTGACCTAGTCGTGCTGGTTCCTCGTGATGAAATGCCAAAAACAGCTCCAGGCTGCACGTTCCCCAGAATTTATTCCCTGAGTCTCGGTTGTAGGCTTCACCCATTTCAGCTGCCAGCTGCGCCACCTTCCACGCCAGCGGCTCAAGGTCAATCCGCTGATCGGTACCCACGCTCCCTAATGCTCCCGCGGCACTGCAGCGGACGACCGGTTCACGTTCTTCGTCCTGCATGACAGACACCAGCATTTCAATCACAACAGGCCTGGGATTGACACCGACCACTTCTCTGGCCGCGCGAATTCGCGACAAAGCATCGATCATATGGAGCTGGTAGGCTGTCGCTGGCAGCCAGGATTTCAGTTCATCCCGAATCGCGAGGGCAAATTTCATTTCAATTTGTGCGCCAGGATTCACGTTTTCCAGATAATGCGCAATGCTTTCCGTTGCTCTCAATTTGATTGCATCCGGTTGCTGTTCGTCCAGAAGAACTTCAACCAGCACATCGGCAGCTTCATCAAGGATTCGGCGTTGCCTGCCGTTAGTGTTTGTTTCCAGCGCGGGGATCAATTCAATGGCGAGTGAACGAGCCTGGAAATTATTCTCAAGCAGGTCTTTCAATAGTTTGAGTGTCTCGGTGCAGACAAGGTGACGGAATTCTTCCCTCTCTTTGCGACCTGGGATATTCTGACCGGCAAGGTGGAGGACATTTTGTCGTAGCCGCTTTTTAACTCCCTGAAACGCAGATTGATTGGTTTTCAACTCGGCGTTTGTCGCTCTGTAAATCTCCCATTTCAGGCCCTCCTGCAGGGCCTGAAATTCGGGTGACCCCTGGCGCGTCCCGCTTCGCATCACGTCCCGGAACGCATCCTCCTGCCTTCTCGTCCGCGGTTTGATTGTGGTGGCCAGATTATCGTTTATCTGCCTCACCTGCTGTACTTTTCGGCGCTGCTCGCCATTATACCTTTCGCGTTCTGTAGCGGTCTCCTGCGCAATGGTGTCGGCCGTCGTGATCACAGTTGCGAGAAGAGCCACGAGCAGGGCCACGAGCAGGGCTACCCTGTACGAATTGAGACGCACGTCGTGAGTCCGAGCCATAAGATTCCATCCAACCTGTGAGACGTCAGTGTCTCGCGATTGTTATAGGGGAGCACGCATCAACTACGCAGATTCCCGCGGGACTGCCGAGGCAGTCAATATCAACGAATTGCGTCACGCCAAGTGGTCAACACTGACGAAGCTGTGACGTCTGGACAGGATCGTAAAACAGATAAAGTTAAAAAGCAGAGAATGAACAATGACATTTTGAACGATTTACGTCCAGAAAGACAGGTCGAACGCAACAATAAATCGCAGGGATTTTTGGGGAATGCCGGGTGAACTAATAAGAACGGTTACTCAGGAAAGTCACGGGGAACCGGCAATGGACCTAATGACCCCACAGAAGTCAAAAAACGAGACCTATTGGCCCGACTCGCCTGAACCATTGTTTCCGCATCTTCTACAGCTGAAAGCAAACAAATCGCTGAGGTCTCTGACGGGAACTACCGAACGTCGTACTGATTAGTTCAAAGAAGGTCCGCCTTCCCACCAGGGATTCGATTCACAGATTCGTCGGAAGAGACCATAAATTGCACTTTCAGCGTGGAGCGGCGGTCACAGCTGCGACAGATTCAACTCGTGTGCACCCACTGCCCGCTATTCGAGCTGTTCTAACAGCAGCAGCTCAAAACTCTGAGGCAAACTCATTTCGGCCATGGTGCGGCTCGGAGCCGGCCAATTCAGTGACGGATCCCGTCGCTGCCCTTAGATAAACATTGCTGCCGGTGCAGACACGGACTGCCGACATCCGTGGTTTCGGCGCTGGGACTCATGCGCCCCAACTGTGGGAAAGAAATAACGCGTCTGCACCGCTCTTTAACTGAGCAAATGGCACCGTTAAACTCCCTCGGCTCTGTGATGAGGGTGACGTTGCCGGCATCGTTCGCATAGAGCTGACGTGGTTGATTTCAGAGAGTCCGCGATGGTTGAAGACTCAACAACTCGTCGACGCAGTCGTAGTGCCCAAGTGGTTCAGGCATATCGCGACTCTCACGAAATCATGTCAGCAGCGCTGTCGATCGCGGTCTGTGCGGGTGGCGGTTATTGGTTGGATTTGAAATACGGCTGGAAGCCGCTGTTGACGATTTTAGGCGTGGCGGTCGGCTGTCTGATGGCAGTCGTATTGCTTCGCCGGCTGCTGGTTCGACTCGATCAACGGTCAATGGACCAGCAAAATGGATCGTCGTCACAACGTGCTTCCAAAAAGTGACAGAACAACTGAAGGACAGCGTTTTCAAATCGGTAGTCGTCTCGACGATGGCAGTTGCCATTGGGTGAGTTGTCTGTTTTTGGTCCACTCGAACGGTGAACGGCCACCTTGGCGTTTTTTGGATGTCGGTCGCCGCAATCTGTTGTTTGATCCCGGGATGGATCGTTGTGTGCCTGTCCGGACTCTCGATCTTTACGCAGATTACTGGCTCGCCTCCACCGGAAATCACACCCGGTGCAGGCTCGGGAAAAGCGACGTCCCAGCAGAACTTCAGCCCTTTTCGGCAGGCATTATTTCTCACTGTGGTGATCACAGTGGGCTGGATTGTTTGTTTTTGGCCAGCGCGGAATTTCGGAGGTGGCTCCGGAGTTTTGTGGATGTCGATCGCGGCAGCGGCCTGTCTTGGGCCTGGATGGATCGTTGTGTTTCTTCCAGGCGTCGCAATCTTCTCCAGCGATCTGGCAGTAATGCTGGTTCAAACGATGGTACGACTGATGTCTGTTTCTGTTGTTGCCGTCGTGGTTAAGAAGATGCATCCCGAACTTGGGTTTGTCGATTTTTTCGGCTGGCTGGTCGGGTTTTATTTTTTGGCACTACTCACTGAAGTTTGGTTGCTGTTTCGACAACGAAGCCCTAGTCAGTCGGTGGCGTCCGTTTCGGATACCGAAGCAAATCGCAGTTCAGGATAGGTCATCACCAGGAAGCGAATCGCGTTTTAATGAGCGCCGAACACGAAGTTGACAATTTTCACCACGTCCGGGATGCAGCGGGCTTCGACATTCCTCGCGGATTGCCGGGTCCGTCCGGCCACGGAACACTGGATATTCATTTGCCGGAGATCTTTGGCTGGCAGATAACGAAGTTCATGGTACTGCAGGTTGTTGCGGCAGTGGTTGTGTTTTTTATTTTTCGTGGTTTGGCTCGACGGATTCAGAATGGAGAGCCCGCGAAGGGCCGGTTCTGGAATTTCTGGGAAGCCATTGCCCTGTATATTCGAGACGAAGTGGTTCGGCCCACGATTGGTGATCATGGGCATGGTAATGATGCTCATGACGGCCATCCGGCTGATCGGTATCTGCCGTTCATCTGGAGTTGTTTTTTCTACATATTGATCTGCAATTTGCTGGGTGCAGTTCCATGGCTGGGTTCCGCGACCGGGAACATCAACGTCACCGGCGCATTGGCAGTTTGTGCATTTGTGGCCACGGTGATATATGGATTCAAGGCCATGGGGCCGGCCGGTTTTTTTGGGAACATGCGACCGGATACCGGTATTGGAGGATGGATCGGCACAGGAATTTCTTACTTTATTTTTGTAATTGAAGTCTTCGGTTTTTTTGTCAAGCACGGCGTGCTGGCAGTTCGTCTGTTTGCAAACATGATGGGTGGTCACACCGTCGTGGCGGTAATACTCGGGTTCATCGCGGCCGCAGCCACCGGCAACAGTTTCCTGTGGGGAGTAGTGACGATTGGCAGTGTGTTTGGTCAGGTGTTGATTGGTCTGCTTGAATTGTTTGTTGCTTTCCTGCAGGCCTATGTGTTTGTATTTTTGGCAACAATCTTCCTTGCTGGTGCCGTGCACGAACACTAGATCCATCAGTTGTCTCAGCCAATGGGCTGGCTGTTTGGTCTGGCCATTGGAATTAACATTTTCCTGTAGAAACATTGTTCGAAGAGGAGTTTCTCGTGAGTCAATTTGTGAAGTACTTCTGTATAGGGATTGCCGCGTTCATTTCGCTGAGCATCCCCGCTGTGGCACAGGACGCGGGCGGCGCACTGATTCCGAAGGCTGTCGGTGCCGGGCTTGTATTGATTGGTGCTGGTCTGGGCATTGGCAAAATCGGAGCCTCGGCAGTTGAAAGCATGGCTCGTCAGCCGGAAGCGATCGGTGATATTCGAGGGGCGATGATTGTGGCCGCAGCGCTGATTGAAGGGGCGACATTCTTCGCGCTCATCATCTGTATGCTCTGAATTCGATTGTGTCTCGGCGACGTGCGGGTTTCCTGCTGTCGAATGTCTGTCCGTTTTTCCATAGCTGGCTGGCTTGGTTTTACTATGTTGCGACAGTTCGTTTTTGGATTATCGCGTGCACTGATCGTGGTGGTCGTGATTGCGTGCTCTGCAGCGAGTTGCCCTGAGCTTGCCGCTGACGATTCGGTTGCGGCTGAGAATGAGGATTCCAGCCATGGTGACGAGGAGACTCACGAAACAGGCGTTCCGATCGGTTTCAAGTTCGATCTTGCACTTTGGTCTTTGGTCGTCTTTCTGATCTTCCTGTTTGTTCTGAAGAAAACAGCCTGGAGACCACTGATTGAAGGGCTGGATAAGCGTGAAGCCGGTATCAGAGCTGTGATAGCCGAAGCTGAAGAAAGCCGGCGAAAGTCTCAGGCGGCGCTTGCCGAGTACGAAGAAAAACTTCATGCCGCCGAGCAGACGGTTGCTGAAATGGTTGCAGAAGCCAAACGCGATGCAGAACGCACCAGCCAGGATATTGTGGCCAAGGCTCAGGCTGAGGTTGAGTCGATTCGGGAACGGGCGAAAGAAGACATCGGCCGAGCCAAAGACGCGGCTCTGACAGAAGTCTTTAGCACCGTCAACAGTCAGGTTGCCCTGGCCACAGAACACGTTCTGGGTCGGGCACTGAATGATGGTGATCAGGAACGACTGATTCAGGAAGCTCTGTCGGGAATCTCCGGCTAAGGATTCCCGCGCATTCGCCGTCCGGTGAAATGGTGATTCTGAGGTGTCTATGTCCGAGCAGCTGAAAACTCGACCCGACCACGTGCTGGAAGATCCCGGCGCGCAGGCCGTTGCGAGTCTTTATGCCCGGTCGTATCTGAATGCGGCAAAGGAGAACGGCGTCGGCGATGCCGACGTGGAGCTAACTTCCTTTGTCAGTGAAGTGTTCGCTCAGAATTCGGCGTTCCGCAGTATTTTGGTCTCTGATGGCATCAGTCGCGACGACAAGCTGGGTCTGATTGATCGGGCTTTGGCACCGAACTGTTCTGGGTTCTTTGCGAATTTTCTGAAGGTGCTGGTGCGGCATGGTCGGATCGGACTGGTTGAGCAGATTCGCGAGGTTGTTGCTGAAGTTCAGGAGGAACTGGCCGGACAAAAGCGAGTGCAGATTCGTTCTGCCAAACCGCTATCCGATGGCTCACGCAGCCAGATTACGGAACAACTAAAAGGCAAACTTGGGTTTGATCCGATTCTCAAAGAATCGGTCGAAGAATCTCTGATCGGCGGCCTGATCATTCAGGTCGGTGACACTGTTTATGACTCATCTCTGCGAACCCGCATCCAAACACTGACGGGTCGTTTGACGGAGAGAACTCTCAATGAAATTCAAAGCGGACGAGATCGCTTCAGTCATCCAGAAGGAGATTGAAGACTTTCGCGGTCAGATTGAGACCGCAGAAGTTGGTCGGGTCATTGAAGTAGGGGACGGCATCGCTCGATGTACCGGTCTGTCGACGGCAATGGCGGGTGAAATGCTCGAATTCCCTGGTGGGATTCGTGGTCTGACCTTCAACCTGGAAGAAAACAGCGTCGGTGTGGTGATTCTGGGGGACTACCTCAAAATTACGGAAGGTGACGAAGTTAAATCGACTGGTGCGCTACTGTCAGTGCCCGTTGGTGATGCCATGCTTGGTCGAGTTGTCGATCCACTGGGAAATCCCATGGACGGCAAGGGGGTGATCATGACCAGCGACACTCGACCGGTAGAACACGAAGCCGTCGGCGTAGCCGGACGACAGCCGGTGAAAGTCCCGCTGCAAACCGGGATCAAAGCCATTGACTCAATGACGCCAATCGGACGTGGACAGCGCGAATTGATCATCGGCGACCGTAAGACCGGCAAGACAGCCGTTGCTCTGGACACGATTCTGAACCAAAAGGGAACAGGTGTAAAATGCGTCTACGTGGCTTGTGGTCAGCGATTAACGTCTGTCGCCGGTGTTGTCGAAGTTCTTCGTGAACACGGAGCGCTGGACTACACGATCGTTGTTGCGTCCAGCTCGGCTGATCCGGCGCCCATGCAGTACATCGCCCCCTACTCCGGTGCGGCGATGGCCGAATATTTCATGTACAACGGGGAAGATACACTGGTTGTCTACGATGACCTCTCTAAGCAGGCGATCGCCTATCGGCAGCTGTCGTTGCTGATGCGGCGCCCGCCCGGCCGTGAAGCTTTCCCGGGAGATGTCTTCTATTGCCATAGTCGACTGCTGGAACGCGCGGTCAAGCTCAGTGATGAACTGGGTGGCGGTTCCATGACGGCTCTGCCGATCATCGAAACACTGGAAGGCGAAGTTTCGGCTTACATTCCGACCAACGTCATTTCAATCACCGATGGTCAGATTTACCTGGACCCGGACCTGTTCTGGAAAGGCATTCGCCCGGCGATCAATGTCGGTATCAGCGTGTCCCGAGTCGGTGGCAATGCCCAGACAAAAGCGATGAAGAAAATTGCGGGCTCTCTGCGGCTGGATCTTGCGGCTTTCCGCGAACTGGAAGCGTTTGCTCAGCTGGGTACGGAACTGGACGCTGCCACCCAACAGCAGCTGGACCGCGGTTATTGTATGGTCGAGTTGCTCAAGCAGGCCCAGTACGAACCACTGCACGTCGCTGACCAGGTCATCGTGATCTATGCCGGTGCGAAAGGTTATTTTGACAATGTACCTGTTGCCGAAGTTCAGGCAACGGAAAAGAAATTACTGAACTTCATTCAGACGGAACATGCAGACACACGTGACAAGCTGTTTGAAGCAGCTGAGCTGACCAGTGAAGTCGAAGAAGCACTCAAGAGTGCTTTGGAGGCATTTAATGCTCGCCAGGCGAGCGCATAGAGACGGTTTGACTCTTCCTGGAGTTGAGTTTCGTCGGCCGCGGAGCGGTGACAGCGTGCAGACCTGGGCGCAAGCCCGGGAAAACATAACATTGAAAAACAGATGAGCCCCGGAAGGGTGACACAGGACCATCGCCGACAGTCTGATGCTCCTCTACGGCTGCGGAATCATTCCAAATTCTGACCTCGGGCTGACGCACGCGGCTGCAAACTGCCGTCCTTTCGGACGGAACAAAGAACGAATCTGGCGACGTAACACATGGCTAACGCACGCTCACTCGTAAAACGTCTTAAGTCGGTCCGCAATATCCGCAAGATTACGCGCACGATGGAGCTGATTGCGACTGGCCGTTTCAAGAAGGCGATGGATCGCGCCACCGAAGCGGCCGCCTATACAAAAAAGATCTCCGAGATCGTCGGAGATCTTGGCAGGGCAGACCTGAAGTTTTCTCACCCGCTGCTGGCGGAACGGCCCGAAGTAAAGAAGTCTGTTCTTCTGGTTCTGACCTCCAATCGTGGTTTGTGTGGAGGATATAACGGAGCTGTTCTTCGAAATACGCTGCGTCAAATGAAGCAGCTTCAGGAAGACGGCGTCGAGTACACACTGGAGGTCTCCGGGAAACGGGGCATCAAGTTCCTGAACTTCCAGAAGATTGATCTTGACCGTACGTACACCCATTTTGAAGACCGGCCCACGTTTGCGGAAGTGGATGAACTGGGGACTCGCTTCGTCGATGACTACATCGCTGGACACATCGACCGGCTGGACGTTTCCTACACATCGTTTGAATCCATTGCGCGACAACATCCTGTTGTTGAATCTATTTTGCCTCTTTCAAATCTGGCCAGTGACAGTGGTGCCAGTACTAAGGGCGGGCATAACAGAGGCGTGGACTACGAATTTCAGCCGTCTCCGCAGGAGATTCTGGAAGAACTTGTTCCGGCCGCATTTCGTGTCAGACTGTTCAAATGCTTTCTCGACGCTGCTGTGAGCGAACAAATCGCTCGCATGGTCGCCATGAAGGGTGCCACGGAAAATGCGGACGAAATGGCTGGAACTCTGAAGCAGCAGTACAACCGAGCACGCCAGGCGGCAATCACGTCCGAGCTGGCCGAAATCATTGGTGGGGCAGCAGCACTCGAATAGATTATCAGCCTGGGCTGGGATAGTGCCGCCACTTCGCGGCTAAAATGAGGACGCAGAGGAAGCTAAAATGAATGAAACAAACACAGGTGCGGTGAGTCAGATCATCGGTTCCACATTCGACGCGGAGTTTCCGGAAGACAAACTTCCCGAAATCTACAACGCACTGAAGATCACTGAGACTGTCAAGGGTATCGAGATTAACGTCACCGGCGAAGTTCAGCAGCACCTTGGCGGCGGCAAAATCCGCTGTGTTGCTTTGGGCAGCACCGACGGCATGGTCCGCGGCATGACAGTCACCGACACCGGCGGCCCAATCTCCGTACCAGTCGGAAAAGGAACGCTGGGTCGAGTCTTCAATGTCACGGGCGACGTAATTGATGGACGCGGTGATGTTGAGCACGATGAGCGGTGGGCAATCCACCGGCACCCTCCCAACCTGGAGGACCTGTCGGCCAAGACCGAACTCTTCGAGACCGGAATTAAGGTCGTCGACCTGCTGACACCATTTGTCCGCGGTGGAAAGGCGGGACTGTTCGGTGGTGCCGGTCTCGGCAAGACCGTGATTCTGACCGAACTGATTGCTCGAATCGCCAGTGCTCACGGCGGTTATTCCGTATTTGCCGGCGTTGGTGAACGGACTCGTGAAGGTAATGACCTGTGGCTGGAAATGCAGGAAACCAAAATTGGCGACACCGGTCGGTCCGTCATTGAACAGACGTGCATGGTATTCGGTCAGATGAACGAACCTCCGGGTGCCCGCCTGCGAGTCGCTCTGGCAGCGTTAACGATGGCCGAATGGTTCCGGGATGCAACAGGCTCAGACACACTGCTGTTCGTGGACAATATCTTCCGCTTCTCCCAGGCCGGTTCCGAAGTGTCCGCTTTGCTGGGACGTATGCCTTCGGCTGTCGGATATCAGCCGACCCTGGGAACTGAACTGGGGGAACTTCAGGAACGCATCACGTCAACCAGCAACGGAGCGATTACATCTGTGCAGGCGGTGTATGTTCCTGCGGACGACCCGACGGACCCGGCTCCTGCGACGGCGTTCTCGCACCTGGACGCGTTCATTTACCTGGAACGAAAGATTTCAGAAAAGGGGATTTATCCGGCCATCGATCCTTTAGCGTCTTCCAGCCGAATTCTGGACCCCCAGTACGTTGGCGAAAGACACTACAATATTGCTCGTCGAGTTCAGCAGACTCTGCAGCGATATCGCGAACTTCAGGACATCATCGCTATTCTGGGTGTCGATGAACTGAGTGAAGACGACAAGATGGTCGTGCATCGCGCACGCCGGATCGAACGCTTTCTGTCTCAACCATTCCTTGTGGCGGAAGTCTTCACCGGCAAAGCCGGCAAGATCACGCCGATGGAAGAAACGATTCGCAGTTTTGAAGAAATCTGCGACGGCAAATGGGATCACCTGCCGGAAGCCGCCTTCATGTATGTCGGAGTCATTGAAGAAGCAGAAGAACAGTACAACAGGATGCAGGCCGAGAACTAGTCCGGGAGTGACCGCTAATGGTTTCGAGCTGCCACTCAGAACACAATATTATGATCAATATCCCGTCTGCCGTGGGAGATGAAGCCCTGAAGGCACTCAATCAGAAGCAAGAAACAACGTTTCGTACGGCTGAAGTCGTAAGTCATCGGAGGGATAAACGTCGGCCTCCGAATTCTCATGAATCCGTGTGCACAATTCTTCTCGGCGTTGCTTCGCGGAGAAGAACGTGGTTGAAGGCGGGAAATGGACTGCCGGACTTCGGCTCATTGTAACCAGGATTCAGCACCATAAACGCAACCTCTGACTTTGGGCTATTCCGCCTGGAAGCGAGAGGGGACAGAAATCACAGGACAACGTCGTGGCTGACCTCCGTTTAGTTCTGGTGACACCTGAAAAAACCATGTTTGACCGCTCGGTAGCCTCGGTCCGTGTTCCTATGTTCGATGGTAGCGCCGGGATCTATCCGGCTCGGGCGCCCCTTGTGGGACGTTTGGGTGTTGGTAAGCTGAAGCTGAACGGCACCGACGGCAGCAGCGAATCGTATTTCGTTGACAGCGGCTTCATTCAGGTTAAGGAGAATCAAGTCTCTGTTTTGACTCATTCGGCTCAACCACTCAGTGAAATTGATCGCGGAGCCGCTCAGGCGGAACTGGACGCAGCCAATGCTGAGAAAGCTGTTGGTGATGCGGAGTTCGCTGTCCTGGCTCACCGCCTGGAACGAGCCCGCAAGCTGGTCAGCCTGTCCTCCGGGAACTAGTATTTCTTGGCTTCCCCGCGAAAATCACTGGCGACCTGGTCGTTTTATCCGTGATCCGTAACTAGATCGTTGACTCCCGAAAAACAACCTGTGTTTGCGACAACAGGACAGAACCACTGCCAATCTAAGACTAAAACCAATGGCAAAAAACTTCGATCCGCGAGTCGACGATCTGGTTATGGAGACTCGCACTGTTTGGGATGATTCCGTCGGCGAACTTTCCGATGAGGATCGATGCTGGGTTTCCCGGATCATTCACCAGCATCCACAGCTGGCCGGCAGGGTCCGTTACGAGCGCACCCACACCGGGTTCACACGTGAAATCACTGTGACGCTCGAAGACATTCAAAAGCTGTATACTGTCCAGACGCGCGAGTCATAGCCCCGAACCGGCATTGGGCTGATACTGCGGGTCAGTTGACACCTGCAGTCTCCATCGTCCTCTTCCGGTGCTCCGAAACCCAACGAACACATCGATCGAAAGTCCAGCTCATGCCAAAGATCAACTTCGTAAATGAGAAGGTCACCGTGGATGCGGCAGACGGAGACAACATTCGGTCTGTTGCTCGTCAGAACGGAGTGCAGCTGTATTCGGGCCCGCACAGGATCTTGAACTGCATGGGCTTCGGACACTGCGGCAGCTGCAATGTGATCATCAAAAACGGCTCCGAAAACTGCAGCAAAAAGGGATTCCTGGAGCAGCTGTGGAAGTGGGTTCATCCTCTGCTGGGCATCAAAATTCTGAGCAATGATGGCAAGGACGTCCGTCTGGCTTGTCAGGCGAAAGTGCATGGTGACGTCGATGTGGAAACGCATCCACCGATCAACTGGCACGGTGACAGGTTCTGGAAGTGAGTGAGGTTCGTGGCATGGCCCTGCCCCGTTTTGTGGGTCCGCTTGATACCAAGGGCCTGAGCGCCATGCTACTCCAGCGGGAGTCTCCTTGTGCCATTGCGAATCGTACTTTTGGGAACAGGCAAATTTGCATTGCCACCCTTTCGCGCGCTGATCCAGTCCGAACATCACATCACGGCTGTTTACACTCAGCCGGAACGCAGCGGTCATGGCCACCATCGACACGTCAACCATGTCAAATTGTTGGCCGAACAGTACTGCATACCTGTCCACCAGCCCGAACGAGTCAATCAACAGGATGTCCTGGACCGACTGGGTTCGTTTGCAGCAGATTTGTTTGTCGTCGCCGCCTACGGGCAGATCTTAAAGCCCGAATTCCTGGCGATTCCACGACTTGGTGCGTTCAATCTGCACGGTTCGCTTTTACCGCGGCATCGAGGTGCTGCGCCGGTGCAGTATGCGATCTGGAAAGGCGACAAGGAGACCGGCGTGACGATGTTTCAGATCGAACCAACGCTGGATTCGGGGCCGATTGTTGGTCAAGTCACCACGCCAATCGGTGCTAAAGACACTTCAGGCGAGCTCATGCACCGTTTGGCAGACATGAGTGGCCCGCTTACGCTGGATGTCGTGCGTCAGCTGGAAGCCGGCATAGCTGTGTTTCAGTCACAGGATGAAAGCCAAGTTACACTGGCACCAAAGATCAACAAGGATGAGGGCATTATCGACTGGAGTCAGTCGGCTGCAGAAATTGATTGTCACGTCCGAGCCATGAGTCCCTGGCCTAAAACGAGCACGTCGCTGAATTTGGGAGAAATGAAGCTGCGCTGCATCCTGATTGATGTGGAACCACTCGGGTCATCGACCGCATCAAAGCCGGGCACTGTGCTGGAATCCGGAAAACGTCTGATCGTCGCAACTGGTTCGGGTGCACTGCTGGTACACCGTATTCAGCCTGAAGGCAGACAGGCCATGGAAGCAGTCGCATTTGCGAACGGATACCGTGTGGCCACCGGATTGAGACTGGGTTCTTAAACTCGAAGGCCTCCCTCGAGCAGCAAGGATGCGGGCGCTGACAGAAGACCTGCGACCAGAACACGTGCGGGCGTCGCAACAACGTCGCATGGACCCTGATGCATCACAGATTCCAGGCGACGTGGTCCATGGTCGATGCCTACAGATCGTCGATCAATCTCTGTCGTTTCAAACGCCTGGTGTCCTGGTGAATTTGTTTCTGTAGTTCCCGCAGGGCTCTCAGGTCGCTCAGTACCTCATGAAACTCCGCCATGTCGCGGACGTCTTCAAGGACTTGTCTGAGTCGTGCAACGACGCTGTCGACTTCCCTTTCTGATTCCGTCACCAGCGTCCCGGAGGATTGGCGGGCTTTCGCAGCGACTCGAAAGCGACTGACGGCACGATCGGCCCGCGGCAAGTCCGTCTCCACGACTTCCTGAAGCGGAACGACGATCTTTTGCCTCATTGTTTCCGAGAGCTGTGCTGGTGGAACGGCGTTGTTGATCAACTGCTGGATGATACCATCAAACCCAATCAGAATTGATTTCAATTCATTTGTCTGTCGCCTGAGAGTATTGCCGCTGCGAGTCGCGCAGGTGGTGAGTCCGATACGGTCTTCGGATTTTGCTTCGTCTCCTGCCGAGTCAATTCGACGAGCCACCATTTCGTGAAAGGCCAGGTCTTCCTGCACCTGCCGAATTTCGCGAATCATTTCTTCGAAGCGACGTCTGAGATTAATTTCGCGTGCGTATAACAGCGAAAGAAGTTCTTCGTTGCTGACGATACGGTAGACTACAGGATCGCCACGAGTCACATTCACATCACCGACTGTACAACCATCGCTGGCGGTGAGCGCAATTGACAGGGTTTGTCCCTCGGTCAGATCCAGTGGCTGGACCTGAAATAATTCCTGTTTCCTGCCGGCGTTCGATGCAGCGGTGTTCAGGCCAAGAATAAACTCTGTTGTATCTTTCGAAAATTGTGATGAGAACGGTCGGGGTCGCCAATGTGTTTCATCATCGACCACGAACTCGAATCCAGCCGATTGCAGCCCGTAATCGTCTCGAATGGAACCCGTGAACGGTATGACCGCGCGTCGCGTGATCGCACTGTCAACGCCGTCAACGTGAACACCGATCACTGGCGGACGGTCTTCGATGCCCCGAACGCGAAATACCAGTGGGCGTGTCGACATGACGTCGTCTCGATCGTGCAAAGAGAATTTCAGTGTTGTATCTGGAGTGATCGACAGCACGTTGTTTGAAAGAGAGAAAGAGGCATCTGTGACTGGAGTTTCCTCTGCCGTGGATTGGGGCTTTTTCATTGACATATTCGAAGCATCCTGCGGCATCAGCAGGAAATCAGCTGTGATCCGCAGACCGTCTGCCGAAATCAGACATGGACCACGGATTGGAACACCGCCGTCGTGAGATTCAAGCAGTGAGGAATCCATATCACTCGACAAGTCGAAATCGTCGGCCCCAATGCGCACAGCCTGCAGGGGTTTGCTGCATACCGCTTCAAGACGAAACTGAGTTCCAATCGGCAGTGACGTGTCACTGCCGGTGATGTAACGTGCGGTACTGCGCAGATGATTCCACCGGGTGTAGTCCGGGAAGTCGCACTGGAGCGAGATCTCATCCAGTGCCGGCGGTGGAACGGATCGAACGATGAGTGGCTGCGGAATCCGAAAGTCGCCCGCCAGCAGTTCAATTTCAATATCTTGCTGCAGTCGAGTAATCACATAGCGAAACAGACGATGGGACGTGGGCGCAACGTACGTACGGCTTGTTGTTCCGTCTGCTCGCTGCACATCGACACGAACACGCTGTGGAATCACCCACGGTTCACCAGTCGGTCGTCGGCCCTCAGGAATCGTCAGTTCCAATTCCAAGTCGTTGCCTCGTGGATGCAGATAAAGGCGTTCTCCGAGCAGCCTCCGAAAAGCCAGACGGCGATTACCGGGTTGCTGGACAACACGAACTTCAAGGTCCGTGGTGCGCTCGTGATAGACGACTTCACAGCGGACAAAGGCATTCCACCAGCGTGGAAATGTCTCCGGTGCGGCAGCTCCCATCCCGACGACCGACAGTATCAGGATCCCGGCCAGACAGCCTCGCTGTTTGAGCGGCGCGTGATCAAAAACATCATTCGACTGAGTGCCCCTCGACAATTGACCGGCATCGGAAACAGTTCGAACGATCATATGTGAAGTGAGTGGCCCACTGACCGGCAATCCCTGAGCGCTCTCCACAGCCGTAATCAGACGATCCTGGAATTCTGGAAATCGACGCTCAAGCAACAACGCCAGGTCCCGATCATGAATCCGTCGCCACACAGAAAGTACGACACTCCGAAACAACAACCAAAGCGCTCCGATCAGCATGGCGACCAGCAGGGACGCTCTGAGGCCGACCGGTAGTTCGATTCGCTGGAACGCAAACCAGCCCAAATCCAGGCCGGTCGTGGCCCAGAACGTAACGACAGCGGCAATCACCATTCCCAGCAGACCGGACAGCAGACAATATCGCCGCAGCTGCCGACGCAGAGTTTGAAGCAGGGTTCGAAGTTCGAACGGCAGTTCCGTGCGAACGAGTTTGTCCGGAGAAGCCACACACTGATTGTAGGCGGTCAACCCATTCCGCACGACTGCTGGTCTGGTTCTCCGTAGCATGACCCCTTGATTCAATCGACATTCAGGAATTTCCCCACCGTACCTGGCAGGCCTGATGCACAGATTTCCAACCGTCTACTGACCAAACGGGGCGTTGCTGTCGCCTTTTTCCGGGCCAACGGCGCGCCATGCGTCAAAACTTTCGCTCAGGCGCGGGGCGATTGAGAGTCTGATCCCGCGTTCGGTCAGAAACACGATCCCGTCCAGCAGTGACAAGTCTCGCAACGCTTTGTTGACGTCCACATCGCCCAGCTCATCAGCAATGGACTCTGCGGCGACGCTGTGATCACTGCGAAACAGCATTTTCATGATATTGAGTGTGGTGCGGGAATCGATGTTCCAGACATCTTTCAGTCGGTGCCATGTGTGCCACGCGGCGCAGAAAAGTCGGGGCGCGAACATTGCGATTCCAATGAGTTTTCCGATGTAGGATCCATCGGAATCCATACTCCCGAACGCCCATGACCATACCAGGGAAATGACAGGCACCACATTCAGGGTGACGTTTTTGCCTTTGCAAAGGGTGTTGTGCAGGCGATCACACAACTCCTTCCTAGCCAGTTTCCACGAGTACAGTCCCGTCACTCCAAAGACCACGATGACCGCCAGGAGTCCGGTGGTGCGACTGTACGCGACAGAGAGCACCAGATAAAGCAATCCAGCCTGAACAAAAAATAAAGCGAGCCCTGCGGCCATCATGCCGACTGCAGCTGCGACTGTCAGCCTGCGTTGAGTTTCAATACGGTCGAAGACCCAGCTCTTGAACCCGTGTTTCTTCATTCAATATGCTGACGACAAAAGGCCAGTGTGATTTGCACACAGAATCGTTTCGTGGCAACAGAATTACAATGCGAAACGATGCTTGGCGTTCAATTCCTGCGACACGTGCAAAGTTGGAACTGCGGCAGGCCGTTGAACGACCTGCCGCACGCCGAGACCGCTGGATCAAGGTTCATAGGCCGGTGTGAGTCGGCTTCACAACTGACCGAGCGACCAAGTTTCGTTGGTTTGGAACTGCGAACTCCTGGTATTACGTCAGGTGGATCTCCTGACCGGAGGTTATCCGATGATTTCGCGGCGCTGATTGACGTAGTCCCATACCACGAAACGGTCCAGATTTTTTCCGGCTGTAAAGAAGACTCGCCCATCCGTGCCTTCTGCAAGGCGATGAGCGAACTGAATATCTTCGTGTGACTGGGACCAGCTGGGCAACAGGAATATGTTAATCGTAATGTTTTCGCGCCGACATAACTGGCCCTGTCGCATGGTTTCCCGTTCAGTGCGTGGGTCCGGCGGATACAGCAGAAACAGGTCACTGCCTTCGAAGTGCGCTGTCGGCAATCCGTCGGTGATCAAAATGATCTGTCGATTGGAAGTGTCCTGGCCAGCGAGAAACTGGCGTGACATCAGGAGCCCGTGCTGCAGGTTCGTGAAGTGCGGCGGAACCTGAAATTCACTGACGTCCTCATTACTCATGTCGACTCTGTATCTCACGATCGGATCAGTAACCGTGGGAATCCTTGGCATCATCGAAACGATATCCCCGGCGTGGACGACCTTCGCAAAACTGGCAACTTCAATGAATCGCAGAAAGTCGCCTGGATACTCCGACTGGATCAATCCGTTGAGCGCGAGGGCCATCCGTTTCACATTGACGTAAAGACTGTCGTAGCGCATCGAGCCGCTCATGTCCATCAGCACCGTCGTCGCACATTTTGGATTGTTGCGAGATCGGTGGATTTCGATGTCCCGTGGCTGCAGACGAAGTGGTCGGTCGTTCCCCTGACGCAGCATGGCATTAATCATCGTTTGAGGAATGTCCATCTGTGCGACCGAGTCACCGAATTCGTATTGCCTGGTACGCTGCAGTTCCACAGCGCCGTCGCCTTCGATCGGTCCCTGATGGCGTCCGGCGCGTGAGGATTCCAGATGACTGAAGATACGTTCGAGTAATCGCCCCTGAAAGATACGGTAAGCCCGGGGTGACAGATGAACCTGACCGTCGGCAGCGGTAATGCCCTGATTCTCCATCAGGTCTTTGAGGTACTGCTGAACCTGCCTTTGGAATTCTCCCAGTCGTTCGATAGATTCCGGGTCGGCAAAGTCAGCCAGGTCCTGCATGTCGATAATGGCCAGCTGAGCTGTCTCTTTAGCCTCTTCCAGCTGTTTCAGCATTTCTTCGATTTGCTTGAGTTCCTCCAGTATCTCAATCGCGCGGGGAATGCTGAGTGCTTCGCGGCCGGTGAATTCCCAGTTGGATGCCAGCAACTCAATCTTGTACTTTTCAGCAAGTGCTTCCATCAGTTGCAGTAACCTGGAAGCAAACGCTGGGTGACTTCGTTCCGCCTGATACCAGAGAAGTTCCAGCTGATAAAGTTGTTCGGCACGAACCGTCCGGTGCAGCTGCTTACGAAATTCAGACGGGACTCTGATGCTTGCGGCGGATTCTGTGAACTGCTGATCCGACAGCCGCAGGACAGTGTCTGTTTCATATTTCGCCAAAATCCGTCGACGCCGTTCTTCCAGCAGAGCAATCAACGCCTCCAGACTGGGGCCCAGGCCTGGAAACTGACCAGGGTCAAGTCGGATCGCGTTGGCCAGTTCCTCTTCCGTAAGTCCTCTCGTGGAACCCCAGTGCAGCATGTGTTCAAAAGCCGGGGAGACGACGTCAGGTGGTGTCTGGGACGGGGGCGGAAAATTTGCGGGGTCGTACTGTTGGTACGTATGGACGATACCGCCGAGATGCGGACTGGATGGACGGCGTGTCACAGTATGTCGTCCGTTGAGACGTGGGTGGATTTTGATTTGGCTCATTATGCATTATGGGGCCGGCGTCCACAGCCGACCAGCGTTGAATGCCCCGTTCTTTGGTCCGCGGGACAACTAGTACCATAACGCAGCTGTTGATATTGTTCCCACGGTCTGGTCAACGTGTGTCGAAAGCAGGATCATGCGTGAACTCACAACACTTACCAGCCAGCGGCATGCCGAACGACTTGCTGGTTATCTGGTAACTCAGTCAATTCCGTCCTCCGTCGAAGACGAGGATGGCCAATGGGTCATCTGGGTGGTCAACGACGACGATCGTGATTCGGCACAGAAAGTTGTGGAAGCGTTTCGACAGAATCCTGAAGACAGCCGTTATGACGCGGCACTTGTGCACGCCAGACAACAGGCAAAACAGAAAGCGAGTGTTCAAAGGAAGAATCGTCGCCGTCCGGTCGACATGACCAAACGCTGGGGTGGCCATTCATGGAATACTCACCCTGCCACCACAACCCTGATTGTGATTTCGGTGCTGGTATCAATCGTCTGTACCGACTGGAAAAATCTCCAACAGGGGATGCTGGGCCTGCCGGCACTTTGCACCAACTTTGAGTCGCCGATCCTGAAAAGTCTGTTCATTTTGGAGCCTGTGCCCATTGATCCCTCCTCTTGGCTGGTTCTGGCACCATTTACACCGGTTTTGTACGGTGAATTCTGGAGGCCGGTGACTCCAATTTTTATCCACTTCGGAGTCCTCCACATTTTGTTCAACATGACATGGATGTATCAGCTGGCTGCGTCAGTTGAATTCGCCAAGGGAACTCGCCGGTATCTTATGCTCGTGCTGATTTTGGCAGTGACATCCAATCTGGGAGAATGTTACTGGTCTCTCTGGAATGGACGGTTCCCATTATTCGGCGGCATGTCCGGAGTCGTCTTCGGGATAATCGGTTATGTGTGGATGCAGGGGAAAACCCAGCCCCACCAAGGCTTAGGACTTCGCCAGGAAACGATTGTCTTCGCTGTTTTATGGCTGTTTCTGTGCATGGGCGGCGCTTTTGGGTCGATTGCCAACGCAGCTCATCTGGTCGGATTCGTTGTCGGTATCGTTCTGGGCGCGCGGCAGGCGCTCTGGAAATCGATGACGCAGTGGATGGGTTCGTAGTACGCATCGACGACCACGCTCAGGTGCGTCTTGCAGCCATTTACTGATCGCCGATACAATCCAAAGATCGGTAGAAGGGTGCTGTTAAAGTCTGACATCGGCCCGGATGGTCGTTTGACCATCCGGGGTCTGCTGCCGAGTCCATTCACGGAGGTCTGTGGGTACGAATGCTGAACTGGATGCGACAGCGATTTTGCTCTGATCTGGCGATCGATCTGGGGACCACGTCCACTCAGATTGGTCTTCCGGGCGAAGGCATTCGGGTGGACGAACCATCAGTTGTCGCTGTGCCCGCCGGTTCCTCCCGTGTGGCGGGCAGAGGGGCAGCCGTGGGCAAACTGGCGTATCAAATGCTGGGCCGGACTCCTGACAGTATTTCCGCCGTCCGCCCACTTCAACATGGTGTCATCAGCAATTTCGAACTCACCGAAGCGATGTTGCGATATTTTATTCGCAAGGCGACACGGCGAAAAATCGGGATGAAGCCGCGAGTGGTCATTGCGGTTCCAGGTGCTATCACAGCGGTCGAAAAACGCGCCGTTTTTAATAGTGCCGAACGCGCCGGTGCAGGACAGATCTGGCTGATCGAAGAGTCACGCGCAGCTGGCATCGGGGCAGGTCTGCCGGTGTCCGAGCCTCTTGCCAGCATGATATGCGACATTGGGGGTGGAACGACTGAAGTAGCCGTGATGAGTCTTGGAGACGTGGTGGCCAGTCGGTCCATTCAAGTCGCCGGCGATGCGATGGATGCCGCAATCGTCAAGTATCTCCGTCGCCAGTATTCATTACGTACGGGCGAGTATTCGGCCGAACAACTTAAGTGTCACATCGGTAGTGCCGCTCCACTGGATCATGAACTCAGCCGCGAAATCAGCGGATTGGATACGGCCAGTGGGGTACCGCGAAAGGCCGTGGTCACGAGCGAGGATGTACGTGAAGCGCTGGATGAACCGCTGGAACGGATTGTTGATTCGGTTCGTGTCACGATTGAAAACTGTCAGCCCGAGCTGGTGGCCGACCTTGCCGATACTGGGATGGTCCTGGCAGGAGGGGGAGCACTTCTGCGAGGAATTGATCGATATCTGAATAAACAACTCGGGATTCCCGTTCGCATCTCCGAATCTCCAAGAACCACGGTCACACGCGGTGCCATGATCTGTCTGGATCATCTCGATCAATGGAGCGACCGGCTCGATGACGGCACTAAGTGAGTCATCAAATGTTGATTGACCGGGATTCCTGTTGGGAAAGCAACGTTCCAGCTCTGCCACCACGATATCCATCCTCGTGGCGACAGGACAGGAGCTTCAACACCCGGAAACCGTTCGTCGAAGAACAAGTCGTGGTTACCGGAACTGTTGATTTCGCACTATGAGTTCTGCACATCAAATACACGGCCTCTGGACTGCATTTGCCTGCGTGCTGCTAATGACGATCGCCGCAGCCTTAGCCGATCGACTGCAGCTGCTGTCCGGCGTACGCCTGATTCTGCATGATGCACTGAGTCCTGGCCGGCTGGTGATTGCAGCAATTCCCGAAAACTCCAAGCATCGGGCCTTTGCTAAGGCAAAGGATCAGCAATCGCAGTCCTATGCAACTCAGTTTCTGGAACTGCAACAGGACCGCCGCGCGCTACTCATCGAAAATGCTCAACTCCACAATCGGCTGCGGCAGCTCACGAATTCAAAAGGGTATAGCAATCATCACCCGAAATTGACCGGATTCGATCTGATTCCTGCACGGGTACTCAGCCGCTACGGAATGCCGTCACTACTTCGCCAGGCGATGATCGATGCCGGAAGATCGCACGGACTGACTCGGTCCCAGCTTGTGCTGGACACTCATGGCATCCTGCTGGATCGAGGAGTCCGAAACGGCATCAGCGAAGGTCGTCGGGTCCTGAACGGATCGGTGGTGTTAGGCCGGATTGACCGGGCTGGACGCTGGGTCAGCCAGCTCGTTCCAGTCACAAACCAGTCATACTCCGCCCGCATCCGCCTTGTCAGGCGTTCCGCTCGAGGTACCCAAATGGGCGTTGAAGGCTTACTGGAAGGTACAGGAGACGCGTGTCACGTGTCCGGGGTTCCGGACACTGCCTCTGTGGCCATCGGCGATGAAGTATTCTCCGCCGATATCGATGGGATGACCGGCCCGCACCTCTATTATGGAACCGTGGTCGGTGCCGATTTCGAATCGGCCGCCGGATGGTCGATCGCCGTAAAGCCGGCCATTCTGCTCTCTGATGTCGAGGATGTCTCAGTTCTTGTCCCCAGACTTAATGCTGCGCATCTCTCAGCACTTGACTGATATTTCGCCAGGCGGGAAAACTAATGAGATTTGTCGTGGCTCGTGTCATACTCGCGTGGGGCGCTATGATCATCGAGCAGAGCCGACCGGACCTCCTGCCGGCTGGAGCTGTACTGCTGCCGGTGGTCATTGCCGGGATGTTGTGGAATCGGAGCGCCGGCGGTGTTGTCGCTGGCGGTGTCGTGCTGATCCTCGACTGGATTGCTCGTCGTCAGGGCCTGCCGCTGTTACCCGTGGTGCTCAGCCTTGGTGTGACTTTAATGCTGCTTCAAAGTTCTTCGATTCACCAGTGGGGCGGAAGACGGACACGTGTGCTGCAGACCCCGGAGTGGGTTCAGCCCTCCGCACTCACGGTGGTTGGTATTGGGTTGTTGACCGGACCCGCCATTGTCGCTCATCACGCAAACTTTTTGGATACACTGCCTGTGTTTGGGAAGTACGCGATGATTTCACTCCCCCTGAGTGTGCTGCTGACCGTCCTGATGAAGCTGGCGGACGAATTTGGTCTCCGACAGTCGACTTAACGTAACGCCGGCTGTCAGCGAACCTGATGATTGTCCCTAGCCATCGTACTTGTTCTGTCACAGGCAGAATCGAGAGATCGAAGATCGCTAACGAACACCCGCCGTGCTGATCGTTTATGCTCAATCAACCCGTCAACTCAGCCTTCGACACCGAATCCGATGAAACAATCGATATGGGTTCGGCTGGTCGTTTTCGCCTGCTGTTCGCCTTCTTCTGTCTGGCTGTGCTCAGCATCCTCGGGCGGATTGGCTGGGTGCAGTCGCAACTCCAAGCGGTGTATCTGGACACACTGAATATCACGACCACGGAGTACGAGCTCATCCCGGCTCGAGACGGCCGAATCCTGGCCGGCAGCGGCGTCCTTGCCGCAGATGAAGATTTATATTCGGTCGAAATTCACTATCGCTGGCTGGAAAATCCGGTCAACGAACAGTGGGTGTCACATCAGCTGCGTTCCAAACTGACACGTGAAGAACGGCTCAACACTGAACTGTCGGCGCGCGTCCGAGAGTCCTGTCTACAGCAGCGAATGCAGCTGTGGCAACAGTTGCACGAAATCTCCGCAGTGCCCTGTGAAACCCTGAAGGCGAGACGTCAGCGCATTCAGAATCGGGTCGAGCACATCGCGGCAGACGTCAATCACCGTCATCAGGAAAGACTGCGACTGCAATCCGGCATTACTGACACCAGCGACCTGCCGACCCTGCCTGAAGCGGAAGCCGTCGGTGTCTTACTGAAGATCGCCGGGGCAATCCGCGATGCAATCACGACACCGCCGCGGCGAACCATTGAAGACCGTATCGTTATACGGGAAGAAGAGGACTATCATACTGTCATTCGGGATATCCCGCTGGCGGTCGCTGGGGAGATTCGAGCACATCCGGAACGATTTCCGGGAACACGCGTCACCGTAGCCACTCGTCGCACGTACCCGCAAGGGACGCTGTGCAGCCATGCTGTCGGAGCCCGCACCGCTTTGCGCGACGACGAACGAAAAACACTTGACCCGGACACGCAACAGGCAATTACCAACTGGGTTCCTCGCCGCGGGCGATCGGGTGTGGAATATTCCTGGGACCATCGACTGCGTGGCACGGCCGGACTGAGAAAAACGGTACGTAATCGGCGGCAGCAAATTGTGGAATCGTCGGTTGTCCGAAACCCGGCCGCCGGCCGTGACGTCGTTCTGACGATTCACCTGGATTTGCAACGCCAGGCAGAACGTCTTCTTGCGGAGGCTTTGACTGATGCACCGCGATTGCTGCTCCCCGTCCCCGACGAAAACAATGTCTTGTCTCAACCAGTTCCTGACGGTGGAAGTGTGGTCATCATGGATATAAAGACCGGACGTCTGCTGGCGGCAGCAAGTGCTCCGAGTTTCGATCTGACGCTGTTTACAGCCGGAACAACCAAGGAATGGGCGGCCGTGAATGCTGACCGACGCCAACCATTTTTGTCCCGAATCACGTCGATGTCTTTGTCCCCTGGTTCTGCATTCAAACCGCTCACGGCTGTTGCCGCCATAGAGAGTGGAGTCCTGAATCCGGATGAACCGTTCTATTGTCAGGGGTATCTGGACAATCCGGACGAACATCGCTGCCTGATCTTTCGATTGCGCGGAACTGGTCATGGAAACACTACTTTACGTCGTGCGCTGGCTCAGTCATGCAATGTCTATTTCTTTCATGTGGCCAGTCAAACGGGTATTGAACCGCTGTCAGACTGGTGCAGTCGCTTTGGCTTTGGAACTTCCACCGGAATCGATCTGCCGTTTGAAAAATCCGGGACATTACCGCCGCGGCCGCCGTGGGATGCCTCCGAGACGGTTCGGCGTCGTTTTGAACGCGAATCACTGGGCCTTGCCATTGGGCAGTCACGGCTCACGGCGACCCCGCTGCAGATCGTCCGGATGATGGCGGCGATTGCGAACGGTGGCTGGCTGGTGGTACCGCATATCGTAAGTCCGGACGGGGTCGCAAGAACCGCAGACGAGATTGACGACTCGCCTCGTGACTTGTCGCGCCACCGGATTCCCGGCATGCACTCTGAGACACTTGAGGTGATTCGAGAAGGACTGACAGCCGCAGTCGAACAACCCTACGGCACGGGATATCGAACAGTTCGACTGAGTGAAGTCACAGTTGCCGGCAAATCAGGGACCGCGGAGACATCCCCAGGTCAACCAGACCACGCGTGGTTCACTGGTTACGTACCGGCTACTGCGCCACAGTATGCCTTCGTGGTGGTGCTGGAACACGGTGGCTCCGGCAGCCGGGCGGCCGGCCCGGTCGCTCGCGGGTTGATACGTTTCATGGCGGCCAACCAACTCATCAGTGATAAGGCTCATCGGGAGAATGAGGTTCCGCCACCGCCTTAGCAGAACAGAACACTTCGACGTACAATGCAGGCACGAAGCGCAATCGCTAATTCTTTAGGATCGGACTCAAGTTTTCGACGTTGGCAGTGGCTTCCTCATGGATGCTTGCGCGACGTCGCTGAAATGTTGCCAGATCGATGCCAACGTGGCCTGTAAGGTTAGCACTGTCCAATCATCAACCGTCGCAACTCAAAGTTGTCATCACTTTCCGTCGTGATGACTGCAAAACAAAAAGCTGACGGTTATTGATTGGTCGGTGCCATAGGATCTGCCCACAGGATACCGACCGCAGCGGCTACTGTCGTCGGACCCTTCCGGCGACTCATCTGAAAGCAGTTCAACTTAGGTTCGACAGAGTTTTACACTCCGTGTCGTTTACGCCGCATGCGCCACAGCGGCAGCAGAGCGACTGTTCCCAGGAACAAGAGTGAAGAGGGTTCAGGAACCGCAGTGGCCTCGATAAAGTCGAGTGACCAGCCATTTCCGTAGTTACCGGCGGTCGTAGCAATGGTAATCGGGTCGGATGCAGCGACGAACGTGTTACCCAGCGAAGTCGTGCCGGTCGAGCTAACGGTTGCGAATGTCCCGCTGGAAAAAGTCATCATGATTTCGTCTGATCCACCGAAACTGGAAACGTCGATATTGTTGAGCCAAACATCGGAATCGAAACTGATCATCAATCCTTCCGCAAGGCCCGGACCTCCGCCCTCTTCGAAGTCGAACCCGTCCGTATCATCACCGGAGGCGGATTGATTGATGCCGAAACCGGAACTCGTGGCGTTAAAAGAACCGGTACTGGCAGTCGCCGTGATTTCCAGACCACTGACCGTGAATGAACCGAATGGTTGGTTGTCGAGTCCACTTCCGATCAGGGTTGTGTTGTCTTCGAACAGGAAAATGATGCCACCATGCGTGCATTGATGTGCACTGCAAATCAGGGCCATCAAAAACAAAGACCGCACCATTATCAGGCCCTCTGGAATACGGGAAACAGAAACCAGTCTGCCGCACACAAACACAAATCGTCGTGACTCAACGACAGGCTTTCAAGTCCCAGAATGCCTTGTCTTCCGGATTTTACATCGCGATTGTGGTGTTCTGCTAGGTTCGGGTCCCCAGACAGCAGCGCCTGGTGGTCGGCCAGGATTCGGACCGTGGATCGATTCGAGACTGAGCAGACGTTCAGATAGGATATGCAGCTTCTCGTCACCTGGATGAGGGAACCTCGGATCATTCCAATGGTCTCCAACATACAACTCATGCAACAAACGGACTCGAATGTCATCCATCGAAATTGATTGCCGTACGGTCAAATCCAGACTCGATTCCGGCGAGAGCTTTCTCCTGCTGGATTGTCGTGAACAGAATGAATGGGACCACGTTCACATTGAGGGGGCTGAGTTGTTACCGATGAGCGAACTCCAGGATCGAGTGACTGAACTGGATGATCATCGCAGCACCGAGATCATCGTCTACTGTCATCACGGGAGCCGCAGTCTTCAAGTTGCAATATGGCTGCAGCGGCAGGGCTTTAACAGCGTTCTCAATATGTCCGGCGGCATCGACAAATGGGCTGAGGAAATTGACTGCAGCATGGCCCGTTACTGAATGTGCGCGGTTCGGCAGCCTAGGCCCGTTCATCAAGATCCGGAGACTTTCGATGAAATCGCTCAATCGCGCTTTATCACAGGAACCACCGGACTTGGCTGTTCATCAATTTCATCAGCAAATGCTCGCAATTCCCGGGGAACTTCAATCCCGATCAGTGTCTTCTTCCGTGAATAGATCAATCGGTGCAAGGGACCTGAGGGAGATAAAACAGTCTCATGTGAAGCTGTTTTGCTCAACTTTGCATGCATCAATCAGCACTGTTGCGGGCCAGGTCGTTGTGGCACCCGGTACATGTTATGACACTGAATTTTGCAATCGTCGCAACAACTCTGGTAGCAAACAGGTGGTCAGGCAAACGGGGTTGATGAGCAGTTTACCTTGCTGCAGATGAGCATGACCGACGTAGATCGCCGGGTTACCATTCCTTAGTTCGCGGCAGATATCGAAGGCAGATTTTCCGACTGCGGCAGCGTCAATATGGATTTCCAGCACGGGCCACTGGTCGGATGCTGCAGGTTCCACGAGGCGAGTGGCAACTTTCGTTTTTGAAAGTCCATCGGCGACCGCTGTGAGCCAGCGGCGATAGTCTTTCAGCTGAGTGTCGTAGGCACCGGACACGAACAGGTCGAGGGCTGTCAACAGCGCTGCAATTTCTTCTTTGGAAACTTTCAAACTCCGACCAATACCGTGCCGCGGAATACCGTCAACTCGCGAACTCTCGATCAGTTCTTCCGGAGGGTCCCAGAGCTCCGGATGATCGTCCATGTCGAGCATTTGCAATGCTGCCGCGGAGATCAGTTCCCGCCGACCACACAGAATTCCGGTCGACTGAGGCCCCCGAATCGCTTTGCCACCACTGAACACAACCAGGTCAGCTCCCGTTCCCGGAATGTCCTGCAGGTTCGACCGAGGCGGCAGTTCACCGGCCGCATCGACCAACACCGGCAGCTTGTGACTATGGGCAACCGCGACCACTTCTTCTAAGGCAGGACGCGAATCTGCTGACTGCACATAGACAACTGCCGCTGTCTGAGGCGTCATCGCGGCTTCATATTCCCAGGCTTCTGTTCGGCGTACCCCCGCTCCGGAAACCTGTTCATTAAAACCTACTTCGATCAGTCGAGCGCCGGTAGCCCGAACCGCGTGGTCGTAGCCGCTTCGCTGTTCGCGAGCGATGATGATTTCATTCGGAAAGCCGTCACAACAGGGCAACTGTTCCATGCGCGCCAGATTGTGTCCTGTCAAAATCGCGGCAGCGCCTAAAGTCAGCCCGCCAGCGGCACCCGATGTCACCAGCCCTGCATCTGTTCGTGTGGCGGTTGCGATGCGTGACGAAGCCACCGCCTGCAAATGTTCCAGTGACACAGTCTCTCCGGCGGCACTGTGAAATGCCTCCAGCACTTCCGCTGACATCGGAGCCCCGCCCAGCCGAGTCACCGATCCACAGGCATTGATAATGGGCTCCACGCCCAGCTGTTCGTAAATGCTCATGCTGTAGGACTACCACCGGATCAACAGGGATACAACTGTCGGCTGAACGGACACAAGCTGGAGAGTTTACGACTCGTGGTTGATTCTCCTTGATAGCAGTATCCTGACCTGCGATTGTACTTCCACTGAAAGACATTGAATCCGGTCTGCATCACAGCATTCATTTCTGAGAACAGGTTCAATCGTGCCACTTAAACCTCCAGTCCCGAACTTTGCGCGACGCAGAATGCTTCTGAGTGCCGGCGCGGTTGCGGCAGGCAGTTCATTCCTCCCGACAGCTGAAGCCCAACCCGGGGCGTCAGCTTCAGTCGCAGACCGTACGACGTCGATCCGTATCAGTCAGTTGACACCCCACGTTTTTCGTGATCGTGTCTTTGTCAGGGTAGACACGAATCACGGAATCAGTGGTTGGGGCGAAATCAAGGGTGTCGTCCCATCAGTCGCTGCGCCTTTGGCGACAGCCATGTTTGAGCTGCTCGACGGGCAAAATCCGACACGCATCGAGCACCTCTGGCAGGTGTTGTATCGCGCTGAACGTAACCAGCGAGGCGGGGCGTTCATGGTGCATTGTATCGCCGGGATTGACATGGCCTTGTGGGATATCACCGGCAAACTGTGGGGGGTCCCCGTTCACCGCTTACTTGGCGGTCCGACACGTGATCGAATTCCTGTTTACCCGTCTGCGACAGCGGTCAAGCTCGGCAGCAGCCCGAAACCCCACTCAGGAAATCCGGCTGACATCACTCCGCTGGTCGAACAGGTTCGCGAGACCAGAAAGCGGCTTGGTGACAGCGGGACGATTATGTTTGATGCGCACAGCGCGATCCCACCTGCAACGTTGATCCAGTTTGCAAACGCCATTGAACCGTACGACATTCTGTTCCTCGAAGAACCGGCGGTTCCCGGCAACATCGAAGTCTTTCGGCGTATCCGCCAGTCGATCAAAATCCCGATAGCAGCCGGTGAGCGAGACCGAACGATCTGGGGCATCCTGCCATATCTGACGGAAGGCGTGCTGGATGTTGTTCAGCCGGATTGCGGTTACACCGGCGGTATCAGCCAGATGAAAAAAATCGCCACGCTCGCAGAAGCCTGGACAGTCCCACTCGCTCCACACTGCACACAGTCCTATCTCGGCATGACCGCCAGTTTTCATGTGGCAGCGGCAGTACCTCATCTGCTAATCCATGAATCGTACGACGACGAATTGTTTGGCCGGTTCATTCATCCACAATGGGAAAAGAAAGATGGACACGTCAGCATCCCGGATGGCACCGGACTCGGCGTCGAAATCGACGAAAAAAAGATGCTGACGCTGGCAAGTGACCCCGCGTATCAGTATCGGTGGCGCGGCCCGAAATTCATGCGTGACGGGTCGGTATCGGATTATTAGGCGCCATCCGGCAGTAGTCGCGGAGACAGCCTTAAGCGCGCGGCAGCCAGAAGGCTGGAAGAACTGGCGGGCCAGCCGAGTGGGTTGCGCTTACAGACCGTATTCAGCTGTGCCGTGAATGAGTGGAAAACGTCGTCCGGATGGCTCCCGAATGGGTGTATCTGGAAGCAGGAGTGCAAGGACTGGCGGAAAGCCAGCGAGCCGAAGCGGACTGTTGGTTGTTTTGCGGCAATCGCAACTCTCTGTTCAGACACTGTCGAATATCCTGAAGACTGGCTTAGCGCCGGCCAAACAATACTTGTCCTGTTTTATTCGGCAAGCATTACGACGGAGCGTGATGGCAACTTTGAGTTGCGACCGTTGTTGATTGGCCAGTGCTTAGTGCAGCTTCAGACTGGCGATTCCGACGATCGCCAGCAGGGCAGAACCAATCCAGAAACGCGTCACAATCTTAATTTCGTGATCGCCGCAAAACAGAAAATGATTGTGCAGGGGGCTGCAGCGGATCAGCCGGCGGCCTGTCAGTCGGTACCAGCCGATCTGAAAAATCACACTCAACGTTTCCAGCACAAAGATGCCTCCCACGATCACCAGCAGCGTTTCCTGTCGAATAACGAGCGCCGACATCGCCAAAAGCCCACCGATGGGCAGGGAACCAGCGTCACCCATAAAGACCTGCGCTGGATAACAGTTGAACCACAAAAACCCCAGCATGGCCCCAACCAGGGCACCCAGTATGATTGTTAGTTCCCCGGCTCCGGTGATGTATGGAATCATGAGATAATCGGCCATGACTCGATGACCGCACAGGTACGTCAGTGCGACAAATGCCGATCCGGCAAAGATGGTGCAACCCGTGGCCAGTCCATCAAGCCCGTCGGTGAGATTGACAGCGTTGGAGGTCCCCACGAAAACCAGGACTCCCCACACAATGAACCATGGCCCCAGAAGAAGCGATGCATTCCCCAGTGGCCAGATCAGTGAAGTACCGTGTGGTAGAGTTCTCTGTTCGAGCCATATCAGGACCACGGCGATGACTGCAACGAAAAGTTGTCCCGAGAGTTTCTGTCTGACCGTGAGCCCCTTGTACGTCGTGGTAAGTTTCACCCAGTCGTCAAGTGCGCCCAGTCCTGTAAGAGACACCAGCACGAAGATTGCTGCCAGCACGTAACGGCTGGAAAGGTCGGCCCAGATGATCGCCGAAAAAAAAACAGCTGCCATCACGAACAATCCTCCCATGGTTGGAGTTTCGTTCTTCGCGGCCTGCAGTTCGTTGAGTCGATCGGAATCGCTGGCAACGCGCTCTGGGAATCGTGTTTTCAGCCAGCGAATCGCCACGGGACCGAGAACCAGAGCGAGCAAAAAAGCGGAAATGCTAGCGGCGGCTGTGCGTGCGGTCAGATAGACACGGGAATCGCCGGTCGTTCGGGATTCCAACTGCTCCAGCAAAGGGCTGAAGTATTGTACGAACCAGAGAAACATGTGAAGGTCAGTGGTGGAACCGCGTGAGAGGCAAAATGGAAATCGCGGGAATTGCCGAAGTCTGACGCAAACCAAAAAACGCTGATACCCCAAGGTCAATTCCGGATCGCGACCAGGAACTGAAGGTAGACCGCAAAAGTCACTGGTCGTCTGTCCAGTGACTGAACGCCATGGATGATCAACTGCTGTCAGACATTTGGTGCGGACTGTGCCCAACAATCATTCTGTGACGTGACAACAAAATCGTTCACTCATATGGTTACGATCAGGAGAAAACAGTCCGATGACACATCCAAAACGCAGGGAGTTTCTAAAGACGACCGGAATTGGCGCTGCGGCATTGGCGGTTTCGCGGTCAGTTCATGCCCGCTCATCCGTCAATGAACGAATCCGCTTAGGACTGATCGGGCCAGGCGGCATGGGATCACACCACCTGCGTACGCTGTTGCTGCGCAATGATGTCGAAATCGCATGGGTCTGTGACGTTGACAAACAACGACTTGCAACCGCAGCGGGCAAAGTGGAATCTGAGCGGGGTCGTTCAATCCAGTCGACCGGTGACCTAAGGAAAGTGCTGGACGACAAGCAAGTCGACGCGGTATTCATCGCGACACCCGATCACTGGCACGCGCCCGCCGCGATCCTTGCCTTGGACGCTGGCAAGCATGTCTATGTGGAAAAACCGTGCTGTCACAATATCCATGAAGGTGGTCTGATGACGGCTGCTGTAGAGCGCAGCGGCAAACTGCTCCAGGTGGGAACCCAAAGCCGCAGCACAGACACTGTTGCCGAAGCCATGCAGCGCCTGCATGAAGGGGAGATCGGAGAGATCCTCGTTGCTAAAGCATGGAACAGCCAGAAGCGAAGATCCATCGGACACTCAATCCCATCCGATCCACCGGTGCATCTGGATTTCGATACATGGCTCGGCCCGGCTCCGGTTGTTCCTTACCGTAAAAATCTGTTACCGAGCGTTTGGCGCTGGTGGAGAAATTTTGGCTGCGGCGATATCGGCAATGACGGCGTCCATGACATTGATGTGGCAGCCTGGGGAATGCGGTTCGATTCTCATCCAACCAAAGTCAGCTGTCACGGCGGAAAACATTTTTTTGATGACGACCAGGAATTCCCTGATACTCAATACGCTATCTTCGAGTATCCGCTCGATGGCAAGCCGAACGGACGCAAGCAACAGCTGATTTTTGAACAGCGTGACTGGTCTCCCTACACTCAGGATGGGTACGAAAACGGTGCAGTTTTCTATGGCACTGACGGCATGTTGATCATCGGTCACACCGTCGGCTGGCGACTCTACGGTCCCCGCAACAAACTCATTGCAGAACGCACCGGACACACCAATCTGCAGGCTCATCATCAAAATTTCTTTGACTGCATTCGAGGAGACAGTACGGAACTCAACGCGGACATTCATGCCGGGCATCGTGCGGCAACACTGGTCCATCTGGCAAATATTTCGGCCGGCCTTGACCGGACTCTCAGTTTCGATCCCGCGAGAGAACAAATCATCGATGACGAAGAAGCGGCACCGATGGTGCGGAGGGCTTACCGGGAAGGACACTGGTCCGTTCCGCAGGAGGCTGTCTGAACCGAACCGTCGACAATGCCTCGACGAACTTTGGCAGCTCCAGGGAGCTGCCAAAGACAGATGATTTGAATCGCTTTGCCTGCGAGCTGCGTTTTGGATATGGAATGTCCCGTTACCGCAGCTTCAATAAAGAAATTTTCACACCGGATTGCAGCCAGGCACCATGACCAAGCGAATGATCGATCCGGTTGTGCACTCGGAAATAGTTGTTGCGGCAGAAACAGCGGCAGTCTTTTGCCCCCGGCAACTCTGGCGATCTACTCATCCGTTACGCGCCAAATAACCAGAATTATTGATCCAGACTGCACGGTGCGTCCGATGATAACTGCGTACCTGACTGTTGCGCTCACGTCGGCTTCGCGCCGGTGCGCTGGACATGACTCACAAGGTCATTTCCAGCGACGATCAGACAGCCGGGTACGGCGAGTGGGAATTCAATAGGAACTGCAGCCACCACAATGGTTTCCGTTCCCTCAGATCAGATCCGCTCCGCTCCTGGAAAGTCCAGCAACCACTGGTAATCCGCCCCAAACAACTGCTCTGCAGTTTCAAGCGGCCTGGAACGGAAGGCATCTCAGCAGGAGAGCTTTCATGCGAAATGTTAGTAAATGGTTATTGGTGCTGGCTGTCCTGGCAGCGGTTCCCGCTGTCGCCAGCGCGGACGGATTTCTGGGCGGACGTCGACAAAAGGCTCCGTCCGGCAATTCAGCTCAGAAACAACATAATCAGCAGCAGGCGGACCAAGTCAAAGCAGCTCTGCGGAAGGCCCGAATCGATGGCTACGGAATCAGTATCGAAGTCATTGAAGGGGTCGTTAAGCTGAGCGGCAATGTCCGCACGCCGAGCCATCTGGCTCGAGCCGGAGAAGCCTGCCAGCAGGTTCCGGGGATCACTCGAGTGGTCAACAGGCTGAAGTATCTGCCGGAACGCAAAGTGCGGTCTGCAGCGGCCACGTTGACGGACTTGGTAAGACGCTCTGGACAGCAGCCAGCCATCCAGCAGGTGAGTGCCGAATCGGCATCTGCTCCCAGCAACCAGCAGGTCGCTGAGCAGATTGGTGGTTCACTGGCGCAGAGCGGTCTGGCGGGCCAGTCCATCTCAATTCACTACCAGAATGGCATCGTTACCCTCACCGGTGAAGTGGATTCAGCAGCACAGCACAATGCAGCAACAGCAGCAGCCAGTGGAGTGCCGGGTGTGATCACGGTGAACAACCGGTTGATGGTAACTCAAGTGGGGTTTGCTCCTAAACAGAAGACGCCGGTCTCATACGGACAGCCATTTACGACTGCTGCGTACTCTCACCAGCTGCCGGCTGCGAACACGGTTCAGGCATCACTTCAGATGTCCACAGTCGCAGCAACACCCGTTGCGATGGGGGGTGCGGGCGTGTTCTCACATCCTCAGCTGCCCAGCCATGCGTGGCCAGCGTATGCTCAATATCCCAATTCAGCGGCCGTGACATATCCGACCCAGTACAGCGCGAGCGCGTTCCCGTACATCGGACCATTCTATCCATACCCTCAGGTTCCTTTGGGATGGCGTGAAGTAAGGCTTCAATGGGACGATGGTTTCTGGAATTTAAATTTCAACAAGTCGGAGAGTGTTTGGGACATACTCTTCAATCCGAGCGGTAAGTAAGCAGCTGGGGCCACAGCGGTTCCGCGTGAACGAACTGGCTGACAACTCAGATTTCAGGGTGTTTTCGTCACAGACGAAGACACCCTTTTTTACTGCTGCTGCGAATGTCAGGTCTCAATTTCGCAAGCAGTTCTCCATGTGTCACCTTCAAAGTTATGTTCAGCCAACCCACCCAATCCCGTTTTGCTACAGTTCAGTTTCGCAGCTCCCGTGCCACAGCGTTCTCATCAGCAGACTCATTTCACCAGCGATTTCTGCCGTTCACAACACTTCAGCTTTGCCCTCACAAGAGCAAAAACACCGCTGAGGTCAAACCATCAGGATTAACGCGGAAACTGCCAATATTGTCACAAGTTGCATAACCGGAACGATCGATACAGAACAAAGACATCCACCGGGATGAGTTGCGGAATACGTCCACACCACTGTGGCACGAGAACGCAGCGGAGGCCTCAACAATCGCCTCCTTCAGACTGATCAGGGCATTTGCCCACAATTCTCTGGCAGGGATATCGAACAATGCAGACGTTTGGCAGACAACTGCGACGTTGGGCCGTGCTAACCGCGATCTGCCTGATGACCTTCGTCAACAGTGGATGCACGTTGACGAGCGGGTTCATCACAGTGCTGTATGAGTACGTCACGTTCTGGGAAGTACCCTTTCCAATTCCGGTTAGTGCCTATCAGTCACAGCGGGTCGAAGACCAGTTGTACGACGGCGAACGTTTCCGCGTTCCGGTTCTGGATCCGATTGAAGGTGAGAATGCTCCTAACTTCTGCATGGATCCTCCCAGTGATTACGAAATCATGAGGACGCTGCCGAACAGTCCTGCTGGTGGCATCGCTTTTCTGAATGAAACACAACGAAACAATGTTCGGATTGTGAAAGAACTGATCGTGGACCGCATTGATGACTGCAAAGTCTACCCAATGGTAGGACCAGCACGACTGCACCACTGCCACTACAAGTGTACAATCTATTATGACAAAGTGATTCGCAGCCACTGGCCAATCCCGTTCACTCACAACGATCAGTCACAGGAAGTGGTCTACCTCGATAAAGATCACCTAATCCGCTGCACCGGACCTGCAACTTATTGAACCAGGCTGTAATGAAGTAGAAATCAAAAAGGGTGGGTACGCTTCGCGTGCCCACCCTTTTTTTTAGATGTCGAATTCACCCGCGACTCATCCCACCTCCGTGAGTCAGGTGAACCAGTAGTGTGTCCGGTTCGTCGCGACTTGTTGTTTCTTTGGCTGGTTGTATTTACTGCTGTTCCAATGCAGATTCAGAATGCGATTTGCGATCTTCCCACCATTCAGACAAATATCCGTACGTCAGAGCCACCGTGATGCCAAGGGACACCAAGCAGCCGGACACCCAGCCTCCATCTTGCTCACTGTCGGCAGCAGGCACAACAGACATGCATTTTTTGGTTTCAGTGGTGGCACAGGTGGCTGAGTTTCCAGGGTTTGGCGTGGGACGGAGAAGCAATAGCCGCAGCCATTAATCCAACCCTCTATCGCCATCGGTACGATCGCACCGATGGATCGTCACATGCTGGGTAAAACGATTCCGTCCACGTAAATCTCTGATCGTCCAGACGCACTGATTCAGGAATTCAGCACCAGGAGCCCAAGAGGGCAGGGAAATGCAATGAATGCGCTGCCAGCTTCTGTCATCGGTCTCCGGGCACACTTTGCGGCGGATGCAGTTCCCGGGAAATACACACCCTCTGATCTTGGCTCGCCACCGGCTGTTTGGCCGGTTCGTACAAATAACTACAATCAGTGAATTTATGAGATCACATTAAATGCAAAGGCTGTCAGCTGACCTGCGCTGGAACCAGCGCGAACGACTGCAGCATTCAGGTTCGCGATGGAGTTTCTGCAACTCAAAGGCAAAGATGTTCTGGTTCTGGGCGTGGCCAACCGAAAGAGCGTCGCATGGAAGACGGCTCAGCAGCTGATGGAGGCAGGTGCACGCGTAATCTTCAGCGTTCGATCGGAAGACCGTGTCGCCACGGTTCGGAGTCTGGCTCCTGATTCACCCGTTTTCATCTGTGATGTCGAACACCAGGAACAGATTGACCGTTTGCGGGATGAGGTGGGCAGGGTAACGTCAGTGCTGCATGGCATCGTGCATTCCGTGGCATTTGCGGATTATTCTTCGGGCTGGTTGCCGTTTCACGAAACACCACGAACTGCATTTCTGCAGGCGGTCGACATCTCCTGCTTTTCGTTGACGGCCGTGTCGCGTGCAATGAAGGACCTGCTGGATCCCGAAAACGGCAGTGTTGTCACGATTTCGATTTCCACGACCCGCATGGCGGCGGAAAACTACGGTTACATGGCTCCGGTGAAGGCAGCTCTGGATTCTTCGATTTGTTTCCTGGCAAAATCATTTTCGAAATTCTCGTCAATTCGGTTCAATGCTGTGTGCCCCGGACTGCTGAAAACATCCGCATCAGCCGGCATTCCGGGATACATCGACAGTTACCTGTTCGCAGAACAGGCGACGCTGCGAAAACGGGCCGTACAGACCGACGAAGTGGCCTCCACTGTCGTGTTTCTGCTGAGTCCCAAGTCATCCGGGATTAACTCACAGCGCATTGTACTCGACGCCGGCATGTCTACCAATTACTTCGATGACGAAATTATCGGGCGTACCAGCGAATAGCTAATAGTTGACAATTTTTCAGCAACGCGGGCGATCAGCTCTTTACCGCGTCAAACGCACTTTGCAGTCTGCGTCGATTGCTCCGGAACGGCGTATTTGATCCCGAAACGGGTGTCGCGACACCCGAATGGAATCCGTGTCTCCCAGCCGCACAAGCTGTTCACGAGCCACGTCGATGGTCTTCTCACCGGGATGCCCATCCACTTGTGTCGAATCACGCCCTTATGGTCGAGAACTGACCAACAATCGCGACGCCGTGCACAGCATTGCGATCACTGCCCACCACTGAGCGACACCGTTCCGCGAAACGATTGAACGTCACCGGTGCCATTCACTCGAAATCGCCGCGTCAGGTGCCAGGCGTGGCTGTTCTGGTAGGCGTAGAGCTGACCTTCGGTCTCGAAGATGCAGCCGCACCAGTTCTCGCCGTCGGCGATCCCGAATTCGCCGACGTACAAGCCGTCCTCGTTGTAAACCAGAAACGTGCCGTCCACATCCAGCACGTAGATCAGCCCTTTGTGCACACCGGCAATGCAACTGGGGTAGTAGAACTCGCCGCGCTGACGTTCAGCGACGGCCTTTCTGCCGACGCGCCAGATCTGGCGGCCTTCGGGAGACAGTTTGCGGAGCGAGTAGCTTTTGTGCCTTTGCGGCCAGACGCCACGGCCGGGGTTTTTGTTCTTCGCGAAGTTGTTATCGTAGTCGGCGGTGATGAGGTAGATGTTGTCGGCCTCGTCCAGGAACGAAATCTCCGGTTGCTCCTGATCGGGTGACGTCCACACCACTTCGATCTTCGCATAGTCGTAGACCGGATTGCCGAGTTTGTTGAAGCCCTCCAGCGGCAGGCGCATCAGCCGGTCGTGGGCACTGAGGTAGATGTTGCCGACCCGATCCACGTGAAAGTCGCCGGCTCCGCCGCGCTTGTTCGAGCCGCGTGGAATGCTGTCCCGCCCTGCGTCCTTGGGGTCAACGAGCGAAATTTCCGCCGCCTGAGCCACACCGTCGCCGTTGGCGTCCGTCCAGATGCCGGGGATCTGAGCACCGGCAGGATGGTTGCCTTTGTGGTTCCACGGGTCGTCGCCCGGCAGGTTGTGAAAGCGAATGCCGATCTGCCCGGCCATGAACAGGTCACGACCAGCGTCTTCGCCCGTGCCGGGTTCGTCTCCGTCGACGAATCGCAAGACGTACAAGTCCGGCGGCATCGAGTTGAACAGAAACCGCTTCCCTTTCAGATAACGCACGCCGCTGAATCCCGTCATGAACGTCGGCATCATTTCGCCCACGTGCCAACCCGCACGAAACCACGAGTACTTCCACTCGTGCGTCCGGCATTTGAAGTCCGCTTTGTATCCCCGCACCTGGCCGAGGCCGCTGATGTAGATCCAGCGCGGGTCGCGCGGGTCGACGGCCGGGCTTTCGCAGTAGTGCGAGTACCACTGAGCCCGAAACTTGCCGTCCGGAGCGAACTTTTGCAGCCGGCTGACGTGCTGTTCGGTGATGTAGATGTTGCCATCGCGATCGACGGCGACATCCGACGGAGCACACAGCCAGGACGGATCGACGCGACCCCACAGCCGTCCCCCCTTGTGACCGATCGTCATCTGAAGCTTGCCGGTGGGCGAGAACTTCTTGATCTGCTGCGAATCACCGCGGTCCGCGACATAGATGTTGCCGTGCGCGTCGAGCGTCAACCCGTGCGGATTGCTCAGCCCGCCGATGACGGTCTTGCGCTTCCCCGTGCGAGGATCGATGCGAAGCACGTTGGTCGTCGAACTGACCAGCAGCGTCCCGTCGGGCGCGTCGGTGATCCCCTGTGGCTGTGGCACGTCCTCGATATCGCGAACAACCTCACCTGTGTCGGCGCGAGCAACGATGATTCGATCCTCGGACGTCACGGGCAGGTACAACAGGCCGTCGTGAACGGCCAGGCCTCGCGCGGGAAGTCGTTCGTACTTTCGCATGTCGCCGGGACGAGTGGGGATGTTCGGTCCGGAATACGGCTGCGGCGGTCGAAAGTTCTCGAACTTGTGGATCACCGCCGCGGGCGGGCGCTTGTTCGGGTCGCCGTAAGGCACGGGCTTGCCCGTCTTCGCGTCGAGCCGGACGACGGACATCTGCTGCCCGTTCAGCCGCTGCAGGTAGACATGTTGGCCGTCCGTATCGATGCCAAACAGCCAGGGAAACACGCCCATTGAACCACGCGGAGGATCCCAGGCCAGCGTGCCGTCGGCGTGGTACTTCTGAATCCGCTCCCCAAACTCGCCGCCGCACGAGAGCAGATAAAACGACCCGTCCGGCTCGCAAACAACTCCAGTGTAGTCCATCGCCTCGGTGAACCCACCCCAGCGATCCGCCGTGTTCGCCACGATGCCGTCCACCTCACCGGAGATCGTCGCGACCAGCCCACGGAACTCGTACCGCCCAGCCGAGACGGGCTTTCCCTGCTCGTCTTTGCCGTCCCAGCCAACGGAGTGCTCGCCAGCTTCCACTGGTTTACCGATCAGCAACGAGCGAACGACGCCACCGTCCCCGTCATACACCGCCAGGCTAACGCGCCCGGCTTTGGCCGTCGTGAAACGGATCTCTTCCGCGTGTGCTGATACGGCAAGCCAGCAAAATGGAAGGGCGAGGACGATAGCATTCTTGTTCATGCGACATGCCGTTGTGTCTGAAGACGGAGCACTCGCATTATCGGCGATTGAATCATGGATTGCCAAACCGGTGGACGCGGCAAATAGAGCAACGTGACGAGACTACGCCGGGTTTCAGCAGAACACCAGCACGAACGAGCTCTGATTGCGCCGTCGGTTGAATCGACTTCGGCAGTTTGCATTCTAGTACAACTCGCGTCGGTGAAACAAACCTCGTTCAGTTCATTTTCTCGTTCGACGGTTGCTGGTGCAGACGTCGACCGCTCCGGTCTCGGCTTTCAGACTGACTTCGGCTGAAGCGTCCGGACGTCCGTCGAAAAACAGATACGTGAATGTCTGACCACACAACACACGCTCTTCAAGTCCCCGATTGTCAGAAAGTAGATCTCTTGCGGGCAGTGATTGGTGATCACCAGACAGGCGACCGGATTGTCGACCCGTTTGTCCCAGTTGTCTGACAATCCCGCCGGCACCAGGTCGTTTGCCACCGCTGCCGGCTGATGACAGGTCACCGAGAATCGGCCTTGCTCGTTTCGCTCCACGTCCCGAACGCATTGCTGTATCGGGCAAATCAGCGTGAAACCACTGAAAAACTATAGGTTTGGACGATAGCCGCTCTTGCAGCGGCGTGCATCCCTTTTCAGTGAATTGCAGAGCGCTTTATTTAAAAGTGGTAGAAGTGTGGTAGTGACTCACAGCATGCCTATTGGCGTTCAAGGCCCAAACTGGATCGCTCATCTTGAGCGGTATTTCGGTTCTCTCAAATCCGAATGCCTCAGCCGGATGATCTTCTTTGGCAGGCGATCACTCGAACGAGCGGTCGCTGAATACGTCGAGCACTACCGCGCGGAGCGAAATCACCAGGGGCTCGGAAACCGGCTCATCGATCCCGATAACCAACGTCAGTAGCAATCGCTTGTTGGACAGCAACCGTCAGGGACGTTCTCTTGGCCATCTCTTCTGCATGGAGCCGCCTTGCATGGAGTTAATAGAGCCTGCGTGTACCTTGTTCTCCTACACCACCCGACCGCCTCGCCCGACCCCACTCAAAGAAAGTCCGCCATGCACCTTGTCCACACCACATCGATCCCCGGCGAGGGTGGCGAACTCGGGCTCTATCAAGGAGGCGCGGACTACTTCATCAAGATCGTGGGCGGCCAGGATCTTATGAACACGCGTGCGCATTCGTCTGAGGACGCGTTGGGGGTGATCGCGTGTAAAGTCCTACGAGCGAAACCGGCGGCTCGGGTTCTCATCGGCGGGGCTGGGATGGGCTTCACATTGTCGGCGACGCTGAAGACACTGGGCGCCGATGCTGAGGTCGTGGTCGCTGAGATCGTGCCTGGAGTGGTGGTAGTGGAACAGGGGCGTTCTGGGATCGTTTGCGGGGCGACCGCTGGACGACACTCGTACGCAGGTTCAAGCGGTCGATGTGACAGTGCTCCTCCAGAAGGAACGCGTTGGCTTTGACGCGATCGTCTTGGACGTGGACAACGGGCCGGACGGGCTGACACGGGCCTCGAATCAGTGGCTGTACTCGAAGGCAGGGCTGTGGGTGGTGTTTAGGGCTCTCCAACCGGGCGGCGCGTTAGCAATTTGGTCCGCAGGGCCGGACAAGGCGTTCACGAGACGGCTTCGTGCGGTAGGCTTTGTGGTCGAGGAGGTTACGGTGCGGGCACATGCGGGTAAGGGGTGCCCGGCATGTGATCTGGATGGCGCGGCGGAGCTAGGATCCTCGCCCTGAGGGCATCGCTGGATGGCGAACCCCCAACCGCTTTCGGCATTGGAGTTGCGATTACACAGATTCCCCCATTTCAACCGCTTGAAATCACTTGGCTCAACACGGAATCTGGTCGATTTTCCTGCCCACGACCGAGTTTCCAATGCAATTCATGCTCCAGCCCTACCACATGGTGCTTGCCACCCTCATTGGCTGGGCCAATGAACGCCAGCAGCAGATCATCGAGTTTCAGAACGACCAGATCGAAGCGTTACTGAAGAAACTCGGGAAGAAGCGTTTGCTGCTGACTGATGATCAGCGTCGCGTGCTGGCTGTGAAAGTACCACCGAAGAGCAGCATGAATGGGCGCGCCATCTATCAGTGGCTGGAACGGCGGCTGTCCCTCCGCCAGATCTGCGTGTTCGATCCTGCAGAGCTGGTTGCACCAGATCAAGAGCCCGATTCGACGGAGAATCGTTAGCACCCGATGACCGAACTGAACGTCCGCCATTGAATTTCATGGTCGGCGGAGTATTTTGACCCTACGGGGTATTTGTGGGTACGAGAATCTCTATCGCGATCACTCGTTCCATCGTTCGGTATTGACCGGCTTTTTATTGAATTCAAGCGGTTCGATGACGAACCGTAGCTTAGCGTGTGACTTCCTTAACGCGGCTTCGACGGCTTCCACTGATGTCGTCCGCGCAATAATGAATCCCAGATAGATCGACCCCTCGGGCAGCGGCACCATCTTCTGACCCACATAGGAAGAAATGGTCACTCGTTCGATACCGTCAACCGACTCGGCGTCGTGTAATCCATGCACTTCACTCAGTTGACCTGCCCGAGGAATGGGAATCATCATCACGCCGGCCGGTTGGCGTTCACGGACGTGTGACTCCAGATCGCCGTCGAGAGCGTGACGAATGATCAATTCTTCCAGCGAGATCCCCGTGCCGAACTTCAACATTCTCGAGCACTGACCGCCGATTGATCGCGCGTTGACCTCAATCACCGACGGGCCATCTGTACCCAGCCGGAGTTCCGCGTGAATCGGTCCTTCGGACAAACCGAGTGCCCGCACAGCGTCGCTCGTACAGCGAGTAATCTGCTCCTGAACGAAGGTCGGCAGATGCGACGGGGTGACATAAATGGTCTCCTCGAAAAACGGACCATCCAGCGGATCCGGCTTGTCGAACAGTGCAAGCACGCGAAGCTGCCCTCGGCTGAGGAGTCCCTCGAGAGCCACTTCTGGTCCTCCGATGAAGTCCTCCACCAGAAAGTGACTCATCGCTGATGATGACTGGTCCCCTTGCCGAGCACTGCGACAAGAGGAATCCGTATCTTCCAACGCCCCTCCGCATTCCGCATTCCGCATTCCGCTTTCCTTTTGAAGAATTCTCGCCAGCCGACCGACTGCCCGCACGAATTCCCGCTCATTGTCGACACGAATCACCCCACGACTGCCCGAAAGACTCAACGGTTTCACGACGCAGGGATAGCGCAATTGGCCAGCCACAATTTCCGCGTTATCGTCCAGCCGACACAGTTGAAAACTCGGTGACGGAACCCCGGCCTGCTGGAACAGGTGACGCATGCGGTGCTTGTTCCCGGCAGCCAGCACCGACTCGACCGAATTCTGCCGCAACGACAACGCGTGGCCAATGGCTGCTGCGGCGACCGTCACTTGGTCGTCCACTGCGACGACCGCAGCGATGGGATATTTGGCAGCGAATCTCATCACCTCGCAGGCGGCCTGCTGGGGATCGTGCAAGCTCAGAGTCAGCAACGCTGTTGGGTTCAGCTTGGCTAGCGTGTTGGGCTTTTCGGAACCGATCGTCACCTCCACGTCCATCTTCATTGCCGCAGCGAGGAACGCCTCAGTTCGGTAGGTCGTTGTTGGCAACAGTAGCAAGATTCGTGGCATCGGTCATTTCGCCGACGGCACGTAATACGGGTTCCGACCGGACGCGTGATCGGTGACATCGAGAATGTCTCCAACTCCCTCGACGGCGGTACGAATTGCGGTTTCAATGCCGAATTTCAAAGTGACGTCGGCCTGACCACACCCTTGGCAGCCACCACCCATCTGGATGTAGACCACGTTGTCTTTCACGTCGATGAGCCGAATAATTCCGCCATGATTTGCCACAGAGGGGTTGATCTCTGTATCCAATACTTGCTGGACACGTTCTCTGATCTCGTCGGTTGACGGAATCTTTCGTCGAAACTCGTCAGAAACTGCCGGCTCTCCCGAGGAGAGAAAATCGCGGATGGCAGCCCCGACTTGTTTGCCAATCACGGGCCACTCATCCCTTCCGGTCTTCCTGACCGTGATCAGGTTATGAGAAACCTGCACGCCGCGCACACCGTCGATGGCGAAGAGTCGTTCCGCCAGCGCCGAGCCTTCAGCTTCCTCTTTGCTGCCGAAGTAGGATGACTTTTCGGGATATACGGGGCGACCGACAGAAAACCGACACATGGCATCGGTGATCGGTTCACCTGTGATGGTGATATCTTCTGGCGTCATCTATGAAACTCCATAGGGGTGTCACGGACTCAACGGACGGGATACGACAATTATTGCACTCACTACTGCATCTTGCACAGATCAGCGGGTCGGTTTCCTCTCATTCCCTCTCTTGGGGAGGAAGGTGAGGGTTCGGGCCTGGGGACGCCGCGAAAACACGCCACTGCCAACGCATCGGTGCAATGAATCGGTGGGAGTCCATCGCGACGATGGATGCCATGATAAGCGGTCTCTCTTCCCGTTTGAAGGAGACCTCACCGGGCCGATCCTTGTAGACGTGTGCATGCCCCACGATCTCGGTCGTACCGCCACCAATGTGCACCGTCGAGTCTCCGCCGAACAGAATCGAATACATTGTTTCGGCCCCTCGAGCACAGGTCATTCCGCTCCACGCCGTCTCTCGCTGATCGCGTGGATTTGATTGCGAGTACGGTCTGGTCACGCATGCGGTCGCCGACTCAACTTGTCCCGGACGTCAGCACTTCCAGAATTCCTCGACAGAAATCGGGCAGATCATCCGGCTTGCGACTCGACACGAAATGCCGATCGATCACCACCGGCTGGTCCTCAAACAGCGCGCCCGCGTTGATCAGATCGTCCCGAATGCCCAACGATCCGGTCACACGTACTCCGGAATACACACCCGCCGAAATCGGAATCCAGCCACCGTGGCAGATGGCGGCGATCAATTTTCCGGCCGAATCGAAAGCGCGAACAAGGTCCAGCACGGCCGGATCGCGCCGCAGTTTGTCGGGCATGAAGCCGCCGGGGACCACGAGGCCCGACCAATGTTGGCTGGCCACTTCCGAGGCCAGCACGTCGGAGATCGCCGCATCTGACCGGCACGGGTAACCGTTCTTGCCGGAATACGTCCGTTGCGCCTGGGGACCGGACACGACCACCGCGGCGCCCGCCTCGAGTAAACGCAGTTTGGGGTACCACAATTCCAGATCTTCGTAGATGTCGTCGACAAACATCAAGATCCGTTTTCCGTCGAGCGGTTCGCTCATGATTACCTCGTACAATGACCCTTCAAGATTGACCGCACAGCCCGGAACTCCTAATGTCGCATCAGGCTCCGACGGTGACAACTTCCCAGCTATTGTCACGGGTATTGTAACGGGTCCCCCAGGCGGACACAGTCCAGCCACGCCACGTTGCAACCGCTGAGACGTTCTGGATGTGTGAACCGTCATACAGGTTCACAAGTCCAGCTGTGGTGAAGTCAGATCGAAAAACCAGCAGAGCAACATGGCAAACAATCATTCAGAGGCCGAACGTCGGTTTTGGGATGCTGCTGCCGGCCCGGCTGTGGCGAATCAGGTGTTGTTCTCGGCTGCCCAGTCTTGTCCAGCTCCCAGTGACGGCCTGGATACTCGTACGGCGAATTAAGGATCGGCTGGGAGAAGAAGTCTGCGGTCATTGCTCAACCGATTTGGATTCGTGGATACAATTGGTCGCTCTGCAGTGTTGTTGCCGAGCGGGTTACCTGAAGCCACTTAATGCGACAGCTTGCTGCAGTTTGCGAAGAGACGTTCGGACCGAAAAAACTTCAGAGCCCTGCCTAAATACATATCGCGACCGCGATGGGGTCAAGCCGCCCCCCCCTCCCCCCAGCCGCTCATTGAAACTCAGGAACTGTGAATCTCTGGGTATGTGCGAGACCGACTGAA
>Ga0310123_10000029_pt1 | contig 113277 bp, 106 predicted proteins | sample CB6_AW_1057_MG_FD_203505 | JGI IMG/M metagenome (GOLD analysis project Ga0310123, IMG submission 203505) | Marine microbial communities from Western Arctic Ocean, Canada - CB6_AW_1057 | ecosystem: Environmental > Aquatic > Marine > Oceanic | place: Canada: Western Arctic Ocean | collected...
ACGATCTCGCGGCGACGCGGTCCGGGTCGGCCTCGGATTGATGCCGAGATTCGTCGTCTCATCTGCGCTAGGGCACAAAATGGCTGGGGTGCCCCGCGCATCCACGCGGAACTCACGAAGCTCGGCTTCATCGTCTCCGAGATCACGGTGTCGCGACGCTTGCCGCGGCGGCCGACCGCGCCCGACCAGGTGAAACGATGGATTGCGTTCTTGCGGAACCACAAGGACGACATGGCCGAGATGGATCTGTTCACGGTCCCGACCGTCTCGCTGCGGCTCCTGTTCGGGTTCTTCGTCATTGGCCATGGCCAGCGGCACATTCGGCACTTCACCGCGACATATCACCCGACGTCTGCGTGGGTCATACAGCAGCTGCGCGAAGCGTTCCCCGACGACACGGCACTGCGATATGTGATCTTCGACCGCCACTCGGTCTTCAGTGCAGCGGTGGTCGAATTCATCAGGTCGATGGGCACAAGGCCGGTTCGCACGTCGTTTCGCAGCCCGTGGCAAAACGGGACGGCAGAGCGCTGGATCGGGAGTTGTCGGCGGGAGTTGCTCGACCACGTCGTGGTCTTGGGCGAGCGGCACCTCGTCCGACTTGTCCGGTCCTACATCGACTACTACCACGAGGACCGTTGCCACTTCGGGCTCGCCAAAGACACCCCGAACTCACGACCGGTGTCGCCGCGACCATCACCGAGCGCGCAGGTGGTCGCGCTGCCGAGGGTAGGCGGGCTCCACCGCCGGTACGAATGCCGGGAAGCGGCGTGAGCCACTCTTCCGCAATGGCCGGGAACGCCGGCGCGTCCTTTCGGTTCAATCTTGACGAACCACAGGTGAATCATGGGATGTTCCACCCGGGACAGAGCCACGCGCCGTCAGACGAGATCCCCGTCCTCTTCGTCGGCGAGCCGTCCGAGGAACGGATGCGGATGCTCGAGCCGATTGCCGATCTCGGGCTCGCCATCTACGGCTATGATCCCGGCGGTTGGGCGAAGAGCGCCGCCCTCGGTGACTGCTACCGGGGAGAGATATTAGATCGCGATCGCCTCCGAGCCACCTACCAGCGCGCCAGAATCTGCGTGAACGTGACGCGGCCGCAGCACGGGCCGAGGGAGGGTGTCGAGGGGCTTGGCTTGGTGATCCGGGGTGCTCTAGAATTGCCTATCGTCGTGGCTCTGCGGTGTGGCCACGCGAGAACACTGGGACGGTTCGTGGCTGAACAGGACCTGCTGGCGATCTTTTTCAACGCCGTCCGGCGAATGGGCGACCGTGGCACGGGCCTCTTTCGACTCCCGCTGCCTGATTTTTCTCGCCGCCTTTGCGGTCCTGCTCGTGGTGCCAGCGTCAAGAACCGCAGGGTGGCCCGGCCTGGGTTTGACCGGGAGCCTCGTCGCGTTGACGTTGAGCCTCGCGTTCGTCTTGCCCTTCGGCGGCAGGACCGTTCCGCTCCCCTCCCTCGGGTCCGGTCTAAGAACCGCCCTCCTGTATGCGGGGCCGAGCAGGTTCAACGGCGTGTTCCGGATCCTCGGCCCGAACGTCCTGAATGACGAGAGCGCGTATGACAATTCTCTACGACGCCCACCAAGCGTGCCCTCTGCAACATTACAGATTTGACAGTGTAGGTAAAGGTGCCCGTCCTTACTGACCTTAAGATCCAACCCAATCGATTGCTGTATTCCGTGCGTAGTCCACGCACCGGCGAGTGAACGGCTAACAGAGACAAGAATACGGAACAATGTCTATTCAGAATCACACCGAGAGGGCATGACATGCAAAAACTAATCGGAATCGTATTGCTGCTACTAGCGATCGCCATACCGTCAGCCGCAGGTCAAACCGCCCCTGATGGAGAAAGGCTCTATCAGCAAGAGTGCGCCCGCTGCCATGAAAACGAAATGCCGGGTGTTTTTCTAGACGGGGTCAGAGGTCCAGCGACAATTCAAGAAATGCCTGCGGAGCAGGTCTATGAAGCCCTCTTGTACTTCTTCATGAAGCGACAAGCAGCAACCTTGACAAAAGCGGAGAAACGAGCAATCGCTGAACACGTCTCCGGCAGCGAACCTGGTTCACTCGTACCTCCACTCGACCAGATTCCACAGTCCGCCTACTGTGCAGCAGACACCACGAGGGCGAGCGATCCGCTTGCAGGAGCTCGGTGGACTGGTTGGAGCCCAGGCCTTGACAATAACCGATTTCAGACCGCCGCAGCGGCCGGCCTGACCACAGACCAGGTATCAGATCTCGAACTGAAATGGGCCTTCGGGTTACCAGGCAGCACCGTGGTCTCCATGCAGCCAGCGGTGGCGGGAGGCCGGGTCGTAATCGGTACCAGCGTCGGACTGATTCTCCGGCTCGAGGCCGAATCCGGCTGTATCGATTGGGTGCAAGAGGTCGATTACGGCGTCCGTGCCGCCCCCGTAATAGGACCGGGCAATGAAGATGAGATCAACGTGTATGTGGGGGACACGAATGCAACTTTTTATGCACTAGACTTTGCCTCCGGAGAACTGCGGTGGCGCTCGACCCTTGATGATCATCCGGATGCACGGATTACCGGTGCCGCGGCATTACACGACGGGCGTCTGTATGTCCCTGTGGCGTCGCTCGAAGAGGGAACGGCGGAATGGCCAGCCTATGAGTGCTGCACATTCCGAGGCAGTATCGTGGCACTCGATGCAGCGACAGGTGCAGAACTTTGGAAAACTTATCCGATTACGGAAGAACCGCGGAGAACGGGCACCACGAGTTCTGGCACCCCACGATGGGGACCATCAGGGGCCGGCATCTGGGGCACCCCCACGCTCGACCCGGAGCGAAACACTCTGTATATCGCGACCGGTGACAGTTACTCCGATCCCGTCTCTCCGGCGAGTGACGCGGTTATGTCTTTGGCCATGGACACGGGGCAGGTGCAGTGGGTGACGCAAACAACAGCCGGGGACGCCTGGACGGCGGCCTGTCTAGCAACAAATCCCGTCTTTCGAGCCGGGTGCCCCGAGTCACAGGGGCCAGACTTTGACTACGGGAGTGCCGTCGTGCGTGCTGTCTCGGCCGACGGCGACCCCATCCTTCTCGCTGGCCAAAAGAGCGGCATCCTGTATCAGATCGATCCAGAAACCGGTGACGTGCAATGGCAGACGCGTATTGCCGATGGTGGTGTTCTTGGCGGCATCGAGTGGGGGATCGCTACTGATGGGAAAGTGGTTTACGCATCGCTCTCTGACGCGCTCGAGAAAGCGCCGGGTGAAGCCGGGGGAGTGGCCGCGGTTCAGGTCGGCGACGGGGCCATCGTATGGGAAGCCCCGCCATTTCAGGACACCTGCGGCACTCGAACCAGATGCCACACCGGTCAACCCGGGGCAGTGACCGCAATCCCCGGGGTGATTTTCTCAACTAGTCTGGATGGCCACATTCGGGCCCACGACACCGCGACGGGCCGTGTGATTTGGGATGTCGACACGGTCAGGGAGTTCGACACGGTCAATGGGGTGCCCGGGCAAGGTGGGTCGCTGAACGGACCTGGTGCGACTGTTGTTGACGGTACTGTGTATGTCAGTTCTGGCTATAGCACCTTAAATTTCATGCCTGGCAACGTCCTGCTTGCATTTGCTCCAGCCGAGAACTAGCCGTCCGATTGCCAGGGTAATAGACGGTTTATCGCGGTCACTACGCTCAGGGAGTTCGGTGACGAATTCACGTACGACCAGCAGACATAGTATTCAGTAAATATTACTAAGTATAAGGAGTGAAAATATGGCATTAGGAGACCTCATTCTTAACGAAACCGGATCGGTCGACGAAGTTCGTGAATTATCGAACGATGCGTCCGGAATCAAGAACGAAATCAAACTCACGCTGAAAGGCACAATTCGTGGTGTAGAAGAGACGACCAAGTGGACCTACGCGGCACTAGTCAGACCAGACGGTTCTGTTTATGGTGAAGGAACCGCAGTTATGACGACTGTGGACGGTGACATCCTGAACCTCACAGGCGCCGGCGCAGCAAAGGCCGCAGGACCCGGCGAGTCAACGAACTTTCGTACGATGCTGTATGCACACACGACGGCGGCGAAATTTGCAGACTTGAACCATGTGGGTCTTGTCGGGGAATACGACGTCGCTCCAGATGGAACAGCGACGAACAAGAACTGGGAATGGAAATAGACGAGAAAGCCGACAATTGTTGGTGAAGAGATATCCAACACCTCCACGCGCGGTGCCGTATAACGTCCAGGGGGCCGAGACCGTCTATGTCTTCGACATCGAAGTCTCGGCCCAACGTTATCTAGCATCATCCCTGCGTGAGGCGATCCGGCCCTGAATTTACTAACATCAAAAACGAAAACGACTGGAAAACGATAAGGGTTCTTAGAGCCCCCCGATCACTACGCAAGGCCCCCGAATCTCACCCGACAGGCCTCACTCGAGCCAACGCGGAGTATCGGACGCTCGAGGGTGTCGAGGGGCTTGGCTTGGTGATCGGGGGTGCTCTAGAATTGCCTATCGTCATTACCTCGCAACGCGTCGCCCACGGATTAAGTGAATTCTGGAATCGCTGACGGAAACTCCTGCTCGTAATCAAGGTGCAAAACGATGGATCGAAAAAACTCCTCGGCATCTACTTCGATTGAACGAAATCAAGAAGCATTTTCCTGACGCAAAGATCCTGCGAATCGTAAGGGACCCTAGCCCGGATTATTCGTGAAGGGTCCGATTTCTATTTCCAGCGCGGTGTGATCGCAGTGTGGGGGTGAGAACCGGCCGTGGCCGCTGTCCGGGCAGCTCTAAATGAACGGAAGACGGTCGAGGTGGACCGAGGCCAGGGACAGCTCCGCCTGTGGCCGTGGCGCGCAGGCCCGATAACCGGTGAGGGCGATGCGTCGCCACGCGTGGAGGTCTGGCGTCGCGGTTGGCAGATGGAGAACGATGCGCCGCACGGAGGCGAGGTCGTGCAGGCTCGCGTCGTCTACCGCGGCCGGCACGTGCGGCAGATGGGTGCGATTCCGCCAGTACGGCAGCGAATCCGCATGATAGAAGAGCGCGGCACCTTTCCAGAAATCGGGGTGGTCGAGGAATGTCGACATCGCCGGCTCGAAGTGATTCGGCAACGTCGCAAGTGGCTCGACGAAGGCGCCGTGGGCGGCGTCATCCCTGGCCAAATGCCAGGTCGCTTCGTCGATGCTGGCTCGGCAGCCTTTCTCGCAGCTCAGTTCGGCGATGTCTCTGACATCGCGGCGAAGTCGAGGTCGTCGAAGACGCCGCGGGCATGGAAATAGCGGGCCAGCAGGGGGTTGGGCATCTGCCGGAAGAAGTCTCGGGTGGAGTAATGCCGCGCCATGAGAACCCATCCGTCCAGGCCCGTCCTGACGACTCGCCGAGATCAAGCCTAACGGGAGTCGGGCTGTCGCGGTCCTGTGTTTTCCGCCGGTCGTGCTCGATTAGGCGCGCATCGGAATGACGGAGCCCGGAGCGGTAGCGGCGAAACCGGCCCATGCAGCCATCAGTTCACGCCGACGCTCGAACAGGTCCGTTCGGTGATACGCCGCCTCGGTCTTGTCCTTGAGCGTGTGGGCCAGCGCGGCTTCGCAGACCGCACACGGGAAATGCGCACGCTCCGCGGCCCAGTCTCGAAAACTCGACCGGAACCCATGCGTCGTCACATCGTCGCGTCCCATCCGCCGTAGCGCCATCAAAAACGCCATGCGGCTCAGCGGCTTAGTCCCGGACCGACCCGGAAAGACATACTGTGACCCGGTCCGCCAGGGCCTTGGCCTGCGTCAGGATCTGCGCGCAGCGCGGTGACAACGGGACACGGTGCGCGACACCGGCCTTCATGCGCTCGGCCGGAATGGTCCAGGTCTGGGCCGAGAGATCGAACTCCTTCCAGGTGGCGAGCACGGTCTCGGACGTGCGGGTCGCGGACAGCACGGTCAACTCAAAGGCGAGCTTCACCAGCTCGCCGGCGCTTGACTCGCGCAAGGCGCGGAGGAACACGGGCACCTCGGGATACGGCAGCGCCGCATGACGCGTCTTGGTGGCTCGGTGCTTGGGCAGCACCTGAGTGAGGCCCTCTGTCGGGTTGTCGCCCGCACAGTAGCCCTGGGCCTTACACCAGTCGAAGATGACCCGGAGACGCTGGAGGACGCGCCGGGCGGTCTCGGGACGATCGAGCCACTGCGGGCTCAACACCGACAGGACATCGGCGCTGGTGATGGGCGTCCACCCGCTTCGAGCCACACGTCGAGATGACGCCTGAGAGCGACGAGAGCCACTGCTTGCGGTGCTTCTCGTTTCGGAATGCCGCCTCGTGCCCGGCAGGGACCTGGCGTGCGGCCTGCTCGAAGGTGGGCACGGGCCGTTGCTCGTGTCGACGCTCGGCGAGGGGGTTCACCCCCCGTGCGGGCGATCCGACGAAGCCGTCGCGCTTCCTCGCGGTCCTCAGCAAGTGGGACGAGGGTGACGCTGCCGAGTCCGATGTCGCACCGCTTCCCCTTGACGACCGTTCGCAGCACCCAGCTCTTGGCGCCACCGGGGGCCACGAAGCAGGTAGAGGCCCCCGCCGTCAGCGACCCGTCTGGCGCGGTCTCCGGCCTGCGCGGTCCGCGCCGTGAGGGCTTTCTGCGGGTGTCGTCGGCGATCTCGTTCCCTGATTGCCTCCCACATTATTACCGGGCTCTTGTGGGAAGTCGTTGGAACGCGCTGGACGCAAGACAGGTATAATACGCCCATAATTCTGGTGTTTCGGGAAGTTGCTGGTACTTTCCTGGAACAATAAATGGCGGAGAGGGTGGGATTCGAACCCACGTGCCGGTTACCCGACAAGACGCTTTCGAGGCGCCCCCGTTACGACCACTTCGGTACCTCTCCGTATTTCGAATTGTGTGCGACTCGCGGTTGTTAGGACGCCAGCGGACTGGCATCCGGCTGGGTCTTCCGCCTTGCCTTAAAGAACTTCTGCACCAATGTTCGGCACTCTGTCTCGAGAACGCCGCCGACCACTGCGACTCGATGGTTGAGCGCCGGGTGGTCCAACGCACGCATTGCTGACGCGACAGCCCCAGACTTTGGCTCTGGCGCACCGTAGACGAGTGTACTCACTCTGGCGTGGACGAGAGCACCAGCGCACATGAGACAGGGCTCGACGGTTACGTAGAGCGTCGAGCCCGGCGTCAATCGATAGTTGTCGGTGGTGGTGGCGGCGGCTCTCAAGGCCTGCACCTCGGCATGAGCCGTGGGGTCCGCCGCACGAATGGGCTCGTTGAATCCGGTCCCGACGACCTCCCCGTCCGACACGACCACCGCTCCCACCGGAACTTCCCCGACGGCGAGCGCTTGCTGGGCTGCGCCGAGCGCTCGGCGCATCCAGTGCTCGTGGGTCAGGAGGTCTAGGCCGTCCGGCACCCACTAATCGTAGCTGGGTGGCTGTACCCGGGCAACACAGGAACCTCCCAGCGATGCGTTCTACTGCTCGGCTTGATCGTCGACCCAAACGCGGATCTGGCGCTCGTTCTCGACGACTCGTACGATGTCGCCCCGCAAGTCCTGCAACTGGTCGAGAGCAGCAGCAATGTTGAGTGTATCGCCATCACCCGACAGGAGGGCGTCGACCACGACGGTCAGGAGATCGACTCGGACTGACTCGTCCGTGCCGTCGACACGCACTTGGATTTGCTCTCCAACACGTGCCACGCGCACGGTCTGGTCTTCTCGCTCGACGGCGACAAACTCACCATCGCCAGCGGCCATGATCTCTCGCCACATTGTCCTAATGTCGCTCACGGATACACCGTGTTGCTCGGCGATCTGAAGATGACCATCCGCCGAAATGATGTCTTTGGGAACCATCGCAATGACGGCCCCGACCGCGCCCAGGGGAAGGTTGAGTGCAACCCTCTGCGCGTCATCATGTTCCCCTTCGATCTGTATGTGAACCCAGCCCTGGGATTCTCGTGGCGTTTGTTGCTCGGCCGACGCCGCCGCCATGAGAGCAACGACAGAAAACACAGCCAGAGTCGCCGCTGATCCGAAACGGGTGTAGCGCTGCATGGGTCGTACCTCCTGGATCTCGTCGTCTCCGTCGGTTATCTCCGGAGACGCCGCACAGTCAGGATAGGCGGAAGCTGGTTCCAGAAGGTTCTACAATGGTTTTCTTTTCCCGGAGGAGTACGCTGCAATCGCTTTGGAGTCGGTCAGAGCATATGGACTCGGGAACACGGTCGGTCGCGAGGGTGACGTGTGTTGTCTTTGTGGCCCGTAAGGTCCATGGCAAGAAGTGCCGTGCCATCGTCACGCGCGCGGCGCACGAGTGGGGATCGCTGACACCCGACGATCCATGCGCTGACAAGAGTGACGACTGTGGTGTCTGATAACCCGACGGTCTTGACCCCGGGATCGCACCTTGACCGGCGGTCTATTGTGGCAGCCCGGATCGCTGGCGCCATCGGTTTGGCGGTCGTCGCGTTTCCGACCCTGGTCGGCGTCGGCGTGATCGTGCTGATCGCATCGTGGCACCCGGGACAGAAGCTCGGTCTGCTGACACTCTGGATCGGTGTAATGGGGCTACTGACCGTGACGGTCATCATGTGGCCCGCGCTTCGATTCCGTCACACGCGGTATCGGGTCGATGAAAACGCCCTGACCATTTCACGAGGCGTCATATGGCGCTCGGTGACGTCGGTTCCCACATCTCGAATTCAGCACACGGACGTGTTGCAGGGTCCGCTGCAACGACAGTTCGGACTGGCCACCCTCATCGTCCACACCGCAGGCACGCAAGACGCGGCGGTCTCCCTGAGTGGGCTCGCGCACCGCGACGCCCTACCGCTTCGCGACTCGCTCATCGCAGAACGCGACGAGGATGGTGGCGACAAACATCCCGACGCCAACTGACGACCGACGGTTGCACCCGTGGTCATGGCTATTCGCAGCCGGACAGGCCGCCAAAGGCTTTGTTCTGCCAGCGGTGTTGGTGTTGTTCGCATCGGGTGGCAACGCCTACGAGCTGTGGGCGGCGGTGCTTATCGTCCCGATCGCGGCGAGCGCGCTCCTGCAGTACTTGGTCTTTCGCTACCGTCTGGAGGATGACGAGCTCGTCGTGCGCGATGGCATCCTCACCCGCACGGAACGACACATCCCGTATGCGCGTATTCAGAACCTTGACCTGGCGCAAAACCCGTTTCATCGCCTGCTGCGAGTGGCGCTCGTTCGAGTGGAGACGGCAAGCGGTGCCAAGCCCGAAGCGGTGATTCGCGTCCTCTCGTTGGACGCGATCGATGAGATGCGATCCCGGGTATTTGCGGGCCGTGATGGCCATCCAGCTGGTGTCGCGCAACGCCCGGATGCACGAGACGACGCGAACGTTTTCTTCGCGATCTCAGCCAGCGAGTTGGTAAGACTCGGGATCATCTCGAACAAAGGCGTCGTGGTCGTCGGGGCCACCCTCGGTCTGTTTTGGCAACGCAGCAACTGGTTTAGGCCAAACCAGGATGGTCTTCTTGGGAACATTCTCGATGTGCCGTCCGGTTGGTTCGCTGGTGCGACCAGCGGGTCGACCCCCAACCTCGTGTTGACGGTGCTCGTCGTCGTCGTGCTCGCCGTCGGATTGCTTCGCGTCTTTTCGGTCGCCTGGTTTCTCGTCCAGCTCCACGGGTTTAGGCTGCAACGACGAGGTGACGATCTCCGTGCCGAATACGGCCTCGTCACGCAGATGTCCAGAACTATCCCTCCGTCGCGTATCCAAACATTGATCGTGAGCGAGTCACCGTTGCACCGGTGGTTCAGACGCCAATCCGTAGAGCTCCGCATGGTCGGAGGCGGGGGCGACAACCTCAACGCCGGTGGCAGCGGTCTAGATGGGACCGCCCCCAAGGCCACGAATCAGTGGCTCGCTCCGCTCATCGCAACACGGAACGTCCCGGCACTTCTGAGCGGGGTATTGGCAGAGATCGACATCCGGAATGTGACCTGGAACCTGATCGCACCGCGCGCCTGGCGGCGTATCTTCCGTCGCCAGTTGCTGGTAGTGGGGTGTGTGATATTCCCGCTATCCGTGTTGATTGGTGCCGACGCGCTTCTGGCGTTGCCACCGATCGCGATGTTGGCGTATCTCCACGCCCGCCTCTGGGTGAAGCACGCCGGTTACGCGCTGACCCCATGGGGCATCGCGTTCAAGAGTGGGTGGTGGAACAGGACCATCAAGATCATCCGCTACGGAAAAATCCAAACGGTAGTGAAGGCCGACAGCCCGTTTGACCGGCGTTCGGGTATGGCGTCGATCCGGATCGATACGGCTGGCGCCGAACGGGGTGGCTATACGATCGATATCCCCTACCTCGACCGCGTCGTCGCCAACGAGGTTGCCGAGCGATTGGGCCGCGAATCGCAGACCCGCGCCTTTCGCTGGTAGCAGCCGGGTGCCCCTGTCGCATCCCGCGGCGGGCGCCCGCCGCGATAGACGGCGGGGCACTAGTCAAGGTGACCCATTTCGGAGTCTCCCATCTCAACGCCGCCCGAAGGGAAATACTCTCGCCATCGCTCCGTCACTCGGCTGGCGATGTCGTCACGACACGACAGCTCCGTAGGAAACCCGGGTTTGAGTCGAGCGTCGATGACGATCGGAGGCGTACGCATGAGTTGGTTTCGCTGGACCGACGTTGATGCTGCGTAGATATCGGCCGCCGGTTCGAATCGGGTGAACGTCGTCCAGAGAAAGTTGATCGGACTCCTGGTCGCACGTACCGGTTCATCGGTCAGCACCACCAGCGGCCAATCTGCAAACGCGGGATGACCGGCCACCCGGACGGGCGCGTCGGGATCATCGGCAAAAGCACGTGCGCCAACCACCAGACACCCCCCGCAGAACACTCGTACGTCCGTGACGTCACGAGGCAGGTCCGAGCTCGAAAACTCCCTAGGTAACTCGCGAATCGGGTCACCCAGACCAAGCCATACACCCTTGGACCCTTTGTTGACCTCCGGTCCCGTATAGTCGAGCGTGTCCATAGACAGATTGCCAAACACATACAGGTCTGTCTCTGGACGGGTCCGACACAACACGTGCTCCAAGGTCGCGGAAAAGTCTTTGAGGTCGACCGGTTGGTCGGTCACCAACAGAAACTTCGTCAGTGATAGTTGGCCTTCGCCGAGAATGCGAAACGCGCTCGCCATCGCTTCGCGGCCGTATCGCTGCTTGACCACGGCGGCCGACAGGGAGTGATAGCCGGTCTCGCCATACGACCACAACTGCTCGACAGCAGGCATCACGACGGGAAAGAGCGGCGAGAGCAGCTCCTGCAACAGATCTCCGATAAAGAAGTCCTCTTGCCGCGGCTTGCCCACGACCGTGGCGGGATAGATCGCGTCATGGCGATGCGCCAGCGTCTTCACGCGAAACACTGGGTAGTCGTGTTGCAGTGAGTAGTAGCCGTAGTGGTCCCCAAACGGTCCCTCTGGACGCCGCTCATGCGGGCGCACTTCACCGAGGAGCGCAAACTCCGCGCTCCCGACCAGTGGGTGTGACCATGGTCCTTCCACCAACTTGAGACGCTGTCCGGCGATAAGCGACGCGAGCATCAATTCGGGCGCGTTTTCTGGCAGGGGCGCGATCGCCGAAAGCATCAACGCGGGCGGGCCGCCGAGGAATACGGTGACCGGGAGCGGCTCGTCGCGTGCCTCGGAGACGCTGTAGTGAAATCCGCCACCCTTCCCGATTTGCCAGTGCAGACCCGTCGTCCGAGCGTCGTGCACATGCAACCGATACATACCCAGATTATGGCCTCCCTTATCGGGATGCTCCGTGTATACCAGCGGCAGCGTGACAAACGGCCCACCGTCTTCGGGCCACGTCGTCAGGGCCGGCAGTCTATCGAGACGGACATCGTCTGTCACAACCTCTGTTACCGGTCCGCGGCGTCCGCGTGTCAAACCAATCTTGAGCAGCTCGAGCCCAACATCGCGCGCGCCCCAGAGCTTGGAAGGGGTCGGGGGCATGGCCGTCTCCAGCAGATCGACGAGTCGCTTGATGAGGCGGTGCGGTCGTTCCCCAAACGCCAACTCGGCCCGACGCGCCGTCCCAAAGAGATTCGTGACCAACGGATACGTGGCGCCGCGCACGTTTGAAAACAAGAGCGCAGGACCATTGGCGGCAATGACTCGGCGATGAATCTCTGCCGCCTCGAGAAAAGGATCGACTTCGGCCTCGATCTGGACGAGGTCCCGGTCACGGCGGAGTTGTTCAAGAAAAACGCGTAGGTCCGGAAAGCTCATATTTCGTGTGGCGGCAGCACAGAACTGGCCCCGTCGTCACGACATTATGCAGTGATCGACAAGGGCCAGCGCGCGCGGCTTTCTCAATCGACAGAGGCGGTGATGGCCCGGCGTGTGATCGCCACCAGCTCGTTACCTCCAAACGAGGTCTCGCCCACGGCCATACCGACAAGCTCGTAGCCGATGCTGGCGGCTGTTTCGAGCTCTCGTTCGAGCGTTGAGGTCCGCGACGTGGCGAGCAGCTGGTATTCGAAGGCAGCCGACGGTTCGCGCTCGTTCCGCTCTAGGATCACAACGACTTCGTCACCGCCAAAGCGAGTCTCGAAAACCGTCTGCGCCTTGTAGTGAAATCCGTCGGCGGCCGCAGCCCGCAGCTCTCGCTGCATTGTGGACGTTTTCGATGTCGCCAAGAGTCGATAAGAAAATCGCGCCGATACCTCGTCGCGCGAAACGATCACCACGACCTCGCTCCCGCCAAACGCGGTCTCGCCGCCCATCACTGCCGCGAAACGAAAGCCTTCCGCCGCTGCTTCGTTGAGCTCGTGTTCCAGCGTCGAGGTTCGACTGGTAGCCAGCACACGATACTGCTCGTCCGCAACCTCTGCCGCCCTATTGCTCGCACCTAGACCAACGTGGACGACTGCGAACATTGTCATGCAGCACGCAGTGCCCAGAAGCGCCCGCCCTGCGGTCTCGCGTCCCATTCTGCGTGTGGTCTTGAAGGTATACATGTCCTGTCTCCTTTTGGCGTCAGCGCCAGCCGGGAAACGCGGCCCGAATATGCACTCGACACCGGATTTTCCTGGCGATCGGGTCCTGCATCTCGGCTGCAACGCTCCGCGACACTGCCGTCGCCTAGCAGCGCTACAATCGGCGTGCCACCTGCGCCGATGTCAGCGTCGGCGAACCGTCAGCAAAGTCATGGCGCCGTCCCCGCCCAATTCCGGGTGTAGTATCCCTATTTGTTCCCCACGGGCTGTCACATCTAAGGAGGGCGCCATGCCTGCGTTATCCCACATAGGTCGGCGGTTGTTTTTGAAAACGGCTGGAGCGACGGCCGTCGCGGGCGTGACCGGCGCCAGCGCCACTGAACCAGCCATGGCGCGCTCCGCCTTGCAGTCGTACTCCTCCGAATTCGACTTTGATACGGTCTACAGCCGAATCGGCACGAATTCCTCGAAGTGGGACGCTCAAATCGCGCGGTATGGTCGGGAGCATGTCGATGTCGCCATGGGAACCGCCGACCAGGATTTCAGAATCGCTCCGCCGATCTCAGCGGCGCTTCGCCAACGCGTTGAGCACGAGAACTACGGCTACATGGCGATCCCCGAGTCCTACTACGAGTCGATCATCGACTGGAACAAGCGCCGCTATGGGCTCAAGATCTCACGCGACTCTATCCGAAATTCGGACGGTGTGCATACAGGGATCATCAGCACGTTGCGGGCATTCTGCCCGCCCGGCAGCAAAGTGCTGATGAACACGCCTACCTACGACGGCTTCTATTCCGATATCCGGATCGTCGGACTGGTCGCCGAGGAAAGCCCGATGAAGGTCGTGGACGGCAAGTACAAGATCGACTTCGCCGATCTCGAGCGACGTATCGACCACGAAACCCACGCGTTTATTCTGTGCAACCCACACAATCCGACCGGCAATCTGTGGTCACGTGAGGATCTCATGACGCTCGGTGAGATCTGTACGAAACGGCGGGTTGTGGTGCTGGCCGACGAGATCCACTGCGATTTTGTGGCCGCTGGCAACACCTATACGCCCTACGCCACGCTCGACGATGAAGCAATCGTGCGCAACAGCATCACCTACAAATCGGTGAGCAAATCTTTCAATCTGTCCAGCTTGAAATGCGCCTATCTGTTCTCGACAAACCCGGACTATCTCACCCGGATCACCGGTGCCGGACAGCATCGGCAGTCGATGAATACACTCGGTATCGTCGCGGCGGAGGCGGCATACAACCACTGCGAAGACTGGCTCGACCAAGTCATCACGTATATCGATGGCACCACGGACTACGTCGAGCAGTTTGTCGGCTCACGACTCCCGGGCGTGAGCTGTGTCAAGCCGGAGGGAACCTACCTGAGCTGGCTGGACATGAGACCGGTCATCGACCGAATCGGTGCCAGGGCAACAGCCACCGCGGCCGAGGCCGACACCACCCCCGAAAGGGAGCTGCAACAGTACCTGGTCGACCATGCGAATATCCACATCAACCCGGGGTCGAACTACGGGCTCGGTGGCAGTGGGCACATGCGGATGAACCTCGCGACGTCGCGCTCCCTCGTCGAGCTGGCGCTCCACAATCTTGCAAGCGCGCTGGGCTGAAAAGCGGCGCACAGGCCGTAACGCCAGGCGTGGCGCGCAATCGAGCGCACGGTGGGGTTCGCGTCACAATCCACCATCGCTTCATGTTTTCGGAGGAAGGTAAATGAACATCGTCGTATCAACGTGGCGTCGAATCTTCGGCGTGTCAAGAACAATGGGGGCGACGACCGCCCTTGTCATGGGCATCGTCTCCTCAGGGCCATCCGGCCTCACCGAGCTCACTCTCCACGCGCAAGAGGACGCGTTCTCGCCGGTCACGGACGAGGTCCTGCAGAACCCCGACCCCGCGGACTGGCTAAGCTGGCGCCGGACCCTCGATGGCTGGGGATACAGCCCTCTCGACGATGTCGACCAGAGCAATGTGGGCAACCTACAGCTCGCGTGGTCGTGGGGTTTAGAGCCAGGTGTATCGCAAACCACGCCGCTCGTGCATAACGGAATCATGTATCTCGCGAACCCCGGCAATGTAGTCCAGGCGTTGAACGCGGGCACCGGCGACTTTATCTGGGAGTATCGTCGCGAGATGGAAGAGGCGCGTCGACCGGCGGCCCAAATGCGGAGCCTGGCCATCTATGAGGACCTCATCATCCTCAACACCGTCGACGCCCACGTCGTGGGGTTGGATGCGCGGACCGGTGAGGTGCGCTGGGACACACCAGTGATGCCAGACTTCGACGGTTACGGTTTCTCGAGCGGACCGGTGATCGCCGACGGAACGATCGTCGCCGGGCTACGCGGGTGTGAGCGGTTTCGCGAAGACACCTGCTACATCGTCGGCCTGGACGGCAGCACAGGACAGGTCATATGGCGAACGTCAACGGTCGCTCGCCCGGGGGAACGGGGTGGTGACTCGTGGGGCGATTTGCCTCTGCTGTTTCGGGCAGGGAGCGACGCCTGGATCCCCGGCAGCTACGACCCCGTCAGCGGGCTGATCTACTACGGCACCTCCCAGGCAAAGCCGTGGACGCGTGACGCCCGCGGCACGGATGGCGATGCGCTCTATAGCAATTCCACGCTTGCCCTCGACCCGGCAACGGGAGAAATGAAGTGGTATTACCAGCACCTCCCGGGGGACTCCCACGACATGGACGAGACGTTCGAGCGGATCCTCGTCGACTACGACGGCCGGCAGTCAGTATTTAGCATGGGCAAGCTCGGCATCCTCTGGGAGCTCGACCGCGTCACCGGCGCGTATACAAACGCGGTGGATCTGGGCTATCAGAACATCGTCGATTTGAACACCGAGACCGGCGAGGTTACCTACCTCGACGGCATGGTCTCGGATGTGGGAGAAGAGCTCTTCTTTTGCCCCAGCACCGGCGGCTTCAAGAGCCTCAGAGCAATGGCGTATCACCCCGATACGAGCGCGCTCTACGTGCCACTCAATCTCAACTGCGAGACCGCGGCGTTTGGTCCGGTCGAGCGACGCGAGGGGGGCGGCGGCACGGGCGGTGTCCGCGGACGCCAAAATCACTTCCACCCCGATGCCCCAGACCAGCTTGGCGAATTCCAGGCGCTCGATATTCGCACCGGCGAAACGCTGTGGAAGCACCGTCGGCGGGCGCCCTACAATACCGCCGCATTGACGACGGCCGGGGGGCTCGTTTTTGTCGGCGACTGGGACCGGTATGCGTTCGCATACGATGCCGCCACCGGTGAAACGCTATGGCAAACCCGGTTGTCGACGATGGCCAACGGCTATCCAATTACATACGCGGTCGACGGGACACAATATATCGCGTTCGGCGCAGGTGGCCCTTCGGGCGGAACGAGCTGGACGAGTATCCTTCCGGGCGCCCTGACACCGGAACTAAAGAACCCGCGGGCCGGCAATGTGATCTTTGTATTTGCCCTCCCGTCCGAGGACTAGCGGACCGTCCACTGGTCTTCACAGGAAAGCCATGACGACAACCAGATGCATATCGCTCACCCGGGCCGTCCTCGCCCTTGCGATCGTCGGAACCGGTGCGATGAGCGGTAGTCGCTTGTCTGCCCAAACCGAGACCCGAGAGCCCGTCACGATCGCGCAGTTTGACCAGTGGATGGACGAGCTCTCGAATTGGGGGCGCTGGGGTGACGACGACCAAATAGGCGCCGCACGGTTGATGACCGATGCGAAGCGGCTCGAAGCCGCGGCGCTTATTCAAACCGGAACCACCGTATCGTTGGCCCACGATTTCATCACCGCGGAAGCGGCCGACGCCGCAGAGCCCTACGTCCTCCAAATGACGGTGAACGAAGCAGGGCAAAACGCGGGCGACCGCGTCGAGGTCTATTTTCACGGCGTCACGTTCTCGCATCTGGACGGGCTGTGCCATGTCTTTTACAAAGACAAGGTCTACAACGGGAGCGACTTCCGAGATGTTGTCACCGAGGACGGGTGCTCGGCGATGGACACGACCATGATGAAGGATGGGCTCGTCACCCGCGGCGTCCTGGTCGACATGCCGCTCCTCAAGGGCGTCCCGTATTTGGAACCTGGAACAAAGCTATACCGTGAAGATATTGAGGCCTGGGAAGAGTACGCCGGCGTGACGCTTGGGCCGGGTGATGCATTGTTGCTCCGTACCGGTCGCTGGGATCACCGAGCCGCCGAGGGCGCCACCCGCGTGATGTCCGGGTGGGACGCGTCCGTTATTCCCTTCCTCGCTGAACGAGACATCGCCCTCCTCGGGGCCGACTCTGTCCACGAGGCACCCGACAGCGTACCGGGTCTGCGGGTCAATCCAATCCACCGGTTCGCGATCGTCTCCCGGGGAATGCACCTGCTCGACAATCTCGACCTTGACGCGGCCGCGGAAACCGCCGCCCGTCTTGGGCGCTGGGAGTTCATGCTGGTGATAGCCCCCCTGAGGGTGCCGGGCGGTACCGGTTCCCCCGTAAACCCCATCGCGATGTTCTGAACGAGACCAGGGTCGCGCGATGGTCCCGGCAGGCGTGCTGCGTGATGAACTCAACAACGAGGGGACGGTCACAGAGACAGTCAACACTTCGGAAACGGTGTCTAGTGCGTCGTCCCGAACACGATGCGTTCGTGTTGGAACAGTCTGGCGGTCAACGCGACAAACAGGACACCGACCAGCATCGACGATCCACCGGCCAGGAGAAACAGGACCACGCCCGGCTCATCGCCGCCTAGCACCTGGGTCAAGAGCATCTGCTGACCCAGGACCGGCATTGCGACCAACCAGTTGTCGTCGGGGAGCGACGATACCATCGCGATAATCCCCGGCACCATCGCCACCATCATCAACAGCGACACGTAGGTCTGGGGCTCTTTGAACGAGCGCGCGAAAGTTGGCAACAGCAGCTGGATACCGACCGCGAAGAACGCCAACGGAACCGTCCCGGCCAAGATCGCCACGGTCTGAAACACGCCGACGTCCATCCGAATCCCAAGGGCGGACAAATCCATGCGGGGCACCAGAACCAGAGTGCCGGCCAACACCGACACCATCCCGACGCCGGCAAACACGACCGCGGCTAGCCACTTGCCCGCGACAATGGCGTGACGCGACGTAGGGTTCAGGAGCAACGGCTCCAACATTCATACTGGCCCCCGGGAGACTCGGTGCTCATCGCCACCAGCGGTCCATAGTCGCCGTCGGCGGCACGTGAGATCGCCAAGGGAAGGACGACGGACATATCGGCGGAATACAGCGGGCCCCGGACCTGCAACGCCAACGATGTGCGCGAGAGCTGCGTTTCGGTCGGGCGACCGGTCCTCGGGTCCACGATGGTCTGACGAACGGGACCCTCGGCCAACGTGTCGAGCAGGCCTTGCAGTTTGGCACCCAACTCGGGATACGCGGTGCGACAACCGTCGTCCGCCGCGCAATCCTCGACGAGGAGGTCAAGCGCACGGGTGGCGTCTCGCCCGACATAGACGGGAAGCTTGAGCGCCAACGGCGCGAGTCCGTCAAGGATGGCGGTCCTGACCCGAGCCGGACAATCCGTCTTCGATATCATCAGCCGGTGGGCACGGCTCGAGGACGAGACGGCTCGTCCCATCTTCCAGGCCGTTGCACGCGGCCCCAGTCATGACGAGGACGGCGCCAAGCAAATGATGAAAGCGCCGCCAAGCGCGTTCACATCGATGGGAGAAAAATAGCTGCCACACAGACGACATCATGCCGTGGCCTCATCGGTACTCGGTGCGAGGGTCTACGGGACGGTCCGATACGGGTTGCACCGCGACCACGCTTGGGCGATCATGCCGCGATCGGAAAATAGGAGAAAGAGATGACTAGACAAGAGTTCGTGTGCGCTGTGGCCCTACTCGCTTCCTTTCTTACAGGTGCCCCTCGGGTGGCGGCACAATCGGCGTTCGAACCGCCCCGGCTTGTGGACGGCAAACCTGACCTGCAGGGAGTGTGGGACTTTCGCACGCTGACGCCGCTCCAGCGCCCGGAGGACGCCGGGGACCAAGCGGTGCTCACAGCGGAAGAAGCCGCCGACCTGGACGCGCGGTCAGAAACACGGGCCGAGGAGGCCGTCGCGCCGAGCGAGGTACGCGAAGAGCCACTCCCGGTGGGAGGAGACGTGGGCGCCTACAACAGCTATTGGGTCGACCAAGGTGCACGTGTCGTCGACGACCAGCGCACGTCACTGATCAGCGATCCCCCGTCCGGACGTCTCCCGGAGCTACAGGCAGGCGTCGAGATGTCCGTTCTGTCGCTTGGCGAGGACCTCCCCGGTGAGCGCCCAGTGCGCGTCCGAGCCGCGGGAATCGGAACGGATAGCTACGAGGACCGCGGTTTGTCCGAGCGGTGCATACTCGGATTCAACTCGGGCCCCCCCATTGTGCCAGCCGGCTACAACCAGAACATCCAGATCTTCCAGACATCGGACCATGTCGTCATTCTTCACGAAATGGTCCACGACGCTCGCATCGTACCGCTCGACGGACGAGCCCACGTGTCCGAGGGTATCAGGCAATGGATGGGGGACTCGCGTGGATACTGGGACGGCGACACCCTGGTCGTAGAGACCACAAACTTTAGCGACAAGACGGCGAGTTTTAATCCGTCAGTCGCAATGGCGGCCGGTTCAGGGACCACATTGCATCTGGTCGAGCGCTTCCGACGCGCGGCCGATGACACGCTCTTATATGAGTTCACCGTCGATGATGCGTCGACGTTCACCCGCCCGTTCACCGCGACGTTGCCGATGAAGCAGGGCGACTACATGTTCGAATACGCCTGTCACGAGGGAAACTACGGGTTACTCAATATCCTTTCTGGCGCCCGAACCGAGGAGCTGACCTCTCAGGACCAATAAGCGAGGCGGCGCGCGCCCTGGGCTAGCTTGGACTAGGGGCGCGTCCTCGCGCACATCCCGGCGTCTTGCAACGCGGACAGGACCACTTCTGTATCGGCCCTGGTAAGCGCCTGCGGCTCGTCCTCGATAAACAGAATGACCGCCCGGACCGCTCGTGCAAAAGTGAAGCTGTCAAGCCGGCACTCGATGTCGGGATGAAAATCGTCGACCGACCGCGCCACGCCACGCACCAGACCGGCGCAATAGCCAATCCCAAACGGGTCCTCGTCAAACGTCTCTTCCTTGCCGGCTCCCGTGCGCCCAAGAAACGTGAAGTACCGTTGGCAGTCCTCGAGTAGCTCTGCCCCGCTTCCAGTCCGTCCCGCAGACGAAGATGGGGTTTGCGCGGAAAGGCTCGGAGAGCTACTGGTCCACACCGCCACCATGCCCAGGGCCAGTGCTCGTTTCAACCGCAAGGCTCCTCCTTGACGTCTCCGGGGGGCGCGACCGCGCAGACTGTGCACGCCCCGAGTATAGGTAAAGTAGTCCTGAGAACGATTGCCTGTCGCCTAGTGACGTTGGACCTCACCCAGAGGGCACGTGCTCTTGGCTTGACGGCAAGGGAATCGATTCGGCCCTCTGTATCGGACGAGGCGGAAAAGCAATGGAACAAGAGCAACAGAACATCGGGCCGCGACGATTTTTCGTCACGGGCGGTAGCCGAGGGATTGGCGCGGCTATTGTCACGCTCGCCACCCAGCGTGGTCATCATGTCGTTTTTACCGGAGGAGACGTCGGACGCGTCGACCAGGTGGCCGCGCGCGCACCGGAGCCGTCGGACTCACGGCGAACGTGGCCATCGGCGAAGACAATGAGAGAACGATTCGGGCGGCGATGACACACCTGGGTGGGGTCGACGTGCTTATCAACAACGCTGCGTTTTGGTACGACGCAGAAATCGGCGGGCGGGAGGGCTCGACTTGTTGCCGATCTCGGTCGAGTTTACTTGCGGACTCGAGCGGATTGTGATGCACGTCCTTCTCACTACGCGAGATACGACATGGCGGCTTGGACTCCACCGGGCTGGTGAGGAACGTCGGCCAGCCGCAATCCCATCTCGACACCCGCAAGCGTGCCCATCAGGGTCAAGTCGTTGAAGGCGCCGAGATGGCCGATCCTAAACACCTTGCCGGCCAGCTGGCCCAAACCGACTCCCAGAGACATGTCGAAGCGGTTCAGCACCGTATCGAGAAATCGGTCGGCGGCGCTGGCGCCCCCGGCCGTTGCGGAGGCCGGTGGTGGCATCAGCACCGCGGTAATAGACGCGCTGTACTCCGCCGGCTCGAGACACAGGACATCCAAACCCCACGCCCGAACGGCACGACGCGTGGCTTCGGCGTGACGCGCATGACGCGCGAAGACCTCTGCCAACCCCTCTTCCTCCAGCATCCGCAATGCCTCATGCAAGCCGTACAATAAATTCGTGGCCGGCGTATACGGAAACACCTGCTTCGCGTTTGCAGCAAGCATCGGCCCCCAGTCCCAAAAGCTGCGGGGGAATGTCGTGACCGCGTAGGCCGCCCGCGCCTTCTCGCTGACGGCCGTAAAGCTCAGCCCCGGGGGCAGCATGAAACCCTTCTGTGAGCCACCCACGGTCACGTCAACGCCCCACTCGTCGTGTCGGTAGTCGATTGAGCCGAGTGACGAGATGGTGTCCACGAGTAGCAGCGCAGGATGCCCAGCACGGTCCATGGCCTGCCGGACCAGCGGAATCCGACTGGTTGCTCCCGTCGAGGTCTCGTTGTGAACGACACACACCGCCTTGATGGTGTGCTCGGAGTCGTCCGCCAATCGCTGTTCGACCTCCTCAGGGTCCACGCCATGCCGCCAATCCCCCGGAACAAATGTTGGATTCAATCCAAGACTCGACGCCATCCCGTACCACAACGTCGCGAAATGCCCAGTCTCGACCATCAACACCCGGTCGCCCGGACATAGGGTGTTGACCAGCGCCGCTTCCCAGGCCCCAGTGCCAGACGCCGGATACACAATGACGGGCTGCTCGGTCTGAAACACGTGGCGGAGACCTGTCAGGATGTCACCCGCAAGCACCCGAAACTCTGGTCCTCGATGGTCGATTGTCGGTCGGGCCATGGCGCGTAGAACGCGGTCAGGGACGTTGGTCGGCCCGGGGATCTGGAGAAAATGCCTGCCACTGCGATGCGCCATGGCGCCTACTCTATACCGCCCCACTTGCCCGCCGCCTTGGGTGCCTGCTCCGAGCCCGTGCCCGATCGAGCTTGGCGAACGGTCGGTCACGGCAATGCGTCTGGGTCGCGCCTGGCTTGGAGTCTCTCTCGGCGCTCGATTTGACGCTCAACAACTAAACAGGCACATAAAGGTGCATAAAGCGAGGTGTAATAGTTACGTGACATAGGTGCAGTAACTACGCATCAGACTACGATCTTCGCTCTTCCTGGTTAGTTACCGCAATTAGTACAATAAGTCCAACAATTACTTGATTTGTCGCCCCGCGTTCATTCGTCAAGAAAAGCCGCCGATTCAGCTGCGACCTGGGCCGTACTTTGCAGGCGGCTACCGTGGCCCACGCTTCGCTTTTGGTAGCGCCTAGCTGGAGCCCCCCCCCACATTGTCCCCATTGACAAAAGTCGTCGTTACGGTCCTTCTCTGTTTCTGCGTAAGCACGGTCGCCCTCAGAGGCGAGCCCGTGCAACACGAAGCTCACGCCTGGTGGAAACCGCCCTTGGCTGACGAATTTCATCAACTGAGAGTCGGTGCCGAGTTCCCGACCGAACCGTTGTCGGGAACGACGGAACTCAACGTCGTCATAGAGCTCCTAGATATAGACGGTCCGCGCGCGGAACAGACAGACGGAGAGCTTGAAGCCTGGGTCATCGATGATGCGCCGGTGTCTGACGAACCGGTTCTCATCCCAAGCGTGAATTGGACGCTGGAAACCGACGAGCAAGAACTCGACCTCACAATAGCGATCGACACTACCGGTTTCACCGACGGCTGGCATCGTCTGCAACTTGCAGGAATCATCACCGGAGACGAGTCTGATGACACCGATTCGTCAGCGGCGCCCCCCCCCCCGGCTCCGCTCATCCCGGGGGCATGGTTCGTCGCCAACGGGAACGGGTCGCCAATCGCACCCTTTGGAACGATGCAGGAGGGTCTCGACGCGGCGGACGCCGGGCATGTCATCATCGTCGGGCCGGGAACATATCACGAGAACCTGACGACCAGACGGAATGGAACCCCGTCCAAGCAAATCCTACTTGCGGCACAAGACGGGCTCGGTAGCGTCCAGATCGTCGATGCCACAAACGACACCGTTCTGAACGTTGCGCACGCGTATCTCGTCGTGAGTGGGTTTATCTTCGATGGCAACCTCTCACCGCAGCATACGGTCGTCATTCGAGACGGCGGAGACTACCTGTCCTTCGGCGACAACGAAGTCGGCCGATCCGGCAAAGACTGCATCCACATGGCCGGGCCGGAGGGGGTCAGAGTCGAACGCACCGTTCTTCACGACTGCCAACCCTCGTAGGAGGCGTGTCCCTCCACGGCACCGCCGCGGCGGCGGCGCACGGCACCTCCTCTATACTGCCCGGCATGCGTGATGCTTTGCGACGCGACCTCGAAACGCATATCGACGGTGAGGTCCGTTTTGACGCCGTCTCGCGGGCGCTGTACTCCACGGATGCCAGCGTCTATCAGATCACGCCGCTCGGCGTCGTTATCGTACGGTCCCGCGACGACATTCTCAACGCCATTGGTTGCGCCCGGAGACATGGTTGCTCGATTACCGCCCGGGGCGGTGGCACCTCTCAAGCTGGTCAGGCCATCGGTGAAGGGCTACAGCTCGACACATCGAAGTATTTCAATCGGGTGCTCGAGGTCAATGTCCAGGAGCGCTGGGCGCGAGTTGAGCCGGGGATCGTGCTCGACGAGCTCAATGCGCAGCTCGCTGAGCATCGCTTGAGATTCGCCCCAGACATCTCGACGGCCAGTCGAGCCACCGTCGGCGGCATGATTAGCAACAACTCCAGCGGAGCGCGGTCGGTCGTGTATGGGAAAACGATCGACCATGTGCTGGAGCTCGACGTCGCGCTGGCAGACGGAAGTGTGGCTCACCTCGGACCGATTGACGCGGCAACACTCGCCGACGTCGCGGCGAAAGACACGCTCGAAGGTGCTGGCTATCGTATCGTGCGAGAACTTGGCGACGACCTCGTCGAAGAAATCGATACGCGCTATCCAAAGATTCTGCGGCGAGTGGGCGGCTACAACCTGGACGCGTTTGTCGACACGTCACACGGGTGCGACCTCACCAAGCTGTTTGTCGGTTCTGAAGGCACGTTGGGCATCCTGCTCGAAGCCCGCATCAACCTCGTGCCATTGCCCAAAGCGACGGCGATCCTCGTCATCGAATTTGCCGAGCTCTTGGAGGCGCTTGGCGAGACACCGGCCATCTTGAAGCACGGCCCGTCGGCGGTTGAAGTCATGGACCGCCACATCCTCAGCCACACTCGAGAAAACAGAGCTTTGGACGACATTCGGCGAGCGGTCATCAGCGGGGACCCGGGCGGATTGCTCTGCGTGGAGTTCTACGCTGATGACCCCGCCGAGCTTCCAGGTCGTCTCCAGGCCCTCGAAGACGACCTGGCTGCCCGAGGCGTGGCCGCCCATACATCTCGCGCGGTTGACCCCGCCGATCAAGCGCGGGTGTGGCACTTACGGCAATCCTCGCTCGGTTTGTCCATGGCCATGAAAGGCGACGCCAAGAGTATTTCGTTCGTCGAGGACACAGCGGTCGCACCCGAGAAGCTGCGCGATTTCATCGAACGTTTTCTGGCGATTGTGCGAGGACATGGCACGACGGCGGGTGTCTACGCCCATGCCTCGGTCGGGTGTCTACATGTCCGTCCGGTCGTGAATATGAAGACCGAGAACGGTGTGCGGCAGTTCGAAGCCATCGCCCAAGACATCGCCGAGCTGGTGCTCGAGTACGGCGGCGCATTGTCAGGCGAGCACGGCGACGGTCTCGTGCGGGGACCGTTTATCGAGCGGATGTTTGGACCGACACTCTACGAGGCGTTCCGTCGGGTCAAGCGCACGTTCGACCCCGACGGTCTGTTCAACCCGGGCAAGATTGTCGACTCCCCGCCGCTGACCGCCAACTTGCGTTACGGCGCCCACTATGTGACGCCCGACCCCGAAAGCTTCTTTGACTATGCCGAGCACGGAGGTTTTGGCCGCGCGGTCGAGATGTGCAGTGGCGTCGGCGCGTGTCGGAAGACGCTGACCGGGACGATGTGCCCCTCGTATATGGCCACCCGTGACGAGGCGCACTCCACCCGAGGACGAGCCAACGCGCTCCGCACCGCCATGCAGGGCCGGCTGACCGATTCCGGGTTGGGGGACACGGACGTCTACCGGGTCCTCGACTTGTGTCTTGAATGTCGTGCGTGCAAAACCGAGTGTCCGGTCGGCGTCGACGTTGCTCGCTTCAAGAGCGAGTTTCTGGCCGACTACCATCGGCGACACGGCACACCTTGGGGGGCACGGGCGCTTGGCCACATCCACGACATCTCGCGCTGGGTGAGTCCCGTTGCATCGCTGATCAACCCGATGCTGGGTCTACGCGTCGTGCGGCGCTTGAACGAAACGCTGCTCGGTATCGATCGGCGGCGCACGCTGCCACGCTGGACAACCCGCACCCTCTCGTCTCGATGGAAGAAACGTCCCCAGACGACGATGGCCCGTCGGGTTGTATTGTTCAATGACACGTTCACGAATTTTTTTCATCCGGAGATCGGCGTAGCGGCCGCGGACGTGCTCGAGCGCGGAGGCTGCAGCGTCGACCTGGGACCGCGCGTGTGCTGTGGCCGTCCACTTATCTCTCAGGGTCTCCTCGGGGCGGCCCGCAAACGGGCCGCCGACACCGTGCGCCAACTTCATGACTCAGCAGTAGCGGGCACCCCGCTCGTCGTGTTGGAACCAAGCTGTCTATCCGCGTTGAAAGACGACATCCCGTCGCTGCTCCGAGGCGAAGACCAATCGCGAGCGAAACACGTGGCTGACGCCAGTGTGCTGTTCGAGGAATTTCTCGAAAGGGAGTTGGCCGAAGACCGTTGCCACCTTTCGCTGGCGGAGGGCCCCGCGCAGGTGGTCCTGCACGGCCACTGCCATCAGAAGTCGCTTGGTCTCGTCAAACCGGCCACTCAGCTTCTGAGTAGGATTCCTGGAACGGCGGTCACCGAGCTCGATGCGGGGTGCTGTGGTATGGCGGGGTCCTTCGGATACGGGCGTGATCACTTCGAGGTGTCACAGACGATCGCGGAACGCCGTCTGATACCCGCCGCCCGCCAGATCGCGAGCGACGAAAACAGCGTCTTGGTCGCGGCCGGCGTATCGTGTCGTCATCAGATACGCGACTTCGGCCACACGCGGGCGTTTCATCCGGCGGAATTGCTACAGCGCCTTGTCTTGGATGAGAAAATCGACAGTCCGGGCTGACTCAGAAATGCGCCTCCATCCGCGGCCGTCGCGCCGAGGCCGCCGGTGGTCCCCGTCAGACGCGGGGAGACTCTTCACCTCGATCTCCTTTACCTGAAGACCCAGCGGGGGACTCTTGTCACGGGTTCGCAACCATGGTGGGGACCCAGGTCCACAGACATGCGTCGTCATTCGAAGGTCGCACCGAGTGGACTGTCCACTAGAATCAGTGCGAAAACGCCAATGAACTTGACCTATGTGTCGCACCTCCGGGCCGTCATTGTTGTCGGACTCTTGGCCCTCGCGACGTCTGCGGCGGGGCAAACGACTCCCTCGCCGCTACTCGATGGGCCCCGTATCTCGTCAGAGCTCAGGGCCGACGTCATTCTCGATCGTGCACTAGCCCGGTCGGCAGCCCAGGACGACTCAGAGCTCGAACTCGAGTTCGACTACATTTTGGAGTCGATCGTCGACACGTTGAACGGCGACGGGGACGTCACAGACATTGAGACGTCCACCACTCACCGATACCCGCTGAAAAGACTCCTCTACGACGAGCTTGTCAAGATTGATGGCGAACCACTCGATGACAAGCAACGCCGTGAGGAAGAAAAAAGAGCGGAATTCATGCGACCTCTGCTGGATCCTCCGTTTCGAGCCTCGCAACGGCAAACTTCCCGACAACCGGCGGATTGACAAGGCGTTGAACCGCTCGGCCGGCAAACTCTGGATCACGAATGACGACTATGGCATTGCACGGGCCTCGTTCGAGATGCAGAAGCCTTTTCGCTATATGTGGGGTATTGTCGCGACGTTGCGGCAGGCCACCGGGCAGTTCGAGTTCAAGCGGGTCGAGAACGAGTTGTGGCTCCCGTCTTCGTTCGAGATGCAGATGAATCTCCGCGTCTTTTTCAGGAGTACTCGTCGGCACATTCAACAAGAGTGGGTGGAAGTCCGACGGCTCGCGCCGGACGATACCGACCATTAGTCGGGAATAGCAACTTATGCTTTGGCATCGGGGACGACCGCCAAGGGAGTACAATCGCCATCGTTCGTCGAGCAGCCGGGCAAATATTCAGGTTGTGGAAACGACGACAAAACGCCGGAGATGTCAGGCCCGGTCTATCCAGGGAGGTCCACATGCGCAAACGCACACGACTCGCAGGAATTGGCGTCTTCGCTACGCTGGTCGCGCTTGGGGGGTGGCCAACTACCGTTCACAGTCAGGAGGCCACCGGCCCCGCCTCGTGGACGGCACCCCGACTCGCTGATGGCCAACCGGACCTGAACGGAATGTGGAACAACGTCGGCGCCGCTCATACACCGCTCGAACTGCCGGCGGAGTTTGAGGGCCGCGTGCCGACAGAAGAGGAAATCGCTGCGCTCATCCAGGGCCGGTCTGACAGCCGCAAAGCGGTGCAGTGGAACGGGTTTGAAAAGAGTGGGGGAGTGGGGGCGTACGCGAATTACTGGTTCGACTGGTATTGGGAAGACCCAGTGGTCGACGCAGCGGCCCTTGTCGTGGATCCACGGAACGGCAGGGTGCCCGACATGACCGAGAAGGCGAAAGCCAGCACCGCTTACTATCGCGAACACTTGCATGACTCCTACGACACGATCGAGTCGGGCGACCGGTGCCTGTCCCGCGGCGTGTTCGGGATGATGATGCCGACCGCGTATAACAACGGCACGCTCATTGTGCAGACCGCCGACCACATCGTGATCCATAGCGAGATGATTCACAACGCTCGGGTGATACCGATCGACCTCGGCCCCCATGCAAGCCCGCGTATCACTCAGTGGGAAGGCGACCCGCGCGGCCACTGGGAGGGCGACACCCTGGTCGTCGAGTCCGCGAACTTCAAGGCGGTGGGCAATATGCGCGCACCGGGCGCGCGCGCGCCACAGCACGAAGGCCGACGGATGATCGAGCGATTTACTCGTGTCGATGCCGACACGCTCCGCTACTCCCTGACTGTCGATGACCCCAAGACATACGTCTCGCCGTGGACAGTCTCGTTTCCCTGGAAACAGGACAACGAATATCAGCAATACGAATACGCGTGCCACGAGGGCAACTACGCGGTGCCAAACTCACTGAGTGGCGAACGCTCCCAGGAGCGCTAGAGAAAATGGGTCGGATCACTACATGGGTCAAGCTAGACACGTTGGGCGCGGTCAGCGCCGCTTCCATCGCGGCGATTGCCGCCAGTTCGTTCGTGGGCGTTGTCGCGACGGGCGAGGAACAAGCGAGAACCACTCGCCAGGGGACGGCCCCAATACTCTCCGGCGGTGGACAGTCTGACTGGTCGAGTCACAACGTCGACCTCAACAACAGCCGGTTCTCTCAACTTGATCAGATCAACCGGTCCAGCGTCGGAGCGCTTGCCGAGCGGTGGACGTTTCAGGTCGCGCCGGGACAATCAGTCACACAGGTGACCCCGTTGGTGGTGGGCGGTGTGATGTATCTCAGCGCTCCCGCGACGCTGTACGCGCTCGACGCCACGACTGGCGCGTCGATCTGGACGCTCGAGCTCGAATCGGCGCATCCCTCGGTGGTCCGGGGGCCTACCTACGCCGACGGCAAGATCTATATGTACAACGGTTCCACTCTCGTCGCGGCGGACGCCAAGACCGGAGAATTGGTCGAGACATTTGGCAATGATGGGGTGTTACCCATCGTCGGCGCGGCGCTTCAGTTCAAGTATCCAGACGACTATCCGCCCAGCCTTGACCCGTATACCATCGGCTATCGGATTACGACGGCGCCGGCTTATCACGACAACACCTTATTTGTGGGCGCCGCGCTCTCCGAAGGACACATTCCGGGGGGGCTCCTGATTGCGAGCGATGCCACTACCGGCGCCATCAAGTGGGTGTTCAACACCATCCCCCAGCGTCCGCAAGACGATGGCTGGGAGATTGCCCAGGACACGTGGGGTGCCGGCGATCGGGCCGGGGGGGGTATCTGGACCCAACCGGCCATCGACCTCGACCTGGGCTTGGTCTACATCAACTCCGGAAACCCTTCGCCGGACTACGATGGGTCCGCCCGTCCCGGGATCAACCTGTTTACGAATTCCACAATTGCGCTCGATATGGAGACCGGAGCGCTAAGGTGGCATTACCAAACGGTCCATCACGATCTGTGGGATTGGGACAATGTCACGGGTCCCGTGCTCTTCGACGTGGCACTGAACGGAGAGACGGTCAAAGGCGTCGGCGCCGCCGGAAAGAACTGCCTCCTCTATCTGTGGCACCGGGAGACCGGTGAGCCCATACACCCGATGGTCGAGACGCTGGTCCCGACCGAGTCAAACGTGCCGGGAGAACAGGTCTGGCCGACGCAGCCCATCCCTCACACCGCGCGCGGGATTCCCATGACGCCATTCTGTGCCACCTACGTGCACCTAGACGACCCGGAACAAGCCGCACGGTCGCGCCAGATGTACACCCCATACTCCATCAACGAGCATCTCATCGTCGCTCATGGTGGATCGAGCTTTGGGGCGCCGGCGTTTAGTCCGCGCACCGGGTTGCTCTACGTCAGCGGCAAGAACGGCGCGATCTCAATGATCGTCAATCCGGTGGGCGATACCCTCGAACCGGGTCCAGATTCGCGCGGTCACACCGAGAACTTTGAGGAGTTGAGTCGGATCCCCGACTACACAGCAAGCTTTACTGTCACGGCCTATGACCCGGCGACCGGAGAAGAGGCTTGGCAACAGATCCTCCCGGCCAACTCGTCCATCGGCGCCAGTGGAAACCTCGCGACCGCCGGAGATCTCGTCTTTCAGGGCACCGATGCCGGCGGATTTTTCGCATTTGACGCGGAAACAGGTGAGGAGCTGTTCTCGGTGAACACGCGTCGCCCGATTCGAGCGAGTCCGCTGACCTACGCGGTGAACGACACCCAGTATGTGACCATCGTCGCGAGCGATACGGTGATGACCTACGCCGTGACGGAGCAGTAACGGCTCACGCTGACGCCTTGATAGCTATGGAATGGGGCGAGTTTTTGAATGTCGCGTGGAGCCGGAGCATCGAGCTCATCTCCACGGAGTCTGACCAAATACGATACGGTCAGATCGGCGTCGGGTATTGGTTCGCGGGGCTTGTGGTCGCGGTTGTGTTCCTGACCCTTGTCCGCCTCTCGGCTACCGCTCGCCGGCACGCTCGCAGCCACTCAGGTTTCGCCGTCCGTCTCCAGCACCAGCGGAGCGCCCTCGGAGCATTTCTCTACAACGCACCAAAAATCCTGCTGGCGCTGGCCGTCATCGGGGTAGCGATCGCGCTGGCCGACCCGTTCCTCACCGCGACGCAAGAGATCACCGGCGACGTCGAATCGCGTGTGCGTATAGACCTCGTCGACACCTCGCTCTCCATGGCATGGGAGTTCCCTGACACAGGAAAATCGCGGGCCCAAGTCGCGCGGGAGGCGCACCTCCGATTTCTCGAGATGCGTCAAGACAAGAATGACCGCGTATCGCTCTGGGTCTTTTCATCGTTCCCCTACATGATCGATGACTTCGTGATCGATGACGAGCTGTACTTTTTCCAGGTAATGGAAGCGCCATACGCCACGGTCAAGATCCTGGCCCCACAGTCGGGGACGTCAATCGACCGACTGTTTATTCCTCCGGATAAGGTGCGGATCATCCCGTCGGAGGGCAACACCAATATCAATTCTGCGCTTCAAGCGGTCGTTCGGCACTTTGACCAGGACGACGCCAGCGGTGGGGCCGCGCCCGGTCAGCACCGGGCCGTACTGATCATCACTGACGCTGGTGTCGACGAGATGCCGGAGGACGAGTTTGCGCAATTGAGCGCGCGGAACATCGTGCCCTATGTCATCTACATCAATATCGGGGGGCTCGACGGACAGCGCGACGACGGACGGACGACCCCACCGCTTTTAGAGATGATTCAAACGCATGGTGGCGAATACTTCGATGTCACGGACGAACGCGGGATCCTGCGCGCGTATGAAGCGATAGACGAACGCGAAGCCGTCCGGGTCGAGGTCTCACAGCAGGCGCAGAAGGTTCCGATATTCCCGCAATTCCTTCTCCTCAGCATGGCGTTACTCGTCGTCAGCATCCCCGCTGGTTTTGTCGCAGAGCTTCTCTGGGGTACCCACCCGTAGCGGCCCGCGCGTGAACCGCGCCGGACTAGATGGTCGGGAGAAAACTCGGGGGGCGACGGACCCGGGTAGCTTGCTCAAACGCGTATGCAAGCCGAATCAGCGTTGGCTCGCTCCACGCCCGCCCAAAAAACGACAAACCGACGGGTAGACCCGACACGTATCCGGCCGGTACCGTGACGTTGGGATAGCCGGCGATAGCAGCCGGCCGAGAACTCCCGCCGCCGAAATGGTCGCCGTTGACGAGGTCTGTTACCCAGGCCGGTCCCCCGGTAGGGGCGAGGAGCGCATCGAGCTGCTCGGCCTGCATCGAGGTGTCGATCCGGTCCCGCGCGGTTCGACGGACCCGCTCCGACGCTTCCCGATAGGCAAGCTCGGTTAGTGGTCCCTTCTCCTCCGCGGCGAGAAATAGCTCTTGTCCAAAATGCGGCATCTCACGGTCACGATGCTCCTCGTTGAACGCGATGAGTTCGGCCAAAGACCGGACACCGACCGACGTCGGTAACGTGGCAAGATAGTCGTTCAGCCCAGTCTTGAACTCGTAGAGCAACACCTCAAACCCGTCGGGCTCGAGACCTGCACTGGACGGCCCGACAACTGGATCGACCACGGTGGCACCTGCGTCGCGCATGGCCTCCAGCGCGTCCGCCATCACCTGATCGACAGCTTCGTGAAAACCGAAGAAGGAACGCACGACCCCAACTCGAGCCCCACGCAGCCCATCCGGATCGAGGAATACCCTATAGTCGGCGTCAACACTCACTTGGTCGCCTATGGCCCCGACCCCGCGCGCCGCGGTGGTCGCGGGGTCCTTCGCGTCGACCCCAGACAGCACGGTCAGCAGGACAGCCGCATCGCGGACCGTCCGGGTCATGGGGCCTGCGGTGTCTTGGCTGTGAGAAATCGGGATAATGCCGGCGCGACTCACCAGACCCACGGTTGGTTTGATCCCGACGATCCCATTCGCCGACGATGGGCACACGATCGAACCGTCGGTCTCGGTGCCGATCGCCAGTGCGGTCATGTTGGCCGACACGGCGACACCTGACCCAGAGCTCGACCCGCACGGGTTACGGTCGAGCACGTAGGGATTACGACACTGACCGCCACGCGCGCTCCAACCACTCGACGAGCGAGTGGACCGGAAGTTTGCCCACTCGCTCAAGTTGGCCTTTCCGAGCAAGATGGCCCCTGCGGCGCGGAGACGGCGCGCCACTTCAGAATCGCGGCGGGGCACCGACCCTTCGAGGGCAAGCGAGCCGGCAGTCGTCGTCATTTCGTCAGCCGTATCGATGTTGTCCTTGAGGAGAACCGGCACACCGTGGAGTGGACCACGAGTCCTGTGCGCGGCCCGTTCCCGGTCACGTTCTTCGGCGAGAGCCAAGACGTCTGGATTCACCTCCAGCACCGCCCGGAGCGCCGGGCCCTGCCCGTTGGTCTGCTCGATCCGAGACACATAGTGTGCCGTCACCGAGCGCGCCGTCAGCCGGCCGTCCGTCATTGCGGCCTGGAGCTCTGCGACCGTCACCTCATCGAGCTCTGACCCCGTCACGTCTGGTGGCGTCACGAGAGCAGTAGCCGATAGCTCCCCGGGAAGCGGTTCTCTCTGGCTCGACGGACCGCCGCACGCAAGGGCCCCTGCTGCGAAGCCCCCGGCGACGCTCCCCTGACGAAGAAAGTCCCGCCGGCCTATCGTCTTCACCTATCCCTCCCGACGCTTCACCCGGATCACAAGCTTCTGCGGATCGTCCGGCTTGACACCAAACCCGATGTCTCCGTAGTAAAAAAACCGCAGGGTCGCTCGGGTCTCGGTGTTTCCAAATCCCAGAACCACTTCGATATCTTCGCTTTCCTCGGGCTCGCCATACTTTGTCGTGATGTCGTCGAATCCCACGCGCTCCGCCTCGAGTGTTTCGACCTCGAACCCAAAGTCTCCGAATGTCTCGTTCATGTCGACGAACGCGGCAAGAAACTCAGTCGAAAACAACTCCGGGTCTCCGACAATACCTACCCCGTCTGGGGTCTGAGCCGGCGCCCTTACCATCGCGGCGCAGACCAACAGCGCGACAAAGAACTCTCTTCGCATCACCGCCCCACTATACTCGGACACTAACACCATGCCGCGAGCGCGCCGCCCTTCACAACTCGTCCCGAGGGCCTCACGAACTTCCCGCGCTAAGTCGCCGCCAACGTCGGTATCCGCGCTACGGGCGATCGTCGACTACGCGCCGACCGCGTTGGTCGTGTGCGAACGATCCGGGCTCATCACGTATGCGAATCGGGCCTGCGCCACGTTGCTCAGATGCTCACATGAACACAGCAGGAAGGCCCAGATCGCGGACCTGCTGAGCATCGAGACCCGCGACCGCGTGTTTGAGCCATTTTTTACGACCAAGGAGCTCGGAAAAGGCACGGGTCTCGGACTGGCGTCCGTCTACGGCATGATCAAGCAGAACGGTGGCCACATCACGGTGACCAGCGCGCTCAAACGGGGTACGACGTTTACGATCTTTCTCCCGGTGGCCGCGGGCAGCGTCGACAACGTCGTGCCCGGCGTCGCGAATAGCCCAGACCACCGGGGTTACCCGGGAGAGAGCTTGGCTGCCCAGGGCTATCGCGTGCTTGATGCCCCAAATCCCCTCGAGGCCCTGAACGTGGTGGCCAATCACGGATCGTCGATCGACCTTCTCCTGACCGATGTGGTGATGCCGGTCATGAACGGCCGCGAGCTGGCGAAAAAGTACGGGCCATGAAGCGAGGCATGCGAGTCTTGTACACCACGGGCTACCGCCAAGACGAGACCCTCAAGCGCCGGATCCCCGAGCAACGGCAGGTGCTCCACAAGCCGTTCTTGCCCAGTCGGCTCGTGCAGAGAGTTCGAGAGGCGCTTGATGATCGACAGGCGCCAGTCAACCGTCGATTGTCGGACACTGAAACCCGATGAGCACGAACGGTCCCGGGCCGCGTCCACCGACACTGACCGCGGCAATGATCCCAGTGACGGTATTGGTCGGCATGCTGGGGGCCTCGGTCTATCTGTTTGGCGACGAATCGTCGTCTGGACCAAATCAGATCGCACTGATTCTTGGCGCCGGCGTCGCAATTGTTGGAGGGCTGCTCACTGGGCATCGGTGGACTGACATCGAATCCGGCATCAGCAGTGGTCTGTCGGTGTCGATCGGAGCCATCTTGGTATTGCTGATGGTCGGCGGGGTGATCGGAACCTGGATCTTGGCCGGAGTTGTTCCGACGATGATCTACTACGGACTGTTGATCGTGTCGCCATCGGTTTTCTACGCGGCAGCGTGCGTTATCTGTGCGGTGGTGGCCCTGGCCACCGGTAGCTCGTGGACCACCGCGGGCACAATCGGGGTTGCCCTGATTGGCATCGCGACAGCGCAAGATCTGCATCTCGGCCTGGCCGCCGGTGCGATCATCTCGGGCGCGTATTTTGGTGACAAGATGTCACCGCTATCGGATACCACGAACCTGGCTCCAGCGGTGGCCGGGACGGAGCTCTTTGTCCATATCAGGCACATGGTGTGGACGACCGCCCCGAGCTTCGCGATCGCGGTAGTCCTCTTTACAATTGCCGGTCTGGTGACCTCCACCCCGCAGAGCACGCAAGAGCTGGACGCGGTGCTCGCTGCTTTGGCACGTCAGTTCGTCCTCGGACCGCACCTCCTTCTCCCGGTCCTTCTCGTCTTGATACTTGTCATCCGAAGAGTTCCCGCGTTTCCAGCGTTGCTGGTCGGCGCGCTCATCGGGGGCGTCTGGGCGGTAGCGTTTCAGCCGACCGCGGTCTTGACTTTTGTCGCCCAGGACGAATTGCCACGCACGGTGGCGCTGGTCAAAGGCGTCTGGGTAGCGCTCTACGGCGGATTCGAGCTGCACTCCGGGCATGCCGCACTCGACGATCTCCTCACGCGAGGCGGTATGGCCAGCATGCTCATGACCGTGTGGCTTATCCTCTCGGCCATGATGTTCGGTGCCGTGATGGAAACAACCGGTGCCTTACAGGTCATCGCGAACCGCCTCCTGACCTTTGTCCGCGGAACCGGCAGCCTGATCGCGACGACGCTTCTCACATCGTTTGGCTTGAATATTCTCGCGTCGGACCAATACATCGCCATCGTGTTGCCGGGACGGATGTTCCGTGACGAATACGAACGACGCCAACTCGATCCAAAGAATCTCTCGCGCACCTTGGAAGACTCCGGCACCTTGACGTCCGTGCTCATCCCCTGGAACACTTGCGGGGCGTTCATGGCTCAAACCCTGGGCGTCTCTGCCTTGACCTACGCGCCCTTCGCGTTCTTCAACGTGATAAATCCTTTTGTCGCAGCGTTCTATGGATTCACCAATATCGGAATCTCCAGACGAGTAGACGAGCCGCGGGTGAATCAGGCGTAACTCATGACAAAAGTCACTTCGAAGAGAATGACCGCCGTCATCGAAAGCGATTTCGTCGTCTTCCTGATCGGGGAACTCGACTCCGCTTGAGCTCGATCACGTGCGAGACGCTCAGCAGTCCGTGGTCGTCATCCATTCGCAGTTCCGCGGCCATCCACGTCTGCCAGCAGCGAGCCACCGGCAACGAGGGGATTAGAACGCAGTGCCAAAGCGGGTGCGAAAAATGCTGGACGCCTCGAGCGTGACCTCGGTCGCCTTTATTTGAGAGGCGACTGGAGAGCCGGTGGCAGAGCCAGTCAGTGAATCGGTCGCCGGTATGAGGTAGCAGACGGCGACGGCGTGGGCTTCGGCCCAGGCGAGTCCCTCTTCCACTCCCATCACGTAAAGCGCAGTCGACAACACATCCGCCACCAAGGCGCGCGGGTGCCACACCGCGACGGAAAAGGACCTATTCGCCGGCACGCCGCGCCGAGGGTCGAGAATATGACCGACTCGGGTCCGGTCAACCTGTCGGTCTCGCTCGGAGCCGCCGCTGACCGCGAGCGAACCAGAATCGAGGCGCAATTCCAGTACCGACTGGTCACGGTGTACAGGATGCGCGACGGCGACCGGCCACCCGGCGCTTCGGGTTGAACCGTGCGAGTTCAGTTCTGACCTCTCCGTTACTGGGCTGACGGCAACCTGCCCCCCCAGGTCGACCATCCATCGGCCCGGACCCGATGTCGACCCGTAGCGGGGACGGAGGGTCAGGAGCCGGTCAAGCGCGAGCCCCTTCCCAAATCCTCCGGCGTCGACCGTCACATCCGCCCGACGGGTCACGGTGCACGGGTCCATCGTCACGTGCAAGAAAGACAATCCGGAACGGGCTCGCGCCAGCTCTAGGCTGGCGGGCGTCGGCAGGCGGCCGCCGTCACGCAGAGCCCACGCGGATACCAGCGCCCCGACCGCCGGGTCAAAGGCCCCGCCGGTCTGGTCTCGCCAGTGATCGAGCTCGAGGAGCACGGAACACAGCTCATCCGACATTGACAGCGGTGCGCCGACCGGGTGGGTGTTGAGTCGCGACAGCAAACTGTCGCTCCGCCATGTGCTGAGCTCGCGCTCGGCGGTCTCGAGCACCCGGAGCATCTGTTCGAGCGACGCCAGTGCGGTATCTCTATGAGTTCCACCGGCTATCGCAAGCGTGGCGCGTGTTCCCATGACGTAGGCCTGACGACGCACCAGAAACGCGCTGGAGTCAGCGCGAAGCGACGACGCTGGGCCGGCGGGATCGCCGGACTGGGTATGAACTGGGACAGTTAGCGTCGCCGCGAGGAGGAAGATGGCAAACCGCCGCGGACCAAATCTAGCATGCACGCACTGCATCGGCGTCGGCCCGCGATGGGGCTACCGCGACGGATAGCCTTCTAGCGTTCCCGAAGTGAGAGTCGAGTCCTGGGATTGCCGGCTCGGCCACCAGCCAATCACCAGGTGAACCGAATACCCAACCACGAAAATGAGGCTAGCCGCGACATGGACCCACACCAACGCGTCGAGCCAGGCCGGAACGGTCACCACTTGAAGGAGATAGCCAGACAACGCCATGCTGCCAAAGCTCGTGAGCGTCGTCCATCCGGTGCGACGATTTGAAGCGAGGTGCGATTGAAGCTTCGTGAGGGTGTGCGAGCGAAAAATCATCCCAAAAAACAGCACGAGGATCGGCGCCGCGACCACATGCAACGAGAGCATCGTCGGCTGCCAGGGATGGTTGACCAACGCGAACGGGTCATCGCTCTCCATGAAGACCTTCATGACCAGGTAGGCGAGACCGGTTAGGGTCACGAGGCCAGCCACAACATTGAACGACCGATGTTCCCAGGGCTTCATTCGGCGGCCGACTCCAATACTTGGTCAATAGCCAATACACGGCGGACGGCGGCATTCGCTGCGGCACCGGTCAGGGTCCCGCCGGCAATCGGTCGGATCGCCCGGCCTACGGCCAAGTCACCATCCAGCGCTCGCTCCTGATATTGCTGAAGCCACCGCTCAGACGCGACATATTCGGGTGGTTCGAGAAAGGCTGTGACATCGACGCGACGAACCTCCCGATTCACGTCCAGCGAAATCAGCAAACTCTCTCGTTTTGTCCGCACCACATGGGTGTCCACATACGCCCGCCCTACGATCTCTCCGTCGCGGCGTGCAATATACCGGGCCACGAGAGCACGGGACGGGTCCCCGCCGGCGAGCTCCTGCGCGCGCGTGATCTGGTCGTCGGTGAGAAATACCCGTTCGGCCTCGAACCGCGCGCCCGGGAAGACCGCCGCCAACGCTTCCTCTCGAGTGAGCAAGTCGGACTGGGACATGGCCGTCCCCGGAAAGACCGCACAGACCGTGCCCAATGCGAGTCCCGCGACCAGAACACGAACACCGTTACGCATTGTGATTCTCGGGACTTCCATCAGAAGGCGTATCCCAAGCTGACGTTGAACTGGTTGATACCCGTCTCGGCGTCATTGCTCGCCCACATGTGGTCGACCTTGACCACGACCTGAGAAATAGGTTTCAACTCCAGACCAAACGTGTGATAGGTCGTGTCCGTCGAGAAGCTCCGTGGAAAACCGAGTGGCATGCTCGCCTGCGTATCGACTCGCTCCCAGCGGTAGTACGGGGTGACCTCCGTGCCACCCCAGGACGGACTTTGCGACAGGAGGTCATAGCCAACTTGCACGTAACCGCCCCGCATCCCATCCGCCACGCCGGAGGTGCCAGCGCTCTGAAGCGACAGGTTGAGCTCTCGCGCGTCACCGATTGCGGCCTGAGCAAACAGCGCGCGGATGTCGAGGCCTCGAACCTCCGCCTGCCCGTGCACATCGATGATCGTCGTCGGCACGCCGAATTCTTGCCCGTCGACTTTGACATCTCCTTGACCAGAACCCCCTCGATACAGGCTGGCGCCAAAGAACACGCCAGGGGTCGGAGTCACGTCGAGACGTCCCGCAAACGCGAAATGCTCGGCCTTTGCCCGTGCTCCTTTTTGGCGACCTCCGCGTATCCCACTTGCCGAGAAACGTTCGCCGGCCAGCCCGTTCACGACATAGGCTCGATACGAAAACGGGCCATACGATCCGTGAACGCCGCCACCGTTCTCTCTCCACGTGGAGGGGATGATCACCTGCTCGGTCACCGGACGCTCCGCGCCAAAGAACACAGTGGGCTCATGGAACTCATTGACCAACCCCATCGGGAGCAAGAGCATGCCGCCGCGGATGGCGAGATGCTCGTGCACCAGATAGTCAATGTAGGCGAACTCCACAAAGATCTCGTCGGCGTGCTCGACCTCGATTTCAGAGTTAAAAAGGAACTTGTCGTTGAAACGATACCCGGCGTAAACAATGGCCCGCAGAAAGTCGAACTGGTTGCTCTTCCCCGATGGCGCACCGGCCTGGTTGGTGTCAGAAAATCCTTCGAACAACATTTCTCCGTAGCCCGCGATAGAAACACCGCGTCGCGTTTCATAGGTGCTCGCGGCGGCCGGCGACAGCCCCAGCGCGCGGATCTCCGCGTCGGTAAGCGGGGGAACCTCATCCTCGTTGCCTTCGCCGCTCCGGAGACGCTCGACTTCGTCGGCCAGAATGTCGAACAGTCGTTGTAGCTCTTGCAGTTCTTGCCTATCGACGGCGTCGTCCGCGTGCTCAGCGTCAGCCTCATCCTCACCAGAACCGCTCTCATTGGCATCGGGCTCATTGGCACCGGCGCCGACACCCGGGCCAGCACTGTCGGTCGGCGCCGACGCCGACTGCGCCATCGCGGGGGTTATACCAAGCCACAACGCGCCAATTGCACCGACGCACCCGACTCGCAACCAGACAAACGGCCTCATCTCACAGGTCATCCACTACTGAGATCAAGTCTCAATTAGTGCCTAGAGACTATATAGCCGACCATTTTTGTCGGTCAAGAGCAAATGAGACTAGATCTCATTTGCGGTGGGCCACGCCGGAAGGCCCGAGCGCAAGGCAGCGCACGCTCGAAGCCCCGCAGCGGTCAAGATGCGTTCGTTTCGACCCGGACAATCCGTGCCGGACGCACGCAACGGCTGGCGGTCGTCTGACGCTCAGCGAACGACTTCGACCAGGCCTCGGAGCGTGTCCGTCAGTGCATAGAGTCGCGCCTGCGTGAGACCGGTCCGACGCGCGCCCTCCTGATGGAGCACCGTAGCCAACGTGTCGAGCTCATCGGCGGTCGTGTCTCCGTCCGACGCTCCCTCCATCAAGATGTGGTCCGCTCGATCCAGCAAGGCTCGCAGCACCTCTCCGCGCTCGGGGACAATGGCCTCGCTCCGATTGAGCTGGTCCACATAGGCGCGCGCCACCGCCGGGTGGGCCGGCCAGCGGATCCGATGCTGGTGCTGGGGATTGAAGGCGTCTTGCGATACCAGCGTAGCGGCATCGATTTCGTTCTGGGTCAAATGTTCGCTCGGGAGCAAGCTCAGTACGTCGAGACCCCGCGCGATCTCCGTGCCATAGACAAAACCTCTATACCAATACGTCGACCAGTAGCCACCCATGACGAGATCGTCTTTGTTGACCGGACCTCGATCAAAAAATGCGATCTCGACGGGATGAGCGGAATCCGTAAAGTCCAGCACTGAGACGCCGCCTTGATACCACGCCTGGACAAGGATGTCGCGGCCGGGCACGGGCACGAGCGATCCATTGTGCGCAACGCAGTTCTCTTGTTCCGTCTGGGGAGCCGGCATCTTGAAGTAGCTCCGAAGGCGCATCTTCCGATCAACGATGTCAAAGATCGCGTCCGCGCCCCACTCTTTGGGATCGGACACAAGACAGCGCGGCCGACCGCCGCCGCCCCATTCATCGGTAAAGATGACTTTTGTGCCATCGTTGTTGAACGTCGCGGAATGCCAATACGCGAATCCAGGGTCGACGACCTGATCAACGCGAACGGGGTTCACCGGATCAGAGATGTCGAGTAAGATGCCGTTACCTGAGCATGCCCCCGCCGCCAATCCAATTTCGGGGAACGCCGTGATGTCGTGGCACTGATTCGTCTGTCTCGTTTCTTGGGTGCCTGGCCCGTGGTCCCCGCCCTTCCAGAGACCCGCCATCGCGCCGCTTTCAAAATCCATAAACACAGACGGTCGGCTCACGATCTGCGACTCTTCTGGCCGGTCGACGGGTATTTGAATGACGTCGATGCGGAATAGCGCCGTATTCGGGTCTTCGCCGGGAGAATCATCTGAGCAGCCCGCGAGCTCGTCACCAGACCGGACTGTGCTCGTGCCAGAGCCATAGACGTAGACATTGCCATCATCATCGGGGTCGGTCACCACCGTGTGCGTGTGGGAACCGCGACAGGTTTGAATAGCCGCAACCTGTCTCGCCATCCGGACATCGCTGACGTCAAAAATACGGATACCTCGAAAACGGGCGGCGCTCACCGGCTCCGCGACCCCCTGCAGTCCACAGTCAAGCCGACCCCGTGTCTCCTCCACCGACAGAATCAGGAGAGACCCCACCACTGACACGTCACCTTGGCCCCCGGGGCAGACCACCGAGCTCAGAAGCCGAGGAGCACGTGGATTCTCGACGTCGTAAATGCCAAACCCGTGATAGTTGCCTTCAAATAGCACGTCGCCTGAGAACGCGAGGTCCGTATTCGCAAAGCTGAGCACGCCGGGCCGGCGCTCGGCGACGTCTCCGTCTTGATTCTCGGCCTCAGCTTCGTCGTTTTGTTCGTTCTCCTCCGGGCGGTCTTGCTCAAACTCCTCGTCGGGCTCGGTCCGCGCCGCCGAATCACCGGCCCGGTCTCTCGACAGGGGTAGACCCCGCGGCGCGTGAGGGTCGTAAAACCCCTCGGGTTTCGGGAGCGAGGTCACCAGCTCCATATTCCACGAGGCTTCGCCAGCGTCATCAAAGCCCGGCTTGAGATCAACTCGGGGGTCAGGGAGCAGCCCTGCCAGCATCGCGTCCATGCGATTGATCTCCATGCCCTGGTCGGACGTGATCTCCGATGTAAACGCAAACAGCTGTGAGTCTTGGGCCGTGCCGGGCTGGGAGAGGAGATTTCCCACCATCGTGAGCGCACCACGATGATGCTTGATCATCAGCTCGAGGAACGATCGATCAAATTCGACCGCACGTGCGTCTGCGAGCCCATCCACTTCCGCTTGGGTCAGCATCCCCGGCATTGACATCGCGCGCGATCCATCGTTCGTCTCCATCTCGGTGACATCCTGGTCACGCGCGCGGAGCCATTCCTGCATCATCGTGATCTCGTCTTTCTGGGAGAGCTCGATACGCAACGCAAGTCGATGCATCACGTCGCGCTCACTCCTCTCGGCGAGCAGCGTCGTCATCTCGAGCGCTTGAGAGTGGTGAGTGATCATTCGTTGCATGAACTTGACGTCGGCGTCCGAGAACTGGAGGCTTGCGAGGTCAGACGCTTCTTCCGCGGAAATCTGCCGACTGGGCTCTCCCGGAGCGCCCGGTTGCACGATGGTCTGGCTGTCGGCCGCACCCACCGGAAGAATGGCGATCATGGTCGCCACCAGGTATCGAGGAAAGGATTCTTTCAGGCTCATAGAGCTACCTCCGCTATGGTTCCGCGCGGGTGCCGTCCACCGGAACACGGTCTTCATACGACGCTGACGAGCTGACGCGAGGATGGAGTATCACAGGCTCTTCAGACCCAGCAACTGATCGCCCCCGGCCCCGACAACCTTCCCGGGCATCGTCAAGTCTTGACCGGTGGCCAGCTCATCGGACGCCATCTGGCGGTCGAGCCGCTCGTCTTGGGCGGCATACACGATCCCCATGCCGCCTTGTCCAAGCTTTTCCGAAATCCGATAGTGCTTGATTTGATCCGGGTCCGCGACCATCACTCGAATTCTACGCCGTGGATGCTCTGCACGGTCTCACCGTGCTCCGCTCATGTTGTCCGATTGCTGATACCCGCCAAAGCGCCGCCTCGCACACGATCTAGACTCGTGGACTGTCGCAGAGATACCCCTAGCAGTCCGTGGTGAAAGTCCCGCGTGACACCGAGACCGTCGCGGGGCCGGCCGGACAAGGCGAGAAGAGGGAAAATACGGGGAGTATTGACCGATGAACAACGCGGGTCAGACGGATTCAGCGACGGTCGAATGCAGCGGGACTTTCACCACGGGCTGCTAGAGACTTTTCGTGCGCCCGCGGGCGACGGAGCTCTGAGACGCCTTGGAAGTTCTGCTTCTGCCGGACGCTTTCGAGGCTCTCCCCTCGGACGAGGGCTCAGAGGCGGTTAACGTGGGCGCGCCCAGCGACACACTGCGCTGATACGCGGCCAACACGGCCTTGGAGAGCACGGTCCGAAAGGACCCTTTGTCGAGTTGATACAACGCCGCGGCGGTGGTGCCGCCCGGCGACGTCACCATGTTACGCATCTCAGCCGGATGCGCCGCGGATTGTTCTGCAAAAATCGCCGTCCCGCGGATCGTCTGCACCACGAGCTGACGCGCATCCGCACGAGAAAACCCGAGGTGGACCGCGGCGTCCATGAGTGCTTCCATGAACAGGAAAACGTAGCCGGGCCCGCTCCCAGAAATAGCCGTGGCCATGTCGAGAAACTTCTCGTCCTCGACATACAGTTGCTTGCCCAAGGCACCGACGATGGCTCGGGCCTGTTCGCGTTGCATGGCCGACACATCGGGAGTGGCAGCCCACACCGTCATACCCTCGCCCACCTGCGCGGGCGTGTTGGGCATGGTCCGAACGATCGCTGCATGGCCGAGCCCAGTGGCAATCGACTCAATCGTGGCGCCGGCCACGATCGAGATCACAACTGCATTGCGACGGATGTGGCCGTGGAGGTCTTGAAGCACCGTGGACAGTACTTGCGGCTTGACGGCCAGTACGACCACCTGGCCTTTCCTGGCAGCCGCCCGATTCTCGGTGGTCGTCTGGATGCGGAATTTGTCTCGAACGATGGTCAAACGATCGGTATCGCGGTCACTGGCGGTCAGGTTACCGGGTTTCAGTACGCCGCGCGCCAAGACGCCACGCATGATTGCCTCGGCCATCGCGCCCGCACCGATAAACGCCACGTGCAAGTCTTTCGTCCCTTTTGTTTGTGTCACGCGTCGTTCCTCACGCGTCGTCCGACGCTTTACCGCTGTTCTCGTGGACTGTCGCCGTTCATTCTTGACCTGTACTCATTGCACGGACCACGAGCTGGTATCTTACGAGAACTCAGATCACACGACTACATACAGAATGGATCCTCTCGCTCATACACTCGTCGGAGCCACGCTCGCAGAAACCACGTTTGGCCGCACGACTGCCCGTGCGGTCCCCATGTTGATCCTCGCGGCAAACGCCCCGGACATCGATGCGGTCACGATGTTTGTCAGCCGCGACCTCTCGCTCGGTTTTCGTCGTGGCTGGACCCATGGCGTACTGAGCCTGATGATTCTCCCGCTCCTCCTGGCCGGTCTGGTCCTCCTGGCCGATCGCGCAATCGCGCACGCCAGACAGCGCCCCGCCCGGGCGCGGGCGGGACCTCTGATCGCGCTGGGCTATCTCGGCATACTCACCCATCCGGCGCTTGACTGGCTCAATACCTACGGTGTTCGGCTGCTCATGCCATTTGACGGTCGGTGGTTTTACGGGGACGCCCTGTACATCGTCGACCCCTGGCTATGGCTCCTCGCCAGCGCGACGGTGGTGCTCGCCCATTCGGAAGCGACGGGCAGTTGGGCGGCCTGGGTGAGTCTGGGACTACTGTCGACGGCGCTGGTCACCGGGGTCGCCGGGGTCCCATCAGAAGCGCGTGTCGCCTGGCTCGTAGGGATTGGAGTGATCTGCGGGCTTCGAGCATGGGGCGGCGTCCAGCCGGGACTCATGCGACGACGTATGGCCACGGGCTGCCTGGGAGCGGCCATGGTGTATATAGCAACGATGGTCATCGGGTCGCGACTGGCCGCCGACCAGGCCCGCACGTGGCTAGCCGAGCACGGCGAGACAGCGACGGCGATCATGGCGGGTCCGATTCCAGCCAACCCATTCGTGCGCGACATTGTCGTTGTGGACGATAAGCACTATCACTTCCTCGAGTTGCACTGGCTGGGACAGCCCCTGATTCGTCCGACCGCCACCGCGATCGACCGGGGACCGCGGGGACCAATCATCGAGGCCGCGCTCGAGGCTCCGCATCTGCAGGGCCTGACCACCTGGATGCGATTCCCCGCGTTTGGGGTCGAAGACGAGCGCGACGGCTATCGCGTCACCGTCCAGGATGTCCGTTATATGCGACGGCGTGACACAAATCTTGGCACGACCGTCGTTTACCTCGACCAGGACCTCAACATCCGCGAGGGAAACGGGCGCTAAACTTTGCAGTATGCCAACTGTCGCACGGAGACCCCGCCGCGGTAGAGGGGCGCGCTCATGGCCTGTCCTCGGTCTTCTCGGCGCTGTGCTCTTGTTGTTCACCAGCGCTGACCCCACCGCCCGGACCCAGCGTCAGCCGCCGGCCTCTGTAGTCGCTGACCAAACGGGGGGCACGACGACAATCGAAGAGAGCGGGCCGGCAACCGAACAGGAGTCACCACTGTTCGTCGGTCCCCCGGTACCGCCCGGGCTTGCGAAGAATCTGCCTCCCGCCAGACCCGCCATGGAGGAGATCGGAGAAGGCGTCTTTACCGTGTCAGACATCGACGACCTCTTCATCGTCAAGGACGCGGACAGAAACGCCGTCGCCCGGGTCACACCGGTGGGTCTCGTCCTCATTCTCGACCCGTCACCGGCTGACTCGAACGCATTGGAAGACGAGGCCGTCGCGCGGATAGCCGGTCGGCTCCGTCAGGTGGGTGACCAGCCGACGGCCTACGTGGTGGGCAGCCACACTCATGGCAACACGCGGAGCTTCCCGGACGGCACGGCCATCCTTCACCAGAACGCGTGGGCCCGAATGGAGAAGACCGGTACCGACACGCTCTCTCCGGGTGGATCGACCCCGTTCCTCGTTTTCAAGACCAGGTCGACACTGTTTGCGGGAAATGTGGAGATTCGGCTCCATCATCTTGGGCCCGGACACACCGACGGCGACGTTGTCGCCGAGTTTCCGGACCTCGGTGTCGTCTACACCGGCGACCTGGTGGTCGACGAGACCCCGTTTGTCGACTACCCCCGGGGCGGCACCAGCACCGGGTGGGTCACGGCCCTGGGGCAACTGCTGGCGTTGGATTTTACCATCGCCATCCCTGGCCGAGGCCCCGCGATGTCCCGCCACGACGTCCAGGTATTTCGCGACAAGCTCGTCACGCTGCGAGCGCGGATGGTGCAGCTCATCCGAGAAGGGGCAACCGTTGAGGATGTGACAAGCGGGCGGGCCCTTCTCTCAACCGCGGACCTAAACTGGCCCCTCGACGCCAATGGACCGTTCATGAGGTCACACAGCTTGGGCGAACTCTACGACGAGGTCTCCGTACTCCCCGAGGCCCCACCGCTATCTCTGCAAGAACAACCGTCTGTCCCGCGGTAGCGGGTCGCTCGAAGTCGGTAGATCTCAATCAACGAGTTCCTTGGGGTACCACAGGTTCACAAGCGTGCCGGTGGCGCTCCAACCCAGGTCCGTCCAGGCTGCAACGGGCGATTCGATCTTGGCCAGCGCGGCGGTGGGAAACGAGTCAATCGTCATGCTCTGCGCCGGTTCCAAACGCGTGAGGTGTCTACCAAGTTCTTCGAGTCCCGGGTTGTGACCGACGACCATGACACAAGGAGATTCTTCACCAGAGTGCCGAACAATATCGAGGATGGTCTCCGCGCTCGCGAGATAGAGCTCTGGCTCCTGCCGAACGATCCCGCCCGGACGGTCGACGGTCACCCAGCGCGCGACCTCCTCCGCGGTCTGGGCCGCGCGGGTGGCGGTCGACGTTAGAATCACGCCCGGAGTAAGCGACTCGTCGCGCAGCAATCGTCCGACCCTCGGAGCATCGCGTCTCCCTCGCGCCGAAAGCGGTCGATCGTGGTCGGACATGCGGGCGTGTTTCCAGCTGGACTTGGCGTGTCGCAGAAGCAGAAGCATGCGCATATCGCATTATGGCCAGAATCCGCCCAAATGCGACGTTGCGCGACGCCGGTAAGCGGTGGGACGGGGATTTCCGGAATGTCTGAACTGCGGCAGTCCATCCGGCGGTCCCAGGTCATAGAATAGGCTGGTGCTGCTAGTTCAGTTACTCGACCTCTATACGCTTGTTGTATTCGGCGCGGTCATCATCTCCTGGGTACAGCTCTCTCCGACGCACCCGATTGCGCGCATCCTGGCTCGGTTGACCGAGCCACTCCTGGCTCCCATCCGCAAGGTGATGCCAGATCTGGGAGGCCTGGACCTATCCCCCATGGTGCTGCTCCTCAGCGTGCGGTTGGTTCGAGGGTTTGTCTTGAACTCGATGATTGGGTTCTGATGACCGCACCGAGCGACATATAATCGCGGTCACCGCTCAGCGGTCAACGCTCAAAGGAGACACCATGCGCTGGAATTTGACACCCATCCTGCTCGGGGCGCTCGTGGCGGGATTCTGGGTCGACGCCCCGCTCGCGCAGGACGAGGGCAACCTTTTTGACACAGCAGTCGACGCCCGTCTTGGTGAACGTTATTTCCAGAGAACGTGCTCACGGTGTCATAGCCCGGATGCCACCGGCAACGACGAAACCGGCGCTCCAAACCTGACCGGCACCCTCTCGAACGCCAGCACCGACACGGGCGTCTTCAGAGTCATTCGCGAGGGTCTACGCGGCACAGCGATGTTGCCGATCAATCCAGACACGCCCGACGCCAACGTCTGGCAGATTGTCACCTATCTCAACACGCTAAGAACCGACCCGGCAAACATGAATCTTCCAGGCTCCGCTGCGGCCGGCCAGGCGCTGTATGCAGGCAAGGGCGATTGCGCGAGCTGTCACATGCTCGATGGAGCCGGAGGTCGTAAGGGCCCGGATCTATCTCGCGTCGGCGAACGACGAGACCCCGACGAGCTCCGGACCGACCTCACTGACCCCAACGAGGACGTCCTGCCCCGCTGGTGGACGATGCAGATCACCCGGGACGATGGGTCGACGGTGCAGGGACTGCGTATGAACGAGGACACCTTTACACTGCGGATCATCGACGAAAACGCGGACCTTTGGTCGTTCGCGAAGAGCGATGTTCGCTCTTACGAACGTAGCGAAGACTCGACGATGCCGAGTTACGAAGAGACAATGACTGCGAGCGAAGTGGACGACCTGGTCGCCTATCTGTTCTCGCTGCGCAAGGAGACCTCAGAATGAAACGCCTCGCCATCACGGCTTTTGTAGTCGCTTTTGGTGCCGTCGGTATCGGCAATGGACACGCCCAGGCGCCAGAGCAGGAAGCACCGGGCACGACGGGCACGACGACGCCAGCGTTCTCACCGGTGACGTGGGAGCGATTGGTCAACGCCGCCGACGAGCCCGAAAACTGGCTCATGTACTCCGGCACGTTGGACAGTCAACGATTTAGCGGGCTCGACCAGATCAACACCAGCAATGTGAGTGGGCTCGAGCTCAAATGGGCCTATCAAATCCCGCAAATCGACCGTTCCGAATCTGTACCCTTGGTCGTGGACGGCATCATGTTCATCACGGAGGCACCAAGCAATGTGGTGGCGGTTGATGCCGCGACTGGTCGTCAGTATTGGCGTTATAACCACGAGATGCCAGACGATCTCCGTATCTGCTGTGGTCGAAACAACCGGGGCGTGGCCATTCTGGGCGAGACGCTCTATATGAGCACGCTGGACGCTCAACTAGTCGGGATCGATGCCCGCACCGGTAACCTGTTGTGGGCAAGCCAGGTGGCAGATTACAAAGCCGGTTATAGCAAGACCGCGGCCCCACTCATCGTCAAGGACAAGGTCGTGACCGGTATCGCCGGCGGAGAATTTGGAATCCGCGGTTTTGTCGACGCGTATAACGCCGAGACCGGTCAGCTCGACTGGCGCACCCACACGATTCCAGGCCCCGACAACCCCGACGTCCAGACCTGGTCTGGCGAGTCATGGCGCACCGGTGGCTCGGCGAGCTGGATCACTGGATCCTACGACGTCGACCTCGACCTCGTGTATTGGGGAACGGGGAACCCCGGGCCAGACTGGAACGGCGATGTCCGACTCGGCGACAACCTCTACTCCGACTCGGTCTTGGCCCTCGACGGCGCCGGCGGCGACATGTCCTGGTACTTCCAGTTCACGCCTCACGACGTACACGATTGGGACGCGATTCAGGTCCCCGTCTTAGCCGATATCGAATACGAAGGTGCGACTCGCAAGGTGATGATGTGGGCCAACCGAAACGCCTTCTACTACACGCTCGACCGTGAGACGGGCGAGTTCCTCGTCGGAAAACCCTACGCGCTGCAGACCTGGGCCGAAGGTTTGGACGAGAACGGCCGACCGATCCGAGTCCCTGATACATTCCCAACCCAGGAAGGCGTGGTTGTCTCGCCTTCGATTGGTGGCGGCACGAACTGGTGGTCGCCCGCTTTCAGCCCGGAGACCGGTTTGTTCTACGTCAATGCGTTTGACGGCGAACAGGAATATTTCAAGCGCGACGAAGAATACGAAGAAGGCGAGCGATTTACCGGTGGCGGCGGTCAGAACGTGCAGCCTATCGATACATACAAGAGCGCCATCCGGGCCATTGACCCGGCGACCGGAGACCTGGTGTGGGAGTTCCCCATTCAGCCGCGCTCGACAGCCGGGATTACGACAACCGCCGGAAATCTGTTGTTTAGCGGAAGCGTCGACGGTTACTTCTACGCGCTCGACGCAACGACCGGTGAGGAACTGTGGCACATGTCCGTTGGTCGCATGGTCCATTCGGCGCCGATGACCTATGCCGTGGACGGTCAGCAGTATGTGACGATTGCGGCCGGCAACGTGGTGTATACCTTCGGGCTTGACTAGCCCCCTGACGAGGGACTGGTGACGGCCGACACCTTTGTCGACCTTGACGGTCTAGAGCCGCGGGAGCCAATGCCTGGCTTCCGCGGCCGCTTTGTCCATACTGAGCGGACAACCATCGTTTACTGGGATGTGGCCGCCGGGGCCATACTTCCCGAGCACGCCCATCCGCACGAACAAGTCTCCAGCCTTTTGGACGGCGTATTCGACATGACGGTCGATGGCGTCACCCACCGAATGACAGCTGACACCGTATCCGTCATCGAGCCTCATACCGCCCATTCTGGCCGTGCTATCACAGATTGCCGTTTTATCGACGTCTTCTGTCCGGTACGAGAGGACTATCGGTCGCACCGTTGATGGCAACCGCGAGTGCGCGGGCAATTGCCGATGGCTTTCGCCGCGTGGCCGCAGCCCCGGTGCTCCTGTGTGGTGTGGAGTTGTTGGTCCTCGCGACGGCCCTGACGGCCGGTGTCGCGGTCAATCGCTTCGCCGAGCCGCCCCTGCGCGACGGGGGCGTCACATTCGACCTCGGGGTGGATGCCGTCTCGACCTGGTGGGAGGGGCTCGCGCCGCAGCTACCGGCCATCGCCGACACGGTTCAACCGCGTCTCTTTGGGTTCGGATCCGTCGCCCGGACCCTCAGGATTCCTGGAGACGGTTTTGGTCTTGGCGGGGCTGTCCGGTGGGCCGCGGGGACGCCGCTCCTGCTCTGGATATTCCTCCTCGGTGGAGTACTGACCCGGCTGGCGCGTCAACAGCGCATCGGGATCGTCGGCTTCTTCTCCGCGTGTGGCCGGCACGTGTTCCGGTTGTTCCGGCTGGGCCTGGTTGGGATGGTCGTTTATTGGCTCGTGTTTGACGGGCTATATCGGTGGGTCTTTGGCGAGCCCGTTGGCGTCGCGACCCAGAGCGTGCTGCCGGTCACGGGCTGGGACGTGTTCCTACGACTTGTGCGCGATGCGATCTTCTTCATGGTGTGGCTGCCCGCAAACCTTGTGCTCGACTACGCGTCGATACGCGCTGTCGTCGAGGACCGCCGAAGCATGATTGGCGCGATCCTGGCCGCGGCGCGTTTCATACGTCGGCACCTGGCCGCGGTCGTCGGGCTCTATCTGCTTAACACCCTGGTTCTCCTGATCGTGCTCGGCGGTTACGCGGCGGTGACGACGAGACTCACCTCTTCGCCTTCGCTGGTGTTTGGCGCGGGGCAGGCGTATGTCATCGCCAGCGTCGCGGCAGCGCTGGTATTCTACGCATCCCACGTGGCGTATTTTCAGAGTCGGCTGGCTCACGCCACATACGTGGCGGCCGCACGACCCGAATGGTCGGAGCCTCCGGCATCCCCCGTCGGCGCGTATCCGCCATCATGAGCTCGCACTCCCACGAAGGGCGGCATTGGGCCAGGGTAGCAGGACACTAGCAGCCTCTCGATGTTTTCTGCCCACCGGCTCCTGTCACCAATCGTGGCGGTCCGACAGGACGAAGCCAAAGCCCTCCTCCTGATGTTCCTGTACTCCTTTTCGGTGATGACCTCGTACAACATCATCAAGCCGCTGACCCGCGCGCAGTTCATCCAGGAACTCGGAGCCGGCAACCTGCCTTGGGTGCTGCTCGCGTCGGGTGTGTCCTTGTCGGTGGTCTCATGCAGCTCTACACCAAGGGTGTCGCGCGTCTGCCGGCCCAATCAGTCCTGACGACGACGCAACTCGCGGTCGGCGGAATGCTGGTCGGGTTTTGGGTCTTGTTTCGAGGCGGTGTCCCGGAACCTCGGTGGCGTTCTACGTGGTCGGGCAAGTGCTGGGTCTTCTGCTCATTAGTCAGTTCTGGACCCTGGCCAACGACATCTATGATGCGCGCCAAGCAAAGCGCCTCTTTGGATTTGTGGGGGGCGGAGCAGGCCTCGGGGGAATCGCGGGGTCGGCGATCCTCGCCTTTTCCGTTGGCTCGGTCGGTGCCAACAACCTCCTCCTCGTCAGTAGCGTCCTTTTGGTCGCCTGCGCGGGTGTTGTCACGTCGGTCATCCGACACACGGCCGCGGCGGCGCCGCGCGTTGTCTTGAGGCCTGCCGTAGGCATGCTGCGCGAATCGCCCCACCTGCGCCGTCTTGCCATGGTGATTGGGCTGGCCGCCATCGGCGCGGGTCTCCTTGACCAGCAATTGAACATGGCGGTCGAGGAAGCCGCGGGAGCGGGCGGGGATGACTGTGTCGCCGCGTTTCTGGGCCAGGTGCAGTTATACCTATCGATCGCCGGTCTGGTGATCCAGGTTGGGCTCACCAGCACGATCCAGCGCCGTCACGGTGGACCGCGTCGCGAAGGGCATCAGCGCCGCGCTGACACTCATCCTGATTCAGCCCTGGGGCCTTGGACTCTCGTGGCCACAGCTAAGCTGGGTCAGCCTGGTTGTCATGGCACTGTGGGTCGCGAGCGCCATGGGGGCTTATCGGAAATATCTCGTGTCGTTCCGAGAGTCAATCGCGCATCAGGGTCTGCAACCGACCACGCTTCGGGCGCAGGTCGCCGACTTGTCCACGCTGGAGACACTCGTCGAAGAGCTCGGCCATCCTGACGCCCCCCGAGTGCTCTATGCGATAGACATCCTGGAATCGCTTGACAAGCAGAATCTCGTGACGCCGCTTCTCCTCCACCACACGTCCACTGACGTGCGGATCTGGGCGCTGTAGGCGCGGCCCGGGCGGACATCGCTGAACGCTGGAAACCGGTGATCGAGCAGCTTGTCATGGACCCCCGCCCTCAAGTGCGAGCGGCGGCATTTGGCGCGCTCGCCAAGATCCACAACCAGGATGCGACGGTGATCGCGCGCACGCCCATTGATGATGCCGATACTGATCCGCACGTCTTTGTCACAGCCGCCGTCGTGCTCTCGACCAGTCGCGACGAGAGCGACGTCCATTCCGCCGACTCCGTCCTCGCCACTCTCGCCACTGACACCCGACGCTCTACCGCCGAGATCCGCCGTGATCTTGCCACCGTGATCCGCCAGCTGGGGAGTCGGCACACCCGAGACCTCCTCATTCCGCTCCTCCACGACACCGAAGGGACCGTCGCCGACGAAGCAATGCGCAGCGTGCGCGCACTCGAGACGACCGACTCACTGTTTGCGCCAACGCTGGTCTCTCTCCTCGCCAACCGACGACTCAAAAGCAGCGCCCGCGAAACCATCGTCCACTACGGCGAGCCAATCCTCGATCTCTTGGAGCATGTGCTCGGGGACACCGCGGAGGACATCGCGGTCCGCCGCCACATTCCGGCGACCATGGCCCTCATCCCGTGTCAGCGCTCGATGGATGACCTGGTCTCGGCACTCGAGCGACCAGAGATCGCCACTGACGGTCTGCTTCGATTCAAGGTGCTGTCGGCCATCGAGAAACTGAATCGCGACCATCCATCGCTGACGTTTGCGTCCGACCCGGTCGAACGGGTGACACGGACCGAAGGCCGGGACTTCTTCAAGCGGCTGGTCAGCCACTACAACCTATTCACCCGCGGCGCGCTACCGAACGACTCGATACTTGCCCGCGTACTCGACGAAAAGACGCAAAGATCGACCGACCGGATGTACCGGCTCCTGGGACTGCTCTATCCGTGGAAAGATATCGCGGCCACGCGGTGGGCCATCGAGCACGGAGATTCGCGCGCGCGTGCGGGCGCCCTGGAGTATCTCGACAACTTGCTGCCGAACGACTTGCGCAGGTACGTGTTGCCGTTACTCGAGGACCTTCCTCTCGAAGAAAAAGTCGCCCGGGGTAACGCCCTGCTCCGCGACCGAGTACGGGACGTCGAGGAGACACTCCTCGGGCTAATTCACGACGAGGGCCAGGTTGTCGCGGCGGCCGCGATCTTCGTTGTGGGCGTCCACAAGCTGTGGAATCTACGAGACGATGTTGAGTATGTGCGGACGCACCGCGACGTGAGCGACCGATATGTCTGCGAGACCGCCTCGTGGACCCTGGCGGCGCACGCGGCAGCAGTGAGGCGACAACCCGACCGCTGGGTCGGGGAGCTTCCCGTCGCAGCAGCCGTCGACCGCATGCGGAGGTTGCCTCTTTTCACCGGAGTTGGGGTAGACGATCTCTTCCGTCTTACCGAGACCGGCCGCCAGATCCGGCATGAGCCCGGGACAACGCTGTTTCGCGAGGGTATGAGTCCCGAACAGCTCCATGTGTTGCTCGAGGGCGAGGTCGCCGTGTCGAGCCGACGTCGGGATTCCCAGCGTGCCACCTCCCCCGCCGCCCTTGGTTTTGACGAGGCACTGGACAGCTGCCTGATGATGGACACGATCCACGCAACCAAGGCCGCCGTCACGTTCTCGCTCAGCCGTGACGACCTGAAGACCCTCCTCGCCGACAATGTCGACCTCCTACAAGGATTCTTTCGCACCGTCGCCACCAGAAACGGAGCGCGCAGGGGTCTGGTAACCGGCCACGTCTCGCCCTCCTTCGCACAATTTGACGCTCTTGAGCTGACGCCGCTCCAGAAGGGGCAGGCGCTCCGTCACGTGGTGCCGTTTGCAGAGCTCTCCGGAGTCGAGATGCTTCATCTGGCGAGCAGCACGCAGCACGTTGCGTAGCGAAGCCGACGCGACCTTTTCCGACGAAACCGGGCTCCGCCCAGGTATCGCCCTTCTCCTCAGCGGTACGCTCCGACTGTCGACGGCCCGGAAGGACCACACGGTGTGGCGAGCCGCCGCCGGTGACGTGCTCGGTCTCTACGAGACCCTCGCCGGTTTTGACACCCGTCTGGAACAGATGCGGCTCGTCGCGGCCGAACCATGCAGCGTGCTGTATATCGAGCGGGACGACCTCTTTGACCTTCTCGGACAGCGATCCGACTTGCTCCAGTAACTCTTTGTCGCGACCTTTGACGGCGGGACACCCGCGCCATTTGCGAGAGCCAGAACCATCGCTTAGAGTTGTGGGCCCGGTCTCACGCCATGTCCCTCGCCACCCGCGTACTGTCACCAATTGTCGACGTTAGGAAGGACGAAGCCAGCGCCGTGTCGCTGATGTTTCTCTACTCCTTCCTCGTCATGGCCTCCTACAACATCGTCAAGCCGCTGACCCGGTCGGAATTTATCGACGATTTCGGCGCAGACAACCTGCCGTGGGTGCTGCTGGTCGGGGGGATTCTGATTGGCGTGATCATGCAGGTGTATGCCAACCTGGTCACCCGTCTCCCCCCAAAGTCCGTCATTCCGGTCACCCAGATCGGTCTGACCGGTCTGCTCGTGGTCTTTTGGGTGCTGTTCCAAACGGGTCAGGCATGGGCCTCGGTCGCGTTCTATTTCCTTGGCCAGATCATGGGGCTGCTCCTGATTAGCCACTTTTGGACGCTCGCCAACGACATCTACGACGCCCGGCAAGCCAAGCGATTATTCGGGTTTGTGGGGGGCGGGGCGAGCCTCGGCGGCATCGCGGGAAGCGCCGCAACGAGATTTCTCGTCGAGCGTCTGGGCTCGGAAACGATGATCTTGGCAAGCGCCGCGTTGCTCCTGGTGTGTGTCGGAGTGGTCGGTTCGATCATGCAAGCGTCCCCGGTCGCCCTGAGCGGCATCGCCAGCGCTGGCGCAAAAGAAGGTGTCAGCCGGAACGAAGCCCTCCGGTTGCTCCGCGACTCAAAACATCTGCAGGTCATCGCGCTGGTGATCGGATTCGCGGCGGTCGGAGCCGGGCTGCTTGATCAACAACTCAATATGGCCGCGCAGGAAGCACGAGGCGCGGGTGGGTCCGACGCCATCGGGGCGTTTCTCGCCGAGGTGGGGCTCTATATCTCGATCGCTGGATTTATCATCCAAGTGTGGTTGACGAGCCGGATCCACCGTTTACTGGGAGTCGGCTTCGCGTTGCTCATGTTGCCGGTCAGCCTCGCGGCCTCGGGAGTCTTGGTCCTCGCCACCGGCGCGCTCTGGGCCGCGGCAACCGGCCGTATCCTTGACTCCTCACTCCGCTACAGCGTCGACAAGACAACCCGGGAAATCCTATTCCTCCCCCTACCGGCTGAGCTCAAACACAAAGCAAAGGCGTTTGTCGACGTAACCGTCGACCGATTTTCAAAGGCGATCCTCGCAGTTTTGCTCCTTATCTTGGTCAAAGGCTTCGGTCTCGAATGGCGCGAGCTCAGCATCGTGAGCGTCACAATGGTTGGGGCGTGGGTCTACACTGCCATCCGCGCCCGTCGCGGATATCTCGCATCATTCCGCGAGACCCTCGAGCGACAAGGTGTCGAACCGGCCGCGGTGCGCCTGACGGTCGCGGACCTGTCGACGGTCGAAACCCTTGTGGAAGAGTTGGCGCATCCCGACGAACGCCGCGTCCTGTATGCCATCGAGGTATTGGACTCGCTGGACAAGCGCAACTTGATCACCCCTTTGCTCCTCCACCACGAATCTTCCGCGGTCCGAGCCCGAGCCCTCTCCGCGCTCAAGGATGCTCGTCCGGATATCGGCGAGCGCTGGGTCCCCACCATTGAAACCATGATCGGCGACACGAGCACCGATGTCCGGGCCGCGGCTATTGGCACACTCGCGAGTATTCGGAACGAAGATGCGGCCGTCCTGGCCCGTGACCTTCTGCACGACGCGGACCCGCGGATTGTCGCCACCGCCGCCGTCATCCTGTCGAGCGCGGAACAACCAGCCGACCAAGCTGCCGCTCAGAAGGCGTTGGCGGCGTTGGCGGCTGACACCCGAGAGAGCGCCAGTGCGGTCCGTCGCGACCTCGCCGCTGCGATCCGCCACGTGGGTGACCTTCGGACACACGACCTGTTGATCCCGCTCTTGCACGACCCAAATCCTGAGGTCGCTGACGAGGCCATGCGCAGCGTGCGGGCGTTGGGCGCTACCAACTCGTTGTTTGCCCCAACGCTGGTGTCGTTGCTTGGAAACCGCCGCCTAAAAGGCGGTGCGCGGGAAACGCTCGTCAGCTACGGTCCCCCAGTCGTCAAAGTTCTACGCTATTTCGTCACCGACGACCAAGAGGACGTCTGGGTCCGACGTCATATTCCCGCCACGCTGGCGCACATCCCGTGCCAGGAGTCGATGGACATCCTCGTCGAATTGTTGTCGGTCGACGATGCGTTCCTCCGTTTCAAAGTCTTGACCGCCATCGAAAAGCTCAGACGCGAGTATCCGTCGCTCACTTACAAGACGGAGACACTAGAACAACGCGCGCTAGGAGAGGGCCGCTCCTATTTCAACCGCTTGAGCCTGCATCACAACTTGTTCGATAGAGCCAAGCTCCCTGTCGAGTCACTATTGGCGGCGGCACTTCACGAAAAGATGACCCGCACGGTAGACCGTATCTATCGGCTGCTTGGGCTTCTGTATCCATGGAAAGATGTCGCGGCCGCTCGCTGGGCGATCGAGAACGGCGGCACGCGCGCGCGGGCCAGTGCGCTGGAGTATCTGGACAACATCCTCTCAGCACAACTCAGACGTCAGGTCATGCCCATCCTTGACGAGCTGCCGCGCGAAGAAAAAGTGCGACGCGGGAACCTATTGCTCAAGACGCGTCCGCGTGACGTCGAAGAGACCCTGCTCGAGCTGATCAACGACGACGACCAGGTGGTAGCCGCGGTGGCCATCGACCTGGTGGGCGAGCTCGAGATGTGGAGCCTGGCCGACGATGTCGAGCATGTGCTCGCTCACCGTAGCCCAAGAGATTGGTATGTGTTCGAGTCCGCGTCCTGGACGTTGGCCGCACGACGACTGTCGGCACCGCGGCGGCGAGAGCGATGGGGTGAACCTCTTCCCGCCGCGACATTGGCCGCCCGGATGCGCGTGCTCCCTCTCTTTGCACTCGTTGGGGTCGACGAGATCTTCCGTATGGCCGGCACCGGTCATCAAGTCCGTCACGACGCGGGGACTACGCTCTTGCGGGAGGGAGCCGTCCCCGACAGCCTGCACCTCCTCCTCGACGGTCGAGTCGTGGCCACGGGACGACGAACCGGCGCCCGTGAGATCACGCCCCCCGCCGCCATTGGGTTTGAAGAATCTCTGCACGGGTCTCTGATGCCGGAAACCGTCAAGACGGTGGGACACGCCGTCTCGCTCCGGCTCAGCGCCGAGCAACTGCGGACGCTATTGTCCGACAACACCGACTTGGTCCAAGGGTTGTTCGGTACGCTGGCCAAGCGCCAGGGAGCAAAGCCAGGCTTCCTGCGAACCCAGGCGCCCGATGAGCTAGAACGGATGAGCGGCCAGCTCAGCGAGATCCAGCGAGTACTAGCGCTGCAACAAATTCCTCTGTTCGCGCATATCTCCAGCGTGGAGCTCCCGTTTCTGGCGCCAATCGCGCGACAGGTCGATCTCGAGCAAGACGCGGTGCTCGCCGACGAGTCCGGGCCGTTTGGTCTGGGGATTCTCCTGTCCGGTGGGCTCGGACTTCGTGCCCCACACAGCCCAGTGCCGGTGGCAACTGCCCAGCCCGGTGATGTCATCGGCGTCTATGAAACGCTCGCCGGTCTGGCGACCGGGTCCCCTTCCGAGAAACTGCAACTCGTCGTCACAAAGCCTGGGTCCGCACTGCAGATCGACCGCGACGAACTGTTCGACGTCCTCGGCCAACGACCGGACATGCTGCAACAGGTCTTTGCCGCCCTCGTCGACCCGAATCCCCACCCCGGCCCGCACCGGCGTTGAGCACCCGACCGGTATCCGCCCGATCGCTGTCGCTCGCCAACCATGACGCGCGTATTCGCTCCGGTCGCACACACAGAGATGGCGCGCGGCGACCACACACATGCCATCTTCCGATGTGATACTACTAGTGTCCTCTGGGCAGACTGAAGGAGGTCACGGGCATGAATCTTCGAACACTTGTTGCGGCCGGTATTGTTGCTGCGTCGCTCGCGACGCCACCCGCCGCCGGGCATACGGCCGGAGAAGCGATACAGACCACAGCCCAGCTGGAACGCGAAGTGGCCGAAGCTCTTGACGACGAGCGGGATCTCAGACGGCTCGAGGTGTCAATCCTGGGATCAGAAGCGACGGTGAGCGGGCACGTGCCGCATCTGTTCGCAAAAAACCTCGCCATCGAGCTCGCATTGGCGGTGGACGGCGTGGACACCGTTTTCAGTGATATCGAGCTACCGGAGCCTGAAAGCGATGAAGACATCAGCGAACAGGTCGTGCGCGTTGTCAGCCGCTATTCCCATTACACCATCTGGGACAACATCGACGGACGGGTCAACCAAGGCGTTGTCACACTGTTTGGTAGCGTGACGCCCGATCGCGACAAAAAAGGCGATCTCTATGAGGACATCACCAAGATCGAGGGCGTACAGGAATACATCGACAACATTGAAGTTCAGTCGCCATCCTCAGAGGACCAGCGTCTGCGTGGAATCATCCGTGGATCCCTGGCGCGGTCAGACAACTTCGAACGCCTGGTAGGTATGAGAAACCCGCCCTTCCGAATCGTGGTCGACCGGGGCGTGGTCACGCTGGTCGGGTATGCGCAGTCCCAAATCGACTACCGGGAAATGGAGCGCATCGTCGTTCAGATCCAGGGTGTTCTTCGGGTCAACAATCAGCTTGTCGTGCCGTGAGTTCCTGGACTACCGTCCTACCTGAACCTTGAAGGCGAGCGTGGCCATCGCAGCGCCGAGGAAAGGACCGACCAGATACAGCCACAGGTCGGCCAACCCACCCCCGGCGACCAGGGAGTTGACGAGACTCGGTCCAACACCCACGGCCGGATTGAAAGCGCCGCCGGAGATAGGCCCGCCGGCAAAGACGGCGCCGGCCACGGTCAAACCGATTGCGACACCGTAAAAGCCATTGCCACGGATGGCGTCAGCCGTGGCGACGTGAAGAATCACGAGCGCCAAGGCGAACGTAAACAACCCCTCTATCAGCAACGCGGCGAGCACCGACGCCTCAGCGGCGGGTGCGGGTGCGAATCCTGAACCCGTCGCAACGTAGACCGCCAGTGAGGCAAGAACAGCTCCCGCGACCTGGGCAAGCATGTAAGGCGCGACCTCGCGTGGCGCAAGCTCGCCCCGCAAGACGAACGCAGCGGTAATGGCAGGGTTGTAGTGCGCGCCTGAGACGTGGCCTCCCATGTAGACCATGCCAATGAGCGTGGCACCGACGGCCAGCGGCGCGAAGGCGGTGCCACTTACGGTGGTGAGACCAATCGTCAGAACCAAAAAAAAAGTGCCGATGAGTTCCGTCAAATACTTCATCAGTGCGCTCCGCCGGGGCGACCGGCGGGTCGGTGCTACATGCAAGGCCGCAGTCAATGACCACGCGAGCCGAGTGTGACGGGGGTAATCATACGCGGACACATCGGAGCACACGGCACAGGGGTCTCGCCGGGTAGGAAGACACGGAAAAGAAAAGGGCCGGGCCGTCGCGGCGTCCGTCTGCGTCGACCGGAATCGGGAAGGAGTTTCGGTCTGTCCCAGACGACGGAATGGCTTCCGCGTCCCAAGACCCGGACGCCGCGGAAGGCCCAGCAAGCGCATTGTGCCCGAGACACGCGCTGCCGCCAACTCGGGAAATCCCTAGGTCCAGCAAGGTTTTCCTGTCGGTCCCGCGCTGGCTTACGACTTTACAGACGTTAAGAGAACACAAGACCGCGCTTTACCGCGTACTGCGTGAGTTCGGCTGTCGTTTTCAGACCAAGACCGCCTTTTCTTTTGGCCTCCGACACGTCGAATCCGACGCCGTCATCGACAACCACGAGTTCCAGGCCATCTTCCTCGGTATCCGGCTCCGTCGTCCCTCGAAGCGCCACTGATCCGGTGCGAGCGCCGGAATGTCGAATCACATTGCGCAGTGCGGTTTGGGCGATCCGAAAAATGCAGATCGCAATATCGCGGGGAAGTTGGGCGGGACACCCTCGACTCTCAAACTCAAGGATGATTCCCTCGTGTAGCGCGAGCGACTCGCAATTCGCGCGTAGCGCGGCTTCGAGACCAAGCTGCTCAAGCGCGGCCGGGTGCAACTCGTGTGACACGCGACGCAGCTCATCAGCCAACTCGACGATCTGGTCCTGGATAGTCAGCAGCTGACGGCAGACCTCTGGCGGGAGCTCTGGATACCCTTGGCGAAGGCTGCCGAAGTGGATTGACACGGCCGCGATCTGCTGTTCAAAGCCGTCGTGAAACTCGAGCGCCAGCCGACGGCGCTCGTCTTCCTGAGCGGTGAACAAACGAGTGGTGAGTTCACGGAGCGTGTGTTGCGTCTCTCGTCGCGTCCGGGCCATCGTGTCTCGCTCGTTTTCCGCCCGTTTGCGCTCCGTGATGTCGCGTTGCGACGCGATGGCAAGCCGTGGACGGCCGTTCTTGGTCGCTGTCACCCGGCCTCGGCTTTCCCAGTGTTGATAGGATCCGTCGCGGCACCGAACCCGACACTCCACGTGATAGGTCTCTCCGGCCGCAAACGCACGGGCAATCGCGTCGGCGACCCGCGCTCGGTCGTCGGGATGGAGATGATCGCGCATCAAGTCGGCGCACCGAGGGGCCTGGCCCGGGTCGTATCCCAACTGCGCGTCCACGTCGCCGAACCACGTGAGCACCCGGCTCACCAGGTCGATCTCCAGAATGACGTCGGCCGTGGCATGAGCGGCTGCTTTGAAGCGCGTCTCGCTCTTACGCAGCTCGCGCTCCGTCACGAGAAGCTGTTGGTTTGCCTCCCTCAGTTGGCGCGGGCCTCCACTAGCGCCTCGAGGTCGAGACTGGTCGCGACGGAGCGCGCCGCGTGCACCGGACGGGTGTGGGTGAGGTCAGCCGCCACGAGACCGAGACCAACGTCGGGGCCGCCGCGTCGTCAAGTTATCGCACTCAACGCGGAGACCGGGCAGGCGACACCCGTTCCGCCGTGTCCACAGTAGCCCCCAGGATTTTTGGCGAGATACTGCTGGTGATAGTCTTCGGCGTAATAAAACGGACCCGCCGGGAGGATTTCGGTGCTGATGTCGCCGCAACCTGCGGCGGAAAGTTCGCGTTGATACATCTCGCGCGAGCGTTCGGCCACCCGCTGTTGTTCGTCCGTCGTGACATAGAGACCGGAACGATACTGCGTACCGGTGTCGGCCCCTTGGCGCATACCCTGGGTCGGATCATGGCCTTCCCAAAACGCTTGCACGATGCGCGAGAAGTCGATGGCCGCTATGTCAAACACGACGAGCACCACCTCATTGTGACCCGTCTGGCCAGAGCAGACTTCCTGATAGGTCGGATGCGGCGTATGGCCGCCGGCGTATCCGACAGCCGTCGTATAGACGCCGTTCAACTGCCACATCGCTTGTTCCGCACCCCAGAAACACCCCATTCCCACGAGGACCTGCGCGGTTCCGTCCGGAAACGGGGATTCGAGCCGATTGCCGGTGACAAAATGTGCGTCGGGCACCAATATCGGTTCGTCGCGCCCGGGCAGCGCGTCCGCGGCGGTCGGGATGGTCAACTTCCGTGGGTCGATTCCGAATCTCAACATGATGCGCGTAGCGTAGCGAAATAGACGCTCGAGGTAAAAGCCCCTACGCGTGTCGGGTGGTGTCGTACCGGTCGCCGGGCTCCTGTATGGTGATAATCTGTATCCGAATCTCGATACGAAACGCTGGTCCATAGACCGGAGGCAACAGTGGGTCGGACATACGCTGCACGAGTGCCGTCTCTACGAATCACTCCCCCCGAAGTTTTTTTTAATCGCCGCGCTTTCATGTCGGCGTTTGGCCTTGGACTGTTGACCGCGCCGCTCACAGCCGGAGTCGCCGCCGCGGGACAGCGACCGCAGGAGTCGCTGCTAGACGTACCTCTCGAGAGACCCGACGTCTTTCCGGCCACGCGTAACGAGGCCTACGCCGTGCCCGACGCCGTCGTGAGCGCAGTGCCTGCTCAAGGCTTTCAGCGTCGGGGAGGCCGCAGTGACCTCACTCCGCGTGAGGTCGCCGCCTCCCACAACAACTTTTACGAATTTCTCTCCGGACGCGGCGGGCCGGTCTGGCAGTTCTGTGGCGATTTCGAAGTCGACCCTTGGCAGCTGGAGATCACGGGCGAGTGTAACAACCCGATGACGCTCGACCTCGACGACCTCTTTGCGTTTGACCACGAAGAGCGGGTGTATCACTTCCGATGTGTCGAGCGATGGGCGATGAACGTTCCCTGGTCCGGCTTCCCGCTCAGCAAGTTGATCGAAAAGGCCGAACCAACCGCCGCCGCCCGTTTTGTGAAGTTCCAGACAGCACAAAGCAACCGACAAATGCCCGGGCTGACATCCTCACCCTGGTATCCGTGGCCTTACACCGAGGCACTGCGGTTGGATGAAGCGATGAACGAGCTGGCCATGGCCGTCACCGGTGTCTACGGTGAGCCGCTCCTGCGGCAGCATGGGTCCCCAGTGCGAATCATCGCGCCATGGAAATACGGCTACAAGAGTCCGAAATCGATCGTAAAGATCGAATTTGTGCGCGAGCAGCCCCAGACGTTCTGGCAGGTCCAGCCCCACGAATACGGATTCCTCTCCAACGTCAACCCCAACATTCCCCATCCTCGGTGGCCCCAGACTGGCTCGTATTGGCTGGACACCGAGGAGACATTCCGAACACCGATTTTTAATGGCTACGATGAGTATGTCGGCGCGCTCTACCCCGACGAGCCACGCGAGATGCAGGAACCGATTCGTGCGGGACAAATCGCTCGCTAGGAGTCTCTCCGTCAGGACTCGGTGAATGAGCGACCCGTTGATGCTCCCGGACGACGAGCTCAATCGTCAACTGGTCGCCAATGTGCACCCCCCGGACTGGGTGAACCCCACGCCGGCTGAACGTTACAACCTTGTCGTGATCGGGGCTGGAACCGCTGGGTTGGTCATGGCTGCGGTGGCCGCGGGGATCGGCGCGCGGGTCGCGCTCGTAGAGCGACACCTGATGGGCGGCGATTGCTTAAACGTGGGATGCGTACCGTCGAAGGGACTGATCCGCGCTGCTCGAGCCTGGGCGTCCAGCGCGAATGGTGAGCGGTTCGGCATTACCCACGCATCCGAGCCAACCCGAGATTTTGGATACGCGATGCGCCGGATGCGTCAGATCCGAGCGGACATCAGCGCCGTGGATTCGGCTCGCCGCTTTCGCGATCTCGGGGTCGACGTGTTTATCGGCAACGGCCGGTTCACTGCGCGTGACGCGGTTGTCGTGGGAGAACACACATTGCGGTTCTCGCGGGCCGCAATCTGTACCGGCGCGCGGGCAGCCGCGCCGCCAATCCCGGGTCTCGCGGAAACCGAGTATCTCACCAATGAAACCATCTTCTCGCTCACCGAGTGCCCACAACGTCTCGCGGTGATAGGGGCCGGGCCGATCGGCTGCGAAATGGCCCAGTCATTTGCGCGGTTCGGTAGTCGCGTCACCCTGTTCGAAAAAACTGGCCACGTCTTGCCCCGCGAGGACGCGGACGCCGCGACCATTGTGCAAAAACAACTGGAGATCGACGGCGTGTCGCTGGCCTGTTCCACCGATATTACGGAGATCGTGACGCGCGGCAACGAGAAGATCATCCGCTTTGGCGGGCCCCGGACAGCGGACGAAGCCGCGGTCGACCAGATCTTGGTGGGGGTTGGCCGGGCGCCCAACGTCGAAGACCTCGGCCTGCACGACGCCGGAGTGAGTGTCACGCGGGCCGGGGTGACGGTTGACCAGCATTTGCGAACATCCAACCCTGCTGTCTACGCGGCCGGCGATATCTGCTTTCCGTTCAAGTTCACACACACCGCGGACGCGATGGCGCAAATCGTGGTCCAGAATGCCTTATTCCCTCATCCGTTCGGTCTCGGCCGCGCCACAACGGACTCACTGATCATTCCGTGGTGCACGTTCACCGAACCCGAGATCGCCCATGTCGGCATGTACCCGGCTGACGCCGCCCAGAAGGGAATCGCGATCGAGACCTTTACCCAGTCCTTGCGTGAGGTAGACCGCGCGGTACTCGACGGTGAAGAAGAAGGGTTTGCCCGGATACACGTAAAAAATGGCACTGACACGATTCTGGGAGCCACCATCGTGGCAGGCAACGCGGGTAACATGATCAGCGAAGTCACTCTCGCGATGAAGGCTGGCGCCGGACTGGGGACGATTGGCAGCACCATTCATCCGTATCCGACCCAGGCCGAGGTCTTGAGAAAAGCCGCCAACCAAATGCGCAAAGCCCGATTTTCGGGGCGTCAGAAATCCATCCTGTCTCGCTGGTTCCGCTGGAAGAGATAGGGCGAGTCAGGAGCGCCGTGCACATTTCGATCACGTACTGCACCCGTTGAAAGTATGGACCCAAGGCCACCAGTTTGGCGGCCCGCATCAAGGATGTCTTTGACATCGACGCCGAGATCATCGAAGGCATTAATGGAATCTTCGATGTGAAGGCCGACGGCGCGATGGTGTTCTCAAAACACGAAAGTAAACGATTTCCCGAGCACGATGAAGTGATTGCCGCCCTCCGAGTACTCGGATAACGTGGACGGCGGTACGCATGCGCACCTACGAGGTACACATGTCCAAAAGGCTGAGTCGTCGGACCCTTCTGTCTAGTGTCGCGGGCGCCGTAGGAGGAACAGCGGCGTCGCGGGCGCTCCCGGCGCTCGCGCAGACACCTACCGATACGACACGCACCCGCGGCCCCGGCCCCCGCACGCTGGGGATGCGATCGCCGTTCGAGCAGCCTCAGCGAGACCCTAGTCCAACGTCGTCCCGCACACCGTTGCAGGACCTGCACGGGACGATCACCCCTTCCGATCTTCACTTCGAACGACACCACGGGGGCATACCTGATATCGACCCTCACGAGTATCAGTTGCTTGTTCATGGTCTAGTCGATCGTCCGACAGTATTCAGCCTGGACGATCTGAAACGTTTTCCAGCGACGTCGCGCATCTGCTTTCTGGAATGCTCGGGCAATCTCCGCCGCGGTCGAGAGGACCTCAGCCCCCAGCTGCTCTGTGGCCTGACCAGCCAGACCGAGTGGACCGGGGTGCGGCTGGCGACCGTGCTCCGGGAAGTAGGCGTGCAACCGCCGGCCGCGTGGCTGTTGGCTGAGGGACAAGACGCGGCTGTGATGACCCGCAGCATCCCGATGACGAAAGCGTGGGACGACGCGCTGATCGTCTACGCCCAGAACGGCGAGCCGCTCAGACCCGCGCACGGGTATCCGGCCCGGTTGTTGTTGCCGGGCTGGGAAGGCAACAGCAGCGTCAAATGGCTCCGGCGGATTGACATCGGTAACGCGCCGTTTATGACCCGCGAGGAAACCTCCCGCTACACGGATCCGCTCGGCGACGGCACGGCTCGACAGTTTAGCTTCATCATGGATGCACGGTCGGTAATCACCTCGCCGTCGTATCCGCAGACGCTAAACCCCGGATGGCACGAGATCCGCGGCATCGCGTGGAGTGGCCGGGGACGTATCGAGCGAGTCGAAGTCAGCATCGATGGTGGAAGCACGTGGGAAGATTCGGTGCTCCAGACCCCGGTGCTGCCCAAGGCGCATGTCCGGTTCCGTCATCTCTGGAATTGGCGTGGGACCGAGACCGAAATCGTCAGCCGGGCGACCGACGAAACGGGATACATTCAGCCTACGTTTGACGCGCTGGTCGCGGCGCGCGGACCGCGTACTCGATATCACCAAAATCCAGTCACTGGCTGGCGGATCGGAACCGGCGGACAGGTGCGTCTCTCGCTAGAGCGCCTCGGTGGCCGTATCGGACCTAGAGCCTGACCTCATCGTGGACAATGCACAGTGCGTGTGCGTAATACCTGATGTGATGAAACATTCCAGACTCATGATTCGCGCGGTATGTTGTATGGCCGGTCTCTGGCTGATTGGAGTACTCGGCATGATCGGTGTGGGGGCGGAACAACAGCCACCGGCATCTGAGGGCCATCCGGAGCGGTTCGGACTTGGCGAGCCAGCATCGATGGATCTCATCCAGCGTCTCGACATCGACGTTCGTCCGGACGGCACGGGACTTCCCGAGGGGAGCGGCACCGCGGCCGCTGGTGCTCCTGTCTACGCCGCTCGGTGCGCCTCGTGTCACGGGCCAAGCGGAGAGGGGGCGACCGCCAACCAATTGGTGGGCGCAGCGCCGGTTGGAGCCTCACCCGCGACCATCGGCAACTACTGGCCCTATGCGACGACACTCTTTGACTATATTCGGCGGGCGATGCCGACAAACGCGCCCGGTTCTCTGAGCACCGCTGAGGTCTACGGCCTGACCGCCTGGCTTCTCGCAGCCAACGGCATTATCGACACTGACGCCGATATTAACGCTCAGACCCTTCCTCTCGTCCGCATGCCGGCCCGGAACATCTTTGTTCCCGACGATCGACTCGACGCCAACACGGTGCGATAGCACACCGGTTCGATTCGCGCTCCCCCTCAATAAAAGATGCGGTCCGCGCCACGGCTGGGTAAGAACAAGACCTACTACTGGCGAGTCGTAACGAGGAACAGTGCCGGGGCTGCCTCGAGTAGCGTCTGGTGGTTCAGCACCGGCGGCGGTCCTGGCACGGGGAGCCCAGGCGGGGGCGGGGGCCGCGGCCGAGGAAGAAAGAAATAGGGCGATTCAGGATTCGCCCAGGAATTGTCGCTCGCTTCGCTCGTCGTTGATTGAGGCGAACCGGTCCCCCAATTGCACGGTATTCTGTTCGACCCGGCAGAGGGGACAGAGAGCCCTGAGCGTGATCGAAGCCAGCCCCTAGCAGGGCCGTTTTCTCTTTCGCAGACCGAGAAGCGTCATGTGCCGAAACATCAAGACTCTGTTCAACTTCGATCCACCGGCGATGCCGGAAGAGATTCGCGCCGCCTCTGAGCAATTCGTGCGAAAGCTGAGTGGGTTCTCGAAGCCGTCGCAGGCGAATCAAGTTGCGTTCAACTGCGCTGTCGACGACGTAACCAGCGTCGCGCAGCGGCTGCTGGACCCGCTGGTGACGAACGCCGCACCTCGCGACCTGGCGGAAGTCACCGCGCGGGCTCGCGAGCGCGCAGCGACACGATTCGCCCGTGTCGGTTAGCGTGATTCGTTGGTCAGGCTACTCGAACAACGCGGCTCCCGCCTGGCGGCAGTTCACAAAATGATGCCCTGTATGTCGAAGCCCACGTCGCTAGCGGGCTGTCCGCGCGCCGGCAGAGACGGCGGTGATGTGCTTCCGAACTGTGCCGGAAATCACAGAACTCGAGATGCCGTATCGCTCAAGGAGCTCTGCTGAACCGCCACTACGAGGAACCTCTCGGACAGCCAGCCTGGTCACCAAAATCCCAGCGGCGGCGACTGCCTCGCTGACGGCGTCGCCGAGCCCGCCGGCGACGTAATGGTCCTCGACGGTCACTATCCGACCTCCGGTGGCCAGACCGGCCCGCACCAACCCAGTCACGTCGACCGGCTGGATTGAATAGGCATCAATGACCCGGATGGCGACTCCGTCGGCGAGCAGTTCGTCGTAGGCGCCAAGCGCCTCGAACACGGTCACGCCCGCCGCGACGACGGTGACGACGTCGTCGGTCGACTCTCGCAGCACGCACGAGCCGCCGACAACGAATTGCGTGTCCGGTTCGTAAATCACAGGGGTCTTTGGCCGACTGGTCCTGATATACGTCATCCCGTCGTAGGCGGCCGCGGCGGCAACCAGACGCTCCGCGCTGACCGCGTCACACGGGTAGAGCACCGCGCACCCGGGGACCGCTCGCATCATCGCGAGGTCTTCGAGCGCCATCTGCGACGGTCCGTCTTCGCCGATCGAGACACCAGCATGCGAGCCGGCGAGCTTGATATTGCTTCCGCTGATGCCCGCCATCCTGATGAAATCCGACGCCCGGGTCAAAAAACACGCGAAGCTGGACGGGAACGGGATCGCACCGCGACTGGCCAGCCCCATGGCGGCTCCGACCATCACCTGCTCGGCAATAAATGTCTGATAGAACCGGTCAGCGTGTTCCTGCTCGAAGGTCTGGCTGAATGTTGAGTTACCGACGTCCGCGTCGAGCGCCACGACCCGGGGGTCGACGTGTCCAAGGGCCGCGAGGGCAGTTCCATAGGCGACGCGGGTCGCGACCTGATCACCCAATGCATAGGTCGGCGCCGGCATCTCTGCCACAGCGGTCGCGCGCTCACCCGCTCCCTCGGAACGTCGCGACGGTGGCGGTATCGTCGGGGTGGTCGTCCCTTCGACGCACTGGTCTCTGAGCTCGCGTAACGCCGTGTCGAGCTGTGATCCCTTCGGAACAGGCTTGCCGTGCCAGCCCTCGACCCCGGCCATCAAAGACACACCTTGGCCTTTGACGGTTTTCGCCAGAATCATCGTGGGTCGACCAGCGGTCTCGCGGGCCTGGTCGAGCGCGTCGAGTATCGCGGCCAGATCGTGTCCGTCGATCTCGATCGTGTTCCATCCGAACGCGCGCCAGCGCGCAGCGTGCGCACCCAAATCATGGCCGAGCTGTGTCTCTCTGCTCTGCCCTTGCGCGTTGATGTCGGTAAAGGCGCAAAGATTGTCGAGCGCGAAGTGTGTGCCCGCGGCGGCGGCCTCCCACACAGACCCTTCAGCCGACTCGCCGTCGCCGATGAGAACATACGTGCGGTAGTCCGACCCAATCCGACGCGCGTTGAGTGCGACACCGACGGCGGCGCAGATACCCTGCCCAAGAGAGCCCGTGGCCACATCCACGAAAGGCAGCCGCGGCGTCGGATGCCCTTCGAGATCGCAATCAATCGCTCTGAGCCGCAATAAGTCCTCAGGAGCGACCAGGCCAGCCTCTGCCCACGCCGCATAGAGAAGCGGCGCCGCATGGCCTTTCGAGAGGATAAAACGGTCGTTGTCCTCGAGCTGGGGCTTCGTCGGGTCGAAACGCATTTCCGCGAAAAACAGGGCGGCCACGATGTCTGCCGCTGAACAGCAGCTTGACGGGTGGCCGCTGCCAGCCTGCGAGGTCGCGCGAACGGACTCTATCCGAAGATGGGCAGCGACAGTCTGCAGATCGGGTATCAGGGAAGCACGCAAGGAGCGATCAGACGGCACGAAGACCTCTGGCGGTGCAGTTTATCACGACACCTGGAGCTCGCGGAGGGCAAGGACGTAGGATGCCGCGTCGAGGCTTCTATCCTTGGCCCGCGGCGTTTGCGCGGCGAGGACTGCCGTTGCGCGGCAATTCAGCGTGAACGGTGTCAATGTGTGACGCAACAGTCCGATGTCGTCATCGCCGACGGCCCGGTTGACAAAGACACCGCGCGTGTCGTTCCATAGCACACGGCCCGCATGCAGCATTAACTCGTGCGCGAGGTCCCGGTAGACATCTCGGTCGGTCGCTTCATACGCGTCAAGAAGCACCTCGCTCACCGACACCTGGTCGACGAGCAGCCCTCGCACTGACCTCCCACCACCTACGCGGCGTAGAACGCCTTCCCCTTGGCGATACGCGGCGGCGACGGTGGCGTCGAGCACTTCGACCGCGCGCGAAAGAAAGAGACGGGTCGCCAAGAACGTCAGCGGCTCTCATGAGCGAACGGGTGATGTCCGCGGTGGCCGTGGTGTAACAGGTCCGATTCGCTGACGGCCGAGGCGATGTGCCGGTGCCGTGGTCTGGGGTCTGACTGGCAAAGAGCCGCTCGGCGTCAGCGTCGAACAGCGTGTGTTGTATGTATCGGATCAGCCACACGGCGCGCTCACGGTGTGCCTCGTCGTCGCACGTGCGCCAACCCTCAAGGAAAACCCGGAGACCGGCCGCGTTCACGGTAAGCAGTTTTTCGCGGCTCGGCTCCGTCCAGTCGCGACGGACCGCGTATCAAAAAAGACCGCCGTCCACCTCATCCCACAGCTCGCTCGAACCGGCGCACGTCAGCGTATGAGCCGCGAGCGACCGTAGCTCCTCGTCCACCGTTGACCGCGACGACGGGATTGGCGCGGAAGACCCTCGATGCCCGAGTGACACGAGAAGCGGAGCCTCTTGAATTCGCTTTGAACTTCGACCGAATCCACCGTAGTCGGGGTCATAGACGTCCAGCAGGTGGGCCTTCAGCCAGGGCTCGACCGTAGGGTCGATGCTCTCCGCGCTGCCCGGACTCGAGCGAGCCGGTGTGCCGCCGCCTCCGGGTAAGGCAGGCGCCATAAGCTCGTCACGGCGATTTGCAAACGCGTCCGCGACACGCTCCAGCAACGCAACCATCTCTGCCGGACCCGTAAACGTCTGGCCGCCGAGCACTCGGCCGTCCGGGGTCAGAAACGCCGTCGTCGGCCAGCCTCCGAAGCCGTAACGATCTGCCACGTCGGGTCGGTCGTCCGCGTTGACAAGGATCGGAACGAACCGGCGCTCGATCAACTCGCGGACATCGTCATCGCGATAGGTGGTTTCGTGCATCTCGACCGACCCTCGGGACCACGGCGCCCCGATGACCAGCAGGACACGGGTTTTCCGGCGTCGCGGGCGCGCTGGAACGGTTCCTGTACCCAGCAAGCCCATCGGGGAGCGCCAGAGAGCTGTGTCATGCCCAGCAATGCCTCCGGCTCGTGGACCGCCAAAGCCAGAAACTAGGCCTCCTCTGTGATCTCAGCCTGAATATCGAGGTCAATACATCCGCTGACACTGTTGGCGGCGGGGCATCCCGTGGGGTGTACCTCGACCGCTCGCTCGGCCCGTTCGCGGGCTCCAGCCGGGACAGTCAGAGCGTATCGCACGCGAATTCGCGTGATCCGCATGACCTTGTCAATCGCTTCGATGTCGCCTTCGACCGAGGCGCTAATCTTGTCGGGGGTCGCTGGAACGTCACGCACTTCCAGTGCGCGGGCAAGAGTGCCAAGCAGTCAAGCCCCGACCGCCGCCACAATGTGGTCGAGGGTCGCCGGCACCTCTTCCTCGGGCTCGAGCCCGTAAAACTTCTTTATTCCTCCATGCACGCCAAAGCGGATGGGGGTGTCAAACCCCTCCAGGAAGGCTTGACGGACTGGCCCCTTCACCCGCTCCACCCTCAGTCGGCTGGTATGAACAATTTCTGGCACGACCACCGCCTTTCGCTCGCAAGGAATACGTCTCTCCACGAGACCCGAATCAAGGCCTCGGCTGCTACAATCCGAAATCATGACACACCCGCGCGCGGCCGTGTTGACCGCGGGTCTCCTCGCGGTTGCACTGTCGAGCGGAGCGTGTTCGTCCGAGACCGTTCCATCCTCCGCGAACCCCGACGCCGCCCGCGAGACGACGTCTGCGGTGCCGGCAGCGGAGACGGCCGGAGCCAGCTCAGCGCCTGAAGGCCCAGCGGGCGTTGTCAACTACACCAGGGTCAATGCGGCCGTAGCCTGCGCCGGAGCGACGTCTCCGACAGCGATGACCGGGCTCCGCGATTTGGGGTTTGTCTCAATCATCAACTTCCGGAACGAGCGTGAACGCGGGGCAACCGTCAGGGCCGCCCGGGCCGCCGCCGAGGGCGCCGGACTCAAGTATCTTCACCTCCCCTTTCTCGATGCGACACCGGAAGTCGCAACGAAGTTTCTAGAGATGGTCGTCGACCCGTCGAACCAACCGGTCTTTATCCACTGCGGATCGGCCAATCGCGCCGCCGCCCTGTGGCTGATCAAGCGGCTCTGGGTCGACGGCTGGTCGGAAGACGAAGCACTGGCGGAGGCGGACGCTATCGGACTCCGGAGCGAAGAGCTCAGGGCGTTCGCGCTCGAGTATGTTGGAGCCGGTGGCGAGTGACATAGACCCGTCATTGGGTGACATGCCGCCGGACGAGTTCCGGCGGCAGGCGTACGCGCTCGTCGACTGGATCACGGCGTATCTCAGCGCGTCCGACTACCCGGTGCTCGCTCGAGTCGAGCCGGGAGCGATCCGACGCGGCCTCCCGGCTGCCGCACCGGAGACGGGCGCGCCATTCGACGAGATTTTCCGGGACTTCGAACGTATTCTGCTGCCGGGTATCACCCACTGGAATCATCCGGGGTTCTTTGCCTACTTCGCGATCACCGGGAGTGCGCCCGGTGTGCTGGCAGAGTTTCTGAGCGCCGCACTCAACGTCCAGGCCATGCTGTGGCGAACCTCGCCGGCGGCGACGGAGCTGGAAGAGGTAGCCCTCGGCTGGCTCCGACAATTGCTCGGTCTCCCGTCGTCGTTTGAGGGCGTCATCTACGACACGGCCTCGATCTCCAGTCTCCACGCACTCGCCGCCGCGCGAGAGATCGCAGTCCCCGATATACGCACGAAGGGACTCGCCGGACGTTCTGATATCCCGCCCCTCGCGGTCTACATCTCCGACCACGCGCACTCGTCGATCGACAAGGGGGTCATTACCTTGGGCCTGGGGCAGGACGCGATTCGACGCATCCCGATCGACGACAACTTTCGGATGCGACCGGACCGCCTGGCCGCAGCCATCACGGCCGATCGAGCCGCGGGCCGTCTCCCCATGGCGGTGGTCGCCACGGTGGGCACGACCTCGACCACAAGCATCGACCCGGTCCCAGCGATCGCCGACATTGCTGAGCGCGAGCATCTCTGGCTCCACGTCGACGCCGCTTACGCGGGCGCGGCGGCGCTTGTTCCCGAGACGGCGGCGGTCCTCGCCGGGTGCGCGCGAGCCGACTCGCTTGTGGTAAATCCCCACAAGTGGTTGTTCACGCCGTTTGACCTCAGCGCGTTCTTTTGCCGCCGGATGGACACCGTCCGCGCGACGTTCTCGCTTACCCCTGACTATTTGACAACCTCGGAGGAAGGCGTCCGCAACCTGATGGATACGGGTGTGCAGCTCGGGCGACGGTTTCGAGCCCTCAAGCTCTGGAGCGTTCTGCGCTATTTTGGCGCGGCCGGCATCCGCACCCGACTGCGCGATCACATGCGGTTGGCACGTCTGTTTGCCGAGTGGGTCGACGCCAGCGACGACTTCGAACGGCTTGCGCCAGTCCCCCTGAGCGTCGTGTGCTTTCGAGCGCACCCTCTCACTGGCATTGCCAAAGACGCGGACAGCGCGGACGACGCGCTAGACGAGCTCAATACCCGGCTCCTCGACCACGTCAACGCGACCGGCGAAGTGTTCCTTTCTCATACACGCTTGAACGGCCACTTCACCATCCGGCTCGCGGTTGGCCATATCCGCACCACTGACACGCATGTGCGCCGAGCGTGGGATCTGCTCAACGACGCGCTCGTTCATTGTCGCCCGCAGTAGCAGCGCGAGCGGCCCCCGACCCGGCGCGCTATCCACCTAGTCGAACAACGTGGTCGGCCAGCTGCTCCACCTCGGCGGCAACGTGTGATACATAGACCAGCGGCACCTCAAGAGTGTCTCGCACCCGCTCTATATACGGCAGGATCCGTTGGCGGAGCTCCGCATCGACCGCGGTGAGCGGCTCGTCGAGCAGAAGCGCATGCGGACCCGACACCAGCGCGCGCGCGATCGCCACCCGTTGGCGCTCGCCGCCGGACAACCCGGCTACCGGCCGGTCCATCAGCCCAGAAATTTCGAGCAGCTCCAAGACGGTCGGCAGCGCCACTCGCGACGACGTCGCGCGGGCGGCGCCATAGGTCACGTTCCGTCGCACGTCGAGGTGAGGAAACAACGCGACGTCTTGAGGTACGTAGCCGATACGCCTCTCCCGGGCGGGGAGATTGACGCCACTGTCCGACCGAAAGAGCGTGTGTCCCGCCACCTCGATCGTTCCGGAAGATGGCCGACGAAGGCCGGCGATGGCATCGAGCACCGTGGTTTTCCCCACGCCAGACCGTCCGACCAGGGCCACGGACTGCGCGTGGAACCGCTCATGGATGTCCAGCGTGAAGGCGCCTTGATGAAGGGTGAAGTCGAGCACAAACGGCACGGACGGCATGAGTGGGCCTAGGGTCCGGAATCAGTCAGACGGTTCGAGACGTAGATCGCGACAAATGCCATCGTCGCCGCCGCCACCAGCAGCGCTGTGGCCGCGCCATCTCGACCAGTTTGCGTGTAGGAGTAGATTGCCGTAGACAGGGTGCGAGTGCTGGGGAGCGCACCCGCAATCATGATGGTGGCCCCAAACTCGCCCAATGCGCGCGAGAAGCCGAGCACCGCACCGGCGAGCATCCCCCGACGCGCCAACGGAAGACTGATCGTGAAGAACACGCGAATCGGACTCGCTCCGAGTGTCGCGGCGATCTGTTCATACCGTCGATCGACCTGTTCAAAACCGGCGCGAGTCGACCGCACCAGTAAGGGCAATCCCACGACCGCCATGGCAACGACGACAGCCTTCCATGTAAACACCACCTCGATGCCCATCCACTCCAAGACGCCGCCGAGCGGACCGCGACGCCCCAGCAAATGAAGCAGAATCAGACCGGTCGCCACGGGTGGTAACACCAGGGGAAGCGAGACGAGACTCTCCAAAACGCTACGACCCGGAAACGAGTGACGAGCCAATAGCCAGGCCAGAGCAACCCCGGGCGGCAACATGACAATGGTGGCCGATGTGGCCATGGCCACGCTGAACAAGGTGACGTCGAGCACCTCACCGGTCATGAAACGCCCGCCACACCAGTGGACTGCCGGGACAGTCCACCAGCCGCTGAATCGACCCGAACAAAACCAGCCTCCTCAAACGCGCGGCCGCCCGCCCCACGTAGAAACGTGAGAAACCGACGGGCCTCCTCGGTATGATCGCCCATCAGCACCGCCCCCACATATCGAATCGCAGGTCCTGACTCCACCGGCACGGCGAATGCGACGTCGACACCGTCGGACGTCACGACATCCGTGCGATAGACAAACGCTACATCGGCGTGACCCGCCTCGACTGCGGCCAAGGCCGCCCTGACGTTGCGCGTCGGCACGAACTTGTCGAACAGCAACTCCCACAGCCCGGCCGCCCGCAAGTATTCGCGGGCGTAAACGCCCGCGGGCACGGAGACCGGGTCACCAAGAGCAATGCGACCCACTTCGGGTAACCCCAAGTCATCAACCTTCGTGATGGAGAAGGAGCGATCCCGGGGCACGACTGCCGCGAGCTGGTTGGTAAAGAGGACGACCGGTCCCGCCGGCGTCAATAACCCCGCCCGCTCGACACGTTCCATTTGATGCGTATCCGCACTGAGAAAAATGTCGCCGGGTGCCCCTGCAATCAGCTGGGTCGCCAGTGTGTCTGACCCGGCCGCGTTGACGACCACCGACACGTCAGACGTCCGTTCGTATTCGACGACCACCGACTGCAACGCATCGGACATGCTGATAGCGGCGGCGACCACGAGTACGACCGCTCCGTTGTCGGCCGGCGGCGACTCGACGACCCGACACGCGGCACCGGTCAGTAGGACGGCCAGCGTGAGCGTGGGAAGAATGACTTTCGCGTGACGGTTGCTTGGCATCAATAAATGCACATTTTAGTATGGTTTTGTATTACTTATCTGTCGATTTAAGTTGGTATTCTTAGCGATGCCTCTTCTCACCGCGCGGGAAGTCTCGACCCGACTTGGGGTGTCGTATTCAACAGTCAAGCAGTGGATCTACAAGGGAAGTATCAGAACGACGCGCACCGATGGCGGACATCACCGAATCCGTGACACCGAGGTAGACCGATTACTGGTCGCCCGTAACCCGGAACCGCCGACCTCTAGGCGGGGGCGGTCTTCGCTGGGCGTACTCACGGCGCTGAGCGGACGAAATCGTCTGACTGGCGTGGTGGAAGAAGTGCGCCGCGACGGACTTCTCGCTCAGGTCCGGATCCGGGTGGGAGACCAATCGCTCACAGCCATTATCACCCGCGATGCAGTTGATGAACTCCGCCTTCGGCGGGGTGACGAAGCGACCGCGATCATAAAAGCCACTGAGGTCATGGTGGGACGAAACCCCGACGCGCCATAGTCCCAACGCGCCCAAAATACCCTGTGCATGGCGAATGGCTAAATTCCGCCTGCAATCCATCGAGATATCAGGCCTTTGCGATCGTGACAGGGACGCTAGGATGACCCGATGCGCGACTTGTTCATCCGACTGGTTCACCTCATCACCACAATGGATTTGTGCCGGGGCGCGAGAGCGGCTTACGCGCGATCCAGATCTGTTCCGACGCCGACAGCGGCTCGAATGGCTGTCTTTGGAAGTCGCCGAAACAAGCCTCGATTGTGAACCCGGCCGCCTCCAAGAGCGCACGCGCCTGCGCCGGCTCGAGCCAGCTCAGGCTCAACCGCCGGTATCGCCGTCGTTGCAACTGGCCGGACGCGTCCAACTCGTCCTCCCAGGTCACAACCGTGATCGACTGGGTCGGTTCGTCGACCAGCGAGGTCACCCACAAGAGCCGGTCCCCACCCGACCGATCGCGATACGCTGCGCGAAGCTGGACGGTCCGCATCCGGGCCATGAGATCGGGGGTCATCCGGAAGTCGTCAAAGACAAACGTCCCACCGGGACGGAGCCGGCTGAAGATGTGGCATATCGCGGCGCGTTTCTGATCGAGCGTCGTCAGATGTCCGATGCTGTGATAGGGCAGAGCGATCAGTCCCGCCGGGTCGTCGAGCGCAAAGTCGCGGAAATCCGCCTGGATCAGGGTGAGGCGGTCGAGCACCCCGGCAGTTCTCGCACGTTCGCGGCAACGTTCCAGCATGGCCGACGAAAGGTCGACACCGAAGACCGGGCGCCCCCGCATCGCGGCTTCGACGGCGATACGCCCGTCTCCAATCCCCAGCTCGACGACCGGGCCAGATGCCGCCAGATATGTGTCTCGATAGAAAGGGAGGTTGTCCCGCGCGGACGCTGCCGAATCGGTCCAGACGGTGTAGATCTCGGCGAAGCGCTCGTATTCGGAGTCAGACGTCTTGACCTGGTCAGGGCGATCCTCTGCGCTCATCGTCGGAGAGACGAAGCGTACAACACGTCACTCGGGTCGAACAGTTGCGTCACCTGGCGTCTGATTCCAACCGGCAGTTCCACCCCCTCAACGTCTTGCAACACTTGTCGGGACAAGCGTGTCACTCAAGATAGCGGTTTAGCCGGGCGAACCTAACCGGTCTCATTTGGTTGACTGCGTGTTTTTAGGGGGTTTTTTGGCGTTACCCAGAATTCTAGGTCCCAGAGATGGCCGCCGTCTCGCGCCGGCCTGGCCACGTCAGTGGCCAGGCCGGCCAGGTCTTCAGCGGGGACGTCTGACGGCAGCTCAAACTCTACGGGGTCCCAACACCCCTCGGTGGCTTCAGGCATGTCCGAACCATCGATATCGTCGTCCAGGATGGCCGTGATGGCCTTCAGCCGTGCTCGTGAGATGGGGTCAATCGCCCTGCCCTTTTACCTCGATGGGTGGGAGTCATAGCGCTGCGCATCGATCTCCTCGGCCCGCGCGCGCATCTGCGAGGCGTCGTACCAGGCCCGCATCCGCAGCAGCGTATCCATATTCAAAACGTCCTCGGTACGCGCCGTCGATGGTGGATCAGCTGCGTCTGACCGACCACGTCGCCCTTTGCCTGCCCTTGCGGAGCGCATGCATCATCTCGATGCCGCGCAAGGACCGCCACGCCGTGCTGAACCGCTTAAAGCCCAGCATCGGTCGGGTGCGGCGTCTGATGAATCGATGGTCCGGCTCGATGAGATGTTCAGGTACTGTGCGGCAGTGTCTCGCGTCACGAGGTCCTGTTCCGTGCTCGAGGGTGCTCACAGGACGGCTCGCACAAGAAAAAACAGCAGGGACGGCGCGAGCAAACATCCTATCCCGGTATAGAACGTCGCGGTCATCGCCCCATACGGCACAAGCTTGGGGTCGGTGGCAGCCAGTCCACCCGCGACCCCGCTCGTCGTTCCCATGAGACCGCCGTAGATCATCGCGGCATGAGGGTTGTTCAAGCCGATCGCCGGGGCGACGAAGGGCGTCCCGACCATCACCAGCACCGACTTGGTCAGGCCGGCAGCGACACTCAACGCAATAACGTCGCTTCCCGCCCCCAGCGCGGTCCCGGTAACCGGTCCCACGATATACGTCGCCGCCCCAGCTCCGATCGTGGTGACGGTCACCGGGTCGGTATAGCCGAAAGCGACCGCGACGACCGCCCCCACCACAAATGACAACAGCACGCCGATGACAATCGACATGGCACCCACCGCACCGGCCTTCTTGAGCGTATTCAGGTCCGCCCCGAACGCCGTCGCCACGATGGCGAAGTCGCGAAACATCGCGCCCCCCATCGTGCCGACACCGACCAGTATGGGGATATCCGCTAGTCCGCGACTCCCACCGGTGGCCAGCCCGCCCACCCACGCGCATACCAACCCCAACGCAATAGCGATCGCCGAGCCGTGCACGTGTCCGCGCGTCAGCGTCTTCGAGATCCAGTACGAAAACCAGACCAGCAGCCCCACAAAAACGAACGCGGTGATCAACGCATTGGCCGACAGCACCCTGGTCAGCGAATCAAGAATCACGCGTCTCTCCTTGCGCCTGCCCAAACCGGGCGAGAAACGGTATCAGCGCAAAGCTGGCGACAACCGCGGCAATACCCGCGACAATCGCCATCGAGCCGCTCGACAGCGCGGCGAGGACGTTTTGCCGAGCAGCCATCGCCACGACAATCGGGATATACATGGCGCTCCAAAACCCGATCCCCGTTTGCGTGATGGGACCCGGTTTCAGCCCACGGGAGGACATGTTGGACAGCACCAGCAGCAACAGCATGGCCACGCCGACCCCGCCCACGTTGGCGTCCACACCGAGCGCCAACCCGATGAGATCGCCGACGAACATGCCCGCTAGCATGCAGAATGACAACAGCGCGACACCATAGATGACCACGTCGGTTTCTCCTCGTGCGTGCCGACAACCGGCGGCAAAGCCCGCCTTCCGTCGTGCCCCGGGGACAATAGCCCGCTTCGTCGCCATTTTTCAATCGTCGGACAGCCAGGCTAAGAACACATCCATCGCATCGTCCGCTTCAATGAGTGACTAGGCGTCGGTCGCCGGTGCAGCTTGTCGGCGCCACGGCGGCCATGTGTGTCGTCGCATAGGGGGGAGCGCATCACGAGCCGGCCATTCTGGGATGACGGCGCCTCACACGTCATGTTGCCCGCGTCATTTCCAGCAGTTTCTGAACGATTCGCCAATTGCGAGCAGTCACGGGCACGCCAAGATATTTCTCAGTATTCGCCGCCAACTTGGATCTGGCGACGCCGTTCGGAGCGTGCAGATAGAAGACCCGATCTCCGAGTACAAAACGTTCTGATGGCGATTTCGCAGCGTCCAACAATGCGACGTCAGGTGACGGTACTTCGGAGGCCAAGAAGAACACATGCAATGTCTTCGGATTCGATTCGGCTTCCGGAAACGGGTTCGCGTCAACGGCAGTCTGTAGTTCGGCAGAGCTGCGGATCAAGACCTGGGATCTGAATCCGTGCCGCTCCTCGATTCGAGCGGAAATCTTTGCAGGCAATGTTTTGGAGACCGATCCGGTCACCTCAAACACCGCGTTGCCACTCTGAATATAGGTCCTGACGTTTTCAAGCCCGAGCGCGCGAAGATCACTCGCCAATTCGCGTATCGGCAGAACGTTCTTGCCGCCTACGTTGATGCCACGCAACAGTGCAACAAATGTGCTCATCTCGACCAAGCCGAAAGCAGCCGCCGCTCAGTACGCAACCGCTTCACATACTTGCCATTCATCCACTAGAGACCGCTCGTGGAGATGAAGAGCGAGTCTCTTTCGTCCTGGGCAATAAAGGTTCCGCGGATACCCGCGCCGTTCAAAGCGGTACGAAGTTTGTGCAAGTCAGTCTCATAGAACGACGACAGGCACTGCAGGCACTCTTCGACTCTCGTGGCCTCCCGCCTGGCGCGTGGCTTCTCGAGCAGCGTCTCGGCGATGAAGCCGAGGGGCGCCATGGTTTCTCCGGCGAGAAACGCCCGCAGCTGGTCACTCACTTCGGTCTGCAAACGGCGAAAAGCAACGAGCCGTGAGCCGCGTAGCGGGCGATGGTCCGGAAGGCTCGAATGGGGTTCCCGATGCCCGATGTGGCCGAGAAGTTCGATCAGAACGTCGAAGGCCTCCTTGGTGCGTGGCCGTGAGCGAAAACTGCCATACCATCGGAAGTCGAACATCGTCCAGGCACCGGGGTTGGTCGTAAGGCACAGAAGCTCGTGTTCGACGCGAGTGCAGATTCCGATTGCCGGGTAGAGAAAGGAAAAAGCGCCATCGACGTTGAAAGGAGGACGTTGCAACCGGATAATTTCATTTTCTTTGAGAAGTGCGTCCCGTTCGGTCGCCAACGGCTGTACGTCGAGCGAGGTAGCCCGTCTGACGAGCAGTCTCATTTTCTGGTGGACTTTGCGCCGAGTTGCGTTCCGGTAGCTGGCGAGACGCTTCCGGAGGTGCTTGGCCTTACCAACGTATAGGACCCGGCCCTTCTCGTCGCGAAACAGATAGACGCCAGGGGTCGCGGGCGGGCCATCGCCAAGCGCCTTTGCGAACTTCCGGTCAAAAAGTTTGACGCCCACGGCCGGATCCTATGGGAAAAGACCAGACTCGCCCAATCCTCTTGGGGGTCTGTGTGCCACCGTAAATCCGGGCCTCTTCGAATGGGCGAGCACCGGACAGATGACATCAAAAAAATCCCCGTGATGGGGATGAACGAGATAGATCGCAAAGGTGTGCTCGCAGTTGACAGCTCTTTTATGGCTGCGATACCCTAAACGTTCGCCATGTTGTACACCGCTCGTCTGAGCCTTCATTTGTATCATCATCCCGGACGAGCGGGGCGGCGGATGCGCGTCTGACCTAGGTCACAGCAGGACATCGCGCACGAACCACCCGGCCTCGCCTCAGCGAGGCCTTTTTTATGTCAAGGAACGAATAGCAATGGATTTCTCGAAACTGGACGGGTTGATCCCGGCCGTCGTTCAGGACGACGACAGCAACGAAGTGCTCATGGTCGGCTTTATGAACAACGAAGCGCTCGAGTTGACAAAGACCTCAGGATTCGCCACATTTTTCAGTCGCACGCGCAACACGCTGTGGATGAAAGGCGAAACCTCCGGCAACCGGCTACAGGTGAAGCAGATGCTGACCGACTGTGATGACGATACGGTCTTGCTTCGTGTCATACGGCAGGGAGACGGCAACGTCTGTCACACCGGCGAGCGGACGTGTTTCTACCGAAACCTAGAGTCGGTCTGAGGCTGGCATCATGCAAACGCTGAGATTGGGGATCCCCAAGGGATCACTCCAGGAATCGACCGTGCAACTGCTCGCCCGCGCGGGCTTCAACGTCTATGTCAGCTCGCGCTCGTACTTCCCGTCCATTGATGACCCCGAAATCGAGTGCACGCTGATCCGAGCGCAAGAAATGGCCCGCTACGTCGCCGACGATGCAGTCGACGCCGGGCTGACGGGTCAAGACTGGATCGCCGAAAATCAGGCAGCCACCGGCGCGGAGGTCGTGACGATCGCGGACCTCATCTACTCGAAGCAGAGCTTTCGCAAAGTCCGATGGGTACTCGCCGTGCCAGAGTCCTCTTCGTATCAGACGCCTCAGGATCTGAACGGCGCGCGAATTTCCACCGAGTTGGTCCGCGTTACCGAGGCCTACTTTGCGTCGCTCGGCGTCAACGTCGAGGTGGAGTTCTCATGGGGCGCCACCGAGGTAAAGCCTCCCCGATTGGCAGACGCCATCGTCGAGGCGACGGAGACCGGCTCCACGCTACGCGCAAACCATCTACGCACTATCGATACCGTGCTCGAATCCAATCCACAGCTGATTGCCAGTCAGTCAGCGGTCCAGGATCCATGGAAACAGGAGAAACTCGACAACCTCGCCCTGCTCTTGAAAGCGGCCATCGAGGCGCAAGGTCGGGTTGGGCTGATGCTGAATGTCGAGCGGAGCAACCTGGACGCGCTTCTTCGGTTGTTACCCGCGCTACAGAAGCCGACGATCGCCCCGCTCAGCGACAACGAATGGGTGGCGATGTCGACCATTCTCGAAGAACGCCAGGTGCGCGAGCTTATTCCAAAACTCAAGGCCGCCGGTGGACACGGGATCGTGGAGTATCCGCTGAACAAGATTGTGCCGTAGTGGCCTCTCACTTTTGGATTCTTCTGGAACCCCGATGAAAATCATCGACTCATCACAGACCCGCGCTGTTCGGCGTCTTATCGAACGCTCGGACACATTGGACGGCGAGATCGCGCGACAAGCGAGCAAAATTGTCGCGGGCGTCCGGCAGCGCGGAGAGCGCGCCCTTAGGAGCTACGCGCGACGGTTTGACCGCGTGACCGGTCCGCTAGAAGTCACCCGCGAGGAGATGGAAGAGGGCGATCGTCAGACGCCGCCCGCCGTCCGCAAAGCCATCCGGAATGCGGCGCGGCACATCAAACGCGTCGCCGTCAAGCAAATCCCGAAAGGGTGGCGCCTGACGGTCGCAACCGGTGTCACGGTCGAGCAGCGGGTGGTCCCGCTCACTGCCGTTGGCTGCTACGTCCCGGGTGGTCGCTACCCTCTTCCGTCCTCGCTGCTGATGACTGCCATCCCCGCCCGATCCGCGGGTGTAGCCGAGGTACTCGCGACGTGCCCCCGTCCGGAACCTAGCGTCCTTACGGCCGCGCTCGAAGCGGGAGTCACTCGGTTGTTTCGAGTTGGCGGCGCGCATGCCATAGCCGCGCTCGCTTATGGAACCGAGACCATCCCGGCGGTAGAGAAGATTGTTGGGCCTGGGAACGCGTATGTCGCGGCCGCCAAAGCGCTCGTCTCATCCGACTGCCCCATCGACTTTACGGCGGGTCCGACCGAAATTGTCATTGTGGCCGAACGTGGAAACGCGGATTGGGTGGCGGCGGACCTCGTCGCCCAGGCCGAGCACGACCCCGACGCCCGAGCCATCTTGCTCACCCCGGACCGGAGCTTTGCGCAGGCCGTCGTCGCTGCGGTAAAAACCCGACTCGAAACACACGACGCGGCCCGGCCCTCCATCCGCGACCACGGTGTCGCCGTCGTCACGCCCACGCTGGATGAAGCGGTCACGTTGTGCAACCGGATCGCGCCGGAACATGCGGTCTGTGAAACGGAGTCGGTCGCGCGCCGTCTGACTCGCGCGGGCACGGTGTTCGTCGGGCCCTACGGCGCACAAGCAGCGGGGGACTACGCCACCGGGTCGAATCATGTCCTGCCGACCAATGGGACGGCGCGATACCGCGGCGGCCTGAGCGCCTCGGATTTCGTACGCGTCCACAGTGTCCAGCGGGTGAGTCGTCAAGGATTGCGACGCTTGGCGCCGACGATACTCTCTCTCGCCAACGCCGAAGGCCTCATTGCCCATGCGGCCTCGGTGGCCACCCGAGTCGACTGATTCTGAGACGTATGGCTGCGACAACCCAGACCCGACGAGCCCATATCGATCGTCAGACGACGGAGACGCAAATCGACCTACGACTCGCGCTCGACGGGCGGGGCACCTACCGCGTCTCGACCGGCATCCGCTTCTTTGACCACATGCTCGAGCTGTTCTCGCGGCACGGCGCGTTCGACCTCGCGTTGACAGCCACGGGTGACCTCGACGTCGACCAGCACCATACCGTGGAAGATGTCGGTATCGCGCTTGGCCAGGCCGTCGATTCGGCACTGGGCTCACGCCGAGGCATCAACCGCGCGGGTTACTTCGTAATGCCCATGGACGAAACGCTCGCGGTGGCGGCGGTCGACCTCAGTGGGCGGGTGCACTCGGTCGTCGACCTCAGTGTCCGCGCTCGACTGGTCGGAGATCTCCAGACCGAGCTTGTGCACGACTTCTTTGACGGCTTCGCGCAAGGGGCCCGGGCCAATGTGCATGTGAAGGTGCTGTATGGCCGTTCGAGCCATCACAAGATCGAAGCCGTGTTCAAGGCATTCGCCAGAGCTCTCCGAGTCGGGTGCTCACGCGACCGTCAACTGGGCAAGATGCTCCCCAGCACGAAAGGCCTGTTGTGATCGCGCTCATCGACTACGGCGCCGGGAATCTTACCTCGGTGCGGAAAGCGCTCACCCACATCGGGACACCGTATGTCGTGCCATCTGCACCCGACGCCCTCGACGCTTGTTCGGGAGTCATTGTGCCTGGTGTCGGACACTTCGAAACTACCGCAACCCTGGCGGGCGCATGGACGGCGGCCATAGAGGCGAGCGTCCAACGGGACGTGCCGTTGCTCGGTATTTGCGTGGGTCTGCAGTGGCTCTTCGCGGGGAGTGAAGAAGCTCCGACCCTTCCCGGGCTGGGCGTCATGTCCGGGTGCTGCGCCCTCATTCCGGGCGCGCATACCGCTGAAGACAGCGCGCCCACGGCCGCACTCAAGGTGCCCCACGTCGGGTGGAACAGCCTCGATGTCAAGAAGGAGTCCTGGATCCTCGATGGTGTCCGTGACGGCGACCAGGTGTACTTTACGCACTCGTTCGCGGCGCCGGTCACCGCTGATTGCGTCGCGTCCACGACCTATGGGGTCGAATTCGCGAGCGTCGTCGAACGAGACCATATCGCAGGAGTGCAATTCCATCCCGAAAAATCTGGTGAGGTCGGGTTGGGAATCCTGCGAAACTTCTTGCGTCGCACGGGGGACGCGAGCAACCTGCCCGCACAATAATCCTCATGCTCTCCAAACGTATCATCGCCTGCCTCGACGTTCGAGACGGAAACGTCGTGAAAGGGATCAACTTCGAGGGTCTCCAGAATGCGGGCAACCCCGCCGAGCTCTCGTCACGCTACAACCAGGACGGGATCGACGAAATCGTGATTCTCGACGTGACCGCCACGATCGAAAAACGAAAGGCGCTCGCCGAGACGATCCACGCAGTGGCCGAGGAGATCTTTCTTCCCTTGTGTGTCGGAGGTGGAATCAGGGACGAGCGTCATGCCGAAGCCGCTATCGACGCCGGAGCCGACAAGGTCAGCCTGAATACCGCCGCCATCGCACAACCCGAGCTCATTACCACCTTGGCCAGCCGCTATGGGAGCCAGGCCGTTATCGTCGCCATCGATGCCAAGCGAGCGAACGACGGCTTTCAGATTTTTGTGCGGTCCGGTCAGCAATCGACCGACCGAGACGCGGTGGAATGGGCGCGTGAGGCTGCCGACCGCGGAGCAGGCGAGATCTTGCTCACCTCCATCGACCGCGACGGCACCAAGAGTGGCTTCGACTGCGAGCTCACCGCCGCCGTTTCCGAGGCCGTGCCGATACCGGTGATCGCATCGGGTGGCGCCGGAACGTTTGACCATTTTGTCGAGGTGTTCACGACCGGAAAGGCCGATGCCGCGCTCGCCGCGTCGATTTTCCACTATGCCGAGCACGCTGTCGCCGACCTCAAACAGCACTTGTCCCAAGCCGGCATTCCGGTGCGGCTCACGCCACCGGGCCCGCGCGGGAACACGCCGTCCACCTCACCGCAGAGTCCGGTGGACTGACCTCCCACGAGACCATGCTGATTCCTTCTATCGACCTCAAGGGCGGCCAAGTCGTGCAGCTGGTACAGGGCGAGCGGCAAGCGCTCGCGAGCGACGACATCGACGGATGGGTAGAGAAATTCTCTCGCTTCAAGACCGTCCAAGTCATCGACCTCGACGCCGCGCTGGGATCGGGTGCCAATAGCGCGATCGTTCAACACATTGCGAGGCGGATTTCGTGCCGGGTAGGCGGGGGAATTCGCACGGTCGAACGCGCCCAGGAGGTGCTCGAGCAAGGCGCAGATGCCGTCATCGTCGGTTCGTCGCTATTCGCTCCCGGCTACCCCGATATCGAGTTTGCCGCTCGGTTGAGAGACACGGTGGGTCACGAACGCGTCATCGCCGCAGTGGATAGCCGCCACGGCAATGTCGTGACCAAGGGGTGGACCGAAGCCGTGGACCTCCGCGCTGCGGACGCGGCCCGAGCCCTGGAGCCGTACTGCGGCGAGTTTCTCTATACCCACGTGGATACCGAGGGGTTGATGGAGGGCATCGACCTAGCATCGGTCATGGCCGTCCGTGAAGCCACAACGCGTCGGGTCACCGCCGCGGGGGGGATCACGACCCTCGAAGAAATTCGCACGCTTGACGCGGCGGGAATCGATGCTGTCGTGGGGATGGCAATCTATACTGGCCGACTCTCGTTGGAGGAGCTCTCGTGAACCGGAGGCAAACATGGGATCCTGATCAGTATGCGAGGGAAGCGCGGTTCGTGTCAGACCTCGGAGCGCCGGTCGTGGACTTGTGTAAGGCCCAATTCGGAGAGGACGTCCTGGACCTTGGTTGTGGCGATGGGGCACTGACGGAGCGGTTTGTCGCGGCGGGCTGCCGAGTCGTGGCGGTGGACTCGAGCCCCGAACAAATATGGGCGGCCCGCGGGCGGGGACTGGATGCCAAGATCATTGATGCGACCGAGCTCTCGTTTCACGAGCGGTTCGATGTGGTGTTCAGCAACGCGGTACTCCACTGGATCAGTGCTCCCGAGATGGCCGGCGTGATCGAGGGGGTGTGGAACGCCCTGCGGCCGGGTGGTCGGTTTGTGGCCGAACTCGGAGGACATGGGTGTGTGCAATCCGTCCGCGAAGGTTTTAAAGACGCGTTGACGACGCGTGGAATCGACGTTGCCGCGCATGACCCCTGGTACTTTCCAACTGCCGACGACTTCCACACGCGACTGGAAAGCAGAGGGTTCCGCATCGACTCGATCGCGACATTCCCTCGACCCACACCGTTGCGGTCAGATGTTACTCGTTGGCTCGAAATCTTTGCAAAGCCGTTTCTCAGCGCCGTGTCGGCCGCAGAACGCCGCGGACTTCTGGAGGACGTGCGAACGTTCCTGGAGCCGCGCTTGCGCACTGCCGAGGGGGTGTGGGTGGTCGACTACGTCAGACTCCGTTTCGCCGTGACAAAACCGCCGGCCACCACCTCGTAAACTATCATCTTCATGGCATCGCCGGCACCGACGCGACACTCGCGAAACTGGGTGTGGGCGTTTGCCACAGTCGCGGTTCGGGTTTTCTATCGGATCGAACGGGTCGGTCCACCGCTACCACCCGGCGGACTTCTCCTCGTCGCCAACCATCCAAATACGCTCCTCGACCCAGCGGTAATCCAGTCGACGGTGGGTCGCTCTGTCCAGTTTCTTGCCAAATCGACGCTCTTTCGGAGACACCCGCTCAGCTGGCTCGCAGGTCAGGCGCAATTCCGATCTACCGCTCAGAGGATGTGGCGAACACGACCCGCAATAGCGAGACATTTCGCGCGGTCCGGAAGGCGCTCGCAGACGGCAAGGCAATCTGCCTCTTTCCAGAGGGCGTCAGCCACGACCGCGGTTATCTGGAGCCGCTGAGAACGGGCGCTGCAAGAATGACCTTGTCCGCCGGCCGGAAGGGTCAGTCGGTCATCGTCGTTCCGGTGGGTCTCAACTTCGAGCATGTGTCGGCGTTCAGATCCCGCGTCACTGTGGTTGTCGGCAAACCAATCGAGTGGACCGACCTCATCGCGACAGCGGACCAAGATGAACCCACGGGTGTTCGCACCTTAACCGAGCGTATTACTCGGCACCTGAGACGCCTTGTCGTCGAAGTCGACGAGCGCCAGGACCTGCCGCTGGTCACTCGGATAGACCTTCTGTATGCATCGGCTCAGGACGTGTCGCGAGAACCGCGAGCCAGAATGGCGAGACGTCGTCTCATCGCTGACGGGATTGAGACCCTGCGAGAGCACCAACCGGAACTACTCGGCGCGCTCCTGGCTCGCATTGAGGCCTATGACGCTGGCCTCGAGCGTTTCGGTATTCGCGACCGCGACATCGATCGACGGATCACTACGGTTCGGACGTGGACCTTCCTCATCCGGGAGAGCGCTGTCGCCGCCGTCTGTATCCCGCTGGCGTGCGCAGCGCTCGTGGTGTTCGTCGTGCCCTATTGGCTGACCGGCCGCGTCAGCCGCTGGGCGCCTGGTCTGGCGAGTCGGGCCACCTAGAAAGTCACCACCGCCATCCCCATCTACGGACTATGGATCACGGCAATCTCAAGCCAAGTCGGTCGTACGGATACACGACAGCGCTGGTGACGACCCTTCTCCTGACAACGCTCGCATTCCTCGGTCTCGCGGCCTTTGAGCGTGAGGCGTCCGTCCTGCGTACGATACGCGCGTTTCTAGCGCTACGTCTGGCTCCTCTAAGAGCACGGGCAAGACTAAAGCGTCAACGCGATAGTCTCGCCACGATCCTCGAACAGGTCGCAGAGTGGGTCCGGGACGAAAGCAGTGCCCGTTGACTACAACCCAAGCTTACTGGCCATGTCGGCGAAATCGGTCGCCACCACGTCAAACGACGGGTCAGGCGTCAGATCGCGCTCAACGTTTGGTCCGTACTCGGTGGGACGCGGGACATACGCTGTTCGAAACCCTACCTCCGCCGACGCGAAGAGGTCACCTTTGTGCGCCGCCACCATCATGACTTGCGTGGGGTCTAGCCCCAACAGGTCAGCGGCTTTGAGATACACCTCTCGATCCGGCTTGTAGGCCTGAGCAAGCTCCGCCGACAACACGGCGTCCCACGGAATCCCGCCGTTCTTTGCCATATTGACCAGGAGCGCGACGTTGCCGTTCGAAAGCGACGCGAGCACATACCGAGTGCGGAGACGGGTGAGACCGGCCACCGCATCGGGCCACGGTTGGAGCCGATGCCAGACACGGTTGACATGGTCCAGTTCGGCTTCGCTCAACCCATCGAGCCCAAACTCTTCAACCAGGCCATCGAGAATCAACCGATGCAGATCGTCGATTTTCGTCCACGGGAGCTCGCCCCGCCGCACCCGGCCCATCGCCGGACCGTACCCTGCACGCCACCGGTCGGCAAACTCTACCCAGTCCGCGTCGATACCTTTTTCTGCACCCAGCGTCTTCATCGCGCTCGCAATTGACGACCGCCAATCGACGACAGTGCCAAATACGTCGAACGTCATCGCGCGGACGTCCGCGATCCGGTCCGATACCTCTTGACCGGCGCCGATGACGCGCCCGCCGGCGGGCAGAGCGACAATCGCCATGGCTGAGGCAGCGCGAACAAATTCGCGGCGACTCACGCCGTCTACCTCAGTATCTTCACTGCGTCTGCTCTTACTCATAGCCAATCTCCTTGAGTGCTCCGCGCTCCGTCCATGCATGTCGACACTGCCTGAGTGTCGCCTAGCAGCCCCTGGTGAAAGTCCCGCTGCAGGACTTTCACCAGGGGCTGCTACTCCGCGCCGAGACTTAGTAAATTCGCCAGCAGCTCGTACGCGCCGGTCGTCCCCGCCGGAAGCTGACGCCACAATCCCAACCCCACATATATCCATCGGCCGGCACCGTATCTCGCCTCGACCAATGCGCCGCGTTTCGCGCCTGGATTCCACTCGAACGTATCCTCAAGCTCGACCAGGTCGACATAGGCCTCATCCTTCTCACCAAGAAAGTAGAGACCGCGCTCCTGAACCCACTCGTCCCACGTGGTGGGACCGATCTGATTTGGCCAGCCAAAGACTTGGTGATCGGCGGCCAGGATACGCACCGGCGCTTGCTCGGAGGTCACCCGATTTCGGCTGACCCTGGCGGCGTATGGCCCATATTGTGCGTCATTAAACTCGAATTTGTTGTATTGGACGATCAGAGTGCCACCCTGTTCGACATATTCGAGTAAACGGTCATTGTTCGTTCGGAGGTCCACTCGTCGCTCGTAAGCCCGCACGCCGGTGACAATGACATCGAACCGTGACAGATCGCCCCACGACAGCTCGTCCGCGCCGATCGACTCCAGCATCGCGCCGAGCTGCTCGATGGCCGGTGGCACGGCGTCGCCAACCCCGTCGACATAGCCCACGGTCAGCCCCTCTGCGAGCTCGACATCGAGGACTTTCATCGTCGTTTCCGCGGCGCGCACGATGTGCCGGCGCCCGACATGCGGGTACTCCACCGTCTGATAGCCGGCATCGTAGCGAACACCTGACATATCCACATACGCCCCGATCGTGTATTCGCCGGTCTCGGCATCGCCGGGGCTGACGACAAATCGCGCAGTGAGTGTCTCGTCTTCCCGACCAAGCCGCACCAACGCGGACTGAGGACTGACCGACCATCCCTCGGGAAGGTCGAGACCGACCTCGCCTTCGACGGGTCCAGGCCACGCGTTGGTCACCGTCACCCGGATCTGACGCTCGTCACGCTGACCGCTTGGCGATCGCGGTATGACGGCAATCCCCGGCGCCGTCTCGACCGCCAGTCTGGGCACCACTCTCAGGGCAGTCCGTTTCTCTCCTGTAAAAACGTCGTTGCTATACCGATACTGAATCGGGCGCGACAGCTCGAGCGTCTGGCCAGCGATTTCGACCGTAAAGGTGGCGACAAAAGGAGTGGGCCTGAACGGCGCGCCAAAGGGAACGTCTGGTTCAAACTCGTAGCGCGCGAACCCCGGGACGTGGGTCCAGTGGATATTGGTCGCAACGGCGTCAGCGGGTAAGACGACTCCGCTTTCACAGCGATACGTTTTCCCTGCCTCGACGATTTCGGCGTTACACGCGACGGCATCGCTCTCGAATCCGCTCAGTCGCAGGTCGTGCACCGCAACCCCGGTATCGCCGTGGTTGGTGACGGTAAGTGTCACGGTCACCGGCTGCCCGGCGGCGACCACACCGTCGTCAGCCACCGCATCCAGACGAAGCCGATACGCCAGGATGGCGGCTCGCTCCAGCTGTCGTTCCTTGGCGACCAATCGAAAGTCGATTTCCCACGCTGCGTCCGGAGAAATCCCTTCGGACGGGAGACCCGCTCGGAGCTCTCGCACGAGGCCGAGGGCAGACGTCACGGAATTCTGAATGACATTGGTCTGGCCCACGCCAAACGCGTCGAGCGCGGCGCGCGTGGTCTCGGCGATCCGGGTCAGGGCTTCGGTCAACGATTCTGACACCGTTGGCCCGGCAAACCGCCCCAGCCCCTCGATAGACGTATCTATGCCCTCGAACAGATCGGTTTCGTCACGCGACAGCTGACCGGGGATCGTCGTGCTGGCCAACTGATAACGCGCTTCGGGTGGCCCCGGGAAAGACATCATCGACGACATCCCTTGACATTTGTGCATCGCACGCGCGTCACGACCGATCTCGGCATACGTCCGTCCGAGCACCGGGTCGTAGCCGGAGAGATCGACACCCATCGAATCTTCGGGCGGCGCCGTCCCACGAAACAGATACTCGAAGCCGGCGAAGTAGTAAAACTTACTGGCCTGCCACGGGCGAAGGCCTTCCGCGATCTGCTCCGGAAACCGCGAAGCGTCACCGGCGGCGTGATACGCCTCGTGCGCGATGATGGCCGAGGCCTGATGATGCTGCCCACCTCCGCGCCCATCCGGGCTCAGTCCGGTCACGACCTCGGGCCGGACTCTTCGGATCATCCGGACAAAGTCCCCAAGGATCTCCGTCCGCCCCCAGCGCTCAAAAGTCTCTTCTCGGCTAAACGAATAGCCAAAGTCGACGGCGCGGGTGAAAAATTGCTCTGCTCCGTCAAGACGGTGCGCCGCCAGCAGCTCCTCGGTACGCAGCACCGCGAGCGCGTCAAACAGCTCGGCCCCGATCTCGTTCTGACCCCCATCACCGCGCGTCGCCGTGACCAGCACCGTCCGGTGCCCTTGGCCCTTGGCAAGCTTGGCCAAAAGGCCGTTGCTTTCGTCATCTGGATGGGCCGTGGCCATCATAAAGGTGCCGACGCTGTTTATTTGCCGCAGCACGACACCCAACTCCACACGCTCCGTCCCGGGTTGCACGGGCTGCGCAAGCACCGCGGTGTGTCCGAAACCGAGCATGGCGACGCCCAAAAGCGTGAGTTGAAGACGCATAAGTTGAAGTATAGCGTCCGGGCTGGACCCCATACCGGTACTAGTAGCGTGTCGCGGAGGGTTACGACGACCGAGCGGCGCTGGGTTTGTCAAGGAGTTGGCGGTAGTACGCCTCGTAGCGAGGAACCACTTCTTCGACGCAGAACTGCTGATGAACGGTCTTGAGCGCGCCGGCCGTGATACGGTCGCGCAGTTCTGGGTCGGTCAGGAGCTGGACCCCACTGTCGGCCATCGCGTCGAGATCGTCGACGTCGTGAAGAAACCCCGAGACGCCGTGCTCGATCACTTCGGGGAGCCCGCCCACTCGCGACGCCACCACCGGTACGCTACACGCCATCGCCTCCAGAGCCGCCACGCCAAAGCTCTCCTCTGACGACGGGAGGAGAAACAGGTCGGCGATCGACAACAGCGGGACAACGTGTTCTTGCTCGCCCACCGCGTCGACATCATCGCCGACACCCATTTCTCGGGCGACCCGACGCGCCAGCGGCAGGTCTGGACCATCGCCGACCAACAAGAGACGCGCGGGCAGGCGGGCGCGTATCCGCTGAAAGATCTCGACCAGTGCCTTTGTCCGTTTCACAGGTCTGAAATTGGACACATGGACGATGAGCTTCGTGTTCGGACGTTCTCCTCGATATCGAGCGGACAGACGCTCATCGGCGACTCGACGATGGAGTTGACAATCAAGGAAGTTGGGTATGACCTGGATATCGGCGGTGACCGGCAGCTGTCGATAAGTGTCCTGCCGCAGACTATCCGAGACTGCTGTCACCCCGTCTGACCGGTCGATACAGAAAGCCGCCGTCTCCGAATACGACGGATCACTGCCAATGAGCGTGACATCGGTCCCATGGAGGGTCGTGATGACCCGAGGGACACGGGTCGTGTCCGATGCCGACAAGATCTGTCGGGCGAGATACGCCGCCACGGCGTGGGGGATCGCATAGTGCGCGTGGATAATGTCGAGCTCGAACTCACGGCTCACCTCAACCAGCTTGTTCGCGATTGACAGAAGGTATTGCGGTTCCCGAAAAAGCGGATAGCCAGGCGTCTTTACCTCGTGAAACACCAGTCCCGCTTGAAATTCGCCGAGTCGAAACGGTGGGTCCGTACTGATGAGACGCACTTGATGACCACGGCCCGCCAGGGCCTTTGCAAGCTCTGTGGCGACGATTCCACTCCCGCCGACCGATGCGTAACAGACGATGCCTATGTTCATGACTTCATCAAGCTTCGTCGGACAAGCATGCTTTTGACAACCACACCCTCGGCGTACTGCGTCCCCACCTGAGCACCAAAATGGGCGTCGCGAGCTTCGATCATGCCAAGAAAGCCGGTGCCAGTCAGTCGTGTCTCCACTGCCTCGTCACCACTTGGCCGAAACTGCGTCGAGTGGCAGGCAAGGGCTGCTCGTTTGCGCTCATACGCCGCGGTGACGTCGATGACAAATGAGGGTGGCGCCATATCGTTGATGAAGTAGTAGCAGGTCCAGTCGGGTTTCCAGGCATCGCCGTCAGCCGGATAGCGCCGAAGGCCAGCTCGAAATACCGCTTCGGTCAGCGCGACGCTGGCGGCTTCGTGATCGGGATGGCGATCTCTCCAGTACGGCACGGCCACGGTCCGCGGTCGAGATGCTCGTATCAACTCGGCCGCCGCGCGAACCTGGTCCTGCTTGAGGTCGGGACGACCGACTCCGCCATCGGGCCAGCCAAGATTGAGCCTCCAGGCCGCCCCCAATACTGCGGCTGCCCGGTTCGCTTCGGCCTTTCGCTCGTCGACCGTTCCATTGCTCCCGAGCTCACCACGAGTCAAGTCGCACAACCCGACGGAACACCCCAGGTCGACTTGGTTGGCGACAGCACCGCCCAGACCGATCTCGATATCGTCGGGATGGGGGCCAAAGGCGAGCAGGTCGACGGCGGTTGGATTGACCATCTCTCGCGGACGTTCTTCACACGACGGGTCTCGACTCATAGTAACCCCACAGTTCGCTCGGGGTGATCCGATGGTCTGGTCATCCCTCGGCCCGGGACGACCCAGCGCAGCGATCCCTGATCGAACAGCAGCGATACGACGCCATCGACTGGCTCGAACGCACTCGCGCCACGCTCGTCCGCCTTGACGAAGACATTGCCGACATTCACGAGGAGACCCGACAAGCCGGTGCCCCGCCGGGATGGCTCAGAGACTAGCGCACCCAGTCTTACCGTTTCCCCGAATACTCGAGCATCTGCTGCGTGAAATCGAGCGGGTAAGAAATACTCACGTCGACGATCTTTCCGGCGCCGCGCACCGGTTCGAGCTTTGGCATCACAAACCCGGTGTACGACGGAAGGTCGACCCGGGCCACGCGCTCGAGCACCTCGTCGCGAAGCGCGGGGTCGAAATGTATGCCATACGACTCAAACAACTGCTGCGCGGCGTCATAGTCGCCCTCGGATTTGATGCGCTGGACTTCGGCTAAGAGGATCGCCACGCCCTCGCGAAACGCCGCGGCATCGGTCATGACGTAGTACGTCTTACCGTCTCGACCGCGCACGTCGATAGCGCTCGTGTTGTCTCTGATCCAGTGGACAATCATTTGCCGATTGCGCATGTGATCCTGTTCAAGCTGAGAGCCTTCCCGAACTCGCCGCAGCTGGAGAATCGCGTTTCGCGTGTAGGCCTCATACTGTGTGCGCACGATCTCCTCGTGGTCCACTGCCGGTACCAACCCGAGTTCCACCAACTTGGCGTCTGCGATGAAATACAGCGCGACGAGGTCCGCGCGGCTCTCTTCGAGTGCGGAGTAGTGCTCCTTGATAAAGGCTTGGGGGTTCCCATCCAAGCGGTCGTCGATGAGCCCCGAGGCGTGCCCGATCACCTCGTGCATGTTCGTGTTGAGTTCGCTCGCCAAATTGCCCCATCGTTCTAACCGAATCGCCTCGTCTTCGTCCCAGGCGAACTCGCGCCGATACGCGCCGGGACTGGAGTTGTCATAGGCCTCGACAACATTTGACAGCGACACGGACTTGCTCCCGTATTCCTCGCGGACGCGTGCGTCGTTTGGCAGATTGATCCCCACCGGGGTCACCGGGCCGGACTCGCCAACCTCGACCACGACATCGATAGCGTTGGCGGTGATGCCCCGCACGCCTTGCTTTCGATACTTTGGATCCCAGGGCATCCGGTCCTCAAACCACTGCGCGTTGTCGGCCAATCGTCTGATTTCCAGGGTCTTCTCCGGATTGACGTAAAAGACCAGGGCTTCCCACGAACCTTTAATGCCCCGCGCATCCATGTAGACCTCGGTGAACCCGTTGATGGTGTCAACGGGAGAGTCCTGGTCCGCAACCCATGCGATGTCATACGCCTCGCGGTCCGACGCCTCCCCCGTGCGATACCAGGCAACCAGTCGGCGCAGCGCCTCAGCCATCGGCTGCGTCGCGTAGGGTATGGCCGCCTCCAGGTGACCTACAACCTGTGTAAGTTCGTCGCTGTAGCGGCCACCGACTCGATACACCTCTTCTACGAGCTCGCCATTCCGCTTGACCAGGCGGGAGTTCAGCGGAAACCGCTCGACGAAACCGTTGGCGCCATCGTCTCCGTCCGGAGCCACATCGGCCATCGACACCCCGTCATACAGGTTGTTGGCGCTGGCGCTCAAGATGTCTTGACCGGTCGGGGGCGTCTTGTTTGTGACGACGCTATCTACGTCAGGGTCAAAGAACAGCCGAGCGAGTCGTTCCAACCACTGTGATCTGGTCTCACCCTCCGCCGTCGGAAACTGAGCGCCGGCAGACGTCGCTGCGGCAACGGCCTGCGCAAAAGCATCGGGCGTCATATTCAGCACGAACTTGCGCGCCGTGAGGTTGTTGAATGGACCGGTATTGATCCAGAACAACTTCGTATAGCGGTGGATTTCCTCGAGCGCCGCGGCATCGACCCCGTCGGCGTGAGTCAGGATCTCTTCGAGGACCTCGCGCATCTCGAGGTTGTGGGCATATCGCTGGTCGTAATAAATGTCTCGTCCAGCCAACGCCGCTTGGTACAGGTGCCAAATCAAGATCTTTTCCCGGAGCGCGAGCGCTTCGAACCCGTCGGCGTACAGTTGGACGATTGCCGCATCGTCGACCCGCTCCAGAAGGTATTGGCGTGGTTCCTCCGGTGCCTCGCCTGCCGTTTGGGCACGCGTCTCCCCGGCGGCGTTCGCCGTGCCAGCTACTACTGTCATCAGGACGACCATCAGCCCCTTTCGCATAACTCAGTCCTCGGAAAAGACATCGAGATGTCGAGACGCCAAGCGAGTCGGCCGTCACCAGCCGCCCGCAGACCCGGCTTTTTGCTAAGCTGTTGATTATAGGCTGCCGGTAAGGATCAACGGCTCGCTGTCACCCGTTGCACTATCCGTTTCCGCCCTCGAGAAAGAAGGCCACGATCATGATGACGATGACGAATGTCGCGAGCCTTGATGGTCATCGTAGACAACGAGCGGGCCTCGTCACGACCCTCGCGATATGCGCAATGACGTCGTTGCCAATTGTCGCCACGGCTCAGACCACGCAAGAAGCGGCAGAGAACGGGCGCCTCACTATCGACGAGATCTTCGACACGGCCGAGCGGATACGGGTGGGTGCCCTTCCCCGCATCGCCCGATGGCTCGACGACGATTTCTACCTGGAGCGGGCGGCACGGTCTGATGGCGGTCCTCTGCTCAAGGTCGAGGCGACCACCGGCGCCCGAGCACCGTTCATTGACGTGACCGCAATGAAGACAGCCCTAGAAAACCTCCCGTCGATCGACGAGGCCGACGCCACGCACATGGTGTGGCAGGCGGAGCATCTGCTGAGCCCAACCTTGGGCGGGATTGCCGTCAGCCATGACGATGACCTGTACTACTACGATTTCACAACCCAACGCGCGGCCCGCCTCACGAACACGCTCGAACGAGAGGAAGAGCCGTCCTTTAGCCCCGACGGATCCCGTATCGGGTTTGTGCGGAACCACAATCTATTTGCCGTCGATGTCGACCCGCCGCAGGAATACGCGCTCACAACTGACGGCGCACCGAGGGTGAGAAACGGTCAGCTCGACTGGGTCTATCAAGAAGAGATCTACGGCCGAGGCCAGTTCACGGGCTATTGGTGGAGCCCCGACTCGACGGGTATCGCCTACTTACAGCTTGACGACACCGATGTACCAGATTTCACGATCGTCGACACCATCTCGTATCACCCAGCTGTCGAGCACTGGGCATATCCGAAAGCCGGCGACCCCAATCCCGGGGTGCGTCTGGGGATCGTTCGGCCCGACGGAGAGCCGACAGCCTGGGTCGACCTCGACGAGTATGCCGACAGCGAGCCATTGGTAGTAAGCGTCGAGTGGTCGCCGGACAGCCGGCAGGTGGTGTTTCAAGTCCAGAACCGGGAACAGACATGGCTCGACCTGAATGTCGCGACGCCCGACGGTCGTTCGACGCACGTCCTGCGGGAAACAACGGAGGCCTGGGTCAACGTCACCGGTACGCCATTGTGGCTCGGCGACGGCTCCTTCTTGTGGCTGAGCGAACGGACGGGTTGGCAACACATTTACCACTATGGAGCGGATGGCTCAGAACGCGGAGCGGTGACGAGCGGCTCTTGGGAGGTCCGCCAGCTGCACGGCGTAGATGAACAAAACGGCTGGGTGTATTTCTCTGGAACGGAGCGGAGCTACATTGGGAGCGATGTCTACCGCGTCCGTCTCGACGGGAGCGCGCTCACCAGGCTGACCGAAGCCGAGGGCACGCATCGCGCCCGATTCAACCCCGGGTTTACCAGATTTCTGGACACCTGGAGTGACATCACGACACCACCCCGGCTCACGCTTCGAGCGTCAGACGGGGAAGAACTCGCCGTCCTTGGCGCCAGCGACACGTCGCCGCTGACGGACCATCGCCTCTCGTCACCCGAGTTTTTGGAAGTGACGAACCGCGACGGATTCGTCATGAATGCCATGATGCTGAAACCGACGGGTTTCGATCCGACGGTCCGGTATCCCGTCTACCAGCACGTGTATGGCGGTCCGCATATTCAACGCGTCCGCAACGCCTGGGGTGGCCAGACCTATCTTTTCTGGCAGCTTCTCGCTCAGCGGGGCGTGGTGGTGTGGGTGCTCGATGGGAGCACAGCGAGCGGCAAGGGCGCGGTCTCGACGTGGCCGGTCTATCAGAATTTTGGTCCGCTCGAGCTTCGCGACCTCGAAGACGGAGTCTCGTGGTTGGCGGAACAGCCATTTATTGACACCACTCGTATTGGTTTGGAGGGCTGGAGCTACGGCGGGTTCATGGTGAGCTATGCCCTGACGCACAGCCAAAGCTTTACGATGGGTATTGCCGGCGGGTCCGTGACCGATTGGCGTAACTACGACACGATTTATACCGAACGGTATATGCGCACGCCTCAGAACAATCCCGACGGTTATCGCAGAAGCTCGCCTCGTTTTGCGGCCGCCAATCTGCACGGTGACCTGTTGCTGATCCACGGCACCATGGACGAGAACGTGCACATGCAAAATACTCTGCAGTTCGCGTATGCGCTTCAGCAGGCAGGAAAACCGTTCGACATGATGGTCTACCCCAAATCCCGGCACCGCCTCGAGGGCCCGGAACTCGAGAAGCACCGTCACCAGACGATGCTGAACTTCGCCATGCGACATCTCCGGCCCACAACGCCAGACCCAAATCTGACGTCAGGAGGAGTCCAGTAACAGCCCCGCGGACCGCGCCTATTGCCCGACCACGCTCACGACAGACGGCGTAGAGATTGAGCCAGGCCGTAGACTCGAAACTGAAGATCGGTAGATCGACAATGCCACGCCTGATCGCACATCCGACCGTCGTCGCCTCCGCGGGCAACAAGCCAAAACGAATAGAAGAGTATGTCGATGCCGTCAATACGGACGAGACACGCCTCAGTGTGGCGAGGATGACGTCGCCCTCTGATTGGAAGGGAACCCAGGACAGTGCCCGCAGTTCGACGAAGTGACCGTCGTCCTACGCGGTCTATTGCGTGTCGAGCACGAGAACGGAGCATTCGGTGTTCATGTCGGGCAAGCCATGATGGCCGGCGCCGGCGAGTGGGTCCGTTACAGCACACCGGAGGCGGCCGGCGCTGAATACATCGCCGTCTGTGTACCGGCGTTTTCCCACAATACAGTCAACCGGGACGACCAGACACGATGCAGTCTCGTCCACTGTGACCGAGATATCTTGCACAGATCTCAGGCGAGGCATCGCGAGGAATCACTGACTGCGCACACTGGCCCGGCGTTTCATTTTCGCGCCGGGTAAAACGCGGCACTCCACCCGAAAGCAATCAGGTCACTGGCCGAAGCGAGCGACGAAAGGGAAGGTGAGATCCGCTTAGGACTGAGTCGCGGCCGGATGTGAGACGAGCGGACGGAGCATCTCGTCGATCAAGAAAACGTCCGTCAGCAGGGCCCGCAAATGGATCATCGCGTTGAGATTGTCGACCATTTGCGAGCTAATCGCGCTTTGCGCCATCACCAAACGAATCGCCGCCAACGCAGCAGATGCGTCGCGGCGCAAAACCTCGATAAACGCTAGGTGCTGCTCTCGACCGGACACGTTTTCCTCGTCTACGAGCTTAACAAACAGATCCCCGAGTTCCGGAACGGCGGTCTCGCACCGTCGCAGGAACTCGCGAATCTGCCCAGTCGACTTTGTCGCTTGCTCGCCGGACACACCCTGCGCGGCGTAGGCGAGGAAGAACTCGTAGCTCTCCTCCACCGTATCCACCCGAGCCTTTAGCTCGTCGGCTGCACTCACCCGGCGGCGGCCTTCGCAGCGGGCTTGGCGGGCGGTCCTGGTGCCGGTGTCCCCGGCTTTGGCGTCGTCGGTGCTTGGAGCACCCAACGAGTGGGATCGTGATGACCGAGGTACTGATCTCGATCAACAGTTCCCGTAATCATTGCCTTGGTAAGCCAGATCTTGTCGGGCCTGACAGCAAAGTAAATATGGGTCAGCGTGAGCATGACAAACACTGCGGACAACACGCCATGCGCGACGTAGACCATTCCCCACGTATCAGCGGTCAGCAGATACGAATTCCTCTCGAACAGCGGTTGTTCGATTCGGAACATCATGACGGCGCCCGTGCCGATAACGACGAGACCGGCGACCATTACGGCGAAGTGGTAGAGCTTGTGATCAAGCGGGTACTTCCCGTGTTTCGGTACCGCCACGTCCTGTCCGAGCTGGCGTTTCATCCTTTTTATCGATTCGGCGATATCTCGAGGACCGATCCAAATCGACCAGAAGTCAAGATAGAACGTTGAATGGATAATGTGAAAGAGGATAGAAACGGTCAGGAGAATACCCGAGACCCAGTGAGCTGTCAGCCACGCAAACTGAACCCCGACCACCGGAAAGAAGCCGGTGACAAGCAGGGTCAGCATTGAACTGGCCATGATCCAGTGAAAGATCCGAGCGACGCCGGTGTGCCTTACGATCTTCTCCGGCACCGCCGCCGCCGCTGTGGTCTGGGCCTCAGTCGGACTTGCGCCAGCTCCTGCCGCGCCAGCTGCCAGCTTCGGCAACCAAACCGCCGCATAGATCAGATGAAACACGATAAACGCGATTCCGGCCCAGAAGAAGAGATATAGAACATCCCAGCCGACGCGTACGAGTGTCTCCTGACCCCAGGGGTCATTGCCCCACTGCAAGAGTTCCATATTTGCCTACGCCTCGACGCCGCGAATCGACCGCATCACCAGGTTGCGAAGCAACGGCACTTTGTAGCCGTTGTGCGCCAAAGGCGTAACCCCTTGAATCGCTACCTGTCCGGCCCGCGCCGCCGTTTCCGCCGTCGCCGCCTGGCCTCGGACTGTGTCTTCGACCGCCGTAAGCCGGACCGGTGTCGGCGCAATCCCGTTCGCGACGACCCGGACGTCTTCGATGACGCCGTTCGTCACTTTGAGCGCCGTCGCAACGCTACCAAGCGCAAAGTCCCACACCGCGCGGTCGCGACTCTTCTCAAAGTAGAACTGCGCGCCGGCCCATGTCGACGGAATCCGGACCGTCGTCAAGAGGTCGCCTGGTTCCAGCACGGTCATCCGTTCGATGTCGACCTCTGGGCCCACAAAGAACTCGCTGGCCGGTACCACCCGCCTGCCGGTGGAGCTCACAATCACCATCTCGGCATCCAGCGCGATCAGGGCCGGTGCGGTATCAGACGGATTCACCGCCACACACCGACTCGCCCCGGTGATGCAGTGCTCCCGGTTCATCGCCGTCGGCGTATCCGCATAGCAGATGTTGCCGCCAGCGCGGTAGCAGTTCCAGCCGTCCCGGTAATACCAGCACCGAGTGTCTTGGATTACGTTGCCGCCGAGTGTGCCCTGATTCCGGATCTGCGGAGAAGCCACGATACCGGCCGCCTCGGCGAGCAGACCATACTGGTCCTGCACCGCCTCGTGGCCCGCGATCTCGCTCAGCGTGGCCATCGCGCCAATCTCTAGGCCCGAGTCCGACGAGCGAATCTCTCGGAGCTCCTCAATACCACCAAGGTCGACCACGACCGACGGTCGTTTCACTCGGTCTTTCAACCAGTCCCACGTATCCAGCCCACCAGCCAACACCCACGCACTAGCTCCGTGTTGACGGAGCATTCCCAGCGCGTCATCGACATTCGTCGGCTGGAAGAGCTGGAAAGCCGGCATGTTGTCGCGTATCACTGCCATTGGTTTTCTCTCCCTTTATTCCTACGTCTGTCGATCACGAATGCGCCGCAAGCTTGTTGACCGCGTCCGGCAGGCCTTCGAGCCGAGTCAGAATCATGTCTCTCATTATTGGAGTCCGGTTGAAATACACATCGCCGAGTGCATCGGCAATCGCGCACTGAACCGCGCCACAACCGGCACCCTGCGACGGCTCACCGATACCGCGAGCTCCGAGCGGGTTGAACGGATCCGGCGCGTTCGCGGCGACCCAATCCATCTCGGCCTCGTGTGGCACATCGAGTATGGTCGGGGGTCGATTCGAATAGAACCGCTTCGACACGTGGAGACCCCAGCGGCGGTCATATATCCACTTCTGTCCCAGCGCGACTCCAAACCCTTGGATACCACCGCCGTGCAACTGCGCGGCGAACGTTCGGGGGTTCACGATCGTCCCCGCATCAGACGCCACCTTGTAGTCCTTGAGCGTAACCGCACCCGTCTCGGTATCGACCTCAACCTCCGCAAAGCCGATTGCATAGGACATATTCCGACCACCAGTGTCGAAGTTGTCCTTGGCAATTCCCATCAGCCCGATCCCTGCCAGGGCCTGGCCCGCGTTGGTGGTCATCTCGTTGATGTCTTCGGGAAGTTCGTGGCCGTCGAACTTGCCGCCGATGGCAAGGGCTCGGTCCGCCGCACGGGCAAAGCTCAAACCTTGCGACCGGTTGCCACGCCGGAAGACGCGACCATCAGCTACGTCGTAGGCATCGGCGGAACCGCCGAGGTCGAGAGCGGCAATCTCTTGAAGCTTACGCTTGGCGTCGAGTCCAGCCGCCCAGTTGGCACGAGTGTGAGCGTGGGTCGTCATCGAGCCCGCCTGCACAGAACTCCAGGGCAGATGCTTACTCGTGTCGCCCCAGATCACCTCAGCTTGATCCCAGTCAGTCTGGAGTGCTTCCATCGCGGCCCGCGCGGTGTCAAACGTAGACCCCGTGCCAAGGTTACCAACACCCTGTTGGATGTAGACCTTGCCATCGGGCCGAATGGTAAGCAGACCATCAACACCGGACACCCCAGCCGAGTAGCTACTAAGGGAAACACCGATTCCGGTAACCTTCGAGCCGTCTCGCTGACCGCTCTTGGCCTTCATCGCTTCCCAGTCAAACTTCTCGACCGCAGCGTCCACGGCTTCGCGCACAAACGCGCTCGACACGTTGCCCTGAACACCCTGGCGTGGTCGACCAAAGACCTGCTGCCCAACCGGCGCGTTTGTCTTCATCATCTCCAGCTGGTCGATACCAAGCTTCTTGGCAGCGTCCTGCATCATCGGAGATAGCATCGCGACGACTTGCACGCCGCCTGGTGCCCTTTGGGCCGCGCGAGGAGGTGTATTGGTGTAGACACTCAGGCCCCGCATACGCATGTGGTCTGGCGTATACATCAGCGACGCCTGGTCGCCGGCAGACAGGAAGTCGCCGGAACGCCCGTAGGGTCCGCCGTCCTGAACCGAGAAGATATCCATCGCGATTAGCGTGCCATCGCTGCGGAAACCAAGCTTGATCCTCGAGACGATGCCCGGACGCGCACGACCGATAAAGTTCTCTTCTTGGCGGTTGATCCGCATCATGACCGGCTTGCCGGCCTTCTTTGCCAGCAACCCCGGAATACCGCTCTGGATCGAGCCAGCAATCTTACTTCCGAAGCCGCCACCGCAATACTCGGCAATCACCACGACGTCTTCGGGTGCGACTTCTACCCAGCGAGCTGCAGCGCCATGGGTGCGGGCCGTGCTCTGGGTTGAACAGTGCATGTAGCACTTGCCGTTTTGCCAATACGCCATCGCCGTTCGGGTCTCGAGCGGCTGATGACCCGCGGACTGATGAAAAATCGTCTCATCGAGGACCAGATCAGCCTCGGCTAGCGAAGCCTCGACATCACCAACCTCCCACTCATCGGTAATTTCACCGTCGGTGGGCATAACGCCGTTGTCTATCTGCGCCCAGTCAACATCGCTCCACTTGATGTCGAGCAGGTCGCGGCCCGACATCGTGTTGCCTTCGAGCCGGGCGTTTGAGCCCCCCGGCCGCAGACTTTCGAGTGGGTCGATCGCGAACGGCAAAGGCTCGATGTCGATCTGAATCTTTTCGATCGCGTCAGCGGCCTGCTCTTCGGTCGCGGCGGCAATTGCCAAAATTGGCTCGCCCTCGTAAAGCGGCTCGTTTGTCAGCATCCGCTCTTCTGGCGCTTCTACCTCTGGCAAATCGTCGGCGGTCAGAATTGCTTCGACCCCCGGCATGGCCATGGCCGCGCTCGTGTCCACGCTCCGCACTCGACCGTGCGGCATCGGGCTAAGAAGCAGCTTTGCGAACAGCATGCCCTCCGCCCGAAAATCCTCGGCATACTTCGCCCGCCCCGTCACCTTCGCGACCAGGTCGGGTGTCGCATACTCTTTCCCGATCAGCTTGTAATCAGCCACGTCAGCTCCTCCGGGACAGCTCGAGCGCCCGTTCGGCCACGTTCAAAATCTTGTTGTAGTCCGCACAGCGACACAGGTTCCCAGACAAATGCTGCGCCGCCTCAGCGCGCGTCGCATTCGGCTGTTCTTCCACTAGTGACGTCATATTCATCACAAAGCCCGGCATGCAAAACGCACACTGGAAGCCTTGCTCGTCGATGACGGCTTGTTGCACCGGACTAAGTGTCCCGTCCGGGGCTTCCAGACCCTCAATTGTCTGAACTTCACGATCTCGCACTTGGTGCGTCAGCATCGAGCATGAGTAGTGTGGCACCCCGTCGACCAAAACCGTGCATGCACCGCATTCCGAGCGGTCGCATCCGATCTTGGTGCCAGTAAGCCCGAGCTTGTAGCGCAGTGTCGTCGCCAACGTCTCTTGCGGCACCACGTCTACCCGGCGCTGCTGCCCGTTGACTCGCAGGGTCAGAAGGCGTTCCACCGCGCCCGGGGCCTGCGCCCGCACCGTAGCGCCGTCCTTATAGACGTAACTCGATGCCGATACGCTCGCGCCCGTCGCGATAACGCCCTTTATGAAGGTCCGTCGGGAAAACCCGTCCGCATCCTCCACGACTCCCTGATGACTCTCGACTTCTGTTTGCACCTTAATCTGTCCTACGTCTCCCATGAGACGACCTCCTCTACGCGCCCGGCGCAAAGCCGAACGCAGAACACCTGGAGAGGGTAGCCTTACTCTCGAAGGCAGGAGTCTACCACGGATCTGCCGATGTCAAGTTCTAAGCTCTAAATCCTTATCGGAAACGTGGGTGACCTCTCGGCAAAGCTCAGGTCGTCCCGCGAACTTTCGAGCCCTTGATTCTATCTATAACTCATACGTATGATTGAAACGAACGTTTAAATAAATGGCGACGTCTTTGCTCGGCGAATTCGTCCAACGGCGTGGCATCTTCGCTGCGGCCGGAGACATCGGCCCAACGAAACATCGGGCGAAGAAACGCGCAGTGTGCGCACCAGACTGAGGGGCGAGCGTGGCAATAGACACAAAGGAAAGGATTCTGGACGTTGCAGAGCGTCTCTTTGCGGACTCTGGCTTCGCCACGACGTCGCTACGGGATATTACGAGTGAGGCCGGGGTCAACCTCGCCTCCGTGAACTATCACTTTGGGTCGAAAGAAGGGCTACTATCCGCGGTGCTTCACCGCCGGATTGGTCCAGTGAACGAGCGGCGAGTGGCGCGCTTGGACGAAATCGAGCGGTTCAAAGGACAAGACGCCGCGAAGGTGGACGAGATCTTGCGAGCATTTCTTACGCCGCCGTTCGAGTTGCGAGCTGAGTTGGGCGTGCGCGGTGCAACGTTCACCCGTCTGATGGGTCGTGTGCACACCGAGACAAACGACGAATTTCGCCAGTCGTTTGTCGGGCAGCTCAGCGTGGTCGTTGCGCGATTTACCCAGGCATTGCAGCGAGCGTTGCCATCACTCGAACCAACCGAATTGAGCACACGGATGTGGTTTCTCATCGGGTCGATGGCTTACACGATGATGTGGGGCGAGTCAGTCGGGCTTGGCGAAGGGGGAACGCGGGACCCTGAAACCGTCCTCGAGTCGTTAATCGAGTATGGCGCGGCGGGAATCTCCGCCCCGGCGCGAGAGCCAGTCCCCGTGCGGGCGGGCAGGAAAAGCCGAGGAGCAGGCGCGTGATGAAGTGGGCACATTTTTCTATGTTGGCGTGTGTCGCGGTCTTGACCGGCTGCGCGACCGCCCCCGTATTTTCCCCCCCGGTCCTCAGCGTTGGGATACCCGAAGAGTGGACCGGCGGCGATCTCGCGGTCGGTCAGGTCGACGTCGAGTGGTGGAACGATTTTGCCGATGTCGGGTTGTCCGCGGCGGTGGAGATGGCCCTTTCGCGAAACTTCGATTTGCAGGCCGCCGCTGCCCGCTTGGAACAGGCCGCTGCCGACGCGCGCGCGGCCAACGCCGCCATCCATCCCACCGTGCAGGCGACATACAACGGTTCTCAGCGCAGACAGAATTTTGTTGGCTTCCCAATTCCCGGGAGCGAGGACGAGGTCCTGACCACGACGTCGACAAATCACGGCGTCTCTTTGGACGTCTCCTGGGAAGTAGACCTGTGGCGCCGACTACGCAACGCGTCGGCGGCAACCTTGGCGGAATTGGAGGCGTCGGCGGCGGACCTACGTGCCGCCCAGCTCTCCCTGGCTGGCCAAACGACAAAGTCGTGGCTCGCAATCGCTGGAGCCCAGCAGCAGGTCGACCTATCTAATGAGTCGGTCGAGAGTTTTCGTGCCTCCGCCGAGCAAGTCCGCGGTCGTTTCGAAGTCGGCGTTCGACCGGCCCTCGACTTGCGTCTGGCGTTGCTGAATCTCGCCAACGCGGAAGCCTTGCTCCAGCAACGGCTCCAGCAGCTGGACGCCACGACCCGACAGCTGCAAGTCCTGCTTGGCGTCTATGCGAGCGGGAGTCTCGAGACGCCACAGGCCCTCCCATCGGTCCCAGCCGTTGTGCCGGCCGGACTTCCCGCCGACCTCGTTGGGCGGCGCCCCGACCTGGTATCGGCCGAGCGAGCGGTGGCGGCCGCTGGGGCCCGCGTTGATGTCGCGCGAGCCGATTTGCTGCCGCGTCTCAGCTTGACAGCTGCCAGCGGTACGTCGACGGATGGCCTTCGTTCGCTGCTCGATGGAAGCTTCGGCATCTGGAGTCTTCTGGGCAATGTGGTCCAGCCGATCTGGCAAGGCGGTCGGCTCCGGGCAGAGGTCGCTCGAACAGAGGCCCGCAGCGCTGAAACGCTGGCGGTCTATGCCAACGCCGCGCTCAACGCCTACGCCGAAGTCGAGACCGCTCTTGCGGCCGAAGACCTCCACCGTCGCCGTGTGGACCATCTGACGGAAGCAACCCTCCAGGCCCGGGCCGCCGAGCGACTGGCCGAGGAACGATATTTTCAAGGGCTCGACACCTACATCCCCGTTCTCGAATCACTGCGTTCTGCCGTAGCGGCGGAAGGCGAACTGATCGCGGCGCGGCGTCTCCGTCTCGAAAACCGGGTAGACCTCTACCTCGCGCTCGGCGGCGGATTCGAACAACTCGAGCTACCGATTCAGCTTCAGAACCCGGACACCGGTCCGAACGCGACAACCCGCACGCCCGTCGTCGAAGAAAACGCACAAGAGGAAGAGTGAGCGCTATGTTGATTCGAGTACTTCGCGTCCTGCTCCCGCTGGTCGTCGTAGGAATCGCGGTGTTGGCAGCCGCCGCCATGATCCGCAGTCGGCCCGACGTCGAAACCCAAACCCCGATAATTGCTCCACCGGGTGTCCGCGTCCACGAGGTCGCGCTCCACGAAGAGCAGGTGGCGGTCGTCAGTCAAGGAACGGTTCGACCCAGAACCGAAACGCAGCTGGTCCCAGAGATTTCCGGCCGAGTGACATGGGTCGCCCCATCGTTCGCAGAAGGTGGGTTCTTCAATGCCGGGGATACGCTTCTCACGCTTGACCCGTTCGACTATCAACAAGCCGTCGTGAGTGCGCGCTCGCAGCTGACGGAGGCGCGGCTTCGGCTTGCGACAGAGGACGCCGAAGCAGAAGTGGCACAGCGCGAGTGGGAGGAGCTTGGACGGGGCGACCCGCGCGCACTGACGCTCCGTGAGCCGCAACTGGAGGACGCACGCGCCTCAGTGGCCGCCGCCGAGGCAAACGTCGAACGAGCGCAACGCGACGTCGAACGAGCCGACATCATCGCCCCCTATTCTGGACGCGTGCGTACCAAGAGTGTCGACCTTGGCCAGTTCGTCACCCTGGGGTCACCGATCGCCACGATCTACTCCGTCGAGGCGGCCGAGATACGGTTGCCACTGCCCGATGGCGAGCTCGCCTATCTGAACCTGCCCCTCGCCTATCGAGGCGCCCAGAACCGGCGCGGTCCGGCCGTGACAATACGCTCGACCTTCGCGGGTTCCTCATACGAGTGGCAGGGCCGGATCGTGCGCACCGAGGGCGAAATCGACCCAGTGAGCCGGATGGTTCACGTGGTCGCCGAAGTCGCCGACCCCTATGCCGCGGGCGCGGACCGCAGTCGCCCACCACTGGCCGTCGGAATGTATGTCGATGCGGAAATCGAAGGCCGGGTCTTCGACGATGTCGCGGTGCTTCCCCGCGCGGCGCTCCGGGGGCAGAACCAGGTCCTGATCGTTGATTCGGCGAACCAGATCCACTACCGCGAGATCGACATCCTACGCAGGACGATCACGTCTATCTACGTGCGCGGTGGTCTCGAAAAAGGCGACCGAGTCGTCACGTCGGCCATCGACGCGCCGACCGAAGGCATGCTCGTTCAGGTCACCGACACGACCCGGCGTGAGCCACCAGAGCCGATAACTCGACCCGCCCCGCGACGTCGCCGCGGCAACGCCCCAACCGGCGAAGGGGTGAGACTCGTGAGTCCGCCCGAGGCCCCCCGCGCCGCGCTCTCACCACCGGCAGCGCCATCTCGCCCGTCTCCGCCGCCGCTTCCCGGTGGTGAGGCGTTGGCCCTGACGGATCGACTCGGGCAAATCCTTGTCATACCAGTACCGGCGGCCCTCCCGCCGACAGCCCCTGACGCCACACCGCCGAGTGCGCCGGCCACCGAGGGCGCTACCGATGGTGCGCGTTTGGATGAGCAGGCGTTTGCGGAAGGGCGCGGTCCGGATCCGTTCTCATTCTCCTTGGTCCGCGTTGCCGTCCGCGATTTTGCCAACGTCAGCCGCGCCGCGGCCGACGACGCGTTCGCCAAGACAGTCTCGGACGCGATTACCACTCGGCTTGGCGCGGTCTCCACCATCACGGTGGTCGCGTCTGAAACTAATGCGACGTGGGTTGTCATGGGTGGCGTGCAACGGGTCGGCGACATGGTGCGGATTACCGCGAACGTGGTTGACGTGGCTCAAGGCTCGGTCATACGCGCCCTCAAGTTCGACGGTTCGGCAAGCGACCAGGCGCGTCTTCAGCAGGAGGTCGCCGCCGGGCTCACCCAAACCCTGAGCACAAGATTTGCCCGATGAGGTCGCAAATCGGATGCGCCGCGACCGGGCGGACACCGGTTGGTCAGAGTCGGGTCGTCGCACGTCTCGACACGGTGCGGCGCCTACCGGAGACAGAGAAACCCGAGCCATTCACCGTAGTTCGAGGGTGAGCTACGGGCCTACTCGGGCTCCGAGATACGCGGGTTGCACAGCGGAAGCAGAAAGGGAAGCCTCATGAACGGGATGATTGCGTGGTTCGCAAAAAATCCAGTCGCAGCCAATCTGATGATGGTGTTCATCATCGTCAGCGGCGCGATCTCAATGTTGATCGTCAATTCCGAGGTATTCCCAGAATTTTCGCTCGATAGGGTCAGTATCGAGGTGCCATATCTCGGCGCAGCCCCCGAGGAAGTAGAAGAGGCGGTGTGTATCCGTATCGAGGAAGCGATACAGGGGCTCGATGGCATCAAGGAAATCACCTCGACCGCTTCAGAGGGTATGGGGCTTGTCCTGGTTGAGCTCGCGCTGGACGCGGATGCGCGCAAAGTGGTCGACGACATCAAGAGCCAAGTCGACGCCATCGACACCTTCCCGGTTGAAACCGAGAAACCGATCATCCGCGAGCTTGTCGCGCGGAACCAGGTTATCGATGTAGCGATCTCCGGGGCTGCTGACGAGCTCACGCTAAAGACTATCGCCGAGCAAGTACGGGACGACCTCTCGGCGATTCCCGAGATCTCGCAAGTCGAGATCACCAGTGCCCGTCCCTATGAGATCGCGGTCGAGGTTTCAGAACAAGCCCTGCGTCGTCACGGATTGACGTTTGACGATGTCGCGTCCGCGGTCCGCCGTTCGTCGCTCGACCTTCCCGGCGGATCGGTGCGAGCGGATAGCGGGGAGATTCTGCTGCGCACGGTCGGTCAGGCGTATCGAGGGGTCGAGTTCGAATCACTGGTCTTGATGACCCGCGCCGATGGCACTCGCCTGCATTTGAGCGACGTGGCCACCGTCATCGATGGTTTTGCGGAAACGGACCAGTCCGCGCGGTTTAACGATGACCCTGCGATTCTCGTTTCGGTGTTTCGGACCGGTGACCAGGGCGCTTTGGAGATCGCAGCTCTCGTGCACGAGTACGTCGACCGCAAACGGAGCATCCTGCCCGCCGGTATCGCCCTTTCCACGTGGCAAGACCAATCCGCGATCTTGAGCGCCCGGCTCAGCACACTCCTGCGGAACGGTTTTACCGGATTCTTGCTGGTATTCGTGCTTCTGGCGTTGTTCCTCGAGCTCCGCCTGGCGTTCTGGGTAAGCCTTGGCATCCCAATCTCATTCCTCGGCGCCATCATGCTGATGCCCGGGCTCGACGTGACGGTCAACGTGCTGTCATTGTTCGCGTTCATTTTGGTGCTCGGTATCGTCGTTGACGACGCGATCATCGTCGGCGAGAACATTCACACGCACCACGAGCGTCATGGCGACGGGATACGCGCCGCCATCGAAGGCACGCAAGAGATCGCCACTCCTGTCGTCTTTGCGGTACTCACCACGGTCGTGGCGTTCATGCCGCTGATGTTCGTGCCCGGGATGATGGGCAAGTTCTTCGCGGTCATACCGTTAATCGTCATCCCGTGTCTGCTCTTCTCGCTGGTCGAGTCTCTGAACATTCTGCCGGCGCACCTCGCCCATCTAAAGAACCGGAAGCCCGGCCCGTTTCGTCGGTTCCAGTTGATTTTTGCCAACGGGCTCAAGCGTTTTGTCCAAACGGTCTACAGACCTCTCATTGAGTTGGCCATCCAGTGGCGGTATCTCACCTCGGCGCTCTTCTTGTCGACCCTGGTGCTCACCCTGGGGATGGTGTTTGGCGGATGGACGAGCTTTCAGTTCTTCCCATCGGTCGAAGCGGACTTCATGTCGGCGTCGGTCACGATGCCGCTCGGTTCCCCGCCTTCTGTCACGTCAGCGGCTGTGCGGCGGCTCGAGGAAGGCGCAAAACGGCTCCGTCAGGAGCTCATCGACGACACCGGCGCCGACTACTTTGTCCATACGTTTTCCTCGATTGGTGACCAGCCGATGGCGTCACGCCAGGGTGGTTTCCAGTCCGTACTCAGCGTGTCGGCCGCTCACCTCGGCGAGGTGACGGTCGAGCTGATACCCGCTCAGACCCGTAACTTCACGAGTGAAGCGCTGGGGAACCGATGGCGAGAGCTGACAGGCCAGATACCCGAAGCGGTAGAGATCAGCTTCCAGGCGTCGGCCATGCAGGCGGGCGAGGATGTCAACGTCATGCTCGTCGGACCAAACATCGAGACCCTCCGGGCGGCAGCCGACGACGTCAAGAACCAGCTACGAAACTACGCGGGCGTATTTGCGATCACCGACTCGTTCGTCGAGGGCAAAGAGGAGATCAAACTCGGCATCAAGCCGGCCGCGCAGACGCTGGGTCTGAGCCTCGAACATTTGGGACGGCAGGTCCGGCAGGCCTTTTATGGAGAAGAAGCCCAGCGGATCCAACGCGGACGGGATGACATACGGGTGATGGTCCGTTACCCGGAAGACCAGCGTCGCTCGATTGGCGACCTCGAGAACATGAGGATCCGAACGCCGGAAGGCGCCGAAGTTCCGTTCAGTCAAGTAGCGGTCGTGGAACCCGGCCGGGGCTTTGCGACAATCAAACGTGTCGACCGGAATCGTGCCGTCAACGTCACCGCGGCCGTCGACGCGACGACGACATCTGCCAGTGCCGTCAATGCAGACCTGCAAGCCCGCATCCTGCCCGAGGTGCTAGCGCGTTACCCGAGCGTCTATTTCTCGTTCGAAGGGATGCAAGCGGAGCAACAGGAGGGCATCGCCGGCCTGCAAATGGGGTTTGGAGTCGCGCTCCTCGGGATCTTCGCGCTACTGGCGATTCCCCTCAAGTCATATGTACAGCCGCTCATCATCATGAGCGCGATTCCGTTTGGTCTCGTGGGGGCGATGTGGGGCCATTTGCTGATGGGTGTCACCGTCAGCTTTATGTCGATGTTTGGCCTCGTCGCCTTGTCGGGGGTCGTCGTCAACGACAGCCTGATCATGGTGGCGTTCATCAACAAGGGCCGCGAGGAGCATGGCAACATTCGGTGGGCCGTCCGGGAGGCTGGTGTGGCGCGGTTCCGCCCGATTCTACTGACGTCGCTGACCACGTTTTTTGGGCTGGTCCCTCTCATGGCTGAACGCAGCATGGAGGCTGAGTTTCTCTTGCCGATGGCCGTGTCATTGGCCTTCGGGGTGGTCTTTGCGACCGGAATCACCCTAATTCTGGTGCCCACGGCTTACATCGTTCTCGAGGACATGAAGCGGGGTATGCGGCAGCTGTGGGGGCGAGAGACGGAAAGCGATCGACATCGGACCGCGCCGACTCCCACCAAATCCGAAGCGC
>Ga0310123_10000030_pt1 | contig 113089 bp, 90 predicted proteins | sample CB6_AW_1057_MG_FD_203505 | JGI IMG/M metagenome (GOLD analysis project Ga0310123, IMG submission 203505) | Marine microbial communities from Western Arctic Ocean, Canada - CB6_AW_1057 | ecosystem: Environmental > Aquatic > Marine > Oceanic | place: Canada: Western Arctic Ocean | collected...
CACAAAACAATTCTCACCGTATTCAGGTCGGCACCCGTCTATCCATGTCATAACACCGGATCTCTGATGCAGTCGGGCCCGTCAGCAACTGAAAACGCTGCTCCCGAAAGAGCCACGAACCCACTCATCCGGACAGCAGCAAGGACGCGGCTGGATGCGCTCAGCCAGGTTCGCATGCGAGAGTTCCTGCAACGACGTCTCCTCTTCAGCTCTCTGGCGATCTCCATCACACTCACGTCCCTCTTACTGCTTGAGGCGGCCACTGGAGGACATTGGGGCACGATTTGGATTGTGTTTGCGGGTATCCTGGTAACGTGCAGCTGGAGTCTGACGGTAATCCTGCTGCACGTGCGAACGATCAACGATGAACGCAGCCTGCGGCGGATCGAGGCGATCGCATTCGGATGCGGCTTCGCAACGTTGGCCTGTTTGATTTTCGCGAATCTGGAATCCACGAGCCGGACGCATGAGTTTCATAAATACATGCTGACGCTTCGCGAGTCACAGCTCATCTCTGTGGTGCTCGTCGCGATTTACGGAATCATTATCCCCAACCGCAGCCGGCGTTCGCTCTTAATTGCCTCCAGTCTGGCTGCCATTCCGATGGCAGCAATAGTCGCCAGCCTGGTGTCACACGCTCCCGCCTTCCCGAATGTTACGGTCGCAGCCCAACTGCAAATTGCTGTTGAATCGATGATGCTGCTGATTGGTGCGATCTGTTGCGCCACGTTAGGTGCCAGTGTCAGTGAAAAGATTCGAGATCGTAACAACAATATCGAAGAACTGGGATCATATGTTCTGAAGGAACAACTTGGTTCCGGCGGAATGGGTGACGTGTACCTCGCCGAACATCGGCTGCTGAAGCGTTTGTGTGCTGTCAAACTCATCCATCCGGACAAGGCACGCGACTCCCGAGTCAGGGCTCGCTTCGAACAGGAAGTCAAAGCAACTGCCGGATTGACACATCCGAATACTATTCAGGTTTACGATTACGGCACATCGCCTGACGGACGTTTTTTCTACGCCATGGAGTTCCTTGAAGGGTTGAACCTGCATCAGTATGTGCAGCAGTTTGGCATCATGTCACCGGGACGTGTGGTCTACCTCCTGAAACAAATCTGTGGGGCACTCCATGAAGCATGGTGCGAAGGTCTCGTGCACCGCGATATCAAACCCAGCAATATCTTTCTGTCGGAGCGGGGCCATATGTTTGATGTGGCCAAGTTGCTGGACTTCGGTCTCGTGCAGCCGGCGCTGGGATATGACGTCAACATACGCCGTGTGCATACCCAGATTCAGGGGTCACCAGCCTTCATGTGCCCCGAACAGTCATCTGGTCTCGAACCGGACTGCCGAGGAGACATCTATTCGCTGGGAGCCGTGGCCTGGTTCCTGCTCACCGGATATCCGCCGTTTCGCGATGAGAATCCCATCATGCTGATCGTCGCCAACGCGACAGAACCAGTCCCCGATTTTTCTGCAACTGGTGTGAGTGTTCCTGAGGATCTCGTATCCATCATCACCAGGTGTCTTGCCAAGAAACCTGAAGAACGTTTCCACATTCCACGAGATCTGCTCGCGGCGCTCGAAGAATGTACCGCAAACGAAGAATGGACATGGAAGGACGCCGAAGACTGGTGGCTGGCCAACATCCCAGCTCGTTTCGAGGCAAGTCGTCTGGCGAAAGAATGTTCTTTCGAGCTCGAAGATCAGAAAGCCAAATCGACTCCGGCGATCGGTCCTTTGAGTGATACTTTGATTTTCGACCGTGAGGTGGTTGCGGCTGCTGTGCCAGCTGGTTCGTCTCTGCTGATGTCCGACTAACTCCGTTTTTTTTGTCATCGTCGAACATCAGTCATCAGTGTTGCAAATGACGCATGGTCGCTCCTGTTCAGCATTCAATCAGCCTCGACTCGTTTTGTGTCTCTCGCAGCTCGCACCCGTAGTCGAAAATCCAGCCTGTCGTCGATTGCGGTCGATCGAAGCTCCTGCGAAGCTCCAGCATTCCGACACAGCGCCGCACCGGCCATCATCGCGTCGCTGAGATCGCGAATGACTCCTGTCACCTAACGAATTCGCCGATTCGATCTCATGCCATACTCCAGGGATACACCCGTCAGCCGCATGGGGCATCCGTCTCCTTTTGTAACACCGCCCAGCGCACCTTCGATCTACCAGACGGCGGCATTTGATGTCCCGGACCTCGATGTGCTGGACCAGCTCTGTGATGGTCAGCTGGAAGGGTACACCTACACGCGGGACAGCAACCCAAATCATTCCGCACTGGCGCATTCCCTCGCCAGCATGGAAGGTGCCGAGGCCGGTGCTGTCTTTTCATCAGGGATGGGCGCCATTGCCGCGGTCGTCATGTCGATGGTGCGAGCTGGCGATCACCTGCTGGTTTCCGGAAGTCTCTATGGACAGACATTGCAGCTGATGGGCCGCCTGCAGGGCCAGTTCAACTTTCAGGTCACCCAAACCCGCATTATCGACCTTGCTCAGGTTGCCAGGGATGTCCGACCGGATACCAAACTGTGTCTGACCGAAACCATATCCAATCCGATGCTGGAGGTGGCGGACATCGCGGGACTGTCGTCCGTGCTGGGTGAGGTCCCGCTGATCGTCGATAATACATTTACGACGCCTGAGTTAATTCGTCCCCTGGATCATGGTGCCCACGCGGTCGTGCACAGTGCTTCAAAATATCTCAACGGCCACGGTGACGTAATACTGGGTGTCGCGGCCGGGACGCAGCAACTGATGTCGGCCGCAACAGAAACGGCCAGTCTGTTCGGGCAGAATGCAAATCCGTTCGAATCCTGGCTGACGCAGCGAGGTCTGCGAACATTACCAATGCGAATGAAACATATTTGCGAAACGACCCGTGGGCTGGCAACATTCCTGCAGACACAGCGTGGCGTTCGTCGAGTCTGTTTTCCCTTGCTTGAGGGTCATACATCCCGTGCGACAGCAATGCGGCTGTATCCACAAGGCACCGGTGGCATCATCACCATTGAACTTGATGCAGACGGTGTCGAGGCCGTTTCCCGATTTATGCGAGCGATCCCCGAATTACCATTTTCTCCAACTTTGGCCGATGCACGAACGACTCTGTCTCATCCTGCCTCCACTTCAAATCGCTATATGACCACCGCAGAACGTTTGACCGCAGGTATCTCCCCCGAAACGATCAGGATATCTGTCGGACTGGAACACCTGGACCAACTGCAGGATGAGTTCGCTCGAGGTCTTGCGGCCGTGTAGAGCGATGTTGCTGTTCTGTTCCCGTGTTCAGAGTCGTCGGGGCCGTCAATGTTCACATGACCGTGAAATCGCCTGCAAACACAGAATCAGAAGATGCCATGATTGTGACAGCTTCGTGAATCTGACTTATACAGGAGTAACTCCTCGTGCCACGACTTGGCGTTAATATTGATCACGTTGCCACCGTTCGTCAGGCCCGTCTCACCAGTGAACCGGACCCGGTGCATGCCGCGGTGCTGGCAGAAATGGGAGGAGCGGATGGAATCACAGTCCATTTGCGAGAAGACCGTCGACATATCCAGGATCGCGATCTAAAGCTGCTGCGCCAGACCATTCACGCAGACCTGAATCTGGAAATGGCGGTAACCGATGAAATGACCGGGATCGCACTGGAAGTGATTCCGGAACAGGTCACTCTTGTTCCGGAAAAACGAGAGGAACTGACGACAGAAGGCGGCTTGGATGTTATCGGCCAGCGGGATCGGGTGGTTACCTGTGCGCGCCAGCTGCAGGAAGCCGGAATCCGCGTCAGTTTGTTCATTGATCCTGATGAAGCTCAAATTGCGGCGTCTGCGGCACTGGGTGTCGATGCGATAGAAATCCACACCGGGAGTTTTGCGGATGCTGTGAATGCGGACGACCGCGGCATCGAATTGGACAAAGTCGTCTCGTCAGCGCGCAAAACCATCCAAGGCGGTCTGCAACTGAACATGGGACACGGACTCAACTACCGCAACGTCCGTGAAATCGCCCTGATTCCGGACGTCCATGAACTCAACATCGGTCACAGCATCATCAGCCACGCCCTGCTCGTCGGATTCGAACGAGCCGTTCGGGAAATGAAAGAACTCATCGAACCCTGACCGGAACCGAACTTTCGACAACAGTGGCCGGACTGTTACGAGTCTTCAAAAGCCGCTAAGGGTCGCCAAGTTAACAGCGACGAGGGGAGTCGCTTCCATCACATCTGCGGCAAGGGCATTGGCCAGCACGAAGCCGCCATAGAGGACCAGGTAGACAAAAAAGAGCTTCAATCCGAAGCGGGCATTGCGTTTATAATCAATCATCCAAGGTAAAAAACTGCACAGAGCGGCATGCCTCGCCTAGATCAGTTCCCTGATCGGCTCACGATGATCCACCAGGTACTGGGGACGGCCGGCATGGTCTCGAATCGTTGCCGTCATGGTATCGATCCCCAGCCGGTTATAGAGTGTGGCATGCACTTCCTGGTAATGCACTGGGCGATCCTTGGGCACTTCCGCGTACTTGTTGGTTGAACCGATCACCTGGCCAACCTGCATACCACCCCCTGCCAGAAGTGCACAGGATGCCTGTGGCCAGTGATCCCGTCCGCCCCCTTGTTAATGCGGAGTGTGCGACCGAACTCCCCCCAGGCAATCACGGTGACATCGTCCTGAAGGCCACGGTCATGAATATCCTGAACCAGAGCTGTCACCACCTGGTCCAGCTTGGGTAATTGGATCGGAAGCCGCTCAAAATTACCACCATGGCGATCCCAGCTCCCAAAGCTCAGAGTCACGCACCGCACGCCGGCTTCCACCAGCCGCCGTGCCATCAGGAACTGGTCCATCCAGTGGGGGCCGGCATCCTCGCCGAAAGCAGGTGCGGACGAGCCACGACCGTAACGATCCCGCAGCGCCGGGTCTTCTTCTTCCAGATCCATCGCATCGAGCATCTTACTGGAGGTCAGGACATCGAAGGCCTGGCGCGTGTAATCATCAACTCCCTCGTAAGCCTGCTGCTCGTCGAGTTGCGGGCGGAAGCGGTCAAAGCTCGCCAGCAGTGTCTTGCGATCTCCCAGCCGATCCAGATCAATCCCCTGCAGTTTCATATCCGCCAGCCCGTCCCCCTCGGGTTGGAAGGGAGCATAAGACGGCCCCAGGAAGCCGGGGAAACCAGGATTGGAGTAAGGAGCATGTTTTGTCTTGGTCGTCAGCCCCACAAAAGGGGAGACCGATGGATCAACATTGCCATGTAGCCTGGTGACCGCCGAACCAAGCGAGGGACGTCCCGACTGTCGCTGGCTTCCTGAAATCGGGTAACCACTCATGCAGACATCAGAGGCGTGCTGGTCAGGGGAGCCGCAGAGCGAACGAATGATAGTAAACTTATCCATCATCGCCGCCAGCCGCGGCATATGCTCACAAATCTGGATGCCCGGAATACTCGTGGATATTGGTTTAAAGGAGCCGCGAATTTCGATCGGCGCCTTCATTTTCAGATCATACATATCCTGGTGAGAGGGGCCACCAGACAGGCTAGATCATGATCACCGTCTTGTGGGACAGTTTCTTGCCGCACGGACCCGCCGAGGTGGCCTCGGCCCGCAGGACCTGGGACAGCGAGAATCCCCCAATGCGCAAAAAATGGCGGCGGGAAATGCCATCGCAGTGCCGTTGTTCTCGGCCAAGAACACTGAGCAGGGGGTCACTCCATGTGACAAAAAAGAAATTCTCGGTACAGCCCAATTTTATCGGACGGGTGGAATCACCCACAAGTGGGATGTTCCGGCGGCTACCAGGAATCTGATTTCATTATCGGCTGACAGAAGCAATGCCTTGTAGTGGATCACAGTGACCATCGGTAGAATCAGAGGTCGACATGGAACGCAGTGGCCCCTGAAAAAGTTACGAAAAGCGGTGAATGAATCAAGTCTCTACGACCGACTGTCAGAAACGTGAACCAGAAGCGCCACGCAGAATGGGCCAACGGCGGCGATGTGCCATTGTCATTTCGAGGTCTGGAACTGGCGGGTGAGGCAGGAAAAGGGTGCAACGAACTGAAAAAGCTGGAACGGGTGCGCCTGGGCCTGGTCGGTGGCAAAGAAGATATCAACGGTCTTCGCAAAGAACTGGCCGACGTCCTGATCTGCGTCGATCTGATTACGATGGGTCTGGGAATTGACTTGGGAGAAGCCTTGAAAGCCAAGTTCAATAAGACATCCGAAAAATATAGACCTGCAACCAGAATTTGACTCGATTCAACTTCCAAGACAGTTCGTTCCTGCGTCCAGCACCACCATGAGGTCGTTAGCCTATTTGACACGTACCAGCTTCATGACGCGTCCGGAGACATTCCAGTCCTGCACATACAAATTGCCGTCGCTGTCCCAGTAAGAACCATGTGTGCCGCTAAAAATGCCTTCGATCCATTCTTCCTGAGGAATCTGGAAGTTGCGTCCCTTCTCTCGATCGAGATTATGGCCAAGCACCGCGATAATCGTGTTACTTTTGTCCAGAACCACGACTCGTCCATGCAGGTCGGGAACCGACACGAAATCACCGTGGATCGCCACTGATGTGGGCATTCCCAGACCAGTCACCACCTCTTCGATAAAATTGCCATCCAGGTCATAATGCAGCAGACGGCCTCTGGGCTGATGATTGCGATCGCAAATCAGCAGGCGTGGCGGAGCGTAGCGCGTGTCCAGTGTCATCCCGTGAGCCGTATTAAACTCCTTTAGTTCGTTGCCCTTCCTGCCGAAATGCATCAGGTACCTTCCGGTTTTGTCGAACTTGAATATGTGATTACTGGCGTAACCGTCCGACAGGATGATGTCTCCATTCGGGGCAACCGTGATTGCGGTAGGGCTGAACTTCTTCAGCTTGAGTCCTGACTCATCCGGAAACGGCAGCCTGAGTACAATGTCACCGGTAATGGAATCGAATTTGATTCCTTCAGCATCATTGTTGCGGGCTCCGTAGATGAATTCCCGATCACCCTCTTCTCGAATTTCCATGTCGTGGATGTTGGAATAATCATCTCCAATGAATCGACGAAGGACTTTCCCGTCGGGCGAGAACACGAATACGCCCATATTCGCACTGGCGTAGATATTATCCGCCTTGTCGATCACCACACCGCCGTGCGTCGGACCGAGAACGGATTTGCCATCCTCATCGAGCCCCCAGCCGGGGACGGTGTCAAAAGTCATCGCCCCGCTGCCCATACGAACTGGCAGCGTTTTAACAGCCGCCGAAACAGGCACGGAAACGCTACACGTGGCTGCAAGAGCCAGACACAGACAAAAGTTCTTCATCATCCGGCGTCCTGAAGGTATTTCTGTTCGATACGGGAAAGGCGGTAACTCGCCGTTCAGGTCGGGAAATGGCAGGTAGCTACACTGCCGACGGAGACTCACATTCAGCCACCACAGTATCCGTTCACCGGACTCATGTTGCAACCAAATCCATCACTCAGTGAATCGTGGACACCTCTGAATCTGCAATTCCGGGCTGATGCATGTGCCGGACTGTATTTCACACGCCCTGCAGTGCTGAAAACGGCGCACATGTTTGTCACACGGCGATTCCGAGCCCCGTGCCCACATGAAACTCCGTGTCGTCTTCCGGCAACATCCTGTCCGTCCTGCAGATACTGCCCGAATACTGAGTGTTCAGTCACAGTTTTAACAGAATGGACGGGATTAACAGTGAGCCCTCATGTATCAGGCAAAGCGGGTGTCAGTTGCACAGCGCGTTCCTGTGGAACATCGTCATCAGCCAGGTTGGTTCATTTTTTGTCATGTATCCACCATGCCTGTTCGGCTGCGGACAATGGCCACGAGCAGACACCAAGTCTCACAAAAAGAGGATTGACAGCATCAGGAACACCCCTTAGGTGTGTACTCTCCGAACGTCTTCGTATTGCTGCCGGCAACCATCATGGCTAATTTCCACCACTGTGTCGTTCTGCATCACAGCTTCGGCGACAAGGACATGGTGCGCGAGATCACGAACCGGCGGGAAGTCGGACGGGGTGCGGGGATTCGAAAAGGGTGAAGAAAGGAAAACTGAGGGATGAATTAGCCGGTCTTCAGGAGCTTTATCCGTCCGTTAAGCACAGACCGAACACTCCCCGCTTTACTGGTACTCTTCCTGTCGGCGTCAACGGTCGACTGGCTGCTGCAGGAAAGCTACTCTTTCCGCAGTGAATTCCGGAACTCGACGTCTACTTTGCTCAGAACGTGTGCGGTCCGCTGCGAAGTAGTGCAAGCCCGGGGATCTACCGGGGAAGCATGCGGCAGCTTAATCCGAATTCCGGACGTCAACCGCAACAACGCCGTTAGAGGTGTGAACGGGTTCCAACCAGTGGAAAGTGGATGATTCAGTCGCTAAAAATGCGCCCCAACCAGCGTATCTAACCAGTGGATGTCAAAATCGATACCTAACAGGACAATAACGGAAACAGTAATGCAGACCGAACTTCAGCAGGTCAAAGACCGTGTAGCGGAGAAGGGCGAACAGCTTCATCAGCTAAAAAGTGAATTGAGCAAGGCCATTGTGGGCCAGGACGAAATGATCTCACGCCTGCTCACCGGATTGCTGGCCGGTGGCCATGTCTTACTGGAAGGCGTTCCAGGTCTGGCCAAGACGACGGCCATTACTGCTCTGGCGCAGGCACTCTCCATTGGCTTTCAACGAATTCAGTTCACTCCTGATCTGCTTCCGGCCGATCTGCTGGGCACGATGATTTATTTGCCGGTGGACGGGTCATTCAAGATCCGCAAAGGGCCGATTTTTTCCAATCTGATTCTCGCCGACGAAATCAATCGTGCCCCGTCGAAAGTGCAGTCGGCCCTGCTGGAGGCGATGCAGGAAAGGCAGGTCACGATTGGCGATGAAACGTTTGCTCTGGACACGCCGTTTCTCGTGCTGGCAACACAGAATCCGATCGAACAGGAAGGCACGTACCCTCTGCCGGAAGCTCAGGTCGACCGCTTCATGCTGAAGGTGAAGATCACCTATCCGCAACCTGATCAGGAACGCCGGATCCTCGACATGGCTTTGGAAGAAAATACACGACCAATTCGGTCCGTTCTTCAACCTCAGGATATCCTGGACATGCAGGATGTGGTCCGGATGATCTATATCGATGAGCAGGTGCGCAACTACATTGTCTCGGTTGTTCGAGCGACGCGCGAACCGACGGAATTCAAACTCAAAGACATTGCGCCCCTTGTCGAATTTGGGGCTTCTCCGCGTGCTACAATATACTTGGGCTTGGGCGCTCGAGCCAATGCGTTTTTGAACGGTCGCGCCTATGTCACACCCCAGGACGTCAAAGACATCGCCATGGATGTCCTTCGTCACCGTTTGATTCTGACGTACGAAGCGGAAGCCGAAGAGAAAACGTCGGACGACATCATCCGGGAACTGCTGACCACTGTACCGGTGCCGTAATCAGCGGCATAAGGCCCTCGCGTTGACACACATGGCGGAGGCATATGCGGCTCACAAAATCAATTCGGTCATTTCTTATTAGTACGTCAAATGGTATTCCCACTCGATGCCGGAAATCTCTGAAATCCTTCGCAAGGTGCAGCGGATTCAGATTGTCGCCAGTCGCTCGGTCGACGATCTGATGGCTGGTCAGTATCGCAGTGTGTTTCGCGGTCGCGGCATGGAGTTTGAGGAAGTCCGCGAATACCAGCCAGGAGATGACATCCGCACAATCGACTGGAACGTGACAGCTCGCGCAGGCGCACCGTTCATTAAGCGATTTTGTGAAGAACGCGAACTGACAATCCTGTTCCTCGTGGACATTTCAGGATCCGGTATCTTCGGGTCCGGGAATCAGTCCAAGCTGGAGGTAATGGTCGAAATCGCTGCCCTGCTGATGTTTTCGGCACTCAGGAACAATGACAAAGTAGGCCTGCACCTGTTTGCCGACGATGTTATTGCGTGCTACCCGCCACGCAAGAGTAAAGGAAACGTGTTGCGACTGCTCAGGGAAATCATTGCAGCAGAACCCGTCGCAGGTGAAACAAACCTGGAGATGGCTTTGGAATACCTTAACCGTGTGCAGAAACGCCGTGCCGTGGTCTTTGTCATCAGTGATTTTCAGACCAGCGTGTCCCACAAAGCACTTTCGATGACGACCGGACGCCACGATCTCGTCGCGATCACTGTTTCAGATCCTCGTGAGCATGAATTGCCGGACGTCGGTTTTATTCAGCTGGAGGATGCAGAAACCGGTGAAATCGTCGAAGTAGACACGCGAAGCGAGCGTGTCCGGCAACTCTTTCAACTGCAGTCAGAACGTCGCGCCGAAACCATTAAGGTGAATCTGCGAAGGGCAGGCGTAGATCAATTACCTGTGAGCACGCAAGAACCATACACAACGAGCCTGCGAAAATTTTTCGCAGCCAGAGAAAAGCGAAGCCGTTAGAACTATTTTTCCACCGAGCGGACGAGTGGAGTACTCCGAAATCCACTCTGCCAATGATTCACGCTGACAATGATGGCCATTGTTCCGTTTCTCAGGTCCATCGCTCACGCCGCAGGCTGATTTCGGAGAAGTCGGCCTGCAGTGATCGAATACGCCTTGACAGTTGCATCAGACAGCAGCCCCTGGATCCAGCCGACCACACCCCGAAATGAATCTTCGTACGCTGCACGTCCTGATACCACTTGCAATTCTGTCCGGTTGTGGCACGGATAATGAGTTGAAAGATGGATCGAGCGCAGCCGGGTCTGTGCGGTCAGATTCCGTCCGCGGTCCGGTGACATTGATTGTTGAAATCTCTCCGGATGTTGTCCGCCTGTCCGATGAGCCCACGCTAACGGTGACGATTAAATCAGAACCCGGTGTTGAAATCATAAAACCGCCATTCGGAGAATCTGTCGGCGAGTTCCTTGTTCGAAACTTCCATGAACCCCTCCCCACGACGGACGGAAAGGCCAACGTCACTCGGCAGGTCTATACGCTCGAACCGACACGTGCAGGGACATTGACCATCGCCCCGATTGCAGTCAGATTTCAGGACAACCGTACTGACGGTGATGGTGAGGAACATGTTGTCGAGTCCGAAGCACTTCAGGTGGAAGTTCACACCATCGTGGGGGAATCCGCTCCATCGCTGGCAGATCTGAAGCCATCTATCGGACCGATTCAACTGCCATCCACCAGTCCACCCACCTGGCTATGGATGGCCACAGGTCTTGTGGCAGCCATCAGTGCTGCTCTGATTTGGTGGCGACGGCAGCGACGACGACGGACCAGCAAGGAACTGCTGTTAACACCCCAGCAGCTGGCTCGACTGGAACTGGATCGAATCATCAGCCGTCGGCTGTCTGAAACAGATGTCAAGGAATTCTACGTGGAACTCACCGGTGTGGTACGAGTATATATCGAAAGGTCGACCGGCATTCGAGCACCGGAACAGACGACCGAAGAGTTCCTTCGTGAAATCGTGACAAACTCCGTCTTTACCGACGATGAACAGCGTCGCCTGCAGCAGTTCCTTGAATCAGCTGATTTGGTGAAGTTCGCAGGTCATCGGCCGGCGCGGGAAGATATCGATGCCAGCATCAAACGTGCACGTGAGTTTACTCAACGGGATTCCGGCCGGTCCGAGGAGACGGTGGAATGAACGCGTTCCGATTCCATGAACCACTGTCATTGCTGTTGCTGATTCCAGTACTGGCCATTGGATTCTGGTCGGTTCGACGTGATCGCAGGACAGCGGTGATGTATTCCAGTGTAGCACTGCTTCGCGATCTCCCGATAACGATGGCTCAACGATTTCATCGTCTGCTGCCCTGGCTCCGGGTGACCGGGATGCTGTTAATTGTGTTTGCCGTAGCACGTCCTCAATACGGTCGCAAAGAATTCCGAGTGCGAACCGAGGGTATTGCGATCGAAATGTGCATCGATCGTTCAGGGTCGATGCAGGCGATGGACTTCCCGGTCGAAGGAGAACGAGTCAGCCGTCTGGACGCTGTAAAGCATGTCTTTCAGCAGTTTGTTGCCGGCGAAGGTGAGTTTGACGGTCGGCCGGATGACGTTATTGGTCTTGTGGCCTTTGGGGGCTTTGCCGACGCTAAGTGTCCACCGACACTGGACCACGGCACGTTGCTGGAGATTCTGGACACAGTGAAGATTCCGGAACCAATCTATGACCGGCAGGGACATATCATCAACGAGCGTCTGTTGCAGGAAGAGCAGGCCACTGCCATCGGTGATGCGATCGCGGTTGCGGTGGACAGACTGAAAGAAGTCAAAGCCAAAAGCAAAGTGATCGTACTGCTGTCGGACGGCGAAAATACCGCAGGCGTGAACTCGCCGATGGATGCTGCAGCTGCAGCAAAAGCGTTCGACATTCGTATCTATGCCATCGGTGTGGGGTCAAATGGCATGGCGCCGTTTCCATCCACCGATCTGTTCGGACGGCATGTGCTCCGACCTCAGCACGTTCGCCTCGACGAAGCGACACTGAAAGAGTTAGCACACAAGACCAACGGCCGCTACTTCAACGCTCAAGATACTCAGGCACTGGCGGAGGTCTATGCGGAAATTGATCAACTGGAGAAAACAGAAACTGAAGGTCTGATGTATACAGACTATCGTGAATACTTTCAGACGCTGTTGCTGCCCGGAATCGTGTGCGTGTTGCTGGAGTTGGTTCTGAGCGCTACGCGATTCCGGACACTGCCGTAGAGCCACCAACGTTGACATTGCTGTCAATGTCGGATGTTGCGACAAAATGGACTGCTGAATACCGCTGCTTAATGGCGTTCGGCCTGGATTCAAATTGAGCAATTGATGGGCGATGTTCTTGCAGATCCGTCGAAAATGCCTGGCCTTGGTAGAATAAATGGTTTGGCGAGAACCTCACTGTCCGGAATTCGCTTGATGCCGGGGTGACGCTGGCTGTATCAGGGGGTAAAACCGGACAGGATGACAGTGCCCGGTGAATGGATGACGCAGCTGCGACTGACGTGAATCAGGCTGAATCCGGTTGCGTGTTGATCAAACACCGACAACCATGACTCTTTCCAATCCCAGATTCAGCGAATATGCGATGGGGACATATCGCTTCGAAAGCTAGAATCAAACGAAATCATTGTCGTGTTCTGCCCCCCCCTTGATCACTGTCGATGTCCAGCCAGCCACCTCTTTTCCCGAAATTTCCTTCCGATCCTTCTGCAATTACTGCCTTTCCACTGGCGGTAATTGAGCTGGGAACGTCGGCCATTCGGATGGCAATTGGGGTCACCGGCGGCACTAACGGCATTCGCAGCGTGGAACAGCTTGTGCACGGCGTCAGTCTGGGCAAGGACACATTCACACGCGGTGAGATTCAGCGAAGTACACAGCAGCAGTGCGTAGATGTTTTGAAAACCTACCGCCGGAAGCTGGAAGAGTACCAGTGCACGAATCCGCGACACATCCGAGTGGTCGCGACGAGTGCAGTCCGGGAGGCTCAGAATCGCATGGCGTTTCTGGACCGCATCTACGCTGCAACCGGCTTCAACGTTGAACAGATCGACGACGCGGAAATTGCTCGCGTCACCTACCTCGCCATGCAACCGATTCTGCAGTCTTATCCGAAGCTGCAGAATGCCACCACCATGCTGATGGAAGTCGGCGGCGGGAATACGGATGTACTGATCCTGCAGGGCAAGAACATTCTGCATTCGCAGTCATGGCGACTGGGAGCACTGCGACTGCAGGAGATGCTGAAAACTTACAAGACCGCTCAGACCCGGTCCGTGGGAGTCATGACGGGACATATTGAGCGCGTGCTGGAACAGATCCATGAGACTGTACCCAAGGACCGCCCGGTCGAACTGATGGCTTTGGGAGGTGACGTGCGATTCGCTGCCCGTGAGCTGCAGCGCGATCTGGACCATTCACCCATCGTGCGTCTGCCTCTGAATGAGTTGTCACGTCTGACGCACGAAATGTGTAATTTGACCATTGACCAGATCGTACTGAAGTATCATGTCGAACTGTCGCAGGCCGAGACACTCGTGCCGGCGCTGATGACGAACGTTCTGGCGGCTCAAATGCTGGGCGTTGAAGATGTTCTGGTCACTCAGTTCAATCTGCGAGACGCTTTGCTCAGCAGTCTGCTTCGTTCGTCGGAATGGACGGACGAATTCTGTGAACAGGTGATCCGTTCGGCTCGTGAGCTTGCTCGACGGTTTCACGTTGACCTGACTCATGCAGAACACGTGGCGCAGCTGTCTCAGCAACTGTTTCGTGGCCTGCAGGAGCTTCATCAACTTGATTTACGAAGCGAAACGATACTCTTCATTGCAGCTCTGATGCATGAAGTGGGCCTGTACGTCAGTCAGAACGCATATCATAAACATTCGTACTATCTGATCAGCAACGGGGACTTGTTTGGGTTAAGTGACCTTGATCAGCAGCTGGTGGCTTTGCTTGCGCGATACCATCGCCGAGCTCTCCCCAAGCCATCGCATGAACCCTACGCCAGGTTACCTCGGAAAAGCCGTGTGGTCCTGTCGCAGCTTGCCGGGATCCTGCGGCTGGCGGTGAGTCTTGATCAAGGCCGCAGCCAACGGATTCACGACATCCAGTGCCAGCCGGAACGGCAGCGTTTGGTGATTGGCGCACAGGCATCTGCGGGAGACCTGTCGCTGGAACAACAGGCGCTCCGGCAGGAATCCGGGTTGTTTCGAGATATGTTTGGAATGAGTGTCCTTTTGAGGAGAACTGATCCGTAGACCACTCATTACTCGGCTCCTGTGATGTCGAAATCGTGTTGTCAGGAACCCAGTCTGTCTGCCTCCCGTACGAATGGACACAGACACGTAATTGAAAAACACTGCTATGCGGGAAGAATTCTTCAATCGAGAACTCAGCTGGCTGGAATTCAACCAGCGCGTGCTGGATGAAGGACGTGACTCCTCAGTTCCTTTGCTTGAAAGACTGAGATTTCTCGCTATCGCTGCGTCGAATCTGGATGAATTTTTCATGGTTCGCGTTGGCGGTCTGCAGACGGCAATTCGCCGTAACCGCGCAACAGTGGATCCTGCCGGGATGGCAACAGCCGAACAGCTGACCGCTGCGGCCACTCGGGTCGACTCCATGATGGCTGACCTGTATGAATGCTTTCTGAATGAACTGCATCCACAGCTGTCGGAAATTGGCATTCGCCGCCGACATTCCACGGAACTCACGGAAGTTCAAACGGCCTACGTGGAGCGCGTCTTTGAGGAACAAATCTCGTCAATCCTGGCTCCGCTCGCGGTTTATGATCCGACCGATTTTCCACTGTTGCAGGGCCGTACCATCAATGTGGCTGTCCAGCTCGCACCGGAAGAAGGCAACGTCGGGTTTCGATTTGCTGTGATTCCGTTCGGCAAATCAGATCTGCGGTTCATCACGCTGCCATCGGATGGCGGTTTCGAATTCATTCTCGGGGAAGACTTGATCGAACTGTTCATTCAGCGATTCTTTCCGGGCGAAGAAATTATTTCCTCGGCACCGTTTCGGATCACCCGTAACGCTGATCTGAGCGTTCGTGAGGATGACGGATCCGATCTGCTGGCCGAAATAGAAGAAATTCTGGACGAACGCAAAGACAGTTTTTGCGTACGGCTGGAACTGTCGGATCAGGTTACCACGTCCCTGCAGCATTTTCTGAAGTCGTTGTTACGCATCGACGACAGCGACATTTATGTGGTGCCCGGACCAGTCGGCTTCAGCGACTTCATGTATCTGACCGACCTGAACGGTTTCAGCGATTACCGTTATCCGAGATGGATCCCGCGGGAATCGTCGCACATTGAACCCGGGACATCGATTTTCGACGTTATTCGGGACGGCGATATTCTGCTGCTGCATCCGTACGAATCGTTTGATCCTGTAGTGCGGCTGGTCAACGAAGCAGCCGACGATCCGGATGTGCTGGCAATTAAACAAACACTGTACCGCACCAGTCGCAATAGTCCCATTGTGGAAGGCCTCATGCGAGCTGCGGAAAACGGCAAGAATGTGACCGTGATCGTGGAACTGAAAGCTCGCTTCGACGAAGCCCGGAATATCAAGTGGGCGAAACAAATGGAATATGCCGGTGTCCAGGTGATTTACGGCGTCCGCGGTCTGAAAACACATGCCAAGGCCTGTATTGTTGTGCGGCGAGAACCACAGGGCTATGTCCGCTACGTACATTTTGGCACCGGTAACTACAATGAGATCACTGCAGGTTTGTACACGGACCTGAGTTACATCACCTGCGACGAAGACCTCGGCAGCGATGCGGTTTCCTGGTTCAATGCAGTGACCGGATATTCACAGCTTCAGGAACTCCGCTGTCTTGTGTCAGCTCCAGTGGGCCTGCGCGAGAAACTGCTGGAGATGATTTCTCTGGAAACAGAACGTGCCCGTCAGGGTGGCGAAGCCAGAATCGTCGCCAAGTGCAATTCTCTGGCTGATCCAAAGATCATTCGGGCACTCTATGAGGCATCTCAGGCAGGCGTCGACATTCAGCTGAACGTCCGCGGTATCTGTTGCCTCAAGCCACAGGTTCCAGGTCTGAGTGACCGCATTCATGTGACGAGTATCATTGATCGATTTCTGGAGCACTCCAGAATTTACTACTTTTATCATGGCGGCGATCGACTGGTATTCATGTCCAGTGCCGACCTGATGCCGAGAAATCTGGACCGTCGCGTGGAGCTGCTGATCCCGGTGCTGGACAGTGACTGCAGGCAGCGTGTGATTGAGGGTCTGGAACTGTGTCTTAAAGATAACGTGAAAGCTCGTCGTATTCTGCGGGACGGTGGTGACGGTTCAGTTGCGACGACGTCACAACCGATCCGCAGCCAGGAAGAATCTCAGCGTCAGGCAACGGAAGCAGCCGAGAGTGCCGTGAAACGTAAACGAATGATGTTTACGCCTCAGGAGCCGCATTAGCCAGACCAGGCTAACCCAGTGTGAATTTCGGCAGTCGTACGACTTCTCCTCCATTGGTTGCAGATTTGTGAGCACAGATCCCCACACACGTCCAGTTCGCACTGGTGACTGCATTCGGCCACGGATCGCAGTCCTTCAAGAGAGCAGACACGAATTCGTGTACGAGATGAGGGTGCGAACCACCATGGCCTCCCCCCTGAACAAACGACAGATGCTCGGCGTCATGAATTTCACGAGGCAAAGTGAAACGCTGGATCTCTTCCGGTAACAGGTGAGCGTAGTCCGGTACTTCGATCAATTCCGGAATCTCAGGTTCCGACCTTTTGGCTGTGTGGATCACATGCCGCCCATCCTCGGTCAGAGACCATTCGAAGCTCTTCTTTGTGCCATAGACGTCAAAGCTCTCACGATACTGCCGAGCGACATCATACAAAGATCGCCAGATATGAGCCGACACATCAGAATCCTTGAGCTTGACGTGACATGTTTCAATGGCAAACCGATTACCTGATTTCCGAGCGATATCATCGCGGACCGTCCCAGAACCAAAGCAGCTGACGTATTCGGCCCGAGCATTCATCAGTCCCAGGCACGGACTCACGACGTGCGTCGCGTAATGCATGGGAATCATTTCTTCCCAGTAACCGGGCCATCCATCCATGTCCTGCGGATGAGACGCGGCCAGATGCTGGATTTTTCCGAGATCTCCTTTCTCACAGAGTTCCTTGATAAACAGAAACTCGCGGCTGTAGACCACAGTTTCGGCCATCATATACTTCAGTCCCGTGTCGGCCACCTTTTCAACGATCTGCCGACATTCATCGATAGTAGTCGCCATGGGCACCGTACACATCACGTGCTTACCGGCATCCAGCGCCCGCAATGACATTACTGCGTGATCAGGAACTGGACTGTTGATGTGGACGTAGTCAATTGACGGATCAGCCAGCAAGTCGTCATAGCGAGTAAACCGTTTTTCAATGCAGAACTGATCGCCGGTCCTGTTCAGTTCAGCCTGATTGCGACGACAAATGGCTGACACGGTGGCATTCGGATGAGCCTGATAGATGGGGATAAACTCTGCGCCAAAGCCCAGGCCAATCATGGCCACATTCACATGATCCATTCCGTTTACCTCCCCTGTTGCTGTGCCGGACTGATGGGTATTGCAGATTGTTGCCGAGGTGGAATGACCGGACAAACCTGTGTCGTTTCCTGCTTGATGGAACTGGGATTGAGAGGATAATTGGTTCCAGCTGATTAACTGCATTATCCGGAGGACCAAAATGGGTACAACTCAATTCCCTCGACGCAGTGTTCTCAAATCAACACTGGTGTGGGCCGGAGCGAACGTCTGGACTGGCCGGCAAGATCGATCATATGGGTTTGCAGGTGCAAATGAACGACCACGCGTGGCGGCTGTGGGCACCGGCAGCCGGTGGTATCAGAAGGCCACGGGAATCGACGGCCCCCATGGATCTGCTCCGCGTTTTCGTAAATACGGAGACTATGTCGCTGTCTGTGATGCCGATGCTGATCGTGTCGCACGGGCGAAAGACATCGTCAAAGACTGGACGGGAACCATACCCGACGCAGTCGAAGACTATCGAGCTGTCATTGATCGAGATGACGTGGATATCGTTCACATCTCCACACCGGATCACTGGCACGCCAAAATCGCCATTGAAGCAATGTTGTCGGGCAAAGACGTCTATTGTGAAAAACCAATGACACTGACGATTGATGAAGGCCGCCGGATGTGTGGCGTGACACGTCATACCGGTCAGATCGTGCAGATCGGCACACAGCAGCGGAGCAATCCTCAATTCATTCGGGCAATTGCCATGATCCGCGCAGGACGCATCGGTAAAGTCGAAAAGCTCACCTGTAGTCTTGGCGGAGCACCCGCAAGTCCTCAGTTGCCGGCAGTTGATATTCCCCGAACTTTCAACTGGGACCTGTGGCAGGGACCTGTGGTCGCCCAGCCGTTCCGCTATCTTGCCGGACCCAATGGCGAAACGAAAAGCTGGTCACGCACTCACTACGAGTTCCGCTGGTGGTACGAATACTCGGGAGGCAAACTGACGGACTGGGGAGCTCACCACGTTGATATTGCTACCTGGGCAATGGATAAAACGGACACCGGTCCAGTATCCGTCAATCCGATAATGGTCAAACACCCCATAGAGTTTAAGGCGGGTTATCCGATCCGGGACGATCAATACAACACCGCCACTGAATTCCTGATCAAGGCCACTTACGCGGAGGGCGTCGAGTTGGTTCTACGGCACGATCGAGATAATGGAATCATATTTGAAGGATCAGAGGGCAGGATTTTCGTGAATCGCGGACGACTGTCAGGCAAGCCAGTTGAAAATCTGGCTCAGAATCCACTGCCGGATGGAGCGCTGGAAGCGGTGTACAAGAATCGTTCGCTGACGAACCATATTCGTAACTTCTTCGAGGCGGCCCGGGATCGGGCAGAACCGATATCAGATGTTTTCAGCCACCACCGAGCGTTGAGCACATGCCATCTGGCTGGTATAGCTGCTCGACTGGGTCGTAAACTGCGGTGGAACCCGGTAACGGAGCAAATTGTTGGCGATCAACAGGCCCAACGTTTCATTAGCCGGGACCGCCGCCATGGTTTCGACATTGAAGGATGACAGCAATTGCTGATTGAATGTCTCAAATGAGGCAGACGGTTACGCCGACACTCATGCGTCCAAACAGGGCAGGCTGTTTGCCAGCCAGCCCCGAGTTTGCTGGCGCAGATGAAATCTGGAATTCTGACCACTGCTGGCAATTGACAGCTATTCGGGTAGAATCGTGTCGCAACGCGTGGTGGCTGTTGTCCGCCTGCTCCAATCGGATCTCAGAGCTCCGTTGTCTCTTACTGTCGCCTGAATGTTCACCGGTCTGGTCGAAGGACAAGGAACCGTCAGAGTCCTGAAAAAGGAATCTGTTGGTCTGCGCGTCACGGTTGCGCCCGACAGCACCTGTTTCGCTGTCAGCGAGTTGAGGCTGGGTGAAAGTGTCAGCATATGTGGGTGCTGTCTGACGGTTGTGGAAATCCATGCCGATGCAGTCGACTTCGAGGCAGGTGAGGAGACTCTGGCGAGAACAAATCTGGGCGGGATTGAACAGGGTGCCCGTGTCAACCTGGAACGTGCTCTCGCCGCGGGTGATCGACTCGGCGGGCACTTCGTTCAGGGACATGTCGATGGCACGGCCGTGGTAGGTGAGCTCACTTGCCATCAGGAGTGGGTCGACATGTGGTTTCGATGTTCTGCTGACCTCACGAATCTCATGGTGCCTAAGGGGTCTGTGGCGGTGGACGGTGTCAGCCTCACGCTGGTTAACGTGAAACCCGATCGGTTCTCAGTCGCCCTCATTCCTCACACGCTGGAATTGACCACACTGGGAGTCTGCAGGCCTGGAGAGATCGTCAATGTTGAAGCCGATATTCTTGGCAAGTACGTCGCAAAGTTTGTGAGAGGTATTCAAACATCGTAATCGAATTCCGTGTCTGTTCGGCCGACAGGGTCGACTCATGAAAGACGAATCACGGCAGACGCGATCACATCTGATGTCGCTCTTCCGCGAACACGGGTTCAATCCGCGCACGGATCTGGGTCAGAATTTTCTGATCGACATCAACCTCGTCGAATTTGCGGTCCGCGCGGCCGACATTTCCAAAGATGATTTGATTCTGGAAGTTGGCACCGGCACAGGCGGAATGACGACGTTTCTCGCAGCACAGGCAGCACACGTCGTCAGCGTTGAAGTGGACCCCAAGATGTTTAGTCTGGCCACTCACGTGACCCGAAACTGCCACAACATCACACTCATCAATCGTGACATTCTGCACAACAAGAACACACTGTCTCCCGAAATTGTGGCACTGTTGCGTCAAGAAATACACAGGCGGCCTGATGGACAATTCAAACTGGTCGCCAACCTGCCGTATAACGTGGCGACTCCGGTCATATCCAATCTGGTTGCATCGGATCTGCCGTGGTCCGCGATCGTAGCCACCATCCAGCTGGAACTCGGTGAGAAAATGATTGCCGAACCAAGAACCAGCAGCTACAGCGCACTGTCCGTATGGCTGCAGTCGCAATGCAGCGTGCAAATCATTCGTCGACTGCCTCCGCAGGTCTTCTGGCCCCGTCCTAAAGTTCATTCTGCGATTGTCAGTCTGCGGCGTCACGACGGCCGTGGCGGCCGAATTGAGGATCGCCCATTCTTTCTTGACTTCATTCGGCGGCTGTTTCATCAACGCCGAAAACTGATGAGAACTGTTCTGTGCGGGATGTACCGAAAACAATTGTCGAAAACAGATGTCGACGCTGTCCTGGCCGAGCTGGGGCAGGGTTCGAAATCACGAGCCGACCAGCTGGACGTGACAACACTTCTCCGACTGGCCAACCATTTTTATCGAGCAGTCAATGAACGGCCGGACCGGGAATCAACGTTAACCTGCCGGTGATCCGTGTGCCGCATTTGAAACCTGTGTCCACCGAGTCACCCCAGGCTGGTCCACTGACTCTTTGAATTGAAGGGAATCCCACCATGGAAGATCGCATTGCTTATCGGGGTCTCACATTCGACGACGTGCTGCTGGAACCGGGTTACAGCGAAGTCATGCCGTCCTCATGTGACCTCAGTTCTTCACTCACCCGCAATATTTCTCTGAATATCCCGATCGTCAGCAGCCCTATGGATACCGTCACTACCGCAGACATGGCCATTGCTATGGCACAGCTGGGGGGGATCGGCGTTATTCACAAAAACATGACGCTTGAAGAACAGGCTCAGGAAGTCTACCGGGTGAAGCGAAGTGAACACGGCGTGATCGTGGATCCTGTCACTTTGCCGTCGGAAACCAATGTTTCCGAAGCCCGTCGCATCATGGATGAACGCAATATCGGAGGCGTCCCCATCACCACAGACGGGCAACTGGTAGGAATTCTTACGCGGCGGGATCTGCGTTTTCTTGACTCCACTGACGGTCCGGTGGCCGATGTCATGACGCGAGACAATCTGGTGACTGCGCCTGAAAATACCAGTCTTGATGAAGCGGAACAGATCCTGCTGGAAAACAGAGTCGAGAAACTACTGCTCATAGACGATCAATATCAACTGAGAGGTCTGATTACGATCAAGGACATTGACAAGAATCAGCAGTTTCCGCAGGCCTCCAAGGACGCGCGGGGCCGACTGCGGGTCGGTGCTGCCGTCGGTATCCATGATTTTGATCGAGCCGCTCTGATGATCGAACAGGGTGTCGATGTTCTGGTCGTGGACAGTGCTCACGGACATTCGAAGAATATCATCGAGACTGTTCAGACACTCAAAGACAGATTTGAGATCGATATCATCGCCGGAAATGTAGCGACGGCTGAGGGCGCGAAGGCGCTGTCCGATGCCGGTGCGGACGGAGTGAAAGTGGGGATCGGTCCGGGTTCCATTTGTACAACTCGGATTATCTCCGGCATCGGAGTTCCACAGTTGTCAGCGATCTTTTACGCGGCCAAGGTGCTGGAAGGTACCGGGGTTCCTGTCATCGCCGACGGTGGTATTCGATTCAGTGGAGATATCACCAAGGCACTGGCAGCCGGAGCAAGGACCGTGATGATCGGCGGACTGCTGGCGGGGGTCGATGAGAGTCCTGGAGAGATGATTCTTTTCCAGGGACGCAGCTTCAAGCGGTACCGTGGAATGGGTTCGCTGGGAGCGATGGTAAAAGGTAGCCGTGAACGCTATCGACAGGGTTCACGTGCTGGCAGTGATGATTCCAAACTGGTACCGGAAGGCGTGGAAGGTCAAGTTCCTTACAAAGGGCCCCTGCAGCCGCTGTTGTATCAACTCACCGGCGGTTTGCGGTCAGGTATGGGATACGTTGGCGCAAACACAATTCAGGATCTGCAGTCCCAGGCACGTTTTATCGAAGTTTCGGCCGCGTCAGTTCGAGAGAACCATCCTCATGATATTGCAATTACCCAAGAAGCTCCCAACTACTCTGTGGAACACAGCCTCATCGAAGGACGGTGACCCAAAGCCTCGCTGCTCCGGCGCAGTGCGGCTGAACATGATGATCACACTTGTCCTGTGCAGCGTCCCGCAGACGATGGCAGCCGATTCGGGACTCCCCGATCAGCCGCCAGATCCATCATCAGCCGCCATTCCATTTCCAGCAGACGACTCGCTGCCGGTGGCCACACCCGCTCCCCGCAGCAACTCTCCTGTGAACACTCAACGGGAATCCGAGGAGTCAGCAGAATTGCAATCGCGACGGATCGGCGAAATCCGTCCGTCACTTGAGTACGCGTGGGGCGATGTTGATGAGTCGGCTCTTCCTGAAGACTTTTCCAGCAATCCGGATGATGAACCGATCAGGCGTACGATCAAAACGCCGTTACTATTGCAGTGGCAGCCGTCTAATTTGTGGTATCACCCGCTGTATTTCGAAGATCCGGCACTGGAGCGATACGGACACACCTACAGCCCCGTGGTGCAGTCGCTTGTGTCCACCGGCCGTTTCCTTGGTCAGACGGTCACCATACCGTATCACGCCACGCTGCGACCAATGCAGTCCCGGGAATATCCGCTCGGCTGGTATCGACCAGGCGAGCGGTCTCCGTATCTGACGTACCGGCCAGCTTGGAATGATGAGGCCGCAGTTACTCAGGCGCTGTCGGTCGTAGGCTTGTTCTTCCTGATTCCATAGAATTCCTGCCAATCTTCAAATCGCTTTCGTCTGCAGTTGATCAAGTATCGGCTGTGTTTGTCGTGATTGCTCCACACGACTTGCACAGAAACAACCCTTGGGACAGCACCTCAGGCGGTCGTTTCGCTTGCGGACTCATCCGAATTCAGTAGTGTCACGTGATACCGATACCCGTATCTGTCCAGGAGCATTTATGTTTCGCATTGTTCTGATTCTGTTGGCGATTTTGTGTCCGACGTTCATGCTGTCGACCTGCCAGGCGGAACCCAGAATTAAGGCGCTAATCGTTGACGGCCAAAATAACCACAGTGTCTGGCCCAAGACAACGGTGATGATGAAACACTATCTGGAGTCCAGCGGCTTTTTTGAAGTTGACGTCGCTCGGACTGCATTCACTGTGAATGGTGAAGCCCTGCTGGACGAATATCCGATTGAAGGCGTGAAATCGACGCCGGCCCGGCAGGCGGTTACGGATCCGGATTTCAAACCGGATTTTTCCGGATACAAGGTTGTGATTTCCAACATGGGCTGGAGAGCAGCTCCATGGCCCGTCGAAACACAAACCGCATTCGAAACGTGGATGAAAGCCGGAGGAGGGCTCGTTGTCATTCACGCAGCGAACAATTCGTTTCCAAAATGGCGGGCCTGGAACGAAATGATTGGCCTCGGGGGCTGGGATGGTCGGACCGAGAAAGATGGTCCTTATGTCTACACCAACAAGCATGGCGACGTCATTCGTGATACTGCAGTGGGCCAGGGTGGTCATCACGGGCAACAGCACGTGTACTCTGTCGTCATTCGTGACGGCAGTCATCCGATCACTCAGGACATGCCCATTGAGTGGTTGCATGCCAGAGACGAACTCTATGACCGGCTGAGAGGGCCTGCGCTGAATATGCAGTTACTGGCGACGTCCTACAGCGATCCTGCTACCGGCGGCAGTGATCGACACGAGCCGATCATGTTCACCGTCGGCTACGGCAAGGGTCGTGTATTTCACACACCGATGGGCCATGGAGACTACTCTCAGGAATGCGTGGGTTTCATCACCGTGTTGCTTCGAGGCACCGAATGGGCGGCCACCGGTGAGGTGACCGTTCCGGTACCGAACGACTTTCCGACCGCTCAGGCCGTCAGTTCACGCCGGTTTCAACGATAGCCGAAACGAATCAATACGATGCCTGTGATTTGCTCATAATAATCCTTGTCGTTTTTTCCCTCCTGAGGATCCACACGGACATTCCTGCGGCCACATTGAAAATATATTTACACCCTCGGAGCAAAGATGCATAAAAACAAATGAGGAATTTTATCTAGTCTAAATACAGGAAGAAAACGGAAATTAAATGAACGGCTTAGTCTGTTCCAGATTTAAAATGCCGTCGCGAAAATTAAAGAACAAGCTGAATCGTTTTTGCATAAAGCATAAATGCACAACAATATAATTTATCACGTTATAGGCTTAGAAGGTTGTGCCCATCACGGTTTAGAAAATATTCTTGGAAACTCTAGAATAGAATGTTGTCATCTGAGATTCGAGATCCACAGGCTTTCCATATCTTGTATTAGGAAAATGACGTTTCTTTGTCCTCTTCCTTGTTACACTATGATTTCTAATAACGAGTCCAAGATGCTCTGCAGTTATATCAAAATCAGAAAATGAGGAGGCGGCAAATCACTGCAGTCGCCTGGGACTACTGATTACAGGCCTGGCCGTAACTCACAAAACGCGGCAGCCGTACGCTAGGTCTGTCAGAATGACCATGCTTAAGTGACCGACTGGAGAAGAGTCAGTGAAAGTAGGGATCACGGGTGCGACCGGTTTTCTGGGACACTACATCGTCCGCAAAATGCAGGCTGTTGGGAACGTCTGCCGTTGTTGGTACCGTTCGAAGGATCGTTGTTACCAGACAAATCACAGTTCTGCAGTGGAATGGGTCCATGGGGAACTGGGAAACACCGATGCCTGTGACGGGCTTGTGAACGGCTGTGATGCCATTGTTCATTCGGGGCTTCACCGCAGTGGCTCGGCGTTCCGCGGCGGCGAAGGTGATGTAGAGGACTTTGTTCGCCGGAATATCCTGGGCACTGTTGAGCTGATTGAAGCGGCGCGGCGCCACAAAGTGGGCCGTTTCGTGTTTATCTCCACCTGTGCCGTTCACGAAAAAATTCTGGACGACCGACCACTGGACGAAGCTCATCCGCTCTGGATGACAACTCACTACGGCGCCCATAAAGCGGCTGTGGAACAGTTCGTCCACAGTTACGGATTTGGTGCAGGATATCCGATCTGCGCCCTGCGACCCACGGGCATATATGGCCTGCATCACGAGCCAGCGCACAGCAAGTGGTACAATCTTGTCCGGCAGGTTGTGCAGGGCGAAACGGTCGAATGTTCCCGCGGAGGCAAAGAAGTCCATGCGGCGGATGTCGCAGAAGCAGTCGATATCCTTCTCCACGCCGACAGCATTGCCGGAGAAGCCTACAGCTGTTACGACCGCTATGTATCAGAACTGGAGGTAGCCCGTCTGGCGAAGAACATCAGCGGCTCAGCATCGCAAATCCACGGAGATCTGCCAGCCCCCAAGCATCAGATCGTCAGTGACAAAATCCGCGACCTGGGCATGGCCTTTGGTGGTGATCGGCATTTGAAACAAACCGTCACCGAACTCGTTGAAACTATGAAATGAGACGTCGTCCCGCTGGTTTTCGGGCCACAGTGCATCGGTTTGGCGTGTCAATCCGGAACCGCTGAAACGACTGTGTGATCCGGGCGCTGCAGACTGTGGAGCTTTCATGCCGAGGTTCACCACAGCCGGACGGCTACTGCGACGGTTTCTTGATGGCTTCTTCATAAAGAACCTGAGCGCGATCTTTCAATTCGTGCGTTGTCCGCCATTCCTCGGCAGATGGCAAGGGTGCACTAATCTCCGCAATATTTTGATTTAATGTAACCTTCTCCAGGAACTCTCAGTGATGCTCAATTTGGTTGCCTTCATGTGCATGAAACCTTCTTCGGACGGCAGCACGGCCTCGACCGGGAGGGGTGATTTACCAACAAACTCTATGTCCATGTGACCAATGGAAACCACGATTCAATTCTGCATTTGCCCCGTTGTGCTGGGTTGTCACAAATCCTGTATGATTCGAGAGCTGCCGCAACATGATTGGTCTCTATGCGAGTGAGTTGCTGCGGAATGACATTTCAAGAGCACAGGCGTGTGACAAGCAGCAGCCCGCAGTACCTCCATGAGGTCACTTCGACGAGTTCATCAGAGCGTCCTTCAATCAAACAGGCAGACTGATTTACACCGGCGAATCACAGTTTTCCGGCGTCGAGGATACATTTATCACCGGCTTCGATGGATAGTGGTTGACACGGTCTGCGTTCATAATGCAGCAAGCCATCAAACATTCGAAAGGGCGGAATCAATGCGAACGTTACAACTCGGTACCCTGCTCGCTGTCGTATTGCTCATTGCGTGCACGGTGGCAGCTGCGAACACTCAGGCTGCTGACGAAACCTCGCCCAGGCGTTATCGTGTGATTTTCAATTGCGATGGGCACGCCGTGGCAAAAGACGCGAATGGTGATCTCAACCAGTGGATTGAAAACCTCTTCGCACCGCTCGCCGACAGTCACGTGGAAGCGCTTTTTTGGTGTGACGGGGCTGGTGGCAACACGGCGAACTACGAGAGCCAGGTGCTGGAACGAACCGGTGCTCGTTCCGGCCAGCCGAGGACCTACATCGATCATTGGATTGAGGAAGGCAATGACCCTCCGAGAATTGTGGTGCGTGAAGCAAAGAAGCGCAATCTTGACGTCTTCTACTCGTTTCGCATCAATGACATCCATGATTCGTTTATACCGGATGAAATGCCAACCTTCAAAATTGATCATCCCGAATGGATGATCGGCGAACGCAATTACGGAGGCGTGACAAGCTTTCGGTCGGCACTCAATTTTGCAGTCCCGGAAGTCCGCGAACTGAAATTTCGCGTTATCGAGGAGCTGATGCGGAAATACGACTTCGACGGTCTTGAAATCGACTTCATGCGAAGTTCACCTTACTTTCTACCAGGGACTGAATCGAAAAATGCGCACCTCCTGACGGAGCTACTCGAGCGAACCAGAAAGCACCTCAACGAACGCGGCAAACAAAGAGGTCGACCGGTGATACTGGCAGTTCGCGTCAATGAAAGTCTGCAGTCATGTTCCCTTGACGGCTACGACGTTGCTGCATGGATCGACCGGGGACTTGTCGATATCGTCACGCTCGGCAGTGGTGTGATGGACATCGAAGTGGAAGAATTCAAGGAACTTGCCGCAAACCGGAACGTGTATGTTTACCCATGTCTGTACGGCTGGCCGAGCAAATACAGTCCGATTCCGGCCGAGCTGGCTTCGGGGCTTGCACTGAATTACCACGCACAGGGCGCTGACGGGATATATCTTTTCAACTGGTTCCCGCACACGACGAACAACAGCGAAAGCACCGGCGCGTACATGTTCGGGCTTATGAAGCAGCTTGGCGACTCAGAAATACTCCGCCGCGGTCAGCAGTACCTGATGTTTGCAGTTGACCGAGGCCGACCTGAGCGTGCTTATCAACGCAACTGGCTGCACTGTGTGCTTCCCGAAACGCTGTCTACAGACCAACCACTCGAAGTCTCAATGCGGGTACTGGCGAGGTTCTCCGATGAAACGAAGCTGACGCTCCGCTTACATGTCGACAACCTGAAGTCAGATGATGGTGTGGTCGTAAAACTGAACGGCACTTCAGTTGATGACTGGGCTGCCGACGATGGAAACCACCTCCAGGCTCTGATCACTGCCGAACAACTTCGCTTTGGTGTGAATCAGTTCGAATTAAGTTTAGCACGACAGGTGGCCGACTCAAAAGCTCCAAGAACGGTAACCGCTCTCGAACTTCACGTGACGCAGCATTGATACCGGTCTCCTGTCTATAAGCTCTTTCCTGAACCCTTTCACCCACAGCCCCTCCGGACGCTGACCCAATCGAAAGATTGAGAATGCAATAAATCACATAACAGGAAACCAGAACCGCACCGAATGGTCGAGTTAACTTCCCCTTTTTTGACACAGCAATCCCAACGCGAAAACAAAGCAGAATCAGGAGCATCGCCGGGAAATGCAGTTTGAAAAAGAAAGGCTCAACTCGCAGTCCCTCCGGGGTCACCGCTGCAGCTGCTCCCGCGACGAACAACACGTTAAGAATGTCGGCTCCAATGACGTTTCCCACTGCTAAGGCCCCCTGCTCTTTGCGCACAGCCGTGATTGCCGTGACAAGCTCCGGTAAACTCGTTCCGAAGGCAACAATAGTTGCTGCAATCACTGCCTTGGGAATACCAGCTGTCACGGCAAGGATTTTGGTGCATTCGATCAACCCGATACTCGACAACACAACGAAAAAACTTCCGCCGAGTATCGACAAAACTAACAGCGGCACCGGCGAGTCGTGTTCCGATTTTTCTCCGGGCTCATCGTTCGCATGCTTTGCGAGACGCACTGACCACGCCATGTAGACGACGAGCCCAAAGAGGAACACGAAACCAGCGCTCTGTGGCAAACTGGAATTCTCGCTGAAGATGCTTCCTGGCTCTGCGTAGGGTATACAGCACAGCACTAACAGGATCCCTGAACCGAACTGAACCCAACCCTGTTGGTTGACTACATTACGGCTCAGAGGTAGCGGCGCTAACAGACATGCCGTTCCAAGAATCAACCCCGTATCGCAGACAATCGAACCAACTGCGTTACCTAATGCAATTTCAGAATCACCGTTAACAGCTGCCAGGACTGAGACAACCGCTTCGGGAAAAGTTGTGCCCACAGATACGATCGTTGCTCCAACGATCACCTTTGGCATCCCTGTTCGCAGCGACAACGTGACAGCTTTTTCGACCATCCAGTCTGCGCTTTTCCCCAGCACACCGATACATACCACCATAACTCCCAGAAGCGCCAACATATGCGTCTCTGCGATCGATTCAAAGAATCGGGTGACTTGATGTTCCATGTTTGAATCTCTTGTCAATTCGGTCTTATTCGCTGCCGGACGATGTCTGGCGAGCGTCAGGACTGACCAGCTCGGACGACAAAGCTCAACATGACGTTGCTTTGAGTCGAAAGGTTTGCGGTTTCGCAGGGATTTCGGATCGGAATCAGAATCACCGTAAACCCTTCAAAGAACACTCTTTAAGAAATGACAGATCACTGTGCCTGTGGCTGAGACTGGTGCACAACCACAAAAAGTCATAGTGAAAACCGGACTCGCGGTTCATATCTCCAATGAAGTCTTGCGAAATCACCAGGTAAGCCGGAAAAACAGCAGTCTTCAACATCTCGGATTCCTAAAAAATTCGGGAAGCGACCCCGTTACGTCAACCAAAGCCCGCAGGGTTAACCTCATCACCAAGCTCCCGTCTGGAAGGGAAAGTGACGGACGCACCATCCGGTTGAGGTTCATCCAAAAAAACTGCAGTGGTGTCCACTTCGGGCATTGTGTCCCGGCAGAGCAACGGGAAATACTCAATTATCGGGATCTGGGGATGCGTTAGTTCGAGGTGCATATGAGTGATGCCGCAGGTGTGAGAAATCAGGGTCACATCCGCCACGGAGGCGATTTAACGAGCTTTGGTAAAACCGCCGCGGGTCGGACTGGATGATGTCCATCGCCCACTTTTCTATGATTTGTTATAAACCGAACCGAGTTTACTCGCGCTTCTCCGCCCTGAAAATCAGCGTCGATATTTCCCGGCGCAGTTTGGCGTAGCTGTTGAGACCGTGCAACTCCTCCGTGTCGTGTTTGTGCTCGTCGACTCATTCACTACCATTTTTCGCGACCCAGGAGCGGTAACATGAGGGATTCGTGCACGTTGATTTTCGCAGTTCCGACGATTGTGACGCGGCACAAGAATGTACTTGTGCTGCGCAGGGCTGTGGGATGGCCATCTGAGAATAATGGAATGCGTCAGTCACCCCAGTGGTGCTGAGCATCCTCAATGATTTGCTCGTAGCGAGAACGAGCTTCCGAATAGATCGTCAGAACGGACTGCTGAGCGTCTGCGTCTGGAAAGCGGTCCGGCTGTGATTTCGCGATTGCCGCAAGATGATCGATCCAGCGGAGCATATAACGACCGTCCTCCGCCGATGCCGCAGGTTTCTCATCGACGGAAACGTACACTGGACTTGTGTGAGCCTGACGAAGGAGATCGTCGGGGGCTCGGAAGAGCGCACGGGACGCAAACCAGCCGCTGCGTTTGGGTGTCAGTGTGACTTCCAGCTGAGCTTTGACGATCGGATCCGGTGACTCTGTGAGCAAATCCCGAGACGCCACGATCCGTCCGTCATGAATGATCTGCAGCGATTCAAGACGCTGGATTGATCGCACGGCTGTCCGGATCGCAACAGCCTGCTGCTGATCCGATTTCATCACAATCGTATCACCGACTGTTTGGTTGTTTGCTGTGAACGTCAGCATGGGACCAGTCGTCGCAAATGTGCGTCCATCATGAATCGCCGTCCACATTTTTTCGGCGGTCAGCGGTTCTTCGATGCGAGCGAAGACGCGGTTGTAGCCGGTCGGCGAATCCATCACACCAATCGCCGACCCACCGGACACACCAAGCTTGAAGCCGCAGTTCAGAAAACGGTAATAGAGCGCGTTTGTTCGATGAAACAATCCATCGCCCGCCGCTGCATTTGACTCACCAGCTGCAAGCGGTCCGATCATGCCCCAGCCCCCGGCTCCGGTTGTCGAGCGATGGAAATGGTTGTGGCAGACCTGAATCGTGTCGAGCATGCCCAGCGCCACACCGACAACAGATTCAGCCCACGACGGTTTATCACTATCGAACACGGACCGCGGAGAATGCCGCCGAGCGACTCGACACAGTTCGGCATCTGTAGGAAAGTGTTCTCCATATCGTCGCGACGTGATGGGTTGAGTCAGGTTGAATAAAAACGTCGCTCCGATCGTCGCGCCCGGTGCTGCCCTGTGATCGATCCGCTCAATCTCGATGTTGTTACGCGTGATGATGTGGCGGTCATCAATCTGAATCGGCCGAGTGAACGCCGTGTCCGGCCATTTTGCCTGCCAGATTTCACCCTGCCCTCGCAGCCAGTAGGTAAATGACGGAATTAAATGGACATCATCCGCCAGTGAAAGCTGGCGGAGAACCTGCCGATTGTCGTGGCCCAGGTGCACATGAAGATCGGCCGAATACCACCCGGTGGACGGCATATCAACCCATCGCTGGATCTTGATCGTCTCAGTGACAGTCGCTCCCTCAGGAACGTCCACTCGTACATCCGCTGGAAGGAATTCCTGCCCCTTCTCGATATGCACGACTGCCGGACCAGCTGGCGCCACTACCGTGAATACCCCGTCACAACTGAAGCTGCGGTCTTTGGCGTACGGAGTGGCAGTGGCCGGAGCCACAGGTTTGAAGAACCGTATTCCCGCTGCATCCACCCACGCACGAGCCGGCGTGAGCTTTCCCCTGTCATCAACGATGCGGATTTCGACTCGACCATCATCAGCAGTACCTGCGGACGGAATCAGCAAAGCGGCCAGAACCAATGCATTCAATGAACTGTCAGGTCGCCTCTTACAAGTCATGCTGTCTGAGCCTGTATATGGGTGCGGTCGAATTCGCAGGTCATCATTCACTCGCTCCTGCCAGACAGTATTCCGGAGACAGCCGACGGACACCAGCGGATGCGGTGCAGCCTGCTCCGAGAATAATTATGATTGAACTGGAGATCAGGCTTGTTTCCCAGACCGTGACAGAAGCCCGTATCACGTTGGATCGCGCGTCCACCAGATGCGACACCTGCCATTCGATTCCTTTTTTGCAGCCAGTATCACGGGGCCCTTCAAATCCAGCCAGTTTGAGGAAGTGTGGAGGACATCGTGTGTATTGTATACTGTCGTATAGCAACGTTTAGCAGGAATGATACGGATGATTCAGCCTGCGGACCTGTGGCCCCATTTTACTGATTTCGAATCAGCAATCCGCAAATACCGAGACAGACTCACCAGGTTCGGCAGACATTTGTTTCGCCACATCCTCATACCTGATACTTAGTCATGGTGTCCTGGATTGGTCTGGGATCAGCCCGGCCATCGGCCGGAGCGTATACTGGAGGGAAAATGATCAATGGACAAGGAACGCGTTTTGATTACCGGTATGAGCGGGCTCATTGGGGGAATCATGCGACGGGCATTGGAGGACAGGTATGACCTGGTCGCGCTGAACCGCAGTGAAGTATCGGGCGTACGATGTATTCAGGCCGACATTGCTGATCTGGAGGCCATCCGACCTGCGTTTGAAGGGGTGGAGTGTCGTCTTGCACTTGGCTGCCGATGCCAACGCTCAGGACTCGCTCTGTGACGTCGTCCATCACAATATCAACGGGACATACAATGTGTTCGAGGCGGCACGCGCTGCCGGAGTACGACGCATCGTCTCAACGTCGAGCGGTTCTGTCATGCAGGTATCACGAACTGGACGAACCCTAACGAACGCTGGTGGAAGGTCCTGATACTCCCTTACCGACCAATTGGCCAATGGTCACGTATCTGGCTCCTTTTCGTCCTGACGGACTGTACGGTTGCAGCAAGGTCTGGGGCGAAGCACTGGCGCGGTTCTACTCTGATGAGTACGACATGTCAGTGATTTGCGTGCGGCTCGGAGCGGTGCTGGCAGATGATCAACCCAATCAGCCACGGATGTTTTCTGCATAGTGCAGTCACCGAGACGCCGGTCAGATGTTTGAAAATGTATCGCAGCGCCAGACGAACTGCGGCTCGACATTTTCTATGCGGTCTCAAACAATCGACGAAACTATCATGATCTGGACCATTCTCGCAAGGTAATCGGCTACGAGCCGCAGGATGACGCGGATGCATTTGTGTCTCGATAAAGGTGACCGGTGGTTTTGCTGCCTTGAATCACACTGACGTCAGTGGTCTTTCCTTCAATCACGCTGGCGTCCACTCTTTTGAAACAGATGCCAATCCCGGTGACGCAGTGGGTGGCGAACAGGATCTCTACCGAACGCTGTTCACGCCCCCTGCCGCTGATCACCACGTATGCGAAGTGGCCGAGTTTCTGCAGGGTTTCAACGATTTGTCTCAATCGGAGACGCTGGTCGCGGCCGGACAGTCTTTTCTGCGCAAATCGCAACAATGATTAAAACCGCGGCACCGACGGGGTAGGCCCAGAAAAGGTGAATGTTCAGCAGTTGCAGACCGAAAACAGATCCGCAGGCACAGCATGTCCCTGCCGCAATACCCGGCCAATGACCCCGACGCATCAATGCGAGAAGTCCAATTCCAAGCAGAGGGCCATACGCATAGGCCGCCACGCTGAACAAACGGTCCAGTAACACGCCCCCAGCGAATGGAAGAAGACAGCCAGCAGGCAGAGGACCAATCCCCAAAGGATTACCGCGAGCCTGGCAGTGAGAACATAATGACTTTCCCCGGCACCTCTCCGCACATACCGTCGATAGATTCCCCTCACCGACGTCTGCGACAGGGCGGCCAGGGCCGAATCGAGTGTCGAGATGCCCGCGGCAAAAATTGCGGCAATGATCAGAGCGGAAAGACCGGCTGGAAGATTGTTGACAACATGGTAGGGAATAATTCGATCGACGTTTTCTGTCATTCGGGCCGCGGCATCCGCGGGCAGTGGCTGGACGTGGTAGTAGAGGACCAGACCGAGTCCCACGGCCAGCATCACAAAGGCCATCACCAGCGTCCCCCCACACGACGCAAATACTGCATTACGAGCCTGGCGTGCGTCTCTTAAGTACATCAGCCGCTGGGTCACAACCTGATCGGTCGAGTTGAGCCCCAGTTCATAGAAAGGAAATGCAAGCAGGGCGACCCAGATGGTATATTCTTTCGCCGGGTCCAGTGACCAGTCGATCAGAACGAGTTTTGCATTCTCATCAAGAACGGCGAGCATTGGGGTCCAACCCATTGAGATGTGGGCATTCATCCAGAATAAGATGGATATCCCGCCCAAAAAGAAAACAACCGCTTGAATCACATCAGTTCAGATCACCGCCTTGATGCCGCCGACGACACAGTGAGCGGCGGAAAAGACACCGAGAATGAATATGCACAAGTTGCCAGAGAGACCGGTGACTTCACTCAGAACGAGTGCCGTGGCAACAAGGCGCACGGCCTGAGTTAAGACGGCGCTGATCAGAAAGAGGAGACGTGCCAACAGTGCCGGTCGATTGCCCATGAATTCATAAGGGCTGTAAATCACCTCGTAGAAGTACGGCTTGACGAAGAGAATAACCATCAGAAACTTGCCGATGACAACACCCATCATCATCTGGCCGTAGCCGGTGTTTCCGTTTGCTGCGAAGACCGCGGCAGGAACGGCAATCAACGTGATTCCGCTCGTCTGCGATGCAATGATGGAGAGGCTCACTGCCCACCAGGGGGAGCTCCTCATCACCAAGAAAAAATCCGGTCAGACTGGAAGTTCTGGATCCCAACACGTGCCCGAACGTGGCGGTGCCGATGAGAAAAACCGCAACGATCGACCAGTTAAAGAAACCATAGTTCCCAGGATCGTCCGGCATCAAACCCCCGGTTCGTGATCAACAAGGGAACCACTGATCGGACCAGTCAGAAATCCTAATAACGCAGTACGGGTCGATGGGAACTGTCTCGCTGGTTGCGCCAGCTGTAAATCATTTGAATTCATATCATTGATCTTTGCAGTTCCAGTCGAACCGGTCCAGTCGCACCACTGTCTCCTCACGCTGTCGTTGCTCTACCACCTGGACAGAAACCTCCGTCTGTCCTTACCGCACAGTGCCAATGGATGATCAAGTGTTCTAATTGTCGTCAGTATCACTCCGCGATTGAATCCCGGTATGACTTCGAATCTTCCACGAACTCAAGGTCGATCGCCCGTACCAGCCGACTGAACGTGGTCCTTGATTCCTGCTCGTTGTTCCGTGTCGATCTGGTCGGAATGACCGACAACCGGTTCGCCAAAGCTCCGACGAAGACATCTGCAGCGGGGGCTGGCTACCAACGGCTTATCTTCCCGATCAACTCCTCCGGTACGTCAATCAATCGGGCGTTTCGCGACCCATCGCAGACAGGTCGCAAAGTCAGGCCAATATGTCGTGTACCACGCTGCCATGCACGTCGGTCAGACGGAAATCCCGCCCGGCAAAGCGAAACGTGAGTTTCTGATGATCGAGTCCGAGACAGTGAAGAATCGTGGCGTGGAGGTCGTGGTAGTGCACTCGGTCTTCGATCGCGGCAAATCCAAGGTCGTCGGTGGCACCATGAATGTGGCCGCCTCTGATGCCCCCACCCGCCAGCAGAAACGAAAAACCATAATGGTTGTGATCGCGACCCGAGAGTTTCGGCAACTCGGCGACCGGCGTCCGTCCGAACTCACCGCCCACGATCACGAGCGTGCTGTCGAGCAAGCCTCGCTGTTTGAGGTCGGTGAGAAAAGCGTAGAGAGGCTGGTCCGCGTCCGTTGCCAGTCGTCTGTGCGCGTTCTCCAGGTTTTCGTGACTGTCCCAGCCACCACTGGGGTGGGTGAACACCTGAACGAATCGCACGCCACGTTCGATCATACGACGCGCAATGATCATCTGACGAGCGTGTGGCCCTGAGCCGTACAGCTCATGGATGTGTTGCGGCTCCTGATTGACATCCAGCACGTCGCTTGCGTCCAGCTGCATTCGCGAGGCCAGTTCGAACGATTGAATGCGTGCCTCCAGCCGAGAGTCCGCCGGACGAGTCTCGCGATGCAGTTCGTTCAGACGCCGCACAAGATCGAGTTGGCGTCGCTGTCCAAGGCTCGAGAAGCTCGTGTTACGAACGTTTTCGATCAGTCGGTCAATATCTTGGTGCTTCGTCTCCAGAAACGTACCTTGATAGGCACCTGGAAGGAATGAGGACCCCCACAATCGCGCGCCGAACGTGGGGCGACCGTTCGGACAAAGCGCGAAGTATCCCGGCAGATTCTGGTTTTCTGAACCGAGACCGTAGGTCGCCCACGCTCCCCAGCTTGGCCGGGTCACCACGTTGTGGCCACAGGTGAGCAGCAGAATTGACGGTTCGTGATTTGGGACGTCACAGTACATCGAGCGAACAACGCAAATATCATCGATCACCTCACCGGTCTTCTTGAAAAGATCACTCACCGGAATACCACTCTCACCGTATCGCCGGAACGTAAACGGCGAACGCATAACCGCGCCCGTCTTGCGCTCGGTGGGTAACCCAAGGTTGCCCGCAGGTTTACCATGCAGACGGTCCAGCATCGGCTTGGGATCAAACGTATCTATTTGCGACGGTCCGCCTGTAAGAAAAAAGTGCACGACGTGCTGGGCTGTCGGAGCAAAGTGTGGCTTCTTCGGTGCCAGCGGATTGAGGTTGACGCCGCTGCTGCCTGCCGGCTCAGCAGCACGCAGCATGCCGTCGTCCGCCAGTACGCCGGCGAGTCCCAAGAGGCCAAAGCCAGCACCGAAGCTGGTCAGAAGCTGGCGTCGAGACGGGCCGGCAGGAGCCGGGTGCACTGTTTCAGTGTGTTTGCTTTGTGCCATGGTTTCGTGGGTGGTCAGTCAACGAAGATAAATTCGTTCGTCATGAGAAGCGCTTGGGCGAACTGCTGCCACGTGTTGGCTTGCGGTCCTCGAAAGTCCACACGCGAACTCCAGCGGGCCACCTTTTCGCGCCGACCGGAACTGTCCACGGCGTAGATCAGCACCGGCCAGTCAAACCTATCATCAGATCCATCCAGGCATCCGTCGACAACAAAATCGAGGGTCTCGCCGGAAACGACTTCCAAACTCCTCGATTCAGTCGCTATCTCGCTTCCGTGAGTTTTCCACAGGCCAAGCTCTCCCTGCCGATCAGAGATCAGTCGTGCGCAGACACCGTCGCCTGACTTGCTGCTGATTACCTTTTCCCCGTCTTTGACGGTTTCCATTTTCGCAACGTGTACCAGTTTCCCCGCTACTGTGATGTGCATATTGGTCGGTGCTGTCCATCGTCGAATGACCGACGGCTCAGGTGTCGGATGAGTCGTACCGCCCGTCAGGTTCAGGGACAGTCCGGTCGACTCCTCGGGATCCTTGGAAGAATCAGGCCCGGGAGTCTGTGCAGACACGTGCCACGCTACACCACTCCAGTAATGAAACGGGGTAAAGCTGGTGACGTGGGCGTTGTCATCCACTCTTCCCCACCCATACGCCCAACGTTCGTAACTCGGCGGGGGATCCGACCCTGATTCGAAGAACGATTCCGCTGCAGCCAGTTCCTCCGGTCCTGGATCACGAGCCAGAACAACATGGTACAGCGAACGGATTCGATTCTCCTGTGTCGTGACACCAGAGGCCGTATTTGATACGGCATCGGCATACTTCAGGAGATCTCCGGCGCACTCCACGACGAAGTGATGGTTCATCATGAACAGAGTCTGTTGCGGTACCGTCGTTTCCGATCGGCCGCTGCTCGTTGCATCAGGGCTGGGAAAATCAAACGCCGAGAAGAGACTTGGAAGTGAGCTCCGATTGACGAAGCCGTAGACCGTCCGTCTCTTCGTGAACGGCCGGATCAACAGATCCACTGATGAGCCGCCCATTTTTGTATTCAATGTGCCGGTCACGGCCAGGAGTGAGTCCCGGACACCTTCAAACCCTCGCCTTCGTCGATTCTGCCTCCAAAAGAGGGCATTTTCGGCGTCGACGCCCGCAGCGTCCGCGCGATGCCGGCTCACCTGCCGCCAGGTGGCCGAAAGAAGGATGCGTCGATGGAGTTTTTTAATCGACCAGTTGTCTTCAATCAGTCGACTGGCAAGGTGATCGAGCAGCTCTGCCTGTCGAGGCGGTTCGCTCCGCCGGCCAAAGTCACTCGGTGTCGTGACCAATGGCTCACCGAAGTGATGCATCCAGATTCGGTTGACGATCACGCGTGCCGTGAGTGGATTCTTCGGGCTGACAATCGCCCTGGCAAGCTCCAGCCGACCACTTCCCTGATTTGTAAAGGGGCGGCGATTCTTCCCTGCGATAACACGCAGAAATTGACGTGGCACTCGTTGCCGGGGCTGTGTCGGATTGCCGCGATGGAAAACGCGAGGCTCGTGGGGCCGGGTATCGTGCAGGACCATCGCACGCGGTGCAAGGTCCGTCCCCTTTGCTGCCCACTCTTCCACGGCCTTCAACAGTTTTTGGACCTCTTCCTGTGCTATACGATCCGGCAATAATCGGATCAGATTAAAACCAATGTCAGGCAGTGGAATGCTGGCGGGCGCATCAGGGGCATAAAGGATTTGACGCAGCTCCTCCCATGCGGAATCAGCCAGGGCTTCCGGTTCCGGGGTTCCGTTCTTCCTCGACTCGGCGACGATTGCCTGCCACATTGAATCCGTCTCGACCAGCAGATCTCCGTAGAGCTTCGCCGCATCTTCCAGGGACTCCGGCGGGTGCTTTCGGAGTGCCGCAGCGACAATGGGGTTGACGCTCTGTGCGGAAACCCCGTCTGCGGAATCAGCGATCCGGGCAGAGTACTTCCGCGCCTCTTCAGCGAAGCGTTCCCGAGGAAGCGCGGCGAGCGTGTGCCACGGACTGAGCACCGGGTCGTTGATCCGACGGGTCCTGCGGATGAGTGACTGCCAGCGCAATCGCATCGTTGGGTTGAGCTCACCGGGATCGATGATGATCAAAAAGTTATCGATCACAACCCCACTGTCTTCGTCCTGCTGGGCCGCGAGCAGATATTCACCCGCACGGTCTCTTGCTCCCTTCACCAGCTCCACGTGCTTTTTCTTCGCATACCTGGTGAGTGCCACGACTCGATTGTGAAGTTCCTCTTCGTATTTTCTGAACTCGTCGGTGTCTGGTGGATCACCGACGACCGGGTTCACCAGTGGTTCCGAAGAGCTGCGAAAGACACCGTAAAGCGAGTAGTAGTCAGCGGTCGGAATTGGGTCGTACTTGTGATCGTGGCAGCGTGCGCAGGCGACGGTCAGTCCCATGAGACCGCGCGTCACAACGTCGATCCGGTCATCAAGTACGTCGTGCAGGTTGTTCGTGAAGCGCTGGCCAACCGTCAGAAAACCCAGCGCCGCTGACACGTGCCGGTACTTGTCCTGCGGAAGCTGGTCTGCGGCGATCTGCTGGACCACGAAGTCATCATAGGGTACATCATCGTTAAAGGCACTGATCACGTAATCCCGATAGCTGTAGGCGTACGGATAATTCAGATCTTCAAAATATGCGAACCCCTTTGTGTCCGAGTAGCGCGCAACATCCAGCCAGTGGCGACCCCAGCGCTCACCGTAGTGTGGCGACGCGAGCAGCCGATCAACGATGCTGGTGTAGGCGCCGGGCGCCGGATCGTTCACAAACTGCTGCACGTCATCATACGTCGGTGGCATTCCGAGCAGGTCGAAGGCGAGACGCCGAAGGAGTGTGTACCGATCCGCAGCTTCCGAAGGAGCCACCGACGCCGCCTCCAGCCGCGCGAGAATGTACGCATCGATTGACGTGCGTAACCAGGTGCTGTCCACGGTGGCCGGCACCGGTGGGTCCTGAATCGGCTGGAATGCCCAGTGCGTCGTGGCCCCAACAGTCTCAAACGAAAGAGTCTCATTCTCCGGCCAAAACGCACCCATCTGAATCCAGCGCTCGATCGCGAGGATTTCTCCGGGCGACAGCTCGCGGTCAGGCGGCATCGCCGGATCATCCTGGCGACGGATGGCGTGAACAAGGCGGCTGTGCGCGGGATCGCCAGGAACTATGGCCGGACCAAGGTCACCTCCTGAGAGCAAATGCTCACGCGAGTCCACTCGCAGTCCACTCTCCTGGGTATTTGGCCCGTGGCATTCCAGACAACGCGAAACAAAAACGGGTCGCACGTACCGCTCAAAGAAATCTGCGTGCACCACATCATCTGCAGCGATCACACAGGATTGCCGATTGGCACCTGAAATCAGGCAGAGGATCAAACAAAATACCTGGCCGACACGAGTCATACGGTGCATTATAATCCCAGACTGTTGTGAAGGAAATCTAAAGTTAACACAGTCCGATGTGGACCTGAAATTGATCCCGCCTGAAATGAGGTATCCTTAATTTGAGGTGACACAACCTCGCGGGTCAGACGGAATCTCATATGGGATACAGGCCATCTCCCACTGATAATTCGTCGAACAGTCGTTCATTGAAGATTGTTTGTGCCTGCGATATACAGGTGAGCTGATGGATTTGAACTGCTGCGTGGAAATGTGACCTGTGCCGACATTTCCTCGCGGGAGCAAACTATGTTGTTCACCGATGTGGTCGAAACAGTCACCGCAGGGAGCTTCATCGGTGCTCAGCTGCAGGCGCTGACGCCAGTATGCCGTGACCAGACTCAGGTCGGTTGTGCCCAGGGGTGGTCCGGCGCCGAGATGGCGGAAATCCTGCGAGACAATCCGGCACTTGGCACCACGTTTGACAAAAAACATGACAAAGACAGGAAAGGAATGTTCCACCATCACGATTTTCTTCTAGGTTTACTGAATACCAAAAGTGTCGTTAGAGCATGGTCGCATACAGAAAAATGCCTCTGCCAAAATCTCATTTCTTCGACTTTGCAGGCAGACGGGTGCCATTTTGTTTCGACGACCGCAACTCGTTCTCCGTCGAGCCCGATTTCCTGAACCCCGCCATTTCCTGTCACTATCTGCGTCTGTTAGCGCCAAAAACGGTGATGATCACGAAACCTTCGATTGAAAGTTGCCATGAAATTTTCACGACGACAGTTATTAACCAAAGCCGCGACCGTCATACCGCTGGGAACCCTGTTGGCGGGAAGCAGTATCTGGGCGGCCGAACGACGGCGACCAAAGATCGCAGCACTGACAACGGTCTATACGAAGTACTCACACTCGCAGCATATCGTGGATCGATTTCTCGAAGGCTATGGCTGGCAGGGCCGACACCATAAGCCGGCCATGGATCTCGTTTCACTGTACGTCGAACAACAACCTGAAAACGATCTGAGTCGGGAGCGTGAACAACGCTATCCTGGGCTTAAGATCTATCCGACCATCGCAGAGGCACTGACACTGGGCGGCAACGACCTGGCTGTGGACGGCGTCCTGCTGATCGGCGAACACGGCGTATATCCGAACAATGAAAAAGGTCAAAAGCTCTACCCTCGCTACGAGTACTTTCAGCAGGTCGTCGATGTGTATCGCAACAGTGGACGCACGGTACCGCTGTTCAACGACAAGCATCTGTCGTGGAAATGGGAGTGGGCCAGGGAAATGGTGGACATTGCCGACGAAATGGGTTTCGGTTTCATGGCGGGGTCATCCGTCCCCGTTGCACGACGATTGCCCTCGATCGATCTGCCCTCGGGAGCCAAGGTCGAAGAAACAATTTGTCTGCGGGGTGACTTCCACGGTTTGGAAGCTATGCAGTCGATCGTCGAACGGCGGCACGGTGGCGAGACCGGTGTGCGTGCGGTCGAGCTTCTGTGCGGTGAACGGTTCTGGAAAGGCCTGGAAGCGGGTTCGTGGGAAGCAGGCGGGTTCGACCGACAACTCCTGCAGGCAGCAATTTCACGCAGCAATACCGTTGACCCCGTGCGATCCAACTATGGAGTTGTGTTCCCGACAGTCGACGACATTCGGCGCATGTCACCGGGATCCAGTGCCATACGATTCGAATATCTTGATGGAACGAAAGCAACTCAGGTGCGTTTTGCGGCCGTGCAGGACTGTACGATTGCCGCAAGGCTCAAGGGTGGTGAGCTGTTTTCAACATTGATGTATTTACCCTACTACTCAATGCGCAATTTCTTTAATCCGCAGGTGCACCACATGGAATCTCTGTTCCTGACTGGTCAATCACCTTATCCCGTCGAGCGCACACTGCTGACCAGTGGAATGGACGCAATGATCCACGAATTGTCTTTCCGGAATCTGGAACGTCTGGAAACTCCCCATCTGCATGTCCAATACGAACCAACGCGAGATTCAACGTTCTGGCAAACCTGATCTGAAAGCATCACGGCATTCTCTAATGACACGACGACGACCAGACAGAACGATCACTCTCAATGCAGAATGGTCAGTCCGGCCAATGACATATTACTGATGCCGTTTTAGTTACTGCGACTGTCTTGTTTTCAGCGAAAAATCTACACATTGCAATAATGTGACTCACGTGGCGCCGTATAGCGGATATCGAGTTCCGGAGTGGCCATCCGAGTGTGGCCACTGACTTTGGAATCAAGACACCGATCCAGGACCGCACTTGCCAGCTGAGTGCGTTCAACCGGGTAGGGTGCCTTACCCGTCCTGATCATCTCGACAATCTTGTGAACCAGACAGGCGGAGTATGCGACGTTTGGACGTTCCGGGAGGAAGAACTGCGTGGACTGCAGTTCGTCGGTACCCCTGAGGCGCGCCGCGAAAGTATAATCGCCGACAGCGCCGTTCAGCATCAGCAACGTCGTTTGCAGTCCGTCATTGCGTTCAATGAAGTAAGCAGCAGGGTGTTTGACCAGCTTGCGGAGGTCGCCATTATTAGCGAGGTCCTGGGGGTGCTGACTGTCGCCGTACTGGGTGTCTGAGCGGGACAATGCTGCCTCCAGCAGATCCTGTGACCAGCGACCATTGACTCCGGCCGTCCAGACCGCATCGCCTTCCACCATCTGAACCGACCTGATGCCCGTCTCGCCTCCCTTTCGGCGTTCAACCATGCACTGCATCGCCTCAAGGGCATGATAGTCCATGGCGTCCGAAGACCCAACGCCGATCATCAGTGCCTCCTCGATCTCACAGCCAAAAGGCAACTCCAGCGACTGGAACCGCCAGGTGACGGGCAGGGAAGAACCGGCGAGAAACGGAAACTTCAGACGGCGGGCCGTTTCCACCATCTCCTTCGCCTGCCGCCAACTCCATGAAAGATGCTTGTCGTTGAAGACCGGCACGGCGCGACCATCCATCTCAAAAACGTCGACGATCTGTTGAAAGAACTCGTAACGGGGATACAGCTTCTGGCCCTTGTGGTTCCGAGGGTAGTTCCCGTGCTCTCCGATGACCACGACGGCGTCGACGGCGAGCCTGCTGCCGCCGTTGCGCAGTGTTTCGGCAATCGTGGGATAAACTTTGAACCCAAACTCCGCGGCGCGCGCAGCGCTTTGATCGTCCCCAGGTTTCTGATCGATGTAGAGCGACACTACCTCAATGTCCGGTCGTTGCCACGTACCGGCGTATGGATATCCTACAAGAAAGCGATCTCCCATATGCTGAGCGTGACTGAGGTAGTTCCAGATCGTCGCGACAATGGCGACACGCTTCTTCGGGCGACCGTCATCGGACCGAGCAAAGAGAGCGGCATCGATCTCGCTCGCATGCCGGACAAACGGGCCTGCCAATGCGGCGATGGACGATGTTTTCAGGAGATCTCGTCTGGTGATCATCTTCTGTGTCAACTCCTCCAGAAGGTCGAACTTTCGGTCGGTTCGTAGTGAATCGCCAGGTGCGGCGTCTCGATGCGTTTCTGTCCGAGCCAGAGAGACTCCACACCAGCTGCGGTCAACCCGGTGGTCAGGAGCGTCCGGTCGATGGGGCACGTTGGCTTGCCGGTCAGAATCATCTGCTCGATGGCGTTCACCTGCGGGCTAAAGAAATTGCGAGGGTTGTGACTGTCAATATGAAACCGCAAAGAGAGCAACTCGCTGTTTCCCTTCAGCCGCGCAGCGAAGGTGAAGTCGTGAATCAGCCCCTCAAGAAGAAGCATGGTTGCTTTGGTGCCGTCGGAATATTCGTAGCGATAGGCGACCGGGCGCTCGGTCGTGATGAGCGATGGGATCTCGTCGATCGTTGGCATGACGTGATTGAAACCCGCGCGCAGCTGTGATAGGTAATGACTTCGGCAAAGGCAGGCCTCGAACAGCCGGGCATCCCAGCCACCGGCTTCCCACGATCCCTTCGCCATGGCTTCGTAGACCGAAGCGTCTCTGAGTGCATGCATGGATACGACACCGGTCTCGCCACCCTTGCGGCGTTCCATCATGCACTGCATACCCTCAAGACAGTGAATGTCGTAACCGTCGACGCCGCCCGGGGCGAGTCCGACGATCTCCTCAACTTCTGCGTCCTGCGGAATCTCCACCGGCGGCATCCGGCGGTTGTGGGGCACTGACGAGCCCGCGATGAAGGGGAAGTCCATGGCCTTCGATGTCCTGACCATCTCCGTTGCCCACTCCCAGTTCCAGGAAAGGTGCTTGTCGCTAAAGACCGGTGCCGTCCGTCCACTGTTGCGAAAGACGTCGACGATCTCCATGAAAAATTCATACCGTGGCCAGAGCGTCTGTCCCTTCCTGTTCTGCGGGTACCGGCCGTGCTCACCGATCAGCACAACACCGTCGACAGCCAGTTTCTCGCCGCCCAGAGTGAGTGCTTCGGCTATCGTCGGATAGATCTTCATTGACGGGAACCGCCGGGCCCGGTCGCGCGCGAGATCACCTTCACCAAACTGATCAACATAAATGGCGACAAGATCCATCGGAGGATGATGGTGTCGACCCTGCCATCCGTAGCCCCACAGAAAACGATCAATGATGTGCTGCGCATGAGCATTCGTACGGTACTCGGTAACGACAGCAGTGATCCTCGGACGTGCCATGCGGGAGGCTCCGGTTCAGAGGGTTGACAAAGAGTCTGGCCGTCTGACTGGACATCGTCCGGTTCATTGACTCCGATACCACATGTTCAATGAATGGCAGTATCGACGAGCCGGACAGAATCCGCAACTCCCTGATGATGAACTGTCAGGTGCTGGACCTTGGCATTTCCAGTCTCACTTTAACCGGTCTGATGATGCTTCAGGACCACCAGTCCTCAGTCGGCGAAACTGTGTCCGAACCGCCAACCGCTCACCAGGCCTGATCCTGACCCTGGTATCCGCGGAATTGATGTCTTAAAACGAACTTGTTGTCTCCACTCAGATTTCCGGAGTAATTCTCGTGACAACTCAGACAACGTCAGCACTGTTCGGAACGCAGACCATGATTCTGTTCAGCACTGCGCTGCTGAGCGGCCTGGTCACTGAACAAAGTGATGCCGGAGAAAAACCGATGATCTACAAGGTCGCGAGGGTGAAACAGAAGATTGCCGTCAATGCTCTTTGGGATGGTGATTTCTGGCGCGACGTGGAGTCGCTTAGCCTGAAGCATTTCATGGGCGCGAAGCCAGAGCATTTTCCGAAAGTGCAGGCCAAGCTGGCGTATGATGACAAGTCTGTCTATGTGATTTTTCAAGTGGACGACCGATATGTCCGGGCGGTGGCCAAAAAACATCAGGACGCGGTGTTCCGTGACAGCTGTGTCGAGTTCTTCTTCACACCCAGTGGCAATGTTGCGCAGGGATATTTTAATCTGGAAATGAACTGCGGGGGAACGATGCTGTTTTATTACCAGCGTGCTCCGTCTCAGTCATCGGTGCCGATATCCGGTGCAGACCTCTCACGGATTAAAGTGTCGCATTCACTGCCGAAAATAATTGACCCTGAAATCGCCGACCCGACGCAGTGGACCGTTGCTTACCGGCTGCCGGTCGCAATGTTCAGCAAGTACTTTTCAGCCAGAATTCAGCAGCCGGCACCCGGCATAACTTGGCGGGCCAATCTGTACAAATGTGCTGACGATACATCCCATCCGCACTGGCTGACGTGGTCACCGGTCAATTTTGCGGAGCCCGATTTCCACCGGCCGCATTCGTTCGGATCACTGGTGTTTGAATAAACATGAGCCAGGCTGGTTCCGCTGCGCAAAGTGAAACTCACTCCGCAGTCTTTCTGCGCCAGACGCCGTGTAATCCCGACTTATTAGATGACTGGTCAATTGCCTCAACAGCTGTCCGTGTTTGTGGACGTCAATCCGTGTGGCCCGGAATAAGACAGACAACGTGGGGATTTCGGGTTAAAGCATTGCGTAAGAGATGGACCCGTCACCTGTGGCGGTCACCGTGGGAACATTGCACAAAACATCCGGTATGAATCAGAAACAGGAATTCAACATGCCGCAGATCGAAGTAGTCCACGAAGGCCCCATTTACCGCAATCCCGATCCGGGCTACGGTCATGTGCTGGCCTGTTTCAGTACGGTGGTACAGCTCTCCGATCACGAACTTTTCTGTACATACAACCGGGGCGCCGCCATATACGCCACCGATCTTTCATTTTATGCAGCACGCTCGACCGACAGTGGCCGGAGCTGGCCGGAGCAGACCTGTATTCATGACAGCTCCACAGATGATTTGCCATATTCGTATCATGATCCAATGCTCTGTCGTCTGAACGATGGAGCGCTGGTTATCACGGCCTTTCGTGTCGACCGCAGCGACCCGAAGCGTCCGATTTTCAATGAACAAACGGGAGGAATCTGTGAATTTGAACTTGTGCAGCTGCGTTCATTCGATGGTGGGCACACCTGGTCCCGTCCGCAGCCGATGACTGTCCCCAGTGACATGATTCTGACGCCCAGTTCCGGTGTGATCGAATTGAATGATGGCCGGTGGTTCCTGCCCTGCGATCGATGGCACGCATTTGACTCACGACAACCGTACCGACCACAGGTCGTGGGTCTGTTCTCGGACGATCACGGTGTGACGTGGACAAACCCGGTCGTCATCGCCGACACCAACCCACAAAACAAAGGCTTCTGGCATGGCCAGGTGTTCCGCCTTGACGACTCCCGCCTGTTCACGCTGTTCTGGACGGCTCTGATCAAAGAAAATCTCGATAACCAGGGGTTACACCGCTGCGTCGGATCCTCGGATGGCAAAGAATGGTCAGAACCGGTACGCACAGAGGTGCCAGGCCAGACCAATCACGCCGTTGACCTTGGAAAGGGCCGAATGCTTGATCTCTACACACGACGCGACGGTCCCCGGCCGGGGTTCTTCGCCGTCCTGTCTGCGAATGAAGGACAGACGTGGGATTTGGAAAACCAGGTCTGCGTTTGGGATGCATCCGGACGTGACAAACTGGGAGTCAACGCGCCCGATACCTTTCCTCGTTCGCATGACACTATTGCCTTCGGCGCCCCGAGGGCCATAGGTCTGGCGGACGGTGACGTGATGGCGACTTACTGGTGCACCGAGATGAGTGTGACCCACGTCCGCTGTGCACGGTTACGAGTGCAAGATAAGTAGTGTCGGCTGTTTGTTTGCGCCAAAGGAAATCAATCCCAAGTACAGTGACCAGTCGTGTCCGGAGATCCCTGTTGGCGGCAAATGCAGAGTCACTGCTGAGGTCTCAGGGCACGGACTGCTTCCGCACTCTCTGTCGGTAAACAGTGGTCACTGTCTGTCCGGCAGTATCGAAGCGAATTCCTGACGCTGCACAGTGTCCTTGAACAGCACATCGGCACAATCTTCGACATCAAAGCGAAACATCGCCTGTGTCGCCAGACTCATATCGATGTCACTGACCAGCAGCTCTTCACGGCTGAGTTCGGTTTGGGCATGCACACGACCGTCCGGGGCAACAAACATCGACCGACTGTTCTGGTGTGGAATGAGACATGCGTTGCAGGACGCGAACCAGATAGTGTTTTCGGCAGCCCGTGTGGTGATCATCGCGTGATGAATGGGGATTTTCCAGGCGTTGGGACGTGTGGTATTGTTCTGAGGGTGAAAGACAATCCGTGCACCCTGGCGAACGCATTCAGCGGTTGTTTCAGAAAACCGGAATCCTTCAAAACAGATTACCACACCAACACAAACACCCCACAGTTCGAATGTCCCGATTGAGTCGCCAGGTGAATATGCAAGTGCATCGAGTGGGGTCAGTTTCGTTTTGTGATGGACGCCGAGGATACTGCCCTGTTCGTTGATGACCAAAACGGAATTGTACGGCTTCGCCTGCGGATCGGATGGTACCGGCGTCTCAGTCCCCAGGATGCACGCCATACCGAACGTGGCGCAGCGCCTCGCCACTTCTTCGTGCAGCTCGCTGAGTCTTTCAGTCGGCGACGGAGTGTCGATTTCGGCGATGTCCACTCGATAACCAACCGTCTGTGTTTCCGGGAAACACAGAATCTGCACACCTGCACTGGCAGCCTGTTCCAGGAATCGCAGAATCGTTGCTGCGTTCGTATCAAAGTCGCCTGTCTGCTGCGTTTGCGCCAGCCCGATCTTTAATGTTGTTGTCACTTTGGCTCTGCTCCGACCTTGTCCACCGTATCGGCAAATTGCCGAGGATATCAGTTTACAGCTGAGAAACAGAGTCAGATCGGCTTTGGCCAATCATCTCAGCCAACCGGGAGCAGCAGTTATTGGCCTCGCTGTAAACCCTGATGAATCCGGGACTGCCGGACAGCACGCCCGGACCCCAACCGTGAATGAACAGACCCAAAGAGGTTCGTCCAGGCAATTTGTGCCAACAGCAGATTGAGTTCAATCTTTGACTGAGCTGATCCCGGAGTATGGCATCTTTTACAGGTCCTGACGCCCGTTCCAAACGCCCGGGTATCTGTTTGCCAAATAAAACGAATTGTCGGGGTTGGAATACAGAGTCTCAGTCGACGTAGAATCAGGTACCGATGTTCTCATCCCGTTTACGTACTGTGCTACAACCGCAATTTATGAATCAGACATTTCGAAACAAATCATACTGCCACAGCAGAATGCAGAGTCATCGCTGTTGGCGATGGCTGATCCCGGTCTTTCTGGCACTGTCCGTCACCGGTTGCGACGGTAACAATATGTCCCCGTCCCGGCCTCAGGTAACGACATCTGAGACAGCCGATGCAAAGCGGCGGGTCGAACAGCCAGCTGCGACCATGACGAATTCCGTCGGCATGAAACTGACACGTATTCCCGTCGGTGAGTTTCTGATGGGATCTGCCGGTTCGGATCCGGGGGCGCGTGAAGACGAACAGCCGCAGCATCGGGTACGAATCACAAGGCCGTTTTACATGGGCACGTATGAGGTGACACAGGGACAATTCGAGGAGCTGATGCGATCCAACCCCAGTTCCTTCACGAAAAGCGGGCTGCTGAAAAACATACCGGACGAAGTGGAAGCTTCACAGTTTCCGGTTGACGCCGTTACGTGGTACGAAGCGGTGGAATTCTGCAGACGGCTCTCGCATCTGCCGGACGAACAGGCAGCCGGCCGTGTATACCGTCTGCCAACAGAAGCGGAATGGGAATACACCTGTCGCGCCGGAACGGCAACTGTCTTCTGTTTCGGAGATTCAATTTCTTCGACCCAGGCGAACTTCAACGGTGCGGAACCATTCGGAAGCGCCGAGGAGGGACCGTTTTTGAACCAGACAACCCCTGTGGGCTCCTACGAACCCAACGTGTTGGGTTTGTACGACATGCACGGCAACCTGCACGAGTGGTGTATGGACAGATTTGACCGGGACTATTACCGCATCTCGCCTGATGAAAATCCGCAGGGACCTCAACAGGGAACGTCTCGCGTAATTCGTGGCGGAGACTGGTACAGCGACGGTCGTGACTGCCGCAGTGCGTTTCGATACGCGGATATCCCGGAAGGTCGGTTTTACGCGCTGGGCATGCGCGTTGTGTGCGAGTTAACGTCGGAAGGCGGAGCGCTTGACCCGATTATCGCAGCGGCAGGGCAGTCAGATAATGTGCATTCGCCGCAGGTGACGTCAGCGGTTTCAACGTTACGTCCTATGCCAGATTCCGGTGAAGACTGGCCGCGTTGGCGCGGCCCGCGTGGCGATGGAACGTGGTGCGCCCGCAAGTTACCCGTCACATGGCCGGAAAACGGGTTACAGCGAGTCTGGCAGCAGGAACTCGGCGGGGGTTACGGTGGCATCACCGTTTCCCAGAGTCGCACGTGCGTCATGGACCGGCAGCGCGAGCCGGAGGACGTTGAGCGCGTGCTGTGTTTCAACGCGGTAAGCGGGGAACCACTCTGGTCTCACTCTTATCCGGTTGACTACAGCGGAGTCAGCTACGACAACGGTCCGCGCGGCACACCTACCGTGTTCCAGGACCATGTCTACACGCTCGGTGCCGTCGGTCATTTGTATTGCTTTGATGCCGCCAGTGGAACAGTGGTTTGGACACAGGATCTCGTCGCCGACTTTGGAGCTCGCATACCAATCTGGGGGCTGAGCGCCTCACCAGTGGTCTGTGATGACCTGCTGATCGTCCACCCCGGCGGAGAACCAAACGGCTGTCTGATGGCCTTCGATCGGAATACCGGTGAAGAACGCTGGAGAAGTTTGCCCGATGCGGCTGGCTATGCAACACCGATCCTGATCGAACATTATGGGAAGAGACAACTGGTTGCCTGGACACCTACACATGTCCGTGGTCTCGATCCGCTGACCGGAGAAATACTGTGGACAGTGGCGTTCCAGGTGAACTTTGGCACGTCGATTGCCTGTCCGATATTCCAGGAAGGGTTAGTGCTGGTCTGCAGTTACTACGATGGCAGCAAAGCCATTCGTCCAGGCATCGATTCCGAAACGGCAGAAGTGGTGTGGCACGATCGGCGCAACCTGCGCGGTGTGATGATGCAGCCGCTTTACCGCGATGGATACGTATATCTGCTCGACAAGCGGCACGGGCTCACGTGCTTCGAGCTGGCCACGGGAAACAAGACGTGGGACGACGACAATCGCATGACTCCCAAAGGACGGAATCCACAGGCCACCATGGTCTGGCTGGGAGATGAAGACCTCGCAATTGTGTTGAATTCCGACGGTGATTTGATTCTGGTTCGACTCAATCCCGATGGTTATCAGGAAGAGGCGCGAAGCAACATCATCGGCCGTACCTGGGCTCACCCGGCTTATGCCGGCAATTGCGTTTACGCGCGCAGCGACACCGAAATTATCTGTGTACTACTGCCTGGCGCAGATCAGTAAGACGGCGCAGCTCACGGCTCCACGTTGTTCCGCTCACCTTCGGTGACTTCAATCGCTCCAGCCGCACCAGTGTGTGTCTGTTCGCCGGGCCGCATACCGTTCTGATGAGCGCAATTCGGAGACGAAATGCATCGCCCACCGCGGGTTCGTTGCGAAGAAACCGGGATTGATAAAGTAACAGCGCCTGTTGGGGAGTTGAATGAGTCCAGCCGTCTGGTTTTCCCGTGCTGTGAGACCTTGGGCCCCCAAAACCGCGACTTAGAGGGCAACCGCCTCCAGGCGTTCCATCCACCGCTGGACCTGGAGTGCATCGGTGTACGTTGCACCGGGTGGTACCGGCTGCACGCCACGGACGACCCGACAAAAGCAGCGCAGTTCTTCAGCCAGCATCCCGGTTGCACTATCGGAGCCAACCAGGATTTCCAGAGCCAGTGGCCACCGAGCACGCTGATCCCAGACCTCCAACGGCCGGGGATTGGAGCAGATTCGCGCCGACCATCCGGCACCGAACAGTTCCATCCGATCAAACCCACGAGGCGGCATTCCCTTTGGCGTCAGATACGACGCGGCAAACGACGCCACCAGACCGCTTTCCCATTTCAGTTGTGCCAGGGCCAGATCAATGACGCCGGCGGGCGTGCGATGAAATTGTGCACTCAAGTGGACCGGCTCGGCACCGTCGACGAGTGCCTGTACACAATACAAGTCGTGCACCATCGCTGCGTGCAGCGGATTCTCGTCGGGAAACGCCTCCACGATGGTGTCCGGACGGTGGCGCACGCAGTTGAGATAGCTAAGCGGACCACGCTCTGCAACTTCCTCACGCAACTGTCGAAATTCGCTGTTAAACAGCAAAATGTGACCCAGCATCAAATTGCCTGAATCGGCGCCGACCAGCGACTCCAGACTGCGCGCCTCTGCCGGATCGCTGGCAATCGGTTTCTCCAGAAGTACGACTTTCCCCGCCTCTAACAGCGCACGGGTCACCGGAACATGCGCAGCAGTAGAACAAGCGACGACCCACGCTTCGGCGTCCGACTCATCAATTGCCTGCAACAGGTCGGTCCATCCTGGAACACCCGGATGCTCACCAGCAACTGCATTCAGACTCGACTGCCGGCGCGCGACCAGCCCGACCAGCTCTGCTTCCGCGAGTTCTCGCAGCGTGGCGGCGTGCAGTTTCCCAAATCGTCCCAGACCGACGACACCTGTCTTGACGGGTTCGAAACGCAATGCGGCCATTGGTTCTCTTTCTGATCCGAGCCAAAAACAACTTCCTCCCTCCACGGCGGGATCGTATCACCTCTTCCTGACCAGACTCTATCCGCGGTCGACCGGGGGTACCACACTACCGGCGTCGAACGGTCGATCTTCAACCCGCCCCGACGACGTTTCGCTGCACATCAGACAGCGTCTGCGATTGATTTTTGACGGACACCTCGACTTGCAGTGATCAACATCTTGCCAGACGTTGAACACTTGATGTTGTGAAACGCCAAAGGTGCTATGAACGTGATTTAGTCCTGGAAATCGAGTGCCACTGGATCCATTCGGCTGACGGGCGGACCGTGTTCCCCTGCGGTAGCCATCCCGGTGCAGCTACCAGCGGCAGCAACGCGTTTCCCGTCACTCGAATCACCGCAGGTCCCTGCAGCGGTCAATCTGAGCACGAGTGTTCCAGTGCATAATACGATAAATGCGGGAATAACGAGCCACATCACGCTTGATCGGGCTGGTGGCTCCAGCGGTTCGGTCTGAGGTGCATTGCAGGGATTCTGTATTTCCATATAACGCTTCGCACCGCTGGTCAGCTGCGGCCAGCATAATTCGGCCCGTTTTACTGATCCTTTAACGCCGCTAGAGCATTCAGTTTGGCATCGCTGAGGTAGCCATAGCGGTTGATCCAGAGGCCATCGACGTTGCTGTGGGCAATGATTTGGAAACGCCGCGAGAAATCGTCCACCGGCCCGTAGCCGTGAACCAGCGCGATAAGCCTGGTTGATCCGGCATTCCTCAGTGCCGAACGGACCTGGTAAATTTTGCGGCGTTGCGGTTCGTCGGCGATGGGATGCGGTTCGTCCGGTTGAGGATAGTGGTATTGATCCAGAGACTCGATGTTACTGGTGGAGTCTGCGAGATCCATGAGCGAGACCAGTGCACGGGTGAGCAATCTTTCGTCGAGACCGGTGTTGGTTTTCAGCAGATGTCTGCCCCAGAATGTGACCATCAGTGGCCAGTGCATGGTGTACAATTTTGGCGAAATGCAGTCGACGTGGGGAGCGACTGAGGTGAAGTCGAGACCTGTCAGCAGTGAGTACGGAGGCATGAAGGCGTGGGCCGTTAGTTCGACGGAATCCGCGCCGGCATCGTCGAGTATCTCACGCCAGTGACGAATCAGATCCGTGGACAGGGCCGCTTTCAGCCGCAGCCATTCGAAACAGCCGGGGAAGCGGGACAGAAGTCGCATTGCCGCGAACTGCCCACGGCTGATGTCTGCGAACTCCGCCAGATCGTCGTTGGTCAGGTAACCGTTCAGGTATTTGTAGAACCGGACCACGTCTTCGCGAATAGAGGATAAATTGAAACCGTGTGTGGTCGCCCATCCTGCGACATGCGGACTGAAGTCCTGGAAAACTTCACCGAAGGTGTAACAGGGGTACTCAGGCCAATCGATGCGAAAGCCGTTGATACGCGGATAGGCGGCCAGCAGGTCGCGGACGTAAGCGGCGTTGTAGTCGCGGATGGCCTGGCTGGCCAGACTCCCGGTGTCAGCCATCCGACTGGTGGGTATTGTTCCGTCGGGCAGTTGAGGACGGTCTACATCTCTGAGGCCTGACGGCTGTGCTGCTCCCACCTGCAGGTACACTTTCAGTCCGCTGTCGGCGGCAGCATCAATGAACCGGCCGATCAGTGAACCATACTGGTCGGTCAAGTCATTTGGCCTCCGCGGTGGATACGTGATTCCGCTGTAGAAATCTGTGCGGGGACAGAAACTGGGACCGCTGCGAACCCAGAGCGCTCGTTTGCCGAACAACATGCGGTCGAACAGCCGCGGGCTGCTGCCGGCGTCGTCGGGGGGTTGAAAGCTGCCGGTGTGCCGGTCGGCCGGCGCAGTAACGGTGGGGTTACAGGCGACGGCCGTGGCGCCGACTCGCTGCAGGTTCTCCAGGATCGGTTCGATGCCTTCGCTGAGGATGAAATCACCAAGGACTGTGATACCGAGTGTCTTCAGGAACATAATCTGCTCCGGAGACCGGCTGTTGAAAACACCCGACCTCCCCGTGGAGATGAAAATGAACAGTCAGGAATCCGCTCGTCAGGGGAGGCACGGGAGCAATGGCTGTGATCGACTCCAGAATTCACGACGGCGTCCGAAGCAACCAGCCCAGCGTAACTACGAACCAGTCACGATGAGAGGCCGCAGCATACAGGGCAGAACGAACACGACAGCATAGTTGGTCCACAGTCAGCCGGCGAACGGCCTGGGCGGACGAACGAGTCTTTTCTGACACACGGCAAATCAGTTCCGTGACGTTTGAAGGGAGATAGGAAAGATTCATGATATGATGACCTCTTACACTGACCATTCAACGTTCCCGGATAAGTGATGCGGCATATAAATTGGGCCTGGACTTTCTGGTTGCATTGGTATTAGCAAGGTCCTGCGGCGAGCCGACGTGGCTTATCAGTCGCATCGCTGTGGTCAGCTCTGCTGTAGTATTATCTTTGTGATGTCGCGGTACCCTGATCCACTTCCGGAGAGTTCAATGTCCCGTCGTGCTGATGTGATTATCGTGGGTGGAGGCATCACGGGGTTGAGTACAGCGCTCCATCTCAAGCAGCGGGGCGTCACCGACGTCGTCGTTCTGGAGAGACACTTCATAGGTGCGGGTCAGTCGGGGCGTGCGGCTGGAATCATCCGCGCCACCGTTCAGCACCCGACTGTGTCTGCAACCCAGCTCGAGGGACAGGCGTTCTTTGACTCATTTGAATCCCGATACGGAATCCCCCTGGACGTCAATCGAGTTGGTTACCTGCTTATCGCTCAGTCGCACGAGCGTGAATACGTCGAACAAACCGCCGCCGTCGCGAAAAAATCCGGTTGTGTCCTGAGTGAAATCGACTCGCACGAGGCAGCTGATCTGCAACCCGGCCTCAACGCTGAGGACGACTGCATCTATCTGTACGAGCCTGGAGCTATCTTCGTGGACCCGATGCCGGCAACACACGCGGTGCTTCTGGCAGCGAAGGCTCTCGGTGTCACTGTGTTGGAAGGATGTGAAGTCGGGACTATCCGGGTCGAAGGTGACAAAGTGTCAGGAGTCGAATCAGCAGCAGGCCGCTTCGAGGCACCCAGTCTGTTAATCGCGACATCCGTCTGGGGACAGCCACAACTCTCTGCTCTTGGCGTGGATGTGCCGGTAAGACCCCATATCGCACAAATGGCGTTTTACCAGGTACCGCCAGCGTCGCCGTTCCGGTTGCGACGAATCATCTTCGACTCACGTGCAAATCTCTACATGCGGCCGGAACACGAATTACAGCTGTTTGCAGGCCGCAAGGAGCGCGATTTCATCGAGACGGACAGCAATTCGATCGACCCGGATAACTACAGACAAACCGCAACACATCAGGCCGTTGCCGACATGAGCCGAAAGCTGGCCGTAACCTTGCCATTCATGAGTCAGGGCTTCGTACATCGCACTTATGCGTGCACATATGACATCACTCCGGATGAAATGCCCATTCTGGACCGAGCAACGACGATCCGTGGTCTCACTTTTGCAGTTGGATTCAGCGGAGGCGGTTTCTCAACATCTCCCTGGGTTGGAAAACGAATGGCCGACTTGATCGCCGATGGCTCAAACCCCAACGATCTGCAACTGTTCAATCGGGAGCGGTTTGACAAAGGAAAGTTGATTCGGTGGAGTAACACACCGACCTGAGCTAGCGAACATCCAATGCAATACCAGGCCTTCCGTTCCACCTGGGATGTGCCCGTCGATGACGGGGGGATGCGAAATACATGACGACAACAGCCCGTTTCAAGCCGCGTCTTCTGTTTCAAGCTCAGAGCTTCACCTCTGCGCCGCTTGCTCCCAGTCGGATCGTCTTACGACCGATGTCATGATACGCCTCGACGCGTCGAACGGTTCGGTTGCGGGATCTTATCAGAATAGACTCGGTGACGCAGTGCTGAACCTTGTCACGAATTCCGTGCAGCATAGGCGAATCACTGATTCCGGTTGCGGCAAAGATGATGTGGTCGCCCTGGGCCATTTCATCGACCGTCCAAATCCTGTTCAGATCCGCCTCCGAACATGATTCATCCTTCAACAGGCTTTGACGCTCCGCCCCATCCTTCGGCCAGATACGGCACAGCTGCTCACCACCGAGACACTTGATGGCCGCCGCCGCCAGAACGGCCTCGGGACTGCCGCCAATGCCCAGATACATATCGACTCCCGAATCCGGCAGACTGGGAGCAATGGCAGCTGCAACATCTCCGTCCGAAATCAGTCGGATATGGCAACCCGCTTGCCGCAGCGCAGTAATGACGTCCCTGTGACGCGGGCGGTCGAGTACCACAGCCACCAGGTCTTCCACGCGTTTGTTCAGCCGCCTGGCTATGATTTGCAGGTTGGATTCGATCGGTTCATCCAGCACCAGGCTGCCATCGGCCACGACCTGCGGGCCCACGGCCATCTTCTCCATGTAGTGAGAAGCAATGGCGGGAAACAGACCACGGGGATCATCGTCTGGCTTTTCGCAGGTGGTGACGGCAAGTACGGAAATCGCACCCGGAAGTCCTTTCGAAGTCAGGGTCGTGCCATCGATCGGATCGACTGCAATCGCCATGGGGATAGAGCCTGCCCGCCAGGAACCAAGACGTTCGTCAGTAAAGATCCCGGGGGCATTATCTTTGCGACCTTCACCAATTCGCACCAGCCCCTTGCAGTCAATGAGCTGGAACATGCCACGGATAGCATCTGCCGCAGCGTCATCGGCCTGTTCCTTTTCACCTTTTCCAAACCATGTCCATGCAGTGAGCGCAGCATTCTCCGTGCAACGTACTAGGTCGAGATCAATTGCACGTTCCGGATCGGGTCGCCGTTCGGACATGATCATTCCCCTTTAATTTCCCATCCTGAGTTCGCTGCGGCGAAGATATCGCCAGGCTCATCTTTTGGCGAACCGCCGCAATAGGTTTCGACACCGATCCATCAGCTCTCCACAGTACTTTGCCTGTCGAAAGATCACTTTTACGTATGCTCGCGGGGCATTGAACTTTCGCAGGCACCCTCATTTGTCAGTGACAGGTGTTGACACCGTTTTTACATGGATCGTTGCCGGCAGCACGCACACCATCTTCAACGACTGACCACCATGCTCCGTCGTGACGACTGCCGAACCAAACCGGAGAGTAATTGATTGACTGATGCTAACGGTAACGGATAGTAACAGAGCGAAGTGTCGGCGAGTTGGCGGAGGTGGGGCTGAAAAGGACTGCTTTGTACTGGATCCAGCCTCCCGGATCGATTCCTGTCAGCCGGACTTCTGGCTTCGTGTAGAACTGACTGGTCCCGCGGGGCCCCCGCCACTGAGCGGACTTCAGGGCTGCTCTGGTCCGGGCCGAGCGTATCTGAAACTCCAGGCCTGTGCGAACTGGGGTCGCTCCGTTCCATTCGAGTGAGTCAAAGCGTGCGGCCGGACCCGCATTGAAGGGAGGTGAAACATACTCGTAACGGTCCCCACGATCATATATGTGGCCCGAATCGCAAGTGAGCAGATGGGGTCCGAGTCCCGGCAGCAACGTCCGGCGCTTTTCAGAAAAGCCGTTCTCACTTCCCCAGTAGAGAAATGAGTCATTGCGATGGTTACCCGCCTTGGTATGGCAGGCAAACAGGATATCGGCGTTGCCATCCTGGTTGAAATCGTTGACCAGAACACCGGAAGCAGAGTTAGTGGGCAGTTGAGTGATCCGGAGATCGTCAAATTCGGCCCCGTCGTTCCAGTAGATGACTGAGGGATCGCTGCGGGTGTGACCGGCGTGATAATTTGTGAGGACTAGGTCGAGCAAGCCGTTCCGATTCAGGTCGGCTACCGCCACATCCGCATTGCCAACCGACGGCAGGACCTTCTGGTGTGACTCGTCAAAACCCTGTGGACTGCCCCAGTAAATGAAGGTATCTCCCTGGGGCGAACCGCCAAATGACTGCGCCTTGTCGGGTGCCGGTTTTGCGTCGAACAGGTTGCATGCGATAATGTCCAGCCAGCCGTCCCGGTTCAGGTCGGCCAAATCGACGGCGACACAAACCCGACAGGCCAAAGCTGTCTTCCGGCGGTTGTCGAATCCCAGCGGACTGTTCCAGAAGATCATGACCTGGTTGTCCGTCGTCCCGAAAATGATATCGAGCCATCCGTTCCGGTCGAGATCTCCAATCGTGTGTCCGCGAATGCTGCCAATCCGAAAAACGAAGTGATTGTCACCGGAAAAACCTGCAGGCCCTCCCAGGCACAGACGGGTGGCTTTCTGTCCAGGCTGCCACTGACTCAAAGAAACATCCAGGTATCCATCTCGATTAAAATCGGCGACCCTCGAGCAAAACGCCCCCTGATCACCCAGCAGGCTCCTGTTGTGTGGGGAGAAACCATCGCCCCCGCCCCAGTAAATTCCCGGACCATGTTCGTGATCTTCAATCGACGCAAAGACCAGATCCGGATGTCCGTCACGATTCATATCGGCACTGCAGTAGAAACCTGCACCGCTGGGCAGCACCTGTCGGCGATCTGCCTGAAATCCTTTCTGCGAATCACCCCAGTAGATATAAGCGGGTATGGGAGAAGAGGTCTGGCGCGCATTAACGAAGACCAGATCCGGATGTCGGTCTCCATCCAGATCAGCCGCCTGGACTCCGCTGGCCTCCCCGGTGGGCAGTTCCAGTCGACTGTCCGGTTCGAAGCCGGACCTGGCACCCCAGTAAACCCAGGCCTGCGGTTTCTGGTGATTTTTCCCCTGTGACTGGGCGAAGGCCAGATCCGGATAACCATCGTGGTTTAGATCCTCCGCGACCACGCAAGTGGGGCTATGCGTTGGCAGGGCAGTGCGTTTTTGCGGACGGTAACCATCTGGTGAGCCCCAGTAGATGTAGGATGCGCCGCCGGATTTGTTTGCAAAGACCAGGTCCGGATGACCGTCCCGGTTCAAGTCCGCCACCGTGACATCCGACGCCGCGACAGTCGGCAGCAAAGTGTATGCACTGGCCGAGTAACCCTGCTCTGAACCCCAGTAGACGGCTGAAGCAATCCGCACGGTGTCGATGATATTGTACATGCCCAGTTCCCGACTCTGCAGGCGATAGGCGTTCGCCAGCACGACTTCAGGAATGCCGTCACCGTTTAAATCACTAACCGCAATTGCCGACGTCCGTTCTCCTTGCAGATGAGTGGAAGGTCGCTGCGAGTAGTCACCTCCACGGCTCCCCCAGTAGATGAGCGCTCCCCCTTCCTCATCTGTGTTGCCCTCGTTGGCAAAAATCAGGTCCAGGCAACCGTCCCGGTCCAGGTCATACGCCGCCACATCACGGCAGTTAACGGTCCTGAGTTCGAGCCTCCGATCGGGCGAATACCCTGTTGCAGAACCCCAGTAGATATACGACTCGTTAGCTCGATCCACCGTCGCGTGGTAGCCGAGTCCGCTGTTGGCAAAGACCACGTCGAGATGTCCATCCTGGTTCAAATCGTCCACAGCGACGGCTCGTGCCCCCATGGTGGGAAGTCCGCTGCGTCGGGAGACATCAAAGCCGTTTGGACTTCCCCAGTAGATCCAGGAGTCCAGATCTGTCCTTGTCCCGTTGAAGTTATTGGCAACGATCAGATCAACGTGGCCGTCACCGTCCAGATCCGCTGCGGCACTGTCACTGCCTCCATTTGTGGGTAGTTCAACACGGTGGTTCCCGGCGAAGGAATCACCTCCTCGATAAATGAACAGATCGGCCCTTTCATTGGGATCGTGTTCGTTCGGCAGGACCACATCGGACTGACCATCTCCGTTCAGGTCGAGGCGGTTGATGAGGACCACCTCTCCATCCGCAGTTACATAAGCGTTCGTGCTGTCGCTGAGGGTGCCATCCACGAAGTCCAGGAAGGACGTGGTTTTCCACACCTTCACGTCCGCCGCCTGCTGTGCCCGAACTGACTGGCTCGCGAGGATCAGGAACAGCATTGAGACACTCACTATCCGGTGTCCTGGAATGTTATGTCTCCGGTGATGGTTTTCGTTTCCCCAATCCATCCTTCCCTCCGCTTGTTACTCAACGATACCTGTCAACAACGGAATGGAAATCAGCGGTTCGTGTATCTTTATGTCATTCCTGGGATGAGCTGTCAATCTCTCATGGACAGAATGCCCTGTCCCACTTCCTGCCTGAAGGGCGTCAGGGCAAAACAAAGCGGTCAGCGACGAATGACATCGGCTTGCTGCCCCGGTTATCACCAGGTAAAGACGTCACCCGGACTGCAGCAGATCCATTCAGCTGATACACTGATGTGGGACGGATCCCGCTGACGCTGGTTTGGACCGCTGAGTGAACAAAAGGTGGAGACATGACCTGGGAATTCGAACTGCTCCAGCCGCCATATGGTGATGTGAGCGAAGGGCCGGTTTGGGATGGCTCGACGCTGTTGTACACGCAGATTCAAGCCTGCCGGATCATGCGTTACGATCCGCAAACAACCAGATTGAGCATTTTTCGTACGGATACGAATTATGCCAACGGCATGGTGATGGATTCCGAAATGCGGATCCTCGCGTGCGAGGGCGGCGCGCGAAGAGTAGTCCGCTACGAGCGGAATGAGGACGTCACGGTGCTGGTCGACGGTTTCGAGGGACAACACCTGAACATTCCTAACGACCTGGTTCTCGATCTTCAGGGACGGGTCTGGTTTACTGATCCGTTTTACGAAGGTGCGGGTGGTCCCTTCAGTTACGATCGGGCCAGCAGGGAGCTTGATCATGATTCTGTCTATCGTCTGGAACCCAATGACGGTGAGAACTGGACGATTGAGCGGATGACCTTCGACACGACGCGTCCAAATGGACTCCTGCTTTCCGCGGACCACAAAACGCTGTATGTCGCTCAAAGCGGCCGCCGTCCGGAAGAGAAACGTGAACTGCGCGCCTATCCGATTGAAGACAACGGAATGCTGGGAGCCTGCACTGTGTTACATGATTTCGGTGAGCACCGTGGCGTCGACGGAATGTGTTTAGACGCTGCTGGAAACATTTTTGCCACGGCTGGATTCGAGCTGGGCGGACCGGGGCCGTCCATCTATGTCTTCTCGCCAGGTGGAGAAGTGCTCCAGCGACATGATGTCCCGGCTCAGCGGCCGACAAACTGCGCGTTTGGTGACGAGGATTTGTCCGCGTTGTATGTCACATCTACAGAAGGGCACTTGTTCCGTGTGCAAACGGATCATCAGGGACTCTCGCTGTTGGGCTGAAGACGACCGGCACCAGGCCAGACCGTCATGAGTCACCGGTAAGAACCTGTCTGAGCCTTTCAGCAACAATGTCCGCTTCGCCTTCGATTAACGTATTGACCACGACCTGAAGGCTGGTGTCGTCCGCTCCGACCCAGATGCGAGGGTCGCCGGAGTCCAGCTTCCGTTTGATCTGTGGAGCATCGCTTCCCACAACCGTCTCATCTACCGTAATGACCATCACGTAAGGCACGTAATGTCCTGTCTCGATACGATTCGTGCTGACTCCGTCGATTCCACTGACGGCCTCACCAATGATGGAAAACCTGGCTTCGTACTCCTGAATCCGAGCTGAATGGTCCATCGTGAACCAATCCTCGACTGCGGTCACGACAGCAACAATTTCATGTCGGTCGACTTTCATGGCACGACCCACCGCCCGCCCGTCGTCGTAGTGGAAGGAGACAAAGCTGTGGGCCGACACTGCATCGATGAGTTCTTTTTTTCCGCACACGAACCCCGCAGAATGCGGTGCCCCCATGTACTTGGCACCGAACGTAACGAGATCCGCAGACTGAGCGTTGCTGCGGAAGTACTCCAGGGGAAAGATCTGGGAACAGGCGTCAGCAATCGTGGTGACTCCGCGCGAGCGTGCGACGGCCACTGTCTCCTCGAGCGACAGAATTGCATCGTCAAAGGGTGGTTGTATGTAATACACGACGGCTGCGGTGTTTGGTCCAATAGCCGCCTCCAGATCCTGTCGGGTGGTGCCGGCCTCGTCGCCCGCTTCGACGAGCCGTGCTCCGGTGAGCGTGAAGCAACGGTCGAACATATAGCGGTTTCGCTTCTGGATGACGACCTCGTTGTTCATACCCATAGTGTCGGGCAGGCGCGCAATCCTGTCCGGATCCGTTCCCGCCATACACGCGGCGATACTAAGAGCCTGGGCAGCCGCGCCACCTGCCGTGACCATGGCCATCTCGGCGCCGAGAAGTTCTGCGATGTATTCTCCGGACTTTTGCAGAAGCTCCTGCATGTCGACGGAGGCGTGGTTGGCCTCGTCCATCGCGCGCTCCACTTTTCTGCTCAACGTCCAGCCACCCAGTTCCGTCGCCACACCCCACGCATTGATGACCGGCCGAATTCCCAGCTTCTCATAGATTCCAGTGGTACCTGTCATTTGGCATCTTCCTTGCGGCGTTCCCCGGTGCGTTGATTGACTGTCTTCACTGTAAATGCCAGCAACCCTGCAGGGAACAGGCATCGATTTGTTCGCAGCAGTCTGAGCTTTGCGGCGACTGTTCAGTTCCGGCTTACATTTGACGAAGGTTATCCTGCCCGGCAAGAAACGCCACCTAATTCGGAGGCTGAAATGTGCCGCCGAAAATCGTCAATGAACCAGACAATATGTCCATCGCCAGAAAGGCTGTGGCCGTTACGGCCCGGACCCCTTTTCCAGGGACAATGCCAATGCCCAACTGTCGTTCAGTGTGAACCCAGGCAGGTAATAACAGCCGCAGGTTTTGGGACCAGGTTCGGCATAATTTTCTAAGGCATTTCCTGAAAATTCCGTATTGAATCTCTTCCCGTTCAGAAAATGCGTACGTCTTATGCTCGCGCTTCGGACAGAGCCTGGCCAGCGGTCAGCTCAAGGAAACGCAGATCATTGCCCAGGTCGATAAAACGGAAACCCTGGGCAAGCCGCTGACGGGTGGAGGACGCGTCTTTAGTGGGGATTCCTGCCGGCTTGCCCGCGCGCTCACAGCCCTGGCGGAAACGCTCTAACGCAGCCTCGTGCTCTGGATGACCTGCTTCCACGCCCATAGAGAGCGCAAGATCCGCCGGACCCAGGAATCCGATATCCACCCCGTCCACGCTGGCTATACTCTCAGCATTCTCGATGCCTTCCATGTCTTCGATCTGGGGAATGCACAGAACCGCGTCGTTGATCCAGTCGCTGTAACCTGGCAGGGTGACACAGCGACCGGTTCCGACGGAACGGAGTCCTCTGGGCGGGAAACGAGTGGCAGCTGCCAGTGCGGCGGCTTGTTCCGCATTGCTAACATGGGGAATGACCACGCCCCAGGCTCCGGCGTCCAGAACACGGGCGATGGTGACTGGATCATGATCCCAGACGCGGACCAGAGGTACAGCGCCGCGAGATTCAATGGCGCGGAACGTGTGAGCGATGAGACCAAGATCGAAGGCGGCGTGTTCAGCATCGACGGCCAGCCACTGATAACCCGCTGCGGCCATCACCTCCGCACTGACTGGCGAGGCCAGATTGAGCCACGAGCCAATGGAAGATTCTCCTGATTCAAGCGTTGTGCGTATGGCATTTTTCAAAATATTTCCTTTCACAGTAGTTACCGAAAATTCCGGTCACATATCCGGATTTTCTCAGCAATTGCGGAAGCGTCGTTGTGGACAGAGCCATCCGCTCACGTTCTTTGATCGTGTGTGTGACACTGTTCCTGAACTCATGTCGTCCGCTGAAAACTGCCGAGCGCGTCGAAGCACATGTCGGACTGACATGAAAGTCGGTGAATCGAGTTGACATACAGTAAAAACGGTCCAGATTGGGCGTACTGAGTACCCGATTGCCCATGCAGGAGAGCTCACCCATTCCCTGATCATCGGTCATCACCAGGATAATGCTGGGCCGTGAACCAGCCAGTGTCTCGCCGTGAGCAAGGCCCCCAACGTGCACACTCAGAACGACAGCAGCAGATAATAAAACAGCAGCGAGATGTTTCATGTGACGACACACCAGCGAGCAACATCCAAATAGCAGGTCAGCCACGTTGACAATCAATCGACCGGCGGACACCTGGACTAATATTTTCATTTCCTGGAAATCGCAGTCGACCGCAGGATCCGTCGAAAACCAGACCAACGAATAGACCACGGCCATTAATGGCGGGCTGATATTGTAGTCGATCACCGTGTCGAAACTATCGAATGACCAGTCAGGCCGGTCCCGTCGCGGGCCGCGGCGACAAACCATAATCGGACCGGTGTTCGAGCAGATAACGGCAATGCAACTCATCCGGACAGGGCTGTAAATCAGGCACACGGGAATCCGCGGTCCTTCATCGTCGGTTCACATCGGCTGATCCGCCGGTTCCTTTTGTTCTGACCAAAAACAATCCTCCGGCTGGACACTGCCCGGTTCGATAACCTTCAGCTCCTCGAGCTGTTCGATAAGCTGCTGCCAGCGTTCAGTGGTCATGCTGCCAACTGGTGCCTTGTTGTCTGTCTGACACAACTCCTGTAGAGCCGCCGCACCGAACTCCAGGGCTGCTAGGCTCATGTCTGAGTTTTCAGCGTGAATACGATTGTTGGTCAATTCCGGTGTTTTCAGGTAAGCCGACCAGCCACTGCGACAGACTTGGGTCATTCTTTTGACCATGTCCGGCTGCTCATGGAGGATGTCTTCTGACGTCACCAGTACGCTGGCATACGGATTATATCCGATGTCTGACAGCATAAGCGTAACAGGGTCGCCGCCCTGTTCCTTTGCAATGAACGGCTCACTGAACACGTAAGCCTGTTGAGCAAAGCCTGGTTTGGACAGAAATTCACCAACGAGTCCATTGAATGGGACAATTGTGACATCATTCAGCGGCAGGTGCTTCTTCATCCACAAGGCGAACGGCCTGGTCTCGCTGATGGCCAGTTCCACACCGGACAGCGCTTCAAGGGAGGTGATTCCTGAAGACGCATGAACCATGATACATCGAGGGGACTGCTGAACCGGAGCAAGCAAAGCAACAATCGGTAACCCACGCGAGCGTTGCTCGACGACCTGGTCCGCACTGGCAATTGCAAATTGAATCCGCCCCATGGCCAGTTCCTGCAAAATCAGCCGCGACGCAGAAGGCCGGCCAGGGATCAACTCCACAGTCAGTCTGTGAGCCTCAAAACCGCCCAGCTCGTCAGCAGCAAAGTATCCACCATGTTCTGCTTCGGGATACCAGTTCAACGCCAGTTGCACGGAATCGTGGGTATCCGGCTTCGAAGTTGTTTCAGGCTCGGCACAACCTGCAGTGAGTATGACCGATACTGTCAGCAGGAGTCCTGCGTATTTCATTTTTCGCGCTCTCTTGAAACTGGCAACAGAGTTCGGTCAGCCGGTGAAAAATCCAGTCTACACTTGTTGTCCTGTGGCACCCCGTCCGAAATGACCTAGGATGTGAGAGCGACCAGATTCAACAGCAGTCCAACCAGGGTCATTATTCGAGACGAAAATTACCGTACATGCGATTGTCAGACGTACTTTCAGTTGAGGAATTGGCTGTTTCGATCGAGATTTTTCCTCCAAAAACAGATGCCGGTGATCAGGCGCTCCGGAGTCACCTGAAGCAGCTGGTCGAATACGATCCGGCATTCATTTCCTGTACCTTCGGAGCGGGGGGGTCCACCCGCGATCGCACTGTGCAATGGTGTCAGGAAATCCAGAACGACCTGCACCAAACAGCCGTGGCTCATCTGACGTGTGTAGGGTCCACGCGGGATGAACTTATTGAGATGTTGAATTCTGCGGATGCGGCCGGAGTTCGTAATATCATGGCCCTCCGTGGTGATGCGCCTCAGGGACAGGACAGATTTCAGGCCGTTGAAGGCGGACTTCGGTACGCGAACGAACTCGTTGAATTGATTCGTGAACACCACCCGGACTGGGGCATCGGGGTTGCCGGTTACCCGGAGAAGCACCAGGAAGCGTCGAATCCAGACATTGATCTGCAGAACCTTAAACGCAAAGTGGATGCCGGTGCTGATACGGTCATTACACAGTTATTCTTTTCCAATGATTATTTCTTTTCATTTCGAGATCGCTGTCAGGCGATTGGAATCAAGGTCCCTGTAATCCCGGGCATCATGCCAATCACGGACTATGCCCGCATTCAACGAATTACGGCCATGTGCGGCAGTTCCTTCCCGAGTAAGCTGGCGGTGCGGCTGGCAGCTGTGCAGGAAGACAAGCCGGCCCAATTCGAAATCGGTGTTGAACACGCAGTCACCCAATGCGAGCATCTTAAGGCGGAAGGGGTGCCAGGTATTCATTTCTATGCGTTGAATCGGTCTGACGCGTGCCGCCAGATTCTGGATGCTCTTTCAGCGAAATAGCGAACCGGCTCGTCAGTTGTCCGGAACCACATGACTGCGGTCTGTCAACAGGATCATGGAGCCTACGAATGAATGTCCCAGGTCTTCCCGAAATTCAGGCTCTGTTGAAAGAGTATAACCAGGAACACCTGCTGCAGTTCCGCGCGCAGCTGACGGATGCACAGTTGCAGTCGCTTCTGTCACAGATTTGCAGAATCGACTTTTCGCTGCTGACCACATCGGCCGAAGCAACTGCATGTGACAACGTCCCTCGTGCTGAGCGGGCCGCCACACCGCGATCCGTGATTCTCCAGCCAAGTTCATTAAACGATCAGCAGATACGTGACACCGCGGAAATGATCGGCAGCCAGCTGCTCAGTGACGACAAAGTTGCTGTCATCACGGTTGCCGGCGGACAGGGCAGCCGCCTGGGATTCAACCATCCCAAAGGGATGTATCCCATTGGGCCAAAATCAGATCGAACACTGTTCCAGATTTTCGCTGAACAGATCCTGGCCCGAAGACAATATCACGACGCCCGCATTCACTGGTATCTGATGACCAGTGCGGCGACTCATGATGAAACTATCGCGTTCTTCGAACAGCATGAATTTTTTGGGCTCGGCAGCAACACTGTCTCTTTTTTTCAGCAGGGAAGTCTGCCGGCGGTCGATGTTGAAACCGGCGCCATTTTGATGAACAGTCCTGACAGCCTGTGTCTGTCACCGGACGGACACGGTGGCATGGTGACAGCGCTGCAGGTCTCGGGTTGTCTCAGTCGGATGGCAGAACAGAGGGTGGACCATCTCTTTTACCATCAGGTGGATAATCCCACGGTCATCATTTGCGATCCCGTTCTGATCGGACTGCACCGGCAAGAAGCATCACAACTCACCACCAATGTTGTGTGCAGGACGGATTCGACAGAACGCATGGGAGTACTTGTCGACATCGATGGTCATACAGAGATTATTGAATACAGTGAACTGACTCCCGAGCAGGCAGCTGCGCGGGACGAAAACGGACAGTGGATCTTCTGGGCCGGTAACACCGCTATCCATGTGTTTCGTCGCGATTTCTTGGAATACCTCACGGATGACGGAATCCGTCTGCCTCTGCATCAGGCTTGCAAAAAGGTGGCCTGTATTGATGTCACTGGAAAAACAGTGAATACACAGGAACGTGACGCGATCAAGTTCGAACGATTTATCTTTGATTCGCTTCCGCTGGCTCAACGAACACTCATTGTGGAAGGTGACCGCCAGCGTGAGTTCAATCCGGTGAAGAATGCTGTCGGAAACGACACTCCACAGACTTCGCGCGATGCATTAAGTCGCATTGGTCGCCGGTGGCTTCGAGCAGCGGGCGCGTCCGTCGACGACGGGCTTATTGTGGAAATCAGCCCGCTTGTTGCACTCACAGCTGAACAGCTGGCTGAACGGTTGACGCGGGACAATGTGACCCTGGATGATTTCACAGGTTGACCTGTGGCCGTCGATCGCCGCTGGACATATGGTACGTTGAAGTGCTCCACTGAACTTACCTCCCTGCCTGCTAAGCCCGTTCAGGGCCCGATTTCACACCTTTGCCTGGTGCGGCGCGGTTATTGACTCACGTTGCCAAGCCCGTGGCAACGTGAGTCAATAACCGCCAGCGGGGCGGCATCATTTTTGACCAGAGTCACAATCATTCGCTGCAATCCAGTCCCTGACATGAGAATACCGACAACCTTGTTTCTAGTTATATCTGCTGCGTCGGTTCATGCCGCCGACTGGCAGCCGCTGTGGCCCGAAGGCGCTCCGTGGGCGAAAGGCTCCAGTGAGCACGATATTCCCGCAATTTTGTCCTTCCCGGCAGCCCCGGATAACAACCCGGGTTGCGCTGTGATTGTCTGCCCGGGAGGCAGCTACCATGGCCTGGCCATGGATCATGAAGGCCATCAAATCGTGCGGTGACTGAACAAGCGCGGCGTGAACGCCTGGATCCTGCGATACCGTCTTGGATCTCATAGCTATCACCATCCCGTTCAGAGAGGTGATGTTCTGCGAGCGATTCGCACCGTTCGATCGGGCGCCACTGTTCATGGTGTTGCCGTGGATCGTATTGGAGTCTGGGGATTCTCCGCAGGGGGGCATCTGGCATCCACTGCCGCGACACATTTTGATGGAGGTACCCCGGATGCCGACGATCCGATTGACCGCGTCAGCAGCCGACCGGATTTCGCCATTCTGTGTTATCCGGTGATTACGATGGACGACGCTTTCACTCACAAACGTTCTCGCAGCAATCTGCTCGGACCGAATCAGGACAATGTGGACCTGATGTCGAACGAAAAACATGTCACAAAAGACACCCCGCCAACATTTATCTTTCACACCACAGAGGATCAGGCTGTGCCAGTCAGGAATGCGATCGAGTTCTACACAGCGCTGCAGGAGTCCGGTGTTTCCTGCGAACTGCACGTTTATCAGAAAGGACGCCATGGTGTCGGACTGGGGGGAGACGACCCGATACTCTCAACCTGGCCGGCACGTTTGGAAGACTGGCTGGAAAGCAACCGTTTTCTCAGGGTCCAGTGACGATTGGTGTCCTGGCCGGCAGACCAAAACAAAAATCAAACAGAACCTGCCGCCTGTTTAAAACCGATTATGAGTCTGTTGATGAATCCGGACGACAGTGATCTGCCGCCCGCACAGAAATACACCACTGCGGGTACCCAGCAGGACGAAAGCCAGATGCTGGAGGAAGTCCCGCGATATCGACCTGTTTGCACAGTGTTCAACGCTGAAAATCAGGGTCCCCCGAATTTTTCAGAACCATCCCGGCTTAACCTGGCACTGTGACTGCGGGCAACCGGCCAGCGATCGTTGCTGGAACAGAACTCCGTCGATTTATGACTTTAATGGCGGTTTTCCGCCGGTCTTCTTTCGCATCATATTAGTAAGACTTTCTGCTGACAGAATTGGCCTCGCGCCATAGCGGCAGCTTCAGGCCGCCGTATGATGAACACAGTCGCTGGGTGTCCACGTGACTCATGAATTCATTGTCGGAGACATCTTATGTCCGGTTCTCGTCGTCATTTTCTCACATCCGCCGGAACGACCGCCACAGTACTGGCTTCTGCTTCACTCACTCGACCACTTTACGCCGGAACGACTCAGACCGAACGGGTCCATCTGGGCATCGTCGGTTGTGGCGGCATTATGACTAATCATGTGAAGGGGCTGGTGAGTCGCAAAGAGAATGTATCTATTTCGTGGTTGTGTGACGTGGATGAAGCTCAGATCAGCCGCATGGCCAGGCACGTCACAGGATTTCAGTCAAAAGCTCCGAAGCAAACAGCTCGATACGAAGACGTCATTCGGGACAGCGACGTGGATGCCGTCATCATTGGCACGCCGCACCACTGGCATGCTCCTATTGCCATCAGTGCAATGCAGGAAGGCAAAGAGGTCTACATCGAAAAACCAATTTCCCATGTTTACAACGAGGGCCATGAGATTATCAAGGCGTCAGAAAAATATGGTCGGGTGGTCCAGCAGGGCAGCCAGATGCGTAATAGCCCTGTCACAGAACGAGCCGCAAAATTGCTTAATGAGGGTGTCATCGGTGACATCAAAGTCGCTCGTGCATGGACGGCCGAAACTCGCCGTGTCGTTACGCCGGTTCCGGACAGCGTTCCTCCGAAGGGCGTCAACTACGATCGGTGGCTGGGACCGGCACCGAAGCGTGCCTTCAACAAGTATCGGTTTCATCAAACATGGCGGATGTATCGCGACTATGGGAACGGTGAAATCGGCGACGACGGCATCCACGACATCGACATGGCTGCGTGGGGACTGGGCATAAGTTCACCACCCGCTCAGATTACGGCTCGAGGCAGCCGCATGATGCTGCATGGTCACGCCAGTGAATACCCGGACAATTTGACCGTGACCTGGGAATTCCCCGATGGCCGACTGATGATTTACGAAAACTATCCGTTCACAGCATACGGCCTGCATGGGTTTGACAACGGGAATGTGTTCTACGGAACAACCGGGTATATGGTCTTCTCGCGGCGCGGAGCATTCAGTGTATTCCTCGGCCCGAAAGGAAAACCCGGTCCGACCGAGGGCGATGTCCGGGGAGAACGGGGCTACGCTGAACACATGGCCGAATTCCTGAACGCTGTTCGTACTCGAAACCGCAGAACTAAAGCAAATGCCCGGACGGCTCATCTCTCCTGCGCTTTGGTGCATCTCGGAGAAATCGCCTATCGCACCAGCGGTCGACTGGAATTTGACCCAAAAACGGAGTCGTTCATCGGAAACGACGAAGCAAACGCACTTCTGGGCAAACCTTATCGGGATCCGTACACGTTGCCGGAGATTGCGTAGGTCCCGTTCAGCCTCAGCAATAATTCGATTCCGAGAGAGCATGGCTGTCGTCTTAGCGAACGACCGCTAATTTATGTGCTGTGGCGAGGGTGATCATTATGCAGAGATATGAGGCCGTTGTTCTTTCGACACAGGCTAAGACGATGTACGGCCAATGCAGGTATCGGCGATGTTCCACTCGGCCCGAAATGCCTGCTCCATTGACTGTCTGAAGCGTATCACCTCGTTCGTCGGGTCAATCGAAATATCAGACCAGTGTACCAGCTGTCCGGACGGCACATCCCGAACAAGCTTCAGTCCGTGTGCCAGACCGATCGGCAGCCCCCCTGACTCCAGACTGTCACGGGCCGGTATCAGTCTGCCCCAAACAGTAAAACCACCCTCGCCATCGAGAACTTCACCGGCCGCCAGGTTTCGCTTGGCAGTGGCCACCACGTCACCTCGAAAACCATTGGTACACCCGGTCGGCTCTCCACGTAACGCTGCAGAAAAAATCGAGATGTTCAATTCCATACCAATAAGGTGATACGGCTTGTACATCGCGGCATAACGCCCGGTCTCATCAATTAACAAGCCGTACTGCCGGAAGCACTCGGCTGAATAGTCATGCGGCGCTTCCAGCACCACATAGACTCCCCAGCGCAGATCCCGATACACCGGACGTCCGTCTCGTTCCAGTGACGAAATCACTTCCACCTGTCCCTTATGGTGCAACTGCCCCCCCATGTCCCGGGGCCGTAATACATGTGGCAAATCATCGGTACCACAGGGAGGAAATGCGAGGCCCTGCGGCGCTGGTGTCAACCCCGTGGCATTGGCAACAGCCGCCATCTCGATCGCCGATTTCGTCCCGTCGAGAAAGGAATTGAACATCTGTGGGTTCATCCCGGCTGCGCCTGCCTGTTCCGCTGTGAGGCCATAGTGATCCCAGACCGTATGCGGAGTGGAATCATGATACGACGGCAGATACTTCGTTCCCTTGCCAGCTGCCACGACATCAAACCCACAGGATCGCGCCCAATCGACCAGCTCACATGTCAAAGCTGGCTGATCACCATACGCCATCGAGTAAACCGTTCCGGCTGTTTCTGCTTCGCGAGCAAGTAACGGCCCCACGAGCACGTCGGCCTCAACGTTTACCATGACAACATGCTTGCCTTCCCGCATTGCGGCGCGGGCGTGGGTGACACCGGCTGCTGGATGTCCGGTCGCTTCAACCACAACATCAATATCATCCGCAGCAATCAGTGTCATGCCGTCATCGACGAAACGAGTGCGGGACACCCGCTCTGCGTCCCAGCCCGCAGTGCTGCAGGCCGCATGTCGACGGCACGGATCAACATCAGCAATCACTGTCACCTGCAGACCGGGAGTCGAAGGCACCTGCGACAAAAACATGGAACCGAATTTTCCGGCTCCGATGAGTCCAACTCGAATCGGCCCGTCAGTTTCCATCCGCTGCTGCAAAAGTTGCAACAAGCTCATATCAGTTCGGGCAGGGGCTTATGGTTGTCAACGAGATAGTGGGGCCGACCTGCCAGATCGGTGAGTTGTGTCGTGGCGACGTCGATGCCGAGTTGCCCATACAGCGTCGCAAAGACCTCCTGAAAGTGAACCGGCCGTGTGAGTGGCTCTTCACCCCATCGTGTTGTTGAACCGATGACCTGTCCGGTTTTCATGCCGCCGCCGGCAAGCAGTCCCCCCGCGACTTTCGACCAGTGGTCACGTCCGGCGTTTGCATTGATTTTCGGAGTTCGGCCGAACTCACCCCACACAACCACCGCAACTTCATCCAGCAGACCCCGCTGAGACAGGTCTTCAATCAATGCGGAAAGACCAAGATCAAACAGTGGCAGAGCTCCGCGAGCTTCATTGAAATTATCTGAGTGCCAGTCCCAGTTGTAATCACCCGTCAGCATCCGACCGAACGGCCATCGGCTGAAGGCAAGCGTCACACAGCGGGCTCCGGCCTCAATCACTCGGCGCGCCAGCAGGAACTGATCCAGGTGCGTTTTCCCCTGACGCTCACCCGGATACTGCCGGTCCAGACCGTAAAGAGCTTTTGTCGAAGGATCTTCGCGGCTTAAATCGAGCGCTTGTGCAAGCCGAGGGGCGGTCAGCAATCCGAACGCCTGTTTCTGGAAATCATCTAAACCGTCGAAAGTATCAGCATGATCCACTTTTCGGCGAAACTGATCGAAACTTGACAGCAAAGCACGGCGGTTCGACAAGCGGTCCAGACTTGCCCCGTTCAGTATCAGATTCCCGCGTTCAACAGCCTGAGCCTGGAAACCGGCATGACCGGCGCCGAGAAACCCTGGCTGTCCTGGGTCTGTCCGCATGATGAATCGTGCATCCGGATCAACCGGTGCGAGATCGACACAGGCCGGCACACCATTGACTTTTGGACCGAATTGCTTCGAAAGTATGGCCCCCACAGAAGGCCAGTCCCCGGGTGGAAAACCAGGCACGATGGGGGAGGATGGCATCGGCGGATGTGACTCCCACCCCGTCGCACACCAATGACAGTTGTGGTCGTCTTTGAACCCCACCAGCGAACGCAGAAACGTCAGCTTGTCAGCGTTCGCAGCCAACCGCGGCAGCAGCTCGCAGATTTCGATGCCAGGCACACAGGTTGGGATCGGCTGAAACTCTCCACGAATTTCGCTCGGTGCTTCCGGCTTCAGATCGTACATGTCCAGATGTGAGGGGCCACCGGGCAGCAGCACCATGATGATGCCTTTGGCCGGACCATGTCCGCCACCTTCTGATTCGCTGCGCAGAATCTGAGGCAGAGTCATACCACCCAGACCGAGAGCTCCGATTTGCATCCAGCTTCGACGCGATATACCGTCGCAGTAGCGCGACTTTGGACCAGCGATTTTCAGCATCGTCGAGTGTCCTGCTATCTTCGACCGTCAGTACAGCGTACGGGCCAAAACCTGTTCTTCCGTTGCCTGTGGTCGTTCATAAAACGACGCACCGTCCGTACCTGTCTGTTTCGTGACGAAATGTCTCCAGTCTTCAGAAGAATGATAACCTGCCCGACGAAGATCCCCAAACCATTTAAACCGAATCTGCCTATTGGTGCTGATTTGGCCATTGATCGTGCGTCCTTTGTCATTTCGGTCGAGACATACGGGGCAGGACGGGAAAGCCATGCTGGACCACAATATGGGACCAGGGTGTCTGGGGATGCCGCCGTTTCGCTGAACGTGGCATCGATCTTTTAACCGAACCGTCGATACGCGTATCGGGCATGATGATCCACGGACACTCTCTGCTGCCTTGTATATGTTGCAAATTTCGTGTTGAAACAGATGCTGGCAATTGCTGCAAACGACCAACCCAGAAGTACATTTCAGCATTGCAGTTGCACTACGCGACTTTCCGGACGAATTAAGCCCAAAACGTGACCGGTTATATCCGTGCGAAAAGAGGACGTGTTCTCGCCTGCTGTGGTACCGCCTGATAGTATTGATGCGATGAGAACCCATCATGTGACACTGATGATCCTGCTGCTCACGCTGCTTCATGGGACAGCTGCTGCTGAGCAACAGCAGGTCACCGATGCGATTCGGCTGGCGTTTTTCACCGATGTTGCAACGCTTCTGAACAGCCATTGTGTTAAATGCCATGGCGCGGACAAGCAGGAGAGCGAACTGCAGTTGACGACTTTGGAGGGCCTCCTGACCGGAGGAGCCTCAGGAGCTGCGATTCAGCCGGGCAGGCCCCAGGAAAGTCTGTTGGTCCAGTTAATCCGGCCGGACAGCGATCCGCATATGCCTCCCAAAAGCCAGCTCAACGAAAATGAAATCGCAAAGATCGAAGCCTGGGTCCGATCATTGCCGGAAGATCTCACAGTTGGTTCCGAACACATACACGCTGCCAGCGGCGAACACTGGGCCTTCCGGACACCTGTACGCCCCCCGGTTCCGCACGTGGAACAACAACAGTGGGTTCGCACTCCCATTGATGCATTCATTTTTTCGCGTCTGCAGGATGCTGGTATTTCGCCGTCACGGCCGGCGGCCCCCGGCCAGCTGATTCGCCGGGCTGCGTTCGACCTGACCGGACTGCCACCGCTTCAGGCAGACGTTGAGGCATTCGAACAGCAAACACTCCACAATCCCGACGATGCCTGGTGCAGCCTCGTCGAACGCCTCCTCGCCTCACCGCATTACGGCGAACGCTGGGGACGTCACTGGCTGGACCTTGCGCGCTACGCCGATTCGAACGGCTTTGAATTCGACTTCGAACGACCGTATGCCTGGCACTATCGGGACTGGGTCATTGACTGCTTCAACGACGATCAGCCATATGATCAGTTTCTGACGGAACAGCTCGCCGGCGACGAGATTGCCCCCGGGAATTTCAAGGCACACGTAGCCACCGGTTTTTGTCGAAACGGTCCAACTGTGGGCAATCAGACGCTGGAAAAGCATCGCTGGGATGAGCTTGATGATGTGATCTCGACAACTTCGGAAGTCTTTCTTGGTCTGACCCTGGGTTGCGCGCGTTGCCACGACCACAAGTACGACCCAATTTCTCAGCGTGAGTACTACTCACTGCTTGCCATCTTCAACAATCTTGCCAAACGGCAGCCATTAATCGGTACACCGGAAGAACAGCAGCAGTGGACTCAGCTTGATACTGAAATCGGCCAGCTGCGCAAGAAAATCGGTGAGATAAAGGAGGAACCATCCGCTGGCGACTGGCAGATCGAAAACGGTGAACTTCTTCAGCAGCGCCTCGCACCGGATGTTCGGCTCATTTTTGGTGACCCGGAGTGGACGGACTATACGGTGGAGGTGGAAGTGCTGAAGACCGGAGGAACAAGCGGCTCGCTCCTTTATGATGCAGGGATCTCACTTGCATTTCGGGCCACTGACACCGATCAATTCTACTGGCTTCGCATCGGTGTATCCGACAATCGTGAATACAGCCTGGCAATTGTCGACAACGGTGACCGCACTCCAGTCACGCGCAGAATTGCAGGTACAGTTGAAAGCGATCGCTGGTATCAACTTCGGGTCACTGTTCAGGGGACATCAATTCGCGTGTGGATCGATAATCAGCCTGCATTTGACGTACAGCATAGGCGGTATCGGAAAGGCGGGATCGGACTGGGCAACTGGCTGGCGACGTCGCGCTGGCGCAACCTGGTGGTCCGCGATATGGACGGAACGATCCTGCTCGCCGGATTCCCGAATCCGGCGAATGCAATCTCACCCAAATACCTCGCTGGCAAGGAAACCGCGGATGACCTCAACGAAAGAATTCGCAATCTTAAAGCGGAAGCCGCTCTGTTACCTTTTGCCATGTCAATTGCCGATGAAGGCCGCCAGCCAAGAGAAACACGGCTGTTTCACCGAGGTGACCACCGCACGCCTGGACCGGTCGTACAGCCGGCAGTGCCGACGGCACTCTCGGCCATCCCGATTGAATTCCCTGATGCAGATGCAAACGCGGGCACGACCGGCCGCCGCAGCCGTTTTGCGCGCTGGCTGACGTCACCTCAGAACTCTTTGACAGCGCGTGTGATGTCCAACCGCATCTGGCAGTACCACTTCGGTCGAGGTCTGGTCGAAACATCCAGTAACTTCGGCTTTAACGGGGCTCGGCCGAGTCACTCCGCATTACTCGACTGGCTGGCCGTTGAATTCATTGAGAGCGGCTGGAGTGTTAAGCACATGCACAGGGTGATTATGGCGTCGAGTGTGTACCAGCAAAGCAGCGCGCGTGCGCAGAAACTGAGTCCGGACACAGGAGTTTCCCCACTACGAGGTCTGGAGGCGGACAGGGACCGCAACGTCAACAACCCACGATCGGTCGACCCTGAGAATCATCTGTTATGGCGATTCTTCGGACGACGCCTCGAGTCCGAATTAATCCGGGACCGTATTCTTGCAGCCAGCGGATCTCTCAATAAGTCGATGCACGGGCCGGGAATCCGTCCGAGGATTCATCCGGTGATCATCGCCACCAGCACAACCCGCAAGTGGCCGACCGTAGAGCACGAAAACACCGAGCACTGGCGGCGCAGCGTCTACATTTTTGTCCGCCGATCCGTGCAGATGCCTATGCTGGAGGCATTTGACTCACCCACGACGACTCAAAGCTGTGAATGCCGGTTGACGACAACCGTTGCGACGCAGGCACTGCAGCTGATGAACGATGCATTCACCAACCAGCAGGCTGCCATCATGGCCGGACGTGTCAGGACGGATTCCGGACACGACAATCGCCGCATGATCACAGAAATCTACTGGGATAGTCTGGCTCGTGCGCCGACGGAATCGGAACTGTCGGCCTGCCTCACCTTTCTAAATCAACAGCAGGAATACCACCAAAACCAGTTTGATGATGAAACAAGTGCTGAACTCAATGCCCTGACAGATCTTTGTCACGTCATGTTCAACCTGAACGAATTTATCTATATCGATTAAGAGTTTTCCAGCGTCGGATGGAAAGAATGTCGCTCGTGTGTTCCCGTGTTCGAGGCGTTCTGTCCGCCTCCTCCCGAGATCCCGTGTGAACACGCAACTGACAGCTGCTGTACCGGAAAAAGATCATGAGCTCACCGGCAACTCCCGCGTTCTGGTCCAGACGCCGACTGCTGCAAACGGCGGGGGGCGGCTTTGGTACGCTGCCACTGCACACCCTGCTCGATCGTGACGGATTGCTGGCCGAGGAAACGAAGTCCGCCGTCAATCCACTTGCTTCGGAACCGCCGGCGTCATCGGCTAAAGCGAAAGCAGTCATCTTTATCTTCGCCTACGGCGGACCCAGTCACGTCGACCTGCTGGATCCGAAGCCGGCACTCGAAAAATGGCATGACAAACCGATTCCGGTGTTCCGCAGGGAAGACGCGTTCAACAAAACAACTCTCGCCACAGCGATGCCGAGTCCATACCGATTCGGGCGGTGCGGAGAATCGGGACTGCCTGTCTCAGAGTTGTTTCCCAACATCGGCCGCTGCGCAGACGATCTGTGCATTATTCGTTCGTTACATTGTGAGTCCAACAATCACGCCCCTGCGCTTTTTCAGATGAATACCGGATTCACCCGGCCGGGCATGCCCAGCATGGGTGCCTGGATAACCTATGGGCTCGGGACGGAGAATGACTCGCTGCCGGCGTTTGTTGTAATGTGGGATCACCGTGGTGGACCGATTGGCGGGGCGCAAAACTGGACATCGGGATTCATTCCGGCTGCGTATCAGGGCACACCGTTTCGCAGTCAGGGCGAGCCAATCATCGATTTAAATCTGCCCGCAAATGTTACCCCCGAGCAGCAGCGAGCCCGTTTGAATCTTCTGGCGGAACTTAACGAGAGGCATCTGGAAGCAAATCCTGGAGAGCAGGAACTGGTCGCTCGTATTTACAGCTACGAACTAGCCTATCGCATGCAGATGGCGGCCCCGGAGGCCGTGGACGTTCAACAGGAAACGAAAGAAACACAGCAACTGTATGGTATGGACCAGCCCATCAGTGCGTATTTCGGACACCAGTGCCTTATGGCAAGACGTCTCATTGAACGCGGAGTGCGGTTTGTACAACTGTATTCCGGTGGAGGTGATCAAATGCTGAGTTGGGACGCGCATGGTGACCTGAGGGCAAATCTGGAGCAACACTGTCCGGAAATCGATCAACCGGTTGCCGGCCTGATTCAGGACCTGAAACAACGGGGTCTGCTGAGCGAGACACTAATCATCTGGGGTGGCGAATTCGGCCGCATGCCGACCCATGAGGGCAGTTCCGGTCGAGACCATAATCCTCGCGGGTTTTCGATGTTTCTTGCCGGTGGCGGTATCAGGGGTGGGATGACTTACGGAGCAACGGATGAATTCGGCTACGCTGCAGTGGAAAACCCGGTGTCAATCCCCGATCTGCATGCCACCTGCCTGCAGCTGATGGGATACGATCACACAAAACTGACGTTTCGTCACCGCGGCCGTGATATGCGGCTGACCGATGTCAGCGGTCACGTGATCAATGACGTGATCACTTAACCAGCATTATACGTCTCCAGGAGTCAGAAAGATGTTGATGCAGCGCGTCTGCAGACTGCGAGATTTGTACCCGGATTGCAGAGACGCTGGTACAGAGTCCGCAAGACTGTCGGCCGAACTGCTTCCGGTCCTGATGATGCTGCAGCAGGTGGGAATCGATCAACCGGAGACTGCCGTACAACTCATGGTCAACGTCCGTGGTCCCGATGAGGGAATGAGCGTTCGAGACAGCCCAGCGGTCACCGAGTCCGTAACGCCTGAAGTTCACGGGGAATGCCTCGGCAGAGGGACAGAACATCAACTCATCTGCAGCTGCAAATCCCAGCCAGCCGGATCGTCGGTCTGGGAGACCATGTGACCGTCACGACAGTCCCAGGCCTCGAACCAATCGTCAGCCTCAGGCCCCGGCAGCTCGTGGTTGTCGGAGTTTCACAGGCAGAAAAGCGTCAAGGCCACCAAATTTGGGTTGTCAAGCAAAGGTTGTCAGGGTGCCGGAAGTTTGTCCAAAACAATCTGCCGACACTCAACAGTTCCCACATGGCCATCACAATCTTCGTGGCGGGAGGTTTTGCACCCGGACCTTCCATCTTCACACCAGGTTGCCGGGTGCCAAACCCGATAACCTCACTGTGCATACGATCCTTTCCGCTGGAAAAATGCTGTTACTCCCGGAATATGACTTAGTTCGACAGAACGGCATTCAATCGCCACGGTCCGGATTCAGCAAACCATCTGTCACAAACCCTCCCGTAGGTCCTGCCTGCTCCCTCTGTTGGAAAAGAGAGATTGCCATCCATCCGTTCCGTATGTGATATGGCAGCACGACCAGCGTGATGTTCTCCCGGAGAAGTCCCGTGCCAGTACTGAATGGTGTTTGTTCGTTCGATGAGAAGGATAATTTTGTCCAGGTCAATATCGGAGATGCATTTGCCAAAGGACAATGGCACACTGTGGAACCGATCCTGCAGCATCTGATTGGTCAGCTGATGGGATGCAGGTCTCGGACCGTTCTTCTGAATCTGTCATTGCTGAGCAGTACCAACAGTGCGATCGTCACAGCAATTCTTCGGATCTGGAAGAGAATTACTGCCAATGGTGGTCGCTTCGTTGTTTTGGCACCGTCGGTCGAGACACGCCGGATTCTCAGCGTTGCCGGACTGAATGGGCACCTGTCCATCGCAAAGGACACCGGTGATGCGCTGCACCAGCTGGGAGTTTCCAGTACTCCCATGCTGATAGGCCGGCAGACCAGGTTGCTTCAATGGGTTTCAACCGTTGCGACCGCTGCCTCTGTTGCCTCGCTGTTTGCTCTGTTTTTGTCTCTGGGCCCGATGAAATTTCAACCGTCGATCCTGTTAGTGCCGATTGTGAGCGCAGCGATAGCCAGTGGTGTAGGGTGGTTTGCAGCCGCCCGGGAAATCGGGGCATTTCGAAATCTCTCACGACTCGTGTCGGTCACAGGCATCATCACGTTGATTACAGCCATTGGACAGTGGCCGATCTGAATGAATCGGGCAACACGCGCGACAGCAAATTTTTCCCGGCATTGTTTGTCCGGTAAATCGTCAGCTGAGTGAACGAATGAGAGCCGTCGCCATTCGTTTCGTCTCCGCGGCATTCAACGCATTATCGTCGTCGGTGTCGAACTCCATGCAACGCGTCACAAAGGTTTCAACCATTTGTTCCGGGGACAGCTGTGAAGAAGGAAACGTCTGCTTGCCTGTTTTGCGGGACCAAGAAGCTGACTTCCGTTTTTTCCGGCGTTGCAATTGTTTGAGTTCCGCCAGAACCGCGGTCGCAACCTGAGTTAATTCCTCCTGATCGAGCCGATCATCTTGGTCGAGATCGAAACGTCCGGCGGCTCTCACGAACTGATCCGAACTTGGCTGTCTTTGACGGTTATTGTTGGCCAGCCCGCGATTTTTCCGTCCGTTCCGGATTTTGAAGGTGTTCATCCCGATGAGGTTACTCATACCCGTTGAAACACCGAGCCGCACGCCGGTTCTGCCCGGTGTGACGAAACCGCCAACCCGCAGTCCACCACCAGTGACAACACCATTTTGTCGAGTAACCCCAAAACTGAACTGTGCTTTGGACTGACTGGCAAACAAAATCAGGAGGCTGGCAACGGCAGTAAACAGAAGACATATTCGAACCATCGTATGGCTCCTTCGCATGGCGGACACTTAGACTCGTACTGGACGACCGAACTTCATTCGCCGAAAATAGTCTACCTAAATCTGTCACGGACTGACCACAAATGTCAAAATCACCGGCAGGGAAGTTTTCTGTCTCCTGGTGAAAAAATGACCGATGGTGTACCGAATTATTTTCGGAGCCCGCTGCAACCCCGGCTTTTCCAGTACAATCTGAACGAAGAACGAAGTAAGTCCAGGATTTCCAAAAAGAGCACGGCCATCCATTCTCTGCCTCTGTTGCCTAGGCTTCCTCTGTTGCCTCTGTGGCTTAAATATGGTTGATGCGTTTCACTTTTGCATGCACCGTGCAGCGATGGCGGTGACAGGCAGTCATGAACTAACCACGTGACGCTTTGCAGCGGCGTCGTACAAAACGAAGCAAACTGATGGCGATCCCACTCGATCAAATCGCGAACATGCCGGCGTTTTCGCCCTGCTACCCGATGCCACCGGCGCGTTACCGAAATGTGCGGTTCCAGTATGTTTACTTTCGCGCCGATGTAGCGGCCGTGGACCGTCTGCTGCCGGCTTGCTTCGAGCCGGCAGCAGACGGCTTTTGCGCGGCATTCGGACTGTCCGCAGAGTGGACCGCGAATTATGGACGGTTCCAAGAGAGTGGTTTGGTGGTCAAGTGCAGTTATCAGGGCCGGACAGGATTTTTCGCTCCCGTGGTCTTTCTGAACTCGCGCGGCAGCATCCCGGCTGGTCGCGAAATCTACGGGACGCCGAAAGTGTCTGCGGACATAGACGTGGGAATGGATGAACGCGTGATGTATACACTGACACAAATGGCCGGTACGTCGGTGTTGAGTGTTCGATCGACGATGCACCGTCCGGCGACTGTGGACGATATGCCCGCATTACAACCCTCATGGCGATTGAAAGTCATCCCTCGTGCCGACGGCCGTGGAGCGGAAGTAATGCAGCTCATTGACGTGAGTCATGTTACGACGGACGTCACCGTCCACGTGTGTCGCGCGGGTGATGGCGTCGTCGAATTCGGATGCGTTCCGGTCTATGACCTGTCGGGCTTCACGCCGCGTGAGTACCTGGGTGCACACTACATCGAAATGGATTATACTGAGCAATACGCGGAAATTGTCGAAGACCTGCTGCAGAGAGGTTAATGCGACGGCCTGTGGGATTGGTCAGGCTTGATTTTTGTTGGCTGGCGAACGTGCAAAGGAATGGTTGCTCGTGGCGCTGGTGGCCGATTTTCGGAAATGCCGCAGGGTACGACAACAGTACCAAATCACCTTGAATGTCATATCAATGTTGTGCATGATCTGTTGTCGCGACCGTCAACAGACACCTGCCCAATGAGTCTGTTTGTGAACACCTGCAGTTGTAAGAGATCCCTATACCGCACAGATTGTTTCGCCGTGGTGATTCATGCGGCGGTTGCACTGCTGGGATGTATTCTCAGCACCAATGTGGCTGTCGGCACTGAGTCCGCTGAAAATGTCTCCGAGCCGGTATTACAGTCGTTGATTCCGATCGGCGGTGTCCGAGCAACCACGTGCGAAATCGAAGTGCGTGGTACTGCTCTGTCGGGCACTGTTGAGACCTGGTTCGCAGGAAGTGATGGTCTCGAAGCTGTGGTGCTGCCGAATTCCAGCAGTGATGAACGGGTGCGGCTGCAGGTGACAATTCAGCCAGACGCAACCGTCGGTCCTGTTCCTCTGCGGCTCGTCACTCCACTCGGCGTCTCCAACGCTCTGTACTTTCACGTTCACGCCGAACCGACTATTACCGAATCGCGACCCGCGGAGAAGACCCGCGATCGTTCGAGCCAGGCGCAGATCGTCCGGTTGCCGGCGGTGGTGCAGGGAGTGATCACTCGGCAGGGAGAACTGGACTACTACGCGTTTGACGTCGAAAAGGACCGGGAACTCACATTCCAGGTCCTCCTCAGCCGTGAGTCGCTTATGAAAGGTTTTCGACCGCAACTGAGGCTGTTTGATCCGACCGGAAGCTGGTTCGATCCCAGGCAGCTTACCAGACTCGCGTTCCACAGCGAAGTTGTGGAAGGCGATACGCCGGTCACCACAGCGCTGGTCTTCCGCTTTCCCACAGCAGGTCGTTATCTGCTGGAGCTCGGTTCGGAACGACATAAAGGGGCGCCCGATTTTTCCTACGCGCTGCGAATTGTTTCAGAGAACGTCCGCAATCGTTTCTATGGTGAACCTCCAACACGTGTCTCGCGAGTCTTCGCGCGCCGGTTGAAGGCGGATCATCTGCAGTATCTTTGGTCACGGTCCGTTGCTTCGCCCGCACAGTCTCTGTCCGACAATTTACAACTCAGTACCACGATCGAACAGGAGCCGAATGATGGGGCCGCACAGGCCATGCACGTACCGGTGCCAGGACTGGTTGAAGGCACAATCGGGCGCCCCGGCGATATCGATCGTTTCACATTCACCGTGGAAGCGAATCAGAGACTGGCATTCGAAATTGAAACGTCGGACCTCTCTCCGCCTCACTTCAACCCCCGACTGGAAATCACCGATGCCGTGGGACGCACAGTGCTGACGAATCTGCATCGGCAGAATCTGGTCAAAGACGGTCGGTGGGAGCTGAAACGTCTTGAGCCCAAAATCATCCGCACGTTCGAACAGGCCGGAACCTGGGCACTGGAAATCCGCGATGTAACGGCCCGCGCCGGAAATCCAGAGTGTCAATACCGTCTTTTAATCCGTCAACAGATCCCTCATATCGGTGAAACAGCAATTGCAACGTTGAAGCGGCAATTCGAAGACACACGCATCGATCCGTATCGAATCAATCTGCAGCCGGGACAGGCGAAGACCATTACAGTCGAGACCTCAATCGAAGAAATCGGGGCGGACGTTGTTGAAGGAGGGGGGACTCGCCGTTTCACTGATGGTCCCGGGCAAGTGGCCGTACTGGTCCAAAATCTTCCCCCTGGAGTCCACACTTATCCTGGCAACTACATCGAGAACACGCGTGAAACGGACCGCACGACCGCCAATCCGTATAACCTGCTCCCGGACACGCTGAAGACGACCATTGTATTTGAAGCCAATGATGATGCCGCGGTGATGGAATCACCCGTGATGATTCAGGTCATCGTCCGTCCGCTGATTGACGGACAACCGGGCGCACGCATCGTTGCCGGTGAGCTGCCGTTGATGGTGACCCAACGGCCGGCTGTGAGTCCATTCGATCGTCCGACAGTTCTGTCTGACGCAACTGATCCCGTACCGGAGCCAACGCAAGTCGCGCCTGAACCACCCGAGGTATCTCCGGAAATCTTTGACTCTACCGTCGAAGTCTTGTCCACACCAACTGACGCTGTTTTCGACAGATCTGATGCTTCAGCTGAGCCACCAGTCGCTGTCGTTCAGTCCACACCAGACAGCGACAACCTGATTCGGTCTTTACGACTCGCCCCTGAGACACTGCAACTCCGAGGGATGGGTGCCACCCAGCGTCTTCTGGTTCTGGCAAAATTTGCGGACGGACTGGAACACGATGTGACTGACAAAAGTTCTTTTGTGATTTCCCACCAGCACGTCGTCAAAATGGATGCCGGCGGTAAACTGGCCGGCCTTGCCGATGGCAAGGCTGAACTGACAGCCGCGTTTGACGGAAAAACAGTCACGGCGTCAGTTATGGTTGAGGATTCCGCAAACAGTCGTCCGGTGGATTTCGCTCGTGATGTAGGAGGTGTTCTGACGAAACACGGATGTAACAACAGTCAGTGCCACGGCAGTGTCAAAGGCAAAGGTGGATTCAAGCTGTCGATTGGGGCCGTGTTTCCCGAAAAGGATTTTCACTGGATCGTTGACGGTGGAACCTATCACGTGATGACTCCGGAGGTGGACGAATCCAGGCCACCGGTCTCCCGCCTCAATCGCGACAATGCGGCACAAAGCCTGCTTCTGCTGAAAGCGACGCAGGAAGTTTCTCATGAAGGAGGGCAACGGCTGACCCGAAACGACCCAGGTTACAGAACAATCATCGAATGGATCGCCGGTGGTGCCCGATTCAGGGAGGTGGACGAACAGTATCCGTCCGGAATCGACAGAATTGAAGTGACACCGGGAGAACTGGTGCTCGAACCATCTTCGGAGCATGGTCTGCTGGTCACAGCCCGTCTTGCCGACGGCTCCGCAGACGATCTTACGGACGAGGTGTCCTTCGAGTCGATCAATCCGGACGTGGCAGAGGTCACCCGCCAGGGACGTATCAGTGCCCGGAATACCGGCGAGGCAGACATTATTATTCGGGCTGCGGGCCATGCAGCGAGTGCCAGGGTCATTGTCGTTGGCAGTCCGGGTCCGGACTATCCGATACTGGAACCGGTAAACTTCATTGACGAGTACGTGTTTGGAAAACTGCGGGGTGCCCGGATCCTGCCCTCCGGCCACTCAAGTGACGCCGAGTTTCTCCGGCGTATCTGTTTGGACGTGACCGGCACACTGCCACCGCCGGTACGCGTGCGTGAATTTTTGTCCAGTTCGGATGTGGACAAACGGGATCAGCTTATTGAGGTCCTGCTCGATTCACCGGAATATGTCGAGTTCTGGACCTATCGCTTCAGTGAACTCTTTCGTGTGTTTAGCGGTGCCACGCTGAATTCCGAACACGCCCGACTTCACGAAAACTGGATCCACGAAAATATCGCTGAAAATAAACCCTACGATCAGGTGGCCCGCGAGAGACTCACCGCTCAAGGCTATGACTCGCCCGCCTGGCACTACTGGACGTTTCGCGACATCACGCCGGCGACAGAGGTCGCGACAGAACAGTTACGAGTGTTCGCCGGCCGTCGGCTCGGCTGCGCCCAGTGTCACGACCACCCATTCGAGAACTGGAGCCAGGACCAGTTCTGGGGGATCGCAGCATTCTTCGGAAACATGACCCGGATTGCCGACGTCCCCGGCATGCGTGGTCCTTATTTCGTCATCGATGATTCAGCCGGTCATGGGTTTCGAAAAGTTGGACGAGGAAAACTGATTCATCCCCGAACAAAAGCGCAGGTTGAACCTGCCTTACTCGATGGCGATGTACTGCCGATGGAGGAACGAATCGATCCTCGTAGGCATCTGGCCGAGTGGATGACTTCGTCCGACAACTCCTTTTTTTCTGAAGCGATTGTCAATCGCATGTGGTCCTGTTTCTTTGGACGGGGAATCGTGGAGCCGGTGGATGACTTTCGTACGTCAAATCCGCCGTCTCATCCCAAACTGCTGGCCGCGCTGTCCACAGACTTTGTCGAACATGACTACGACCTGAAGCACCTGATCAGAACGATTCTCCATTCGCGAACATATCAATTTTGCAGTGAGCCGAATGAGAGTAATGAGGGCGATGAAATCAACTACTCACGTGCACTGCCGCGATTGCTTGATCCTCCGGTGCTGCTGGACCTGATCGCTCAGGTCACCGGCATCGAATCAGAACTCGTCGCATCCGGCGAGGATGATGTGACGACTGGAGTCCCGGCAGGAATGCGGGCAATCAGCTCCCTCCCCGGTGACACTCCCTGCCGATTCTTTGAGGCCTACAATCGCAATGACCGGCGCGGCGTCCCCGAAAACAAACCTCAGCTCAGCCTGCTTCGCAGCCTGCATCGGCTTGTGGGACCGACATATTCGACCGGCTTTGTGGGCAGGGGCGGTCGACTGGACCGTTTGATTGAGAGAGAGTCGACCGATCAGGAAATCATCGAAGAATTCTATCTCGCAGCCCTCTCACGGTTTCCGACCGATCGCGAACGGAGCGAACTCGCCCGCCTGGCCACGGAACAGCCTTCACGAAATCTGGGGCTTGAGTCATTGATCTGGGCACTGCTCAACGCGCGAGAGTTCGTTTATAATCATTAAACAGCATCAATTCGTGCGATCTGAGGTGCAGTCGAATGCCGCAGCCACGACCAAAACAAACAACACAGCAGACAATTCACTGTCGGAGCAAACACCCCTGCGGTGTTGCGTGCGGACGCCGTGACTTTTTGCGTGTGGGTGCTCTGAGCTATCTTGGGATTCGTCTGAGCGATGTACTGCGTTCAAGCCCCCTGATGGCATCGGAAAACTTCAGTCCGGTAGTTCCGACGGCGACGGCACAATCCTGCATCCTGGTCTGGCTTCATGGCGGGCAGAGCCATCTGGACAGCTGGGACGTCAAAGGCAACAGTGGTTTTAAGCCAATTGCCACTAACGTCAGCGGGATCGAGGTCTCGGAGCTTCAGCCACGAATTGCCCGACACATGGACAAGCTGTCAGTCATCCGATCGATGACTTCTCCCTGCCCCGATCATCCCGGCGGCACCTACTACGCGTTCACCGGCCATCTGCCGAGCACGACAACGCGCTTCCCCAGCATCGGGTCGATTGCCTTAAAGGAGTTGGGGCCGCGCACGAACCTGCCGGCCTATGTGACGACTGGTCGAGGACGAATGAACTGTCGGAGTGCAGGATTCATCCCGCCTCAGTACGAACCGTTCGTGATTCCAAACCCCGGTGCGAAAGACTTTCAGGTCACCGACCTGCGTCTGCCGGAAGGTATTACCACGGAAGTCCTTAATTCACGCCGCTCATTTCTTAATGTCGTTGACCGGCAGTACCGCGCAACAGCCCGCAGCGCCGAGTTCGCCAAGGCGGATACGTATGACGATCTGGCCATGAAAATGATTCTCTCGCCGGCTGTTCTCAGGGCGTTCGACCTGTCTCAGGAGCCCTCAAAAATTCAGGACGCCTACGGTCCACTTCGTGTCGGACGAGGGGTCCTGCTGGCACGACGGCTCATCGAGGCGGGATGTCGGTTCGTAACGATTGATGGTTACAACTCCTCCATCGGCGGCGACTGGGATACACATTTCAGAAATGACTCCGACTTGCGCAATCGATTGGCGCCCCCGCTGGATCAGGCTCTTTCCGCTTTAATGGAAGACCTGGAGGCACGAGGTCTTTTGGCGTCCACAATTGTCCTCGTGATGGGAGAATTCGGTCGAACACCCGCTATCAATCCCGGCGCAGGACGCGACCACTGGCCAAACTGCTGGTCTCTGGCAGTCGGCGGGGGCGGCATCCAGGGAGGCAGGGTCGTGGGTAAAAGTGACGACCAGGGGGCATACGTAGCCGATCGTCCTGTGACAATTGGGGACCTCTTCGCAACACTGTACAAGGCTCTGGGTATTGACTGGACCAAAACATACCTGGGGCCAGGAAACCGTCCGGTGTACATTGCAAATTCACGGGACGATACGCTCGGACAGCCTGTCGAAGAACTGTTTTAATTCTTCACCCGCTTCATCATAGAGGCGCGGGCGTGACCTGTCGGTGTCGTCGGCCCGGCATGATCCGAAGCATACGGCGGCACGCAGATTCCAGGACCGAATGCATGCAGTGCCTGACCGGCAGCGTAACGTCGCTGCGCGGGCAGACCAGTTGGTCCGAGTGGTCCCTGACTTTATTGCGGGAAAGCACGGTCCGGCACGACCGCCGGTCGCCAGTCCTGAGGCAACACCGATGTCCTGCCGGCGAAGTATCCGTAACAAAAAAGCTATCGAGTTGTCCGGTTTAATGTCCGTCGCCCGCAGTTTCTTGCGGATTTTACTCCCCACGAGTCCTTCGGATTCCATTACGTTAACATAGAGTAAACGGAAGATTACGGTGAATTTGTCCGGGAACCTTTGTGCAACAGGTGATCGATGATGGAAAGACGACATTTTGTCCAAACCGCTGTGGCCACGGGACTGGGAGCTGGTGCTGCAGTCGTTACTTCGAACGATACAGTGGCTTCTCCGCAGGTCAGCAGCAGGCCGAAGTATCGTGCCGGAATCATTGGACTGGGGTGGATGGGGCTGCTGTATGATCTGGCGGAGCGCATCCCGGACCGGTTTGACGTCGACGATGTCAACCGTCCGACCCCAAAGCTGAATGTCCACCGCCAGTTCCATTACCACACGCATCCCGGAAATGAGGGACTTCCCACTTCCTATGCCGAAGCGCTGTGGGACAGGCCGGAAGTCGAGCTGGTCGCCGGCGGCGAACGGGACAAGCAACGGCTCAAGGTGTTCGGTGATCGTTACGGCATCGAGGCTCTGTACACCGACGGCGTCGAAATGATGCGCAAAGAAAAACTCGACATTGTGGCCATCTGTACAAACACAAGAGGTCGCGCTTTTCTCACGGTCAAAGCGGCAGAACTTGGTGCCAAAGCCATTTTCACTGAAAAGCCGATGGCCCACACCCTCGACGAGGCGGATGCGATGGTCAGGAGCTGCGCCGATCGTGGGATTCCACTGTGCTGTGGTTCTATTACGACGACACACCCGTCGTTTGCCAATGCGAAAGAACTGGTCCAGGGCGGTATCATCGGGGACGTCCTGTCAATTGAAGCGTCGGGACCGTCTGCACAGCACCAGAACTGGTCTTACTTCCTCGACAGTGCGCCGGCATGGGTCGTTGGCATCGGCGATTTACCCCGGCGCGAGTCCGGCAGCGATGAATTTACCGGACAGGGAGTGATGGCCACAGAGGACGGCCAAATGGTACATTTCCTGAAGGGGGCGCCTGGCATACGGCTGAGCGGCAGCCAGGGAGAAATGACGTTCGACTATAATAACGCGTGGCAATTGTGGCAGGATATGGAAACACCGGGCGGCAAACGCCGAGTGCAGGTCTCCTGGCCCGGGCCACAGTTCGTGCCGCCATACGGGGCCGTATATTGCCTGGCCGATATCCTGGACTGTCTTGAGAACAAGCTGGATGAACCCAAGAACTCAGGCAGGCGGGTGGCTGTCGCTCTCGAAGTTGAAATTGCGATGAAGCAATCCGCAAAGCAAGGGGCCAAACGCATCGAGCTGCCACTAACAGATCGATCGCTGGGACTGAATTACGACTGGTTCCGTTGATTCTGCTGTGAACGTGATTGTCACTTGATGTCAGGCAGACTGGTCCCAAACAGACTCGTTCTTTCACCCCACACATCATTGAGTTCTGCCGTTTTGTCCTGCTGCACGCGTTCTCTGCACCTGCGCTGACGTCATCTGGACTGCTGCGCTCGGTGACTGTACGGAGCCTTACTGTGTTTATGCGGCAGCCAATTGACCGGAAGAGTCACGGATGAGCTGATCGATCGAAGCCGAGAGCCCTGGATGTAAACGGCCTGTCTTCAGAATATGATCGACGATCACTTTCCCGCATACCAAACATCCGGTCAGGACAGCAGCCGGTAAGATTGTACTCACAGCCATCGACGTCTGGAGTCGGCAGCGGAATTCTGACTGCAAACCTGAGTATTCGCGGAACATCCCAACCCCTGTCCCGCACCCAAATCCCTCAGCGAACTCCATGATATCAAGTGGGTTTACGAAGCTTTCAAAGACGGCTTTGTACTGCGGCTGACGGTAGCTCGCAGAAATATCGCCGCCGGAACACCAGAGAAAAGCTTTGAAGACATCTCGAATCTGGCGCAACAGCATGAACTGCGTTCAGAAATCAACAGTTGCGCGCGTTTGGAGAACACTTTGGACACGCTTTACAGAACAGCAGCCATTTTTGCCACCATGCGCATTGCCGAGCGGGTAGACAATTTTGTGGCAGCGCACGGAAAGACGGTGCTCTGTGTTCTTTGGGACGGACCTTTCACCGAATTTCTAAACGATCTCCGGCAGGGACGGCACTTCGATCAGCCGTTAACCAACTTCCTGAAGGAAAAACAATTGCCTTACGTGGATCTGCTGAAAGCCCATATGGCAGACTCCCTGCAGTTCAATTTCTCAGCAGACGATTATCTCAAACACTACTATGTGGGACATTACAATCCCCCAAGGAAACCTCTTTCAGGTCCTTGCCATCAAGACAAACTGGTGGAGATGCTTGGACCAAAACCCGTACCGTATCGATCGTAAATGGTGAAATTCATCTTACAGTTTTGAGCACTGTCGTTGCTTCGGGATTCACTTTGGATTTAGCTATTTGTCCGTTTCTGACGCGGTTTCAAAAAAGCCTCCTGCAGACCGGCTACAACCGGTCATTGGGCTCCGGACCTGACGGACGTGCTAACACGTCCACTTGCAGCCTGATCCCGACAGCGGGGTGGACATTACCATGCCCCATCGCAATTACGCTGAAATAGCAGCGGCGTCCTACTACGAACTCGGTCACCTTGTGGGTGAGCAATTCGGTGACTTTTTGGGGCACACACTTGAGACTGAAAGACAGGCGTCGACCTGGCGAGCGCGGTGCAGTCGCGCCCAGGCCCTGCTGGCTCCTGCGACAAAGCATTTTCCTCACCTGACAGAGGAATTGAAGGGTTACTCTGAAGGAGCAGGAGTTCCTTTTGAGGAACTCTGGGCAGTCAGTGTCGAAGACGAGCTTGATGGCGGGGATGTCAACAAATGTACCACCATCGTCACAAACAACGGACAATCAATTGCCCATACCGAGGACTGGGACAGTAACGCCCGGGATACTCTGTCAGTATTGAAAAAAACGGTCGGTGAGCTCACCGTCCTGGAGTTATTTTATGCCAACACGCTCGGTGGCAATGCCATCTCGATAAACTCGCATGGAATTGTCCATGCGGTCAATACCCTTTCACATACCGATCATCAGGTAGGTGTACCCAGAAACGTCGTGGCCCGATGGCTCTCAGAGACCAAATCACCGGATGCTGATATCCGGAATTTGCAGAACATCAGGAGGTCTGCAGGATATCACCATACCATGCTTGGTACCGACGGGAGGCTATGGAGTCTGGAATGCTCGGCTCGCCGAATGCAGCCGTCCAGACCGGATTGTCCTTTCGTCCATACCAACCATTTCGTTACGGACCTTTGCGCTGTTGAAGATGATGATGGCAGTTGTGGCACTTATCAAAGGTATGACCGTGCAACAGCCCGAGCACAGCACCCCATGACCCGAGTACAACTCCAGACGCTTCTAAGTGACAACTTGAGTGGTGCCTCAGTAAACATTTTTAGTGACATGACGATCGGCAGAGCGATTATCGACCTGGAAAACCTGGAAGCCCATTTCTGGTTACTTCGCGAACAGGAATCAGGCTGGTTGCGTTATCCGATTGACTTCCTTTCGAAATAACCATCAGGGTGGGAAACCGGATGCCGGCGTCTCGTATTGGGGAGCGGATTCCAAAGTGACAGTCCCGGAACACCGGAAAAAGATACCTGGAATGAGTACTGCCGACATCCCTGGAATTCACCACAGACCAGGCTTTTGAGAATCGATTCCACCATATTGCCCAGTCGAAGACCGGCCAATCCCGGGAAGACAAAATGGAAGACCATTGAAAAGCCGACCACGACCTGCAGGAGGCCCACAAATGTCTGAAGAGGCCTCATCGTTGCTCACGTCTCATTGAATCTGATGTGTCGGGATCCCTTCCCAGCGAGTGGACGGCGGAAGGGTTTCCCCCTTCATCAACAAAGAAAGCGGACCAATGACGGAACCTGACTGCATCTCAGTGTCGTAGAGAACCACCGACAAATTGCCCACCGAACATTCGTCTCCGATCTTCAGACGAGATGACTTCATCACGCGATCTTCAAACAAATGGTTTTGAATGACCACTCCCGAATTCAATGCGGCGTAGTCGCCAATCTCAACCAGGTCAAATTCCGAGAACAGCGAGGTTTCCAGATAGACGTGTTTGCCGATCTTGCAACCGAGTAACCGCAAGTACCAGGCATAGAACGGGGTGCCCAGCATGGGCGCAAGGATCGGAGAGCCCACCGTTTCATAGACACCATTGACCACCTCGTTCCACCAGACGTAGACCGACCAGAGTGGTTTGAATACCGGCTCAAAGGTACCCATTAATACCTTTTTAATCGCCACAACGGAAAGGGCCGTCAGCAGCGCCAGAGCGAGTCCTGCCACTGGCAGCGATAACAGAATTCCCGGCAGGGGAAGAACATCGAATGCCACCACAATATAGGCAACAAATAGGAGCAGAGCGGAAATTCCAATCAGGTTGGGAAGCAGAATTCGGACCGCATCGATCAAATACCGCTGAATGTAGAGTTTCCGGCTAGGCTCATAGGTCTCGTGTATTTCAAAGCCACCCACTTTTTGGCGATACGGCAGTTCAAAGGAAGGGGATCCCAGCCATTCGGTGCCGTCGGGCGTGGTCTCTCCAACACCACCAGGCGGTGTGGACAGACAACCCAGTAAACAGCCATCTCCCAGGCTGGCGCCCGCTGGCAACATCGCGTTGTTGCCGACAAAACTTCGACGCCCGATGCGATTTTCTGCCAGTTGAACCTGCCCACGGAAAAAGCGGCGCCCTCCGACCATCGAACCGTCAGCGAAAAAACTTTCGTCTCCAATGATGGTCAAATCGGGCGTCATTTGAGACACGGTGGAAATTTCAGCTCTCTTGCCGATTCTGGCTCCCAGCATCCTCAGCCAGGGGGAAAGATAGATCGTTGTATACAAATTGTGCACGTAGCTGCGGCTGATCGTGATGAAGGTGTCAACAAGCCATTTGCGGAGAAAAAACCAACTTTCGATCGGATACAGGCCGGGTTCCACACAAGGCAGAATCGCTTTTTTGATTGCTGCAACCAACAAGCAAAATGTAATCAAACTCAGCGGAGCTGCCGGCAGGATCATCAGGATCAACCAGGGAACTCCACCCAGGGAATATGCTCCCAGCAACATCGCAACAGTGGGCAAAGTGGTCGCGACCATCACTGTCGTCAGCACTCCCAGCAGGAGAAAATGGTACATGCCATACAGGAACGGCTTTCTCGAAGATGCCTGCTCTTCTGTGACCTGAGGAAGCGGAACATTGCTTTTTTCTGCAGGAGACCCACGTCGGGATTCACCGGCAGAGATCACTTCCCCGTCGGAGATCAGAGAAAGGTCGTCGAGGACTGCGTCGTCCTCCATGCGGGCTTCGAGACCAATGACGCAATGGGTACCGATGAAACACCGGCTGCCGATTTCCACACCGCCAATCACCAGCATCCCGTCTTCCACCCGATAGCCCAGGAGTTGTGTCTGTGACCCAATCGACGTGTCGTCACCTATATTCACCAGGTCATAGACCGCGCATTGAGGGGTGTCGATGATGCAGTTTTTTCCAACCTGCGCACCCATCATACGGTAATACAGACTCATCACCGGTGTCCCCGAAAGGATTCCCAGCCCACTGATGGACTGAAAACGTGTCGCCAGCCACCAGCGAAAATAATAAATACTCCAAAGAGGATATCGGCCGGCCTTGTAGCGCCCGATCACGACCCACTTGAGGACAATACTGCTGACGAGGAGCGCTGGATAACTCAGGAACATCAGCGCAGCGGCTGCCACTATTACGGTGCTGAGGGTAAGCAGGCCCTTCATCAGTCCCAGAATCACCAGGATGAGCGAGACAACAGGGAGTGATGCAACTCCGTAAAATAATGCAAGGAAGACACCCTGTAAGGCATAACAAAGACCTCGCTGCCAGCGAGGTACACTTTCAAAAACCTCGCGACTCGAGGGCTGTTTCACCTGTTCCGCTTCGCAGGCATCCACTGCCGCTCTCTCTTCCTGACGCTCAGTAAGGTGAGCCGCCAGTTGTCGGATCGTTGGAAATCTGTAGCAGTCACGGATGGCCACTTCCACCAGACAGTCCTTACGCATAAGAGAGACCATCCGGGCGGCGAGCAGAGAATAACCTCTGAGGTCCAGGAAAAAATCGTCCTCCACTGAAATCGGAGAGACGCGAAAGATTGCCTCCCATGCTTCCTTGAGCTGACATTCCATGTCCGTCACCGGCATAACGATGTCGCGCTCTGTCTCGACAAGGGGGGCCTCGGGCTCGGGAAGTCGTTTGCGATCAACTTTCCCGCTCGCCAATGTCGGCACTTCCGCGAGAACATCGAGGTAACCAGGAATCATGTAGGCAGGAAGACGGTCCCTCAGGAACTGCAAAACGCTGTCGCGTGACCATGGAGCTGAAATCTCATGAAGCACCACATATGCCGCGAGCTGCTGAATCGAGTCGCGCTCGAATACGTCAATCACGGCCATCTGAATCACGGGGTGTTCCCGCAATACCGATTCAATTTCGGTGAGCTCGATACGATAGCCGCGAATCTTCACCTGCCGGTCAATCCTGCCGTGAAATTCAAGCTCACCATCCGCGTTCTCGGAGACCAGATCGCCGGTTCGGTAGAATTTTTCGCAGGAGTCTGACCCCAGGAACAAATTGGGAATGAACTGCTTCCTGGTCAGTTCCGGCTGACCGAAATAACCACGAGCAACCCCGACGCCTCCAATGTAGAGTTCACCAGGAGTGCCAGGGGCAACCGGCTGCATACTCTCATCGAGGATGTGAGTGGTGTAGCCTCGCAGCGGTTTGCCAATTGTGACAGGCTTGTCTGGCTGACATTCCGCTACCGTCGTGTTAACTGTTGCTTCGGTCGGACCATATACGTTCAGCATCCTTCGCCCCGGCCTTGCCCACCGATTGACCAGTTCCGGCGGACACACTTCGCCGCTGACGATCACCAGCCGGAGAGAGGGAATATCCTCTTCGAACATCGACAGAAACGTCGGTACCGTTGAAAAAACCGTCACTTCTTTTTCTTTGAACAGCCGTGCGACTTCGTGACTCAAACGGATGATCTCCGAAGTACCCACGACCAGCGAAGCACCGTTGGAAAATGCCATCCACATTTCTTCAACTGAGCCATCGAAACCCAGGGAGAATCCCTGGTAAACACGGTCGTCTGACGTGATGTCGCAAACCTCGTTGAAGGAGGACACGAACTCCACGACGTTCCTGTGCTCCGGCATCACACCTTTGGGACGCCCTGTTGTCCCGGACGTGTAAAGAACATACGTCAGATCATCCGGCGTCACCTGTGTCTCTTCCATCGACAACCGCTCGGATGAGTGTGCCGCGATCTCCATGGCCTGATCGTCGATCAGGACAACAGAACCATCAAATGTATCCGGAATCCCGCCGGACAGTACTGACTCCGAAACGATCACGCTGGCACCGGACTCATCGAGGATATGCCGCATTCGATCTTTTGGAAAAGACGGATCTATGGGGACATAACCTGCACCCGCTTTGAGAGTTGCAAGTACTGAGATGATCGGCTTTTCAGATCGTTCGAAGTACAGGGCCACCAGCGAACCCGGACCAACATCGTGGTCGCGAAGATGCCGTGCCAGCTGATTGGCCCGTCGTTCCACATGTCCGTAGGAGAGTCGTTCTTCTCTGCAAATCAGTGCAGGGTGCTCAGGACGAATGTCTGCCTGCATTTCAAAGAGCTCATGCAGACAACTTAGTTTTGTCATGACCGTATTCATGGCTCATCCGTATATCCGGTTGAGGGCAGGTATGATCGTAAACACAGGGGTCCGGCCATGCAGGCCCGGGTTGCGTCAAGAGCATCGTCGATGATCTGCTGCCTTTCCCTGACGTCCAGCCAGCGTGCCTGCACCGACTCACTCAAACTGTGCAGCGGATCAAAATACAGAAAGAACTGGCCCGGTTTCACAGACGGAGCGGTATAGACCGCGACACCTGTTTCCGCATCGTAGAATTCGTGGGAGTGAATCTCGCGTTTGCCGCCTCCTCCTGGGGCATCGCAAACAAAAGTGGGTGTATTGAATCCCGCAGTGGAACCGCGAACATGCTTTTCCAATGACTGCGCAGCGGCCACACTCGTACGCAACCCCTCTATTCCCTTCACCATGTCGCAAAGGTAAACGTAATAAGGCTGCACATTGATATAGCTCAATCGACGCACCAGAGTTGTCATAGTCTCTGCGTTGTCGTTTACACCCCTTTGCAGAACGGACTGGTTTCGTACCGTGATCCCGCGTCTGAACAACCTGGACATCGCTCTGTGACTGATCCAGGTTATTTCAGCGGGGTGGTTGAAATGAGTATGAACCACCACTTCTTTCTGATTTCTTCGACCGTAGTCCACCACCCGGGAAAGTGCATTCACCCAGGCAGTGTCGGAGATGATCTTTTGAGGCATCACCGCCAGACCCTTGGTGGCAAACCTGATTCTGCGAATGTTGGACATTCCCAGCAGAGTCATGCCAATCGCTTCCAGCTGTTTCGGCTGCAGGTTGTAGCAGTCTCCGCCACTGATCACGATATCTTCCAGTTCCGGCCTCGATGCGATGTAGGCAAACGCCTGACGCCACCGCTCGATGTTGACGTTTAAGGCAACCTTTTTTACCTGATCCGTGTTCAGTCCGATCGAATAACTTCTGGTACAAAAACGACAATAGACAGGGCAGGTATCCAGAGGCAAAAAGAGTGCTTTGTCTCCGTAACGATGGGTCAGACCGGCAACCGGAGAGTCTTTCTGCTCGTGAAGAGAATCAAGACTCAACTGAGGATGATCCTGTTCCAGACCTGGCCCAACAGGTATGAACTGGGTACGGATGGGACAGCTGTACGGATCACTCCAGTCAATCAGAGAGATCAGATACGGCGATACTCGCAACGACATCGGTGCCTGCTGCAACCCAGCCTGAACGTCTGCATAAAATTTCTCGGGGACCAGGTCGCCAACGGTATTTCTCAAGCGTTTGAGGTTGGTAACCGAGTGTGTTGCCTGCCATTTGTGATCGAGGAATTTCGCGGTATTGATCGCCTCATAACCTGGAATCCCTCGCCAGAACTCGCCCTGCAGCAGTGCCCTGTGCACCAGCGATTCTTCCGGAACCGGGGGTTTGCGCGGAGCGACAGACAAATCTTCCCAACCCGCGAGTCTCGCGATGACAGACTGGGCGTTAAACGTCGGTTGAACTTTCAGAGCAACATTATTTTTCGCACCTTTGAGTGTTTTGTTCGAACGACGAAAATTCACATCCGACAACTGAATACCCATATCTCGAACTCCTTGATGACAGGCGTGTTCCACCGGCACAAAGCAATGACCATGCCAACCAGTGGCTCCTTGGAAAACACTGAGTGGTCGAAAAAGCATCCATGCCCACGCAGGTAAGTTCGTGGACCTGGTCCGGCCAGGCAGTCTGACTGTCCGAACAACCGGACCCCGGATCCCGGACCAAATCATCCACGCGAGGGGTAAACCTGCGTCGGTCGTCAGAGAGTCGCCGGATTTCGGAAAAAACAAGTTGAAAAGTCAACTGGCAAAAGAACGCTGTGAGAAACCGCAGTAATGAACGTTGTATCGCTGCGGAACAATACAACTGATGCAAAACAGCACGGTGAAAAGCCACAGCAGGGAAACCAGGAACCCGAATTGAATCGGATTGGCAATGATGCAAGAGCTGCTGCTGATTAAGTCCCCATTGTATTTTTTGCTGACGTCATCACGTAAAAACACAAATCTCTCTTAACCATGCTGCTAGTCCTGCCGGCCCTCAATCCGGCTGGCGAACACCTTGTATGGCAGGAGAATATCGCTGTGCGCGGTGAAATCGCTGACGGTCAGTTCTTGAGTGTGCAAAATTCAACTTCACAGCAACCTCGTGAACCCGACGATGTTCTCGAACGCTTTGTAAGATAAGAGTCAAGCTTGCCGAGGTGATCATGAAAGGATCTTCATGGAGACACATTCAGTCCTGTGGAGCGAGAGGCTATTGGGGAAACTCGCTTTCACTGCCGTGCCTGGATCGATTTCCTGTGGCAAAAGATTCCAAGGTGATGCAGACACCGAAGGATCGGACAATTCACCCTACACCGTATGACCGTGCTGTTGTTTATTTGCTTGGCGGGATACCAGAATCAGGTGCCAGCGTGTTGTGCTGTTCGCACGGGATGCAAAGACATGAATAACGAGCACCACAGGAGAGTGATTATGTACAGAAAGACGCTTTTATTCTCAGGGATCGGTGTGATGTTCTGCAGCGGTTGTACCGAACCACGGTGGCAACGTCTGGAGAGACTGGGAGCCGCCGTCATCGTGAGACAAGGCGTGATTATTGATATTGACTTCCACAAAACCCAGATCACTGATGCCGAGCTCGTACATCTTGAGGGACTGACCAGTCTGGGGAATCTCAGACTCAACGATACCCGGATCACAGATACCGGGCTGGTGCATCTTGCGGGGCTGACTAATCTGCTGAATCTCATGCTCAACGATACCCAGATCACAGGATCGGGACTCGTACATCTCCAGGGCCTGACAAAACTGGAGGGCTTGTATCTCAACGACACCCGGATCACCGATGCGGAACTCGTGCATCTTGCGGGACTGACCAGTCTGCGGCATCTCTACCTCAGCGACATCCGGATGACCGACGTGGGGCTTGTGCATCTTGCGGGACTGACCAATCTGCGGCATCTCCACCTCGACGCTACCCGGATCACTGATGCGGGACTGACGCATCTTGAGAAGCTGCATAATCTGGCGGTTCTCGTTCTCAACGACACCAGGATTACCGGTGCGGGGCTGGTGTATCTTGAGAGCCTGAGGCATCTTGAGGCTCTCTACCTCAACGACACCCGGATCACCGACGAGGTTCTGGTGCAATTCAACGGGCTGACCGGTCTGCACCACCTTGAACTCCATGGCACCTCTGTCACCGACGCGGGTGTCGCGGAACTCAAAAAGGCGTTGCCGCAGTGTAACATCCACCACCACTAACCACTGCAGCGACAGATTCTTGAACGTCGTGAGACTGGAGGCGGATGAGCAAGGAAGAATGGGATGAATGGCGCTAACTCACGCCCGCTTCGTCTTCCCGGACTAAGTCAAGATTGTTGAAAGCCACGGATTATTGGGTAACGGCGAACAATGACCGACAACCCGAGCCAGTCCCCGAACACGGTTCTCACGAGCGATAAATCCATGATTCGTACTGACCCGCTGACGCTCTGCAGACTTAACGTTTTTTCTCCGATACCGGCCACGACGCTCGATGCTTGTCGTTGTAGAGTCCAATTTTCTCGAACGGAATTCGTTGGAAGCCAGGAATTCTGGTGTACACGATTGAATCATCCCGCAACTGAAAATTCATATTGTCGGCGTCGATGAATCCTGGATCTTCGTCGGCCGCAAAATTGTTCTCGATCTGCATGTACGGATTCCTGATGTGGCCGGAGCTTGTTTTCCGGCACCACTTTTCAGGATCACGCCAACCACTGTATATCGAAACATTGTTGCGAAGTGTATTTCCCAGCGGCGCGCGAGGATGATCATTGAGTATCCTCGCTAATCGTGGAAACCGAGTACTCCAGGGCGGATTTTGATAATCCACCGAAGTCAACTTCCTGAACATTCCTGTTTCCCTGATATCGCCTCCAGGATTCAGAAATGACCACCGGAGCCCACGATTATCGATTCCCACCGGCTGGTCACACTCGATAAAGATATTGTTTTCGATCCGGTTATCACGTCCGCCGCCAATCCATATCGTCTGGTGTGTCTTGTAGAAGACGTTACCGATCGTGTCGGTAGAGCAAACGCCGTCGTCCAGGTAGACAACACGTGTGTAGGCCCCCGTCAGGTGAGGGATATCGGAAGGGATGTGGTGGATAAAGTTGTGTCGAATCTTGTTGCCCCTGAAGGTCCAGTCATATCCACTGTAGAGCACTCCGGCGTCGCTGGTCTCAAGGTCCATGTGATGGATTTCATTCAGCTCAATGACGTGGTCATTTCCTTCGTAGCGGATCGCATAATGGGGTCCATCATGGATCAAATTGTGTGCGACGCGGTGTCCCACGCCCTGTAGTGTGATTGCGGGACGTTCCGACCTGCCCAGCACCGCAATGTCGTAGATGTGATTATTGACCAGCTCGATTCCCGACGACGTCAGCGTCGCACGATCACCGCCCATAACCCGTATCCCCTGTGCGCCAAAGTTGTGAATGTCACAGCCGACCAGGCGGTGGTTCGTGCCTCCATGCAGCCAAACGGCGTCCGAGCCGGTATTCCGGATGGTACAGGCGGTCAGTTGGATACTCGTGCCGCCCAGAATATAGACGGCCTGCCCCCGCACTGCTTCGAAGGTCAATCCGCGAAACGTGACATACGATGTGTTCCGTGTCATGACGAGAGGTTGCAGTAATGTGGACACAATGATCGGTTTTTCCGCAAACTGATGTGTGGGGAGCACGTAAAGCATTCCTTGCTGACGATCCAGGTACCATTCGCCGGGCCGGTCGATCTCCTCGATCGCGTTGAACGCGTAAAAACGGCGAGCAGACGTATGGCCGTCGCCAAGTGGTCGGGACAGATGGATTTCATGATCGTCCGGAAGTACTTGGCTCGCGTTCACGATGATGGCTCTGTAATCGGCCTGCCAGTAACCATGTAGAAGCACTTCTTCCGGCTGTTTCCACTGTTTTGGCGGACTGCCGTCGTAGTCGAAACGAAAGTGTTGCGTGTCGTTCGGCGTCCGGCGGATTGCGCGAGCCCAGCCTGAATTTGGCCAGCGAGCCTGAGGCATGCGCTGTTCACCGCAAAAAAGCGCCAGCCCGCCTTCCAGAAAACCATTTTCGTAGTGCGTGTTGCCAACAGACTTGAGATCCAGTTGCCGGACTTTGTCACGGACATGCAGGTCCAGGCGTGCCAGTGTGTCGGGATCGGTGACGGGGACCAGCGAACTGGGCGCTATCAGCTTGCCGCCTGCCAATCGCGCCTGCTCCCCTTCCGCTGCTCGATAGACGACCGGTGCCTCGGCTGACCCTGAGTCTTCTGCCGTAAGTTCGAATGACTGCTGCCGGACATAGATTCCACCGGCCAGCCAGACGGTAACCCCGGTGGCCTGCGGGAGCAATTTCTTGAGCTGGCGCAGCCGGTCCCGTGCTGCTTCCAGTGTGCGCAAAGGTGATGCGCGCGAACCGGACTGCGTATCATCCCCCGTCGGAGCTACATAAAGTTCAATGCGCTCGTCCGCGGCACCCGCTTCGCCGCAAAGCACACCGGCTAAAGAGAGGATTGACAAACCCATTGCCAGTGTTATCGAAGCGCTGTCGTAATGTATCGCAGGCCGAATCATCGTCCAAATGTCCATGTCCGTTTTTTCGAGTTCGGGATTTGGTTTGCTGTTGAGAATTTGTTTTGCAATGAAGCTTACTTTTCTGTGGATCGCATTCAAAATCAATCGGCTCACCATTTTGTGCTGTCTTGAGCCTGACTTCGTGGACCAGACCGAATGTTGTTCTCGCGATTTCACACTTCGATCACATCGGATCCCGGTGGAATGCTGCCGGGCTGCGATTTTCGCGCAGGGCGGCAGACAGTCGCTTCCTGCATCCGGCAGAAGACCTTGAATGAAAAGCAAGAGTTACCGTGTGCGGCACCCATGGGCTGACCGGATGTTTACTTAAAACAGTGAATGTTCTTGGTAATCTCGACAATTGATCCAATTGCGGTGGTGTAGCTCAGTGGGTGAGGGCAGTGGCCTTTTAATCCGCGTGTCGGGTGTTCGAGTCTCTACGCCCTCGATGAAAATGCGTTGTGCTTGATAAAACACTGAGTACCAGCGTATTTTCTGAGCTTTCGGTGTGTCACCTTGTGTGACTCTTTTCTCCATTTCGCACACCTGCTGTGCCACATAGTGTGCCACTGGCCGACGTCATTTCTCGCCGCTGCGCTGCCGAAGTCAGTAGATCCGTGAATGTTCGCTGGTCAGAATGGCGCACGTCACTCAGCAGGTTTACTTCTGGGGGCCCGAGGTGTCTGTCACGACGGTCAATTTTCCGTTTCTGCGGAATCACGATCCATCGTTGCTGAAACTGGCGGCGCTGGCCGAGAGGTTCGTATTTGAGGACCCGAACACGGCGCTCATCAAGATCCGCCAGCTCGCTGAAACTCTGGCAAAAAGTGTCGCAGCAGAAGTCGGACTCACCTGTGGCCCTGACCAATCGATCCTCGCGAAAGCGTTCCGCGGCGAGTTGGTCCCGCAGGACCCGCGCGACGAACCGGCCTGGGAACTCCTCACCCACATCCGCACCACCCGCGCAGCCACTGCACCCACAAAGAAAACCCGCAAGCGAAAGGCAAAACACCAATGACTCATGAGCTGCAGACCCTGGAAGAGTTCCTGGCTGATCCCGAGAACCCGCATAAGGTCGAAGGACAGCTTGGAACGAATGCCAACGCCGTCTATCTGCCAAAAACAAAGAAGATTGTGAACGTCTACCTGTCTCCGGAACAGGCATTAAGAGTTGCCAGGAATCTCGTGCAGAAGGCTGAAATGCTGATCTCAAATAATGTCCAGGACTGCGGAATTCAGTTGTGGATCAATCAGAGGAAGGACAAGACCGGAACACTCAGTTTCGGACTCGCCGACCTTGTGAAGAAAAATCCAATCGAACCGTGAGACGTGGCCAATCGATCTTGGCAAAATCGTTCCGTGCGAGCTGGTCCAGCAGGATCTTCGCGGTACAGTGGAATCAGAACTCATGTCCATGGATAAGGAACTGTTCTCCAGAGTAATTTTCCAAAACACAATGTGGAACATGACCTGCAATGATTGACGTTGAGCAAGAATTTTGAAAGTGGCGGCCTCAGCTGCGCGATACAACGAAGCGTATCCAGCTGATTAAATGAAGAGTATGGGCAGCGCAGAGGAGGATTCCGACACGGGGAATATTAAAGCGGAGCGACATGAAGGAATTCCTCAAGAAGCTGGAACGCCCGGCGAGTAGAAATAGAGGTATGTTTGGAAAAGGTGTTTGCAAGCATGGCAGAAGAATCAAAAGAACTCCGTCTTGCACGCTATCTCAGGGAGTTTGTTGGCCTGCGGACCACAAACATCCGAGATGTGTCGAAGTACGATTCCGTCCTCTGGTTGGCCGAAATGCCACAAGAATCGGAATGCACGAGTCCGGCGTGGATCGATGGCGGGGAGGTCGGAGAATCTTGGTTGGAAGTTCGCAAACAGCAAATGCCGAAGACTCCTGATCCATCGGATATAGTGTTGCCGTGGGCGGATAAGGTGGCACTCCGGAAGGCGACGGAGGACCTGCCTAGCTTAAATCCGGTGGCGTTTTTTCCTGACGATGCTGCCGAACTCGAAGACGATGAAGAACCGCCTTTAGTACAACGACACCTCGTTGATCATCCAGAAGTCGTTGTTGCGTACGACCGCTTTCGTCCGACCTGGGAGGATTGGTCAATCCAATACCGTCGGCGACAACGCATCCAAACGCGTCTATGCCGAATTGTTTGGACTTTATACACAATTGCAGAAGCAGGGCGAAATCGTCGAAATCGTTCTGGGACTCGGGCTGCTGGAATGGCGAATCTCGGTCAGGGGACGGACTGTTTTGACCCGCCGTCACGTCGTTCGAGCTCGGGCAGACCTGAAGTTCGATCCACGATCAGGCATCATTCGGCTCGAATGTCCTTCCGAAGGCGCCGATCTCCAGATCGAAGATGACATGCTCGAAGCGGAGTGGCGCCCGGATCGCACGCACACGACGCAAGTCGCCGAACAATTGCAAGAGATTGGTGATAACATTTGGGACCGAGAATTGATTCACGCAGCCTTGAAGTCTTGGGCAGAATCACTCCACCCCGACACTGAGTGGTCCCCGAGCTTGTCGTTCGACGGAGCAAACGACAATAAGCCACGGCTCACGTTTGCGCCAGCCATTATTCTACGGAAGCGAAACCAAAGGGGGATGGTCCGCATCTACGACTCACTGATTGATTGGCTCAACAAGGAAAACGAACCCTCTTCAAGGGGTTGGAAAGGGCTGGTCGATGATCAAGATGACCTTGATGACAGCGAACACAAGCCACCCAACGGTCCCCGTCCTGCACGACGGCAACCTCCAGAAGACGTCTGCTTTCCACTCCCGGCAAATCGCGAACAACGTCGTATCGTTGATGCAATACAAAGACGACGGGGAGTTCTCGTTCAAGGCCCTCCTGGAACAGGAAAGAGTCACACTATTGCGAACCTTGTGTGTCACCTGCTGGCAACCGGAAAGCGTCTGCTAATTACTGCGGAGACTGGCCGAGCGCTGCAAGTTCTCAAGGACAAACTGCCGCCGGATATTCGACCGCTCTGCGTGTGCCTGCTGGGTCAGGGAGGAGATTCGTTCGCCGAACTCAATGCATCAGTTCAGGCGATCACAAATCGGATCTCATTAGGGCATCCGGGCGCGTATGACGAGCAGATAAAAGATGTTGATCGAGAAATCGATGCGGCACGGCGAGATTTGGCGGAAACCGACTCCAAACTCCGTAGTTTGCGGGAAAACGAGACAGACACGCACTCACTGCTGAACGGTGCGTACTAGGGATCGGCCTCGCGAATTGCCGAACGGGTGTCTGACGAACGTAGACAGCACGGATGGCTTCATGTCCCCTTAATCGGCGATGACACGCCACCACTTCACAACAAGCAGTGCCTGGAGTGGCTGCGGATCCGGCGAAGTTATGACTCGGAGACGATCGAAGAATGTGAGTTGCGGACCGTGGCGAGCGACAGGATTCCTGAGCCGACTGATTTCGCTTCAGCCGTCGAAACCGAGCGCGCAGCCCAGGATGCGGTCGATCGAATCGCTGAGCTGAAATCGCACCCCGCCTATGAAGGGATCAGTAATTGGGACGCTAGTGTCCGAGCCTCACTGAGATCGACCCTTCTTGAACTCGAAGAACACCGACACGTCATGCAGCAAGTTGACACGCCTTGGGGAGTAGATGCGGTAAAGGCCATTCTGACGGGCCATCGCGCAGTATGGGCTTCACTGTTGGACAGGTCGCGAGTCTTGACCTCATCGATTGAGATGAGCTTGAGCGTCATCCGCAATACGGTTCTATCGATTACGAAAAGACGGGAGCGACGCAAGGCTCGATCCGACATTTCCATTGTTCAACGCCACTTTGCGACGGGTGGCGGATGGAAGGTGTTTGGCATCTTCACTCCGAGGGCCGTCAAAGCTCAGATGTATTTGAAGGAAGAAGTTCGGATTGATGGCCAGGGACTGGTTGAAGTGGACATGCTGGATTTAGCCGCCGCTCACCTTGACATGGAATTTGCCGTAGAGGAACTGGAACGACTCTGGTCCGATTTGGGCGAGCTTCCTCCCGGAGTCGACGTTAGGGTACGCATCGCTGCAATTACCGAACACCTTGAGCAACTTGAGCGATCAATCGAGTATGGGGATCGCTGTCGTGATTGCGGAATGCAAATGGCCGCAGCGACACCGAGCATACCCGAGCCGAATTGGCTTGAAGGAGAGACTGTTTCCTATCTCGAAATCCTCGACGCGTCGCCTATCGAAGAGCGTCTCTCCCATTCGAGAGATGATTTCGAAGCAATCCTCAGCGAGTTGAATTCGGTTGTCGCGCTGCACGACAGTCACTCGATCGTTCGGAGTCAGATGGAAGCTGTCACGGATCGCAATGTAACAGGTTACAGCGAAGGATACGGCAGGCTGCTGCAAATCGAACAAACTCGCGTCGATCAGAAAGTTGCCGCACGTATCGAATCTGAAATTAACAAGTTCATTCCGGACCTAGTTGCGAGCGTGCTCGAATCGCAGGACGACGACTCCTGGGACGAACGATTCTCAGAATTCGAGGCGGCATGAAACCATAGACAAGATTGGCGTCCTGCTTGCTAAGTCGGCTTCATTGAGGGCATGGACGCACTTCGTCAATCGCCTCTCGCAGGGCGAGACGGCCGCACTGAAGAGCTGGCGCGAAGCCGTGCGAGCGATGGGTAGGGGCACGGGACGGTCGGCAAGAATGGAGAGACTCCGACGCGAAGCACGTGGGTACATGGATCGATGCCGCAAGGCGATTCCCGTCTGGATCATGCCTCGCTATCTCGTAGCCGAGATGGTGGAGCCCGCACCGGGGCATTACGACACCGTCATCGTCGATGAAGCCAGTCAATTGGGAATCGAGAGCCTCTTCCTCTTCTTCATCGCGAAAAAGATGGTGGTCGTCGGGGATGATCAGCAGATCAGCCCCTATGGGATCGGAATCAAAGACGATGCGATAGCGGCATTACAGAAGCTCTATCTTGAAGACATTCCGCACCGACATGCTCTGTCGCCACAAAGTAGCCTCTACGCAAATGCCAAGATCCGCTTTGGTGAAAATATCGTTCTGCGAGAACACTTCCGTTGCATGCCTGAGATCATTCAATTCTCCAACGATCTCTGCTATGCGATCAATGGAACGCCGCTCGACCCGCTACGTGCATATTCAGCCAATCGACTGCTGCCTATTGTCGTGCGGCATGTCCCGACGGGGTGTCGCACGGGTGGCAAAGGCCACGTAGTTAACGAGCCGGAGGCAGATGCAGTCGTCGCTCAGATTATAGCGTGCCTCAAAGATCCGCGATATGGCCGCGATCGACCCGGCGTCGTTAAAACCATGGGCGTTATCAGCCTTCAGGGTGAAACGCAGGCGAAGTTAATTGAGCGAAAGCTTCTCGACCATATTGAGCCCGAGGTAATTGAAGAACGACGTCTGATCTGCGGGGATGCATACACATTCCAAGGTGATGAACGCCACACGATATTCCTCAGTATGGTTGCTGCACCAAACGAGAGAATCGGGACATTCTCAGGGTTTTCCGCGCGCCAGAGATTTAACGTTGCCGCCAGCCGGGCCCAGGATCAACTCTGGTTGTTTCACACGGCCACGCTTGATGACCTTAGTCCACGTTGCATGCGCTATCGGCTTCTCAAGTACATGCTCGCCCCCGAGCGAGACGTCACTTTCGCCGATGAGCAGAATTTTGACTCACAGTTCGAGCGGTATGTGTTTGACATTCTCAGCAGTCGTGGATACCACGTCAGGACGCAGGTCTGCGTCGGCGATCCAACGAACCATCGCTACCGGATCGACTTGGTCGTTGAGGGAATGCAGGGGCGTCTGGCGGTCGAATGTGACGGCGACGAGTGGCATGGACCAGACCGTTACGAGCAGGACATGGCTCGGCAGCGCGATCTGGAACGCGCCGGCTGGCAGTTCGTGCGAATTCCTGGCGGAGACTTCTACCGTGATCGCGAACAGGCGATGGAACCAGTCTGGACGGAGCTCGAACGGCTAGGCATCCGTCCAGGCGGCATCGACCAGTCGGCAGCCCCGCCTCCGGAACCCGCCATAGTTGCCCTTACGCCCTTAGCTGCCGACCTGTCAGACCCTGCGGACGAAATGATCGACGAAGTGGATACCGCTGAGCCTCAGCCTACCTCGACCGAGACCAAAACAGTTGAAGTCGCACCACCAACCGCCACTCGACCGTCTCCGTATATCCAGTACGACGGGACAGGATGTGACGACCCTCGAACCGGAACGACATCTACAATTGCAGAAGGCCTTGCGAACATCGTGAACGCAGAAGGCCCGATGTTTGCCCGACACGCGTACGACATCTATCGGCAATCGTGCGAAATTAGTCGCATGGATAAAAAACTGAAGAAGAAGATGAACAAAGCTATGCAATGCGCGATCGACCAGGGACTCGTCGTCAAAGAGGATGAACTGAACAAAGGAGGTCTATTGCATTGCATAATGCGCTCCCGAGGAGTTCCCCCGATCCGGTTCCGAGAGCGGGGACCCAGACAAATTGACGAAATCCCTCCCAGCGAACTGCGGGTCGCCGCTTTGATTACCAAATCGACCACCCGCTTTCCGAGTGCATCTGATGAGCATTTGCGGGCCGTTCTCGACTTCTATGGACTATCACGACTCACAAACAACGCGCGCCGGACAATAGAAAAATGCCTCACACTCGAACTTCAGTCGGTTGACGATTTCTTTAGAGATCTCGCCGAATGATCGCGGTTTCTAAACGGGCCAGTTCGATTTCCATCGTGCGTTACTGCTCGAGGTTGCCGCTGTACTGCAGGTACTATCGATTCAAATGAAACTGGATCGAGTGGAAAGCGTCTTTTCTGTTCCACGCCAAAGGCAGAGCGGAGTTCTTCACGCTTTTACAGATCCCTGTTGTGATTTGGTGTCGGCATTTGGGCACCGACTTGCAAACGCCAGTTTTGCAACGAATTTTGTAATTGCCGGGCCTTGTCCGGCATCTGCGAAGCCAGATTGTTGCGCTCGCTCAGGTCACGTGACAGGTCGTACAACTCGAGCCGACCGTCTTCGAATAATTCGATCAGCTTGAAGTTCCCCTGGCGAATCGCGCCGTGCGGATTGGACAGCCCACCGTAATGCGGAAAGTGCCAGTAGACAGCGTCGCGCTTGCAGCCGCCGGTTCCCGCAGGCACCGGCGTTATTCGACAGCGGATACTTTACAGTTTGCTGCTTTTGCAAACGGCACAAAGCAGCGCTTCAATGGGACCGGTGTTATTCGGCAACGGAGACCTCCGGCGGCTTCGGGCGACTGACGTGTGATTCAGCTCGTCTTCGGCGCGTGAACATGGCTGAATCTGTACCAAACTCAAATTCTGCGCCGTTTTTTTGAAAATCACATCTTACGCGTGAAAATTCAGGGCGGTATAAGTCCAGCATCGCCCTAGTCGCATCCAGAGCCTTGGCAAGGTCTTCGAAACAAAGAAGCAGAGCAAGACGCAGGCATCGAAGCCTGCCTGAGCTTCGGTTTGATGAACTCGACGCCAAATGAGGATACCGTGCCTGTGAAAAGCATAGTCAGGTCTTCGCTCCTTACTAAGCGGAACCGAAGCAAACTCGGCATCGGCTGTGCCACGGTCTTCCTTTTGATGTTCGTCCTTGCCTTCGGCGGGTTTGGCGGATGGGGAGTCTACCAGCAGTTTCGTGTCCGCTATTTTCTGCCGGTCCAGGGTGAGGTGACGCATTCCGAAGTTGGGGTTAACAGGAGCAGCGATGGAAGTACGTTCTATCCGGACATCCGCTTCCGCTACATGGTGGACGGCCAAACACACGATACCGGCCAATATCGCATCCAGGTGATCAGCTCACGTGGTCGAAGCGGCAAACAGAAGGTCGTACGCCGCTACCCCGTGGGTTCAAAAGTCCAGGCGTCGTACGACCCGGACAAACCGGAAGTGGCTGTGATCAACAATTCGTTCAGCTTCTTTCCGGTAATTTTCCTTGCCATTGGTGTGATTGTGTTGGGACTCATCATCGGCATTTGGGTGTGGCACATTAAAGGCGGGAGCCTGAGCTGGATGAGTTCACTGCCGGAGCAGCAGGGAGCCGCCGCGCGGGAGCCGCGTGGTCACGATGTGCGGCTGCGACCGTTCAAAGGGGGCCCGCTCGTAAGCTCCTTCAGTGAAAATGTCATGTTCTGCGTGGGATGGAACGCCATTATGTGGACCATAGCACTGGTGATGTGGTTTGGCGTTGAAAAAAATGAAGTGCCGTGGTGGGCGTGGCTGACCCTGGTCCTGTTCCTCGCTATCGGTCTGTATATGATTATCAAGACGATTATGATGGGCATGGCAAGGATGAAGTTGTCCGAACCCACGCTGACCGCTTCTGTACATCCCCTTCGCCCGGACGAGTCGTTCCAGGTGCACTTTAGTCAGCGGGCAAAGCAACCGGTTTATGTCGAGCGAGTGACAGTAAGGCTGGTCTGCCGCAAGTCGGATACGTACCACACCGGCGGCGGCGACGGCGGCACCACCACAGACAGCCACGACGTGCACGAAGCCGAGCATGAGATTGCGCGCGATATCCAGGTAGACTCACATCACCCGATCGATGTCACGCTGGAGTTGCAGATCCCTGAAAACGGCATGGACACATGCCATGCGCTGCGCAACCGAATCGACTGGTTGCTTGAAGTGTGCGTCGCCGCAGTTAATTGGCCGGACTACACGGAAACATTTGAGCTGAAAGTAGAATCCGAGCGGGCTCACGCTACGTAGAGCCGGCCAGGCCCGTGATCATGCTGCCGAGGCAGGAAAGCGGATCAGCGTACAGAACTTCACAACCGCTGCTCGGTTGACTATCGACGTCGGGGCATCAGTGGCCGTCGAAGATAAGGTGTGGCTGCCTGGACCTGTCCAGCGACGAGAGGTTCCAGACCTTCACCGTCTTGTCCAGGCCCCCGCTGCCGCTGACGATCTGCTTCCTGTCCAGGCTGAATGCCACGCTGTAGACATGAACTGAGTGTCCTTTGAGGATGACGGTTGGCTTGGCAACGACGGCGTTGGCGTCAGGTCTGTTCGCGACGCCGTCTTTCTTTCCGGTCTCCGACCCACACACAGCGAGACAACACAGCAACAGGCAGACGGTCAGTCGTTTCATGGCGTCACGTTTTGAGCAGTGGGCTCATACAATTCTGATCCCTCGATTTTAGGCGTCTGCCGGTGGCCATGCTGTTAGCGGTTGCCCGCCGTTTCAGCTCACCGCGAACAGCTCTCGACGCCTGCAGACTGGTCAGTTCACCCACCGATGCGAACAGCACCTGAGTTGCCAGGCCCCGATCCTCAGCGATCAACCGCTCGAACTCGCTCGATTCCCTGCCGACGGCTCGCATGCTGCGGCGATCCGTCCCGAATCTCTTGGGCTACTGCAGATTCTGTGGTTTCCCTTGGCCCGTGTTGTACAGGTCGCGGTTGTGCCGCAGTTTATCCCGAAAGCGGCGGAGGCGGTCGGTATCTTTGGGAGTGATGCCACGACGGAAGTGGAAGACAATGTTTCGCAGCTCGTTGATGTCGGCGAAGTCAGCGTCCACCAGTTCCCGCATCGTGTCGAACATTGGCTAGTTTGATTTCGAGCAGATCATCGACCGGTATTGTCCGAAGGTGAACTCATCCAGCTCCTGCGGCCGTGGCGAGTTCGGCGGTACCTGCATCGTCGCGATCAGTTGCGCCAAGGCTTCGTCGTCCACCACTTCGTGAATCAGGTCTCGGATTTCATGTTCGATCTCATACAGCAACACAAAGGCTTCGGCGAAGTCATTCAAGCGACCGAAAATGTCGGCGATACACAGAATGCCGAGGAGATTTCGGTCATCGCCGACCAGGACGTAGTCGATGTCTCCCTAGTCCGTCTCCGTGTCGATGTACATTTCCGGATCGATGAAACGAGCAGGCTCCACCGATTCGCGAACCTGCAATTCGATTAGCTTGATGCGCGCCTTGATGTTCCTCAGGTCACAGGCTCGCGTGCTGAACGACTTCCAGGTGAAGACACCGATGATCTGTGATTTATCATTCTGGACGGGCAACTGCGAAAAGTTGTTGTCGATCATCCGTTCGATCGCATCGTGCGCTGCCGTGTCCTCATCAATGATAAGTGGTTGTTGATGTTTCGGCAGGAGCGCCCTGGCAGGTCCAAACGGCCCGGGTCGGCGGCGACACTTCTTGTCCGTCTTTGCCGCTAGGTCTTCATGTTGAATTTTCATCACAACGGCCTCCTTCAGTAGACCCAGAGTTCTAGCTCGTCCGCGGTTTCTCTTTTCTGGTACAGCACTTCAT